>ERZ869921.1329-NODE-1329-length-10663-cov-4.130090_pt1 | contig 10663 bp, 18 predicted proteins | sample MGYA00579310_ERZ869921 | MGnify/ENA primary metagenome ERZ869921 (study PRJEB32216, sample SAMN09231816) | wastewater metagenome | place: USA: Maryland | collected 2016-06-21 | study: EMG produced TPA metagenomics assembly of the PRJNA472060 data set (Reclaimed...
TTGGAATGTTTTATTTGCTAAAGCAATACTAAAGAAAGCGAGTGAGAAATGAAAAAAGAACCTAAACCGCAACCTGCTGCCTACGATGGCATGACGCAACAAGAGGTGGCGGACTCACTAGGCATCACCAGAACAGCGGTGCAACAGATTGAGCAACGCGCCTACAAGAAGTTTAAGCGTCTGTTGGCTAAACGCATGAAACACGTTACAGATTTATTAGGAGATTGATATGAGCAGCCTGATTGAAAAAGCCAAAAAGATGGCTGATGACATTGACGAATACGCGCCAGACACGAACATCGCACACATGATCCGTGACTTGGTTTTAGAGATTGAAATTTTAGAAAGGAAGTTACATGAGCAAACTGTTAAGCTTAAGAACACAACTAAAGGCTGCTAAGGCTGAGGCCACCATCCGTGCTAGGTTTGCTACGTCTGCCAAGCGCGCCCATGAGCGAGCCGTTAACAAGGTCGTACAACTGAATGAAAGGATTATCCGTGAAAAGATTAAGCTGGCGCGCACTAAATGATGTGTTGACGCAACTCACCGAAGATGAGCTAGTAGCCATGCTCAACGAAGAACGCACTGGCGAGCGCCGTGCTTCTGTCCTACAACGCTTGCACCAACGCTATACGATTGTGCGAGCATCCCGTGAACGCATTGAAATTATGAAGGAAGCTGCTCAACCATGACCGACTTTAGTACATGGAGCCATGCAAATTTGGTAAAGTTTGCTAACGACAGCACACAAGAACTGTTGTTTTTACGCAACGATTTACGCGTCGCTATTGACGCTTACAGAACTTTATTGAAAGAAGTACCGCATGAACAGAATTTGCAGCAACTGCCGGTTGAGCAGCTACAACCAAACTGGGCGCTCAATCACCAGCCCGGATGGCCTCACATACAAGTGGATTTGTTTTAGATGCAACGAACTAAGGAGAGAACGTGAAGAACAGCGACAGAGAACTCGTGAAACAAATGATTAAAGCAGGGCGTTATGGCGCCATCTTGGACTTTATGCCTGCGGTTATTGCAGCAGATTCTAAGGAGATGATTGAGAAGATGGGTAACAAGTGGTGCTGCCATAAGGATAATCAAGTCAAACGCCTAGACGTGCCGTTAGACATTCTTAAAAGCCATCAATCCAAGGTGTTGCGTAGAAAATGAGCAAGCCTGCCATCATTACCTTGTATGCTGTGGCCTTCATCGTGAGCGTGGTGTTTGCCTACGGTCATGGTCACAAGCATGGGCGCCATAAGCAACTGTCTTACCAAGAGGTCTTGAACATAGCCAAAGCGCAGTTTAGTTGCAAGCTAGAGGCTAAATAGCCATTTCTACGGCTTCAGCCCGCAAGCGTTCAACGCGGGCAGTCCAACCCTTACCAAACGTGCCAAAGGTCGGCAAGCCCGCTAAAAAGGCTTGCCTTGCGTCGCAGTAGCCGTTGATGAGGTCAATTAAAGAGTCGCCTTTGAACTGAGCTATAGCAGCGAGAGTGTTATTGCCAACAGCACCGTCAGCAGCAACGCCAAGACATCCCTGCAATAACTTAACGGCGCGTCCTGGGCCTGAGTTAACGGCGGTATCAAACACGCATAGATCAAGGCCAGAAGGCAAATCAGAACAACGAGTAGCATTCCAGTATTTCCTCTGATATAGTGGTATCACGTCGGCTGGAACGAGGGCTCTCATTTGCTTTTCGTCAACTGGATGCCCCACCCATTCTTCCCAAACCCGCTTGGTCACGCCCAAATTTGTCATACCGCCTGGGTCTTTTTCGTGGTTAACGTAACCGCCTTCTTCTTTTAAAACGTGTTGCATGGCGCGGTCTAGGTTCTCTTTCATTTACCTGCTACCTTTTTGGTGTAGAACAAGGTGCGATCACCGAACAAATAGAAACCAATCACAGCAGCGAAGTTATCAATCTCAACGGAAGGTGTACCGTAGGTATGTGAATAACACCATGTACCAAGGGCTATGGCAGCCACTAGAGGACGTTGCAAGCGTACGATGGCATCAACCCACTTATAGCTTGGATTAGAGCCACCAGCGTCGTTTAACGCCTTGAACATATCCAAGTCCAACTGACGCATCTTGACGTATTCATCAATCGTTGCAGGTTTGAACACATCCGCTGCTACAAAACGATTGATTAGGGATTTCCCTAAGTCAACAGCTAGGGGTGCAAACGCAGCGAGGGCTGTTATTGGATCCACTATCTATCTTCTTTTTCGTCTAGCTTTTTAAACAAAAGGCCAAGGGTTCTGTCTACGTTAGAAAAGCCTGCCTTCATGTCATCTTTGATTTCTTTGACCGCGTCTTTAAAGTCGTCACGGCGCACATAGACCTCAGGCAGGTCACGTTCAATCTGGCGCATATCACGCTTTAACTCTTGTATCGCATCCCAAATCACTTTAAGCACCCATCCAAAAGCTGCGCCACCGCCGGCGAACACCCAGTTTATTAAAGTCTGATCCATTATTGAGCCAATTTGTTCTTATTAGTTCTACTAAGTTCACCTGCTTGCTCCGTTAATAACATATTACGAATAGCGTCGTCAGATAACCCCTGAGCCAAACCACTAAAGCGGTCATACCTTGGTGCGATACGGCGTTGCCCTGCTTGCGATAACATATAGTTTCTCATAGCGGCAGATGTTAGCTCAGGCGCAACTGAACCGACCATAGCACCAGGGCCACCACCAGCCATACCACCTATGCCAGCGCCCATCATACCGCTAAAACTACGACCTAGCATAGTGCCTGCGCCTGGCGTACCGATTGAACTAGGTGCTTGGCTAACTCTAGGAAACACGTTAGCAAACTCAGCAATCGTTTTAAGTTCGCCGGTCATGTATTTACCACTTTGCAAGTCACGTGCCAATGTTTTAGCGTTGACGCTGCCTGCGCCTTCACGAATAGCATCTTCAAGAGTGTGGCTAATAGCCATACGTTGACGTGATAATTTAAATTGCTCAAGTAAAGTGTGTGCGTCAGGGCGTTTTGCAGCCACCAACGAACGTTCAATTTGATTTTCTAATGCGTTAGCAATGTCAAGTTGCGCTTTAGCCAAGGCATTTTCACCTTTGTTAAAGTTCGCACTTGCTTGGTCACGTAGAGTACGTGTAACGTTTACAGCGTCGCCAGCATCAAACTTATCAACCAAATACTTATTGATTGTTTTGCCTACTTCATCAGGTACTGCGCCAGGGAACGATTTAGACGGGCCTGTGTAGATACTTTCAATTTTTGATAAATCATCAACATATTGAGCATCAGCAGCAATTTCACCTACTTTTTTAATAGGCTCGTAACCTTTAGCGTACTCAGCTTTACGAATTGTTGCCATTGTGTCAGAGGTCAACGGCGCTGTTTCGTCAATACCGACGGCTTTTCTAGCTAACTTATCCGTAACTGCTTGGTTTTTTATAGACGCCAACTGCTCTAAATGACTCTTACCTGCAATACGCTCCGCAAGAATGTTCTTACCTGTAGGTGTCAAACTACCCGGCGTTAAAGTGTAGCCTGCTGACTGCGCGGACGCTACGTTAGCGTCACGAACAGCATTTAGTTGTTTATCTACAGATTGTTTTGCTATACTTTTTTCAGCGACAGCTTGAATTGGTTTGGTAACAACTGCTAAAGGATTGGTCGCTGTAGCTGCTTTAGTTAAAACACTAGACGCCGCAGGGGCCACTTTAGTTGTAGCTAACGCGCCGCCCGACAACAATGTTGATAAATCAGCCGCAGTGCCTACTGGATCTTCTGAAAACGTGCGTTTGATAGCATCAATACTGCCGTAACGATCAGCGTACATACCGCCAACTTGTTTAGCTAATTGAATAGATTGCTTAACTTTTTCTGGGTCGTTGGCAATGCTAATTACGTAATTTTGCGCTTCTTCAGGAAGCATAGCCAAAGCACCGCCACCAACGGTTTGACCTAAAGCTTTAACTGTTTGAACTGGACTTGTAACGGCTTCGTAAAGACCGCCAACAAACTGCCCTGCGCTTTTAGGAACGTTTTTTAACGTCTTTAAAAGGTAATCGTGCGGGTGTGAAATTTGAGCACGTGATGGTTCGGCGGCAACGTTTTGTCTACTAGCGGGTGCATCCCAAGAAATAGCTTCATCAGCGACAGGTGATGCTTGTTTTGCAGGCGCTTTAGCTGGCGCAGGAGTATCCCAAGCAATCTGTTCTGTAGCCATTATTTGTACTCCCTAGTGCCATCCGTATATTCAATAACTGTTTTACCTTGGTTAGGGCCACTTGTAACCTTGCCTTGTCGAGCAACTTCTCTAGGTACGTTAACTTTAAGCGGGATGTTAGTTTTAACACCTTCGACTTTTTTGTTGTGGTTGTTAATAACGTTACGGGCTGCGCGGTCGTTAATATCAAGTACTTTACGAATAGCTGCTTCATCCATTGTAACTTTACCTGCGGCAATTTTTGTAGCGTATTCGCGGTCAGCGTCAGACAAACCAGTACCAGCACCAAACTGCTTAATCAACTTAGCAGTGTTTTGACCCATAGCGGCGGCGTATGCTTGAGAGTTAGCCGAGGCATCACCATAACCAAAGTCAATACCTGCTGTTTTAAGAGCTTGATTAAGACCAACAAAGAAATCAGCGCCTGCGCCAGTAATAGCACCTGAGTCAAGAATTTGTTTACCCACTTGGTTAGTTTGTAGGATAGACGCGGCATCTTCAGCACCTTCACGACTTTTAAGAATTGCCTCTGCTTGACCACCACCAAGTTTCTTATTAAATTCAGTTTCTTGCGCAGTAGCGGCGGCCATAGCTTTGGCGTCTGCACTTAAAACTGTTTTGCCGTAAAAGTCTTTTAGCCCCATGGCAGTTTTTTGCTTAAATACATCAAACCCTTTTGGATCTGTAGGGATTGCGGCTAATGATTGTTCTAGCGGTCTAACTCGTTTAACAATAGGGCCTAAATAAGGATCACTATATTGCGCTCTAATTAAATCAGCCATTTGTTCTGGGTTGTTTACACCAGGCAACGCGTCCATATAAAACTTAGTTGAGTCGCCCGCCATTTTAAGCCGTTTTTCGTCTGTTTCTAAGCGGCTTTTTCCTAGCTCTGCGCCTAATTTAGGGTTGACACGAGTAACCTTGTTAAGATAATCAGGATCGTTAGGGTCAATTTGACGCAGCATATTTCTATCTTCAGCCGTTTGTTGCATCTCACGTGCCTTGAGCATATTAACGCTCAACTCTTGCTGACGTGCAAATTGATTGATAGGATCTTCAATCTGTACGGGTTTGATGTTGCCGTAAATGCTAGTGTCAATAGTAGCCATGTTTATTCCTTACCCGTACATATTTAAAAGTTCTGGGCCTTCAGTGCCTGCAGGGCCGCGTAACGCATTTATGAACTGCCGACCTTGGTAGAAGTTGATACCTTGACCTACGCCTTGACTGATGGCATTAGCGGTGCCTATTTGACCCGCAGCAGCAGCGTTACCTGCGCCGATAATGTTAGAGCCAATCTGTTGACCAAACTGACCTGCGGCGTTTGTCATTGTATTAGCAGACGTTTGACCTACACCTGCCAAACTAGCATATGGGTTCAAGGTGTTAGCACGTTGAGTTTGATAGCGATTGAATGCGTTTTGGTATTCATCAGACGCTAAACCTTGACTGTAGCGTTGAATGCCTTTTAGGGCGGCGCCTGACAACATACCACCTCTAGCAGCCGCACTGCGCTCAAGACCTTTAAGGCCTTCAGACATTCTGAATGCGTAGCCGGGGTCTTGGTTGGCTAAGAAGTTAGCGGGCGTAAATTCAGCCGAGGCGTATTTACCATAGCCTTGCGCGCCTTTTGTACCGCCAATACCCAACAACTCTAGCAGTCGGTTTTGGCCGGCTAAACCTGCTTCTCTAAATGGCTCTTGTAGCTCAACCTGACGTTCAAAAATATCTCGTTGCGCGTCTGTCGCTGCTGCTGCTGCGCCTGCTTGCGTTTGCGCTGCTGATTTAGCCGCTTTAGATCCTAGATAAGCGCTACCTAATATGGCACCGCCAACTACGGCTGCACTTGCTGATATACCGAAAGCCATGTTTAACTCCCTATTTGCTGTCTTGCAACACAATTAAGTTGTTGCACATTCTTACTACCACCAAGTAATTCTTCAGCAGTAGATTCCGTTAATTCTTCGACTAGCTTATCAACATCCGTTTCCGTTGTTGCATGGATAGTCGTCCATATTGCATCTTCATACGCGTATATCGCACGTTTAGCGCCTACCCCCGATAATACAGTAGCAGGTGCGGTTAAATCAACTGCTTCATCGTCGGTTATGACTCTAACTTTGCCTTTTACAAGCATACTCAAATGCGCTGTTTTATGCACAGCACCTGTTAAAACAGTGCCTGCAGGTATAAACATCTCTCTAGCGTAGACGTTTGGAGCAAAATGATGCGTCACAGGACAATCAATTTGCTCTTGCTGTTGAATCATTTTCTCTAAATGTAGCACTTTTTTGCGAATATTAGCCGCGTCTGACACTTCATACGCTTGGTTGTAGTCTAGCGTTATCTCGTCGTCTTTTGCTACATCTTGCAACGCCATCAATACTAAGTTGCCATCAGGCATTCTAACCATGATGGCGTTAGGGTGTTCTGCATGGTTAGTAAAACGACCCCCTTGCGTGCGCAAGCCATCTGTTTGGGCCATACAAATAGCGTCACCTTGCTTGAACGCTTGTTTAGCAAACACGCCTTCACCATGTATGGCTGACGGTGCAACGTACACCTCATCGTCTGTTACAACGTACCCCGACGCATCATTGGATATTGCACTGACAAATTCCTCTGTCAGGTCATTAGCCACTAAAAAGTCGTTGTAAGTGCTCATTAGCTTGTAATCTCACGTCCGTTAGCACGGATGTTGATGGCTGTGGCCGTACCAGCAATCGTGGAGATAAAGTCACCCGCACGTAAGGCCGCGCCTACAATCTCAGGAAACGTGTAAGTTTCGCTAGGTTGCAAGGTCTTCGTCTTGACGATTAAGTTCTGATTGCCTGCGGTGTCAGCCACAGTCACCAAGTTCACGCTGATGGTTGCAGCGTTGGCGCTGTAGTTGGTCGCAGTGAACTTGTCGATGATGGTTGTCACACCGTTGGCGGTGTACTGGGTTTGCTGTGTGTTTTCAGCGATTTTCGCTGGAATGAGCACTCTTACGGTTACGGTCATAATGACTCCTAATCTTGGTATGCGTTAATGTTATCAGTTACAGTTAAAATAATCGAGGGGATTGCAGGTACTACACCGGTTGCGGGTTCCGTTAATATCCGCACCGCTGTGTTTGATACAGACCACATTAACTCAAAATAATCGCCTGCGTTAAAGTTATATATGTAATTCCATGCGGCGATTGTTTCAGCAGTTAAACCTTGTAATCTGACTTTACCCGCTGTATTTGCTACATCTGTGCCATTAACACGCAACCATATATAAATTAAATGGTTACCAACAGATGTGCTATCTAATTGAGCAGAAAACTGTATGTTATATACACCACTTGACCTAACATAAACACGGGATGTCGGCGTTCCTATATCCACTCCATAGCTTAAATCTGTGCTATTAAAAGTAAGGCCATACGCCGTATTTATTGCGGCGGCGGTTTGTGTAGTAGTATCGTAAAACGACCCATATGATCTGCGTTTTAAATTAGGTGTGATTGGGGGTGTTACGGCTAAGGCTTGTATTTCGTTAGACAAGCTCATAATCTGAGCCTCTAACTGCCCCACCGCTGCTTCCGCGCTTAATTCTGCTGCTTGAACTTGTTTGGCTAATTCGGCAACGCTAGAGATTAACGGAGAGTCGTTAGTGCTTGTATCCGTTGTATTTTGTAAATCTAATACAAACTGATCATTGTTAGGCGGCCCATATTGAAGTTCTTCAAGGCTAGTTGGATTACTACCCTCACCTGTTAAAACAAACAAGTTTAAGAAAAACCGATACCATTCACGCGAAATTGTACCTGTTGCTGGGTCAAGCAACGCTACCCGAGGGGCAGGAATACGTGTGATGTTTAGTGGACTAGCCATTACGCATCAGTTCCATCAATAATCAATTCAGCGCCCACAATCGCAATCTTGACTGGATCCGTGCCTGATACTTCGTACACGCGGTCACGTAGTTTTAGAGTCATGCCAAGACGACGCCAAAACGCACGGAAGCCAAACGCGCCGATGCGTCCCATCTTAGTCCAGTGTTCATTAGACCATGTGTGACCACCATCGTCTGACCAACGCATCATCACCTCTGGGTCGCTGCCCTGACCTAAGTTAAGTCCTACGCCTGTTTCGCAGTTGAGTTGCAAGCTGTGTTGAGCCGTACGCTTGAGGTTGTTCGTGCCTGATGGCAACGCTCTCCAAGAGCGCAACCACTTCTGAATCGCACCGTTGTCGCTATTAACATCTAGGTCAAAAGCGTAAAGGTTGCCGTTTTCATAGTCGCCGACAATGATTTCGTTGTTAAAACTCATCTGGCAGTTGCTACGATGACGTGTGAATAGACCGTTCACCCAACCTGCTCGCTCATGCCATGACTGCGTAACGATGTCATACACCCACGTCTTGCCTGCGCTTGGGAAGTTAATAACGTAGAAAGTATGGCCGTCTTGCTGATATGTGTACGCTACCGCATCGCTGATGGTGCCGTAGCTTTGAATTTGCCACTCAATAGAGTGGTTAGAGGCACGGACACCTGTGTAGCCGTTAGACCTGTAGATAACACCCCTACCACGCGTGTCAGAACCTAGCCAGAAGATGCTGTTGTCAGCTTTGGCTACTGAGTATGGTGCAGCGCAGCCAATCTCGTTAGAAGCGCCTTGGATACGTGCTAAAGGGAAGTCCGCCGTACCTGCGTCATACCACACTTCAATAGAGTTAGTGCCTAGCAACCAAACCTCACGGTTGCTGACCACCAAAGAGGTCAATAAGTCAGGCGCACCTTCGGCGCTGGCGAAATCCAACGGATCAACAGACAAGCCGTCTAACAAGCTAGTAACCCAGACCTTTTGGCTGTTAGGTTCGTTAAATACGAAGTATCCGTCTAGGTAAGCCACAGTCACCGCGCCTGGAAAGTCAGGGTCGGTAATTTGGCTAAACACGTTGGTTGTGTTGTTGTAGATATAACCTTGTGGGTTAGCGGCTACAAACAACTGCGTGCCGTTATCAGCCATGCTGACTGGCCCAGTACCTGCCACAGTACCTAATAGCGTGGCGGTATATGTTGCGTCAATCTTGTAGAGTGAGTTGCCTGATACCACAAACGCCGTGCTAGAGTCGGGTTGGAAGTCCCACAAACCACGAATCGGGCCATTACCAATGGTAGCCAACAAACGCAGTCCTGGGGCGCGTTGTAGCCATCCTGCGGTCTGTCCTTCGTTGGGAATGGCTTCAGGGTACAAGTTAATGCATCTGTTGTCAGCGGCATTTACCGATCTTGCAACATAAGCTTGCCCTAATATCGGAGTTTGCATCTTACATCCTTTATGGTAAACTTAATGTTATCATTAAAAGGTACAATAACATGAATGATATTACCGTAGATTATCTCAAAAAAGTTTTGAGTTACAACCCTGAAACTGGCATATTTACTTGGATAAGTAGAACAACTCGTGCCGATCTTTTGGGTAAACCTGCTGGTAGCCATCACAGCAGTGGCTACATACTTATTGCAATTCACAACAAAAAAAGGCTGGCGCATAGGTTAGCGTGGTTTTATATGACGGGTGTTTTGCCAACTAACCATATTGATCATATTGACGGAAACCGGGCTAACAACAGTTTTAAAAATCTTCGTGATGTAAGTAGGTCTAAAAACTTGCATAACGTAGCTAAAGCAAAAAAGAATAGTAAGTCTAAACTGCTTGGTGTGTCGGCTCATCAGGGCAAATGGCGTATGCAGATAATGATTAACCGAAAAATAATTCGTATTTCTGGGTTTGCCACGCCAGAACAAGCGCATAAAGCTTATTTGGATGTCAAAAGCAAACATTTTTAGTAGTTACCCGCGAAGATGTTAAAGCGTTGACGAGTCGCCACCAAGCTGTAAGGCAATGCCATGATGTCGTCAGGATTGTTGATGCGCTTCAAGTTGCGCTTAGATGTCATCGCAATACGTGACACCTGTGGGTTAGGGTTGATACCGAACTCGGCTGCGATTTCAAGCGCTAGATTGTATTTAAACGCTCTCAAGTAGCCAGGTGGCATGGTGATGTCAGTTGACAAGCTAGGTACGTTAGTAATTGGCTCAACCGATACAAAGTGAAACTCAAGTGGTTTAGTAGGTACTGGGTACACATACACTTCAATGTCAGGGTAGGTCATATTGACCCACATCACCTGCGGATACGTGGATGTGACTGTTTTAACAGCAATCCCGTTGTATTGTTGTTGGTTGATGAGCTTGATACCAAACGAGATGTTGTTAGATGGATCACGGAAGTATGTTGCGTCATCAATCAAAATAGGGCGTTGTCCAACAAGCGTGCCAGTAGGGCCTAGCGTGTTAGATATTTGATTTGGTAGCCAAGTTTTTACTTGGTCTATGGTTGCATACACAGACAAACGCTCAGTGTTCCATGAGTCAATCATCTGATTGAGCGCAGCCAAAGCGTCTTGTGACGTTGCG
>ERZ869921.1330-NODE-1330-length-10661-cov-4.240241_pt1 | contig 10661 bp, 19 predicted proteins | sample MGYA00579310_ERZ869921 | MGnify/ENA primary metagenome ERZ869921 (study PRJEB32216, sample SAMN09231816) | wastewater metagenome | place: USA: Maryland | collected 2016-06-21 | study: EMG produced TPA metagenomics assembly of the PRJNA472060 data set (Reclaimed...
CGACGAGGCTGCAAGGCTCCTGAACGCTGTCCCCGGTGCTGCCGGTACTACCAACCGCCTGACGGCCAACGAAAGCGACTGAGGGGCTATGAGCACGGAACCTAACAACCCACCGTCCGGGGAGACGGAACCCGTCGTCGAGCCCCGTCGCCTCTACTGCGTCGAACTCACCGAAGCGGAACACTCCCGCATCCTCGGTGTGATCGCATGGCAAATCGGTCACGCCGATGAAATCCTTAGCCAACCATGCAACGAATACATACGTGTGACATGGACCGAAGATCAAAAGAGACTGCGCAAACTGCGTAAGACTTTCGGTGCAGGGGATTGGTGCGAACCTGCGGCTAACCTTCACGCCTAACGTGAAGAAAGGAAACGCAGTTTCATGTCTACCGAAACAAGCGCAAACATTCAGTTTGTTGACGCCCCACCCGAAACACACCGCAAGTCAAGCACCCGAAGCCGATGGGAAGATCGAGTCGCTACCGACCTTCGAGCCCGTCCCGGCGAATGGGCGCTTGTCCGCTCCGGCCCTACGTTCAACCGTGTGTCGCCATACGCGCACTTCTTACGGCAAGTCGGAGTCGAAGCGTACTCTCGACGCGTGTCGGATAACGAGATCGTCGTGTATGCACGGTGGCCGCAACCATGAGCGAAGACACAGAAGTAAGTGACGCTGAACTATTCCGCCGGTGGATGCAAACCGGCCTCATGAACGGTTTCACTTCGGGGATGTTCTGTGCAGCGCACGACCACGCACCGCTCTCCGTCGACGAAATCGAACAGGCTGCGCTCGACGAGATCGATTCACATGATGTTTGCGCTATGTCCGTAAGAATCTTTCCACCGCAAGCATGAACGTGCCGCTTATCCTCGCCCTGCTGGCGGTAGCCGTCGTGCTTGTGTGGGTAGGCTCACGCATGGAAGGCCCGATGGACGGGCCGAGCGAAGGTCCGTTCTAATGGCAAGCAACCAGTTGGGCCTGACCGTGTGTGCAGCATTGAACATCGACCCGCTTATGGTTCGAGGGCTAATGATCCAAATCGCTCCCGGCGAACCTATGCGAGTTCTCGTGGATTGGATGGCAGGGTCCGCCGATGAAGAAACATTAGGCGTGGCCTTCGACATCTTTGAGTACGAACCCGTAATCAAGGATTGATCGGCGATGATCGTTGATCTATTCGCCGGCCCCGGTGGCTGGTCGGAAGGGTTACGCCTACTCGACGAGCGCCTACACGCCACCGAGATCGGATTGGAATGGGATGCCGATGCGTGTGCAACCCGTTCCGCTGCCGGCCATAAGACAATCCAAACCGATGTCGCAACATACGACTGCGCTCGGTTCGCCGGTGCAACCGGGCTTATCGCATCGCCACCTTGCCAAGACTTCTCTTGGGCCGGAACGAAAGCCGGCCTCGAAGGGGAACGTGGACAGTTGATCCATGAAGTTCTTCGATGGACCGAAGCGATACGACCTCAATGGATTGCGTGCGAACAAGTCCCGCAAGCGCTTCCCGTGTGGATAGACTTTGAAGAAACATTGCAAGGTTGGGGCTACGCAACTTGGGCCGGCGTATTGAACGCTGCGGACTATGGCGTAGCGCAAGCCCGTGAACGTTCATTCCTCATAGCGCACACCGACCCCGATCGTGCTCGACCACCTACGCCGACGCACAATCACAATCCACAGGAAGACCTGTTCGGTGGAAGATTGCAACCTTGGGTTCCTATGGCCGCTGCTCTTGATTGGAACGCAGAGGTAATGCGTGGAGCGCAAGTCAATACCGGTCAGCGGTGGAAGGTGCGTGGCGATCGCAGTACCGCTCAAACATTCGACCCGTGGACATCGCCATCGAAAACGATTACCGGCAAGTCCGGCGGACAATGGCACATCACCGTCGACGGGATAGTCATCGAGCGATTGACTCCGGCTTCAACGTTGCGGTTGCAATCCTTTCCCGATGGGTATCCGGTGCAAGGTAACGAGACTTCGCAGTTCAAGCAGATCGGTAATGCGGTGCCACCGTTACTCGCCGCAAGCGTTCTTGCCGTCGTTACCGGCGATGATGCTCGACCATGAGCGAACAATCGTGGTGGTGGATTCTTCTTGCATTCGAAGTCGTTGGGATTGCAGGTCAATGGATTGTTGGATCAGGTCGATGGTGGGGATGGTTGATCGTGCTCGGTCATTCGATCCCGTGGGTTGTCGTTGCGGTGCTGTTTGAGCGATGGGGAGCGGCGGCGATGGCTCCACTTTGGTGGGCCGTGAATGGGGCTAACGCCTACCGCTGGAAGCGCCTCGGTCGGTAGGGCCTACGGCTAGGGCGGCTCGACGCCGGCGGCTGCGATACCGCTACTGGGGCGACGTTTGGCGGCAGTTGCGGCGGCTAGGGCAGCCGGCTAGGTTGGTGGCTACCGGGAACAGCCCCGGCCTACCAAGGAGACAACATGGAAACCACCACCGCCACCACCGCAAACCGCAGCAGCATCACAAACGGACACATCATCGATAAGGAAGACCTCCGGGCAGCGATCGTCGAGTGCGGCTTCGACCTTTACAGCAGCAAAGTCGCCGAACATCTCTTCGAAGAAATCATTCGTGCCGGATGGGACATCGAATCCGCTCATCGCACGATGGTCGTCGAGTCGGAAAGTCTCACTTCCTACGCAGCGAAGATCCGTGGCGAAATCGCCGACGGCTTCAGCCCCCGGTCCGCCGAGTGGGTTGTGAACCCAGCGCAGCGAATCGAAAGCGCCTACGCCGACTGGCAGCACGCAGTCAACTCAATCCAAAAGAACATCTACGCCCTGATCCTCGTGATGGAGTTCGAAGATCAAGACCTCGCCAACCTCTTCGCCGCCGATCTCCGCAAGGTCTGCTTCGGAGAGACGAAGTAACTCGTCGAGCCCAGTTCCCCCAACGGAAGCGCCGCCTGCAAATGGCGGCGCTTCTGCATTATCCCCACCAAGGAGAATCATGATCACCACCACCACCAACCGATCCGGCTCTTGGGTCTACGTCACCGAATACGGTGATGCCCTACTCATCGCCCCGACCAAACAAACGCTCGCCGATCTCCAATCGCTCGTCGGCGGATACGTCGAGTGCGTTGCACAGACCGAAGATCAGATGGGATTTGCTTGCGATGTTTGGGTCAACGAGGAAGGACTGTTCCGAAACGACTTCGGCTTCAACCTCGTCGCATCGTTCATGACGGGACGGCAACTCGTAGGACCGGCGGTGATCTGCACGACCGACGCTCAAGGCAATACCCGTGGCTTGAGTGAGGCGAACATCACTCGCCTACTCGACGACGGTCTAATGATCGACGACAACCACGGCGACCTTTGGACACCATCATCGGCTGCCGCATTTCGATTCCCGGTCGCCTAACTCAACCTCTACAACCAACCACCGAAAGGAAACACATGAGCGCATACGGACACATCGTCGGACGACCGGACTCTTGGTACGAGCCCGACCCGGATGAATACAGCGAGGCGGATGTAGAACTCGCCTACGACTGTTTCGTTGAGGACGAAGGTCGTGAACCCGACACCGACTCGAACGAGTGGACCGAGTACCTTCAGTCTTGGATCGCCGCACGGGACGAGGCCGTGGAACTGTCCCGGTACGGCCTGTAGGCGGATCAGATGCCTACAACCCGACACCACCGCCTTCCCCTACCCACCCCGCTCGTCGAGCCCTATGGCCACGCTCAGGGGCCGCAGGCCCGTATCCGGCTAGGTAGGCGGCTAGGACCGCTAGTAGAAGCGCACAGGGCCTTGCAGGCCGCTATGAAGGCCGGCGATCTCGCCAAGGTTCCGGCGCTTTACCGCCGGCGCAACCGCCTCGTCTCCGCTACCGCCACCGCCTTGAAGATGGACCGAACGAAAGTTCTAGCCAAAGTAATCATCGCCGCTCGCCGTTCATAACATTGAGTCTCGACGACCTAGCCCGTGATCCTTCGGGTGAAGGGGAACCTGCTCGTTAGTGCTTCTGTCGTCAGCGCAACGAGTCAAAGCGTTTTTCATGTCGCTAAGGTTCCCCGGTCGTCACCCATCCCTAATCCCCGTCAACGCTCGCCGCTACAATCGTTCGTTATGGCCGAAGACGAATACAACGACGAACTCGACGACGACTACGACGAGTACGAAGATAAAACCGAAGACGGAGACCTACCGCCTCTAGTTGAGGCTTGCGTCGCGTTGCACGAAATCTATCTAGCGTTACTCGACGGTGGCTTCACAGAACGAGAAGCGCTGCGCATCATTGCGTTGGCAATGGCCGAGGGTGAACTCGCCGAATGAGGTTGCCCTTCGTGGCTGCACCCGGCTGGTGGGTTGGGGCAACGTGCCGCAAAGAACGCATCCCATTGAGCGTGTTCTTCGGACGGGATACGGTCAACAAAGCGAGGGGCATTTGCAAGGAATGTCCGGTGCGAATCCGCTGCCTAACAGATCACCTCGACGAGCCGTTCGGCGTGTGGGGTGGGCATCCACGCGACGAGCGCACACAGATCATGTCAGCGATCGAAGACGGCACTAGCATTAGACAAGCATCTACCGCCATCAATAGCAGGAGACTTCGCTAGTGGCCGACGAAAACATGACAGAACTTGGAACTACCGGCCTACGCCGCGTCGGTGGTTTCATCATCGACGATCAACTCTCCGCTCTTCGAGGAACCAACGCAGTCAATGCTTGGCGAGAGATGAGCGACAACGACCCGATTGTGGGTGCGTTGCTATTCGCTATTGAGAAACTGCTGTTACACGTAGAGTGGCGTGTCGATCCCTACACCGATCAAGACGGCAACTCCACGCCGGTAGATGAAGACGTAGCGCAATTCGTTGAGTCATGCCGCCATGATCTAAACGAATCTTGGGGAGCGTTGCTTCAAGGAATCTTGACGATGCTTCCATTCGGATTCTCGTTCCACGAACTTGTTTACAAGCGACGACTTGGACCGGATCAAACGGACCCGACTAAGAAGTCTCGTTACAGCGACGGTCGAATCGGTTGGCGTAAAATCGCTTATCGAGCGCAAGAGAGTCGCTGGCAATGGATATTCGGCAAAGACGGTGCCCTCGAAGCGATGGTTCAATGGGACCCATCGACCGGAGTTCACGCCACTATTCCCATGGAGAAGGCGCTGCTCTTTCGCACGACTGTAGCGAAGGCAAACCCTGAAGGCCGTTCGATTCTCCGCAACGCGTTCCGCCCGTGGTATTACAAACGCCGCATCGAAGAGTTCGAAGCGGTAGGCATGGAGCGCGACCTCGCCGGTCTACCTATCGCCTATGTGCCACCGTCGCTGCTTGCAAGTAACGCAACCGAAGCACAACGCTCAGCGCTATCAGCAATCACAGACATCGTCCAAGGAATCAAACGCAACGAACAGGAAGGCGTTGTCTTTCCGCTCGCCTACGACGAAGCCGGACGTGAACTCTTCCGCTTAGAACTACTTTCGTCCGGCGGTCAACGCCAGTTTGATACCGACAAGATCATCGCTCGATACGATCAACGGATAGCGATGACAGTCCTTGCCGACTTTATTCTGCTCGGCCACAGCAACGTTGGTTCGTTTGCGCTCGGCACATCAAAGATTGACCTGTTTACGCAGGCTATCGACGCTTGGGCTAGCGGGATCACCGACGTGTTCAACGATCACGCTATTCCTCGACTACTGAAACTCAACGGTATGGATACCGCTCGTTGCCCGAAACTCACTTACGCCGACATTGGTGCAACCGACCTTGCCGGCATCGCCGAGTTCGTACTCAAACTTTCGCAAGCCGGAGCAATCGTGCCCGATGAAACACTTGAAAGTTGGGTGCGTGATCTTGCCGGTCTACCGCCGGCGGATCAATCAGCGCCTCTTTCTACGTTGGTCCCCGGCCTCGGAGACTCAGGCGAATAGCCGTGGCTGCCTCGTCAGTCCGTTTCATACGAAAAGCGGGTGGCAGGGTTATCCCTGCGCGTCCGATCGGCACAAACCGATTGACGGCTGCTGAGCGTAAGATCGCAGACACGTTCGCTAAGGCTGTCGGCGATCTAACGGCAGGCATTGAAACGCCGGCGCTTTCCCGTGCGCTTAGTTCGGGTTCAGTCTCGAACGCTGTACAAGCATTCGATTGGGGTGCGTTCGGGTTCCGTATGTCTGATACTCGCAGCGTGCTGTTGCAGCAGATAACGCAAACCGGCAAGGCCGAGGCTAAGAACCTTGCTGCCGCTGTTGGTAAGTACACGTTCAACGTCACCGATCCACGCGCAGCGTCTTGGGCGGCGGCTCGCTCCGGCGAGTTAGTTGTACAAGTTAGCGACAGCATACGAAGTGAAATCCGTAGCCTCATTACGAACTCTTTCGTAAATCAGATTGATCCACGCGAGATCGCTCGACAACTTTCACAGACCGTTGGGTTGCATGATCGTTGGGCGCAGGCTGTTACGAAAACCTACGACCGAAACTTCAATGACTTTCTTACGCAGGGATACAGCCCGTCTGACGCTATGGATGCAGCAAACAGGGTGGCTGGAAAGTATCGGGATCGACTGCTTCGATCGCGTGGCGAAATGATCGCTAGGACTGAAGTAATGACCGCCGCTAATCAGGGTCGAGCGATTTCGTGGGAGCAGGCCGCTGACTCCGGGCTAATCAACCGAGCCACTTCCGAGAAGGAATGGATTGCTGAAGGAGATGTTTGTCCTGACTGCGAATCCCTTGACGGGGAAATGGTGCTGCTCGACGATGACTTCTCTAACGGCGAATCTATGCCGCCGGATCACCCGTCGTGCCGATGCACCGCTGTTCTTATCCCCGGCGAATAGCATTACGTTCACCGGTGCGCATTAGCCGTTGCAGCCAAATGCTCAACCACATTCGATGAAGTAGCATTACTCGCCGGAGGCTCTAGTGGAAGAACAAAGTAAACAAACCCCACAGGTCATTGACATCGTTCGTAACGTACCTTTGACCTCGCTTACGTCGGCAACGAACCTGCCTTCAGACCTCGCTTCAAAGGTTGACGCCATCGTTTCGCTTGGCGCTCGAACAGTAGATATCGCATCGGTCCTTACCGATGACGGCTACTCGGTCGTGCTAATGCCATCAGACGAAGATGAGGGTTGGGTGCCTACGACCGCACCCGAAGTAAATGACGAACCACCCGCACCCGCCGAACACACGGAGGTGCAGTTTCCTGAACCCGACTGGAACGGCGACGATGAATACGCCGATGCTGATGACGAGGAATACGACGACACACAATCGTATCCGCAGCAGCGTGTTGGGTTGTTAGGTCGCTTCCGTTCCGTATTCGGTAAAGGTCTTTCCTTTGAGCAGGAAAACGCAGCCATCGCCCGAAACCGCAAACGCATCGCCGCCCGTGCGCCGCACGCGTTCGAGCGTGCCGTTTGGACTACGCGTAAAGGCGTGTTGCGCTGTCGCATCTGTGGTGGATCGGCACCCGAAGAAGGCACGATTTGCAATGGGGTCGTAGGCAAGATGGCTCACGAAATGCACGCCTACGACTATGAACACGAACACGATCACGGAGCCGACATCGGCGATCTAACCGTTCGCTCAGCGATGCTCGCTGCCTCTATCGACGAGATCGTTGAGACTGCCGGCTACTTCACCGCCGACGAAGCGCACTACATGGAGCCGTCGCCATTCGCTGACGACAATCTCGCATGTGCCAACTGTGTTGCGTATTGCCCTGAAACCGCAGGCTGCTACTGGGTCGAAGGTGCGATCATGCCGGAAGGCATCTGTCGCCTGTGGGTGATCCCCGAGCGCACCCGGCTACTCGGCCCTGAACTCCCCGACGAAGAACTCGACGTTGAGATGTCTTTCATGAAAGATATCGTTGAAACCGACGAGGGTTATTGCGTCACTTCCGCTGATGGCTCCCGTTCCTTTGGGTGTTATCCAACACTCCCCGAAGCCGAACAACGCTTAGCGGAGATAGAACGGTTCAAGAAAGCGGAGATGTACACGCCACCAAAGGGCGTGCAGGAAGAAGCGCAACGCGCAGTCCGCTGGATCGAAGAAGGCTACGCCGGCGACAACTTCACTCCGGTTGGCCGTCGACGCGCATCCGACCTAGCCGCTGGTCGAGCCGTATCGCTTGACATTATCCAACGCATGTCGTCCTACCTCGCTCGCCATGCTGTAGATAAGCAAGGTCAAGGGTGGTCGCCGGGTGAAGATAACTACCCGTCCGCCGGTCGTGTTGCGTGGGCAGCGTGGGGTGGCGATCCTGCGATCTCATGGACACGCAGCATTCTTGACAGCGTTGAGAAATCTCCGACCGTTTCGGAAGTTCACGTTGATGTGCCTATGGGGTCAAGTACGCGACGTACTCGACGACAGCCGGCACTACCGATGATGAGCAAAGCCGAAGATGTGCGGGTCGGCTCGTTCGTTTCGTGGGGGTCGTCGGGTGGAACCGCACGCGGAAAGATCACCCGAATCGTCACCGAGGGCAAACTAAACATTCCCGATTCCACGTTTACCGTCAACGGAAGCGAAGATGACCCAGCGGTCCTTATCAACGTTTGGCGTCGCACTTCTCAAGGTTGGATGGCAACCGATCAAAGCGTTGGTCATAAGGTCTCGACGCTAACGGTCATTGATCCGCTAGATAAGACTGCCGGCGTGTTCATGAAGTCTGAGGAACGTCGATACACGCTTGGCCCGTGGTACGTCCCCGATTCGTATGACGCGCATGGCGAGTGGACTGACTCGGAGCAACTCCAACAGGCTCTTTGGGATTACGTTAGAAACTCCGACCGGCAGATCCGTTTGCAACACAACCTCGACGTAGTTGCAGGCGAATGGGTTGAAGCGCTGACGTGGCCGATGCCGGTTGTTGTCCCTATGTCTGATGCAGATGGCAAAGTAACCGATCATGAGTTCCCTGCCGGCACCGTCTACATGGGTGTTGTTTGGGAACCTTGGGCGTGGGACCTTGTCCGTCAAGGAAAGATTCGCGGCTACTCGATAGGTGGCCGTGGTGAACGAGTAATGATTGATCTTGAAACCGAGGAAGGTGTGTTATGACCGTTTGGGTGAATCGCAATGAGGGCCGGCAAGTTGTAGCGCAACGTGGGCCGGTATCGAAAGCGGAAGATGAGATGATGGGCGTCGAGGACGAGATGCCCGTCGATCCTCAGATGCTTATCTCCGCTCTACGCGTATTGCTTGCCGATGTGATCTCGATGAGTTTGCGTGCGCAGGGGTTTCATTGGAATGTCCGTGGAGCCGACTTCGCTCAGTATCACGAACTGTTCGGCGCTATCTACGAGGACGTTTATGGCTCGGTAGATGGGGTCGCTGAGAACATCCTCAAATCGGGCGGCGTCGCTCCGTTCCGTTTGCCTGAACTTATGGCGCTTCGCACGATCGTCGATGTTCCGGTTGCGTCTCCGTTGCCGGCTGATCTTGCTGCGGATTTGCTCGCTGCGAACGATGTTGTCCTTGCGTCGTTGAAGATGGCATACGAAGTCGCTGGCGATGTGGAGTCGGAAGGCGTTGAGAACTTCATCGCTGAACGTATCGATCAGCACGACAAGTGGCGTTGGCAGTTGTCTGCGTCGATCGCTTAGTCGTCGAGCCCGCCCCGGCGTAGCGCCGGACCTACCTTGCCAGCCCCCTCATAGAGCGCCGCCACGATCCCTTTACTGTGGCGGCGTTCTTGGGTTATGGCACCGGCTAGGCCGACCGGCTAAGGTAGTGGGTACCGGGGACGAGCCCGGCGCTACCTAAGGAGCCACATGAACACCACCGAGCAGATGCTCTTCATCAACGACAACGGCGAAGTCGCCTGCGGTCGAAACGGCCACGGCGGTCAATACCTCCAAGATCAGATCGGTCATCGACTCGACCAACGCAAACCCGTCAAAGAATTCATCACCATCAAAACCCCACGCGGTTCGTGGGTCGCTCTGTCCGCTAATCGAGTCATCGAAGAACTCGGCACCGGATGCGAATCCTGCAAGTGAAATCAACCAACACAACCAAGGGGAATCAAATGACCACCACCGAAATCAAAATCAAGATCACGAAACTCCAAGCCAGCGAGATTCAGTACCGGCTCGAAGTAAACGAAGATCAGAACGAAATCAACGAAGCCAACGGCGACCCGGATCGACTCCCGGTTTGGGGAACGATCACCACCGAAGGCAAGTCCACCTACCTTCACATCTCGTCGATGACCGACGCACTCGACGACATCGACGACATCATCAACCGATGGACCGATCAGATGGAAGATGGTCCCGACGAGTGTCGCCGCTCCGGAGCCCAGCACATTCGATCGATGAAGGGACTGCGAGACAAACTCGCTCCGCCGGCCCCGGTCGACGAAACCGAATGGGCGATCACGTTCCGCACTGTTCGAGGTCGCCGCACGGCGCTCGTCTCTACGGTGGCTCTGTGATGAGCGCCCCAACGAAAACCGAAGTGCGTCGATCCCTCGCTGATCTTCGACGCAGCATGCGTTTCCTCAACGAAATGCTTTCGGACGGCGACTGGCAGAACGCCTTCCGTGCGGCGCAAGACCTCGTTGGAACTGCGTGCGTAATCGAAGAAACACTCGCCGAGCATCCGGAGGTGGCAGCAGGATGAATGCGACCCCGATCGTGGTGACCGCCAA
>ERZ869921.1331-NODE-1331-length-10656-cov-4.376002_pt1 | contig 10656 bp, 13 predicted proteins | sample MGYA00579310_ERZ869921 | MGnify/ENA primary metagenome ERZ869921 (study PRJEB32216, sample SAMN09231816) | wastewater metagenome | place: USA: Maryland | collected 2016-06-21 | study: EMG produced TPA metagenomics assembly of the PRJNA472060 data set (Reclaimed...
TCTACATCGGGGCCTGCCGCTTCGAATGGAACTACGGCGGATCCGGCACCACCCCGGGCGCCTACTGGCTGCCGCTCGTCGGCAACCAGACCCCCGACGGGGACTACGCCCTCTCCCCCTCGCCGCAGTGGCGGCTCAGCAACGGAGCTGTGCGAGTGTCCGTCGACCCGGCCGCCATCAACCTCATCAAGGTCGAATGGTGGAACGGCTCGGCGTGGGTGGCGAAGTCGTTCAAGCTGCGCACCGACACGTTCTCCAGCGCCTACGCCGCGCCGGTCGACATCGTCCGGTGGCATCGTCCGCGTGTGCTGCGCAGCGCGCCCGAGGCGGCCACGATCCGGATCGTCGGCGAGCTGGCCTACGCAGCCGGCCAGCACACGCCCTGCTATCTCGACCTGACCGTGCGCCGCGGGATGCGCACCGTGGAGCTGACGTTCTCCCATGGCTTCGCCGGGTGGGACCGCATCGAGACGTCACCCCTCGCCGGCGGCGGCGCGCTCACAGGCGGCGGGTTCGGCAACGTCGGGCTCATGGCCAGCGTCGCGACCTCGAGCGTGAAGTGGGTCATCGCCACCGCCCCGGCCGCGATTCTGAGCGCAGGCGGTCACGTCACCATCAACACCGTCTCCGCGCCGCAGGTCTCCACGTGGGTGATCGGTGGCGAGGTGCTCGGCGTAGACACGAACCCGTTCACCGCCGGGGTCGACAACTCGTGCGCTGACGGCCGGAGCCTCGTGTGGCAGTGGCTCTACGCCACGTCCGAGCGGATGCAGGTGCTGGCCCGATGACCGTCACAGAGCGGCTCATGGCCCCAGGCCAGTGGTCCATCTCGCTGCGCAACGACACGCCCATCTCGGTGCGCAACAAGCTGGTCGAGTTCGGGCACGTGGTCATCACCTCGACGTGGCTCGACCCGTACTCGATGACCGACGCCGACCTGAAGAACGCAGCGCGCTACGCGGGCATCGTCCGCCGGTCGCGCTGGTCGACCGCCGGCCAGTACGACCTCTCCGGGCCCGGGCTCGCGGCGTGGCTCGGCGATGAGAACGGCAAGGGCCGCGTGTCCGGCGTGTTCGCCGCTCCGACGTCGCTAGTCGCCGGCACCCTCACGGCGTGGGTGACGGCGCTCATCGCCCCGATGCTGGGCGTCGGGAGCGTCGTCAACACCGGCACCAACGTGACGTGGAACTCGAAGTGGCAGACCCCGCGCGCTGCTCTCGACTACGTGTGCGCCATCGCCGGCGCCGAGTGGAGGGTGAACCCGGACGGCACAGTCGACGCCGGCCACGTCTCGACCATGTGGCAGGTCACCCCGAACGACGTGATCATGCGCCGCGCTGGCGCAGGCAACGTGGCGCTGAACGGCATAGAGGCCGGCGAGCTGGCCACCGAGCGGGACTGCTCCACGTGGACCTCCTACGTCGTGGTCCTCGGCCCCGGCGAAGGCGACAACGTCACCAGCGGCACGGCGTCGATCGCCAGCCCCTACAAGGACTTCCTCGGCAACACCGCCGAGGTCGCCTCCGTGGTGAACGCCCCATCCGGGCCGCCGTCCTCCGGAGCGCTAGCCACCGCCGCCAACGACCAGCTGACCCGCAACAACACCGTCCTCCCGCAGCTGTCCATCACCTCGGACGTCTACGACGTGGGCCGGTACGTCCGCCCGGGCGACAACGTCTACGTGTGGGACCCAGACCTCGGCCTCACCGACCCGACCGCCACCGCCGTGGAGCTCCGCGAAGGCACCGCCCAGCCGATGACCCTCCGATGCTTCGCCATGACCTGGGCCATCGAGCGCGGCATGGGCGTCTACTACCGCGACAAGAACGGCGCCGTCACCGACCTCACCGACTTCGTGCGCTGGGAAAGCTCGCCCACCGTGTGGGAGATAGGCCAGCCCACCCCCACCGTGTTCCCCGTCGCCGAGGGCGTGGCCGCCACCTACTCCCCGGCTGGCGAGCGCGCTGCTCGAGTGTGGCCGCCGACCGTCGTCGAGGCTCAAGCCAGCGCCGCGCTCACGCTCAGCACCACCGCAACGCTCGTGGCCGGCACGAGCTCGACGTTCGACACCACCATCCCCAACGCTCTCGCCTACGTGACCGGGACGTTCGACTTCGACGCCTCCGTCCTTGGCTTCGGCGTGTGCGTCGGCGAACTCCAGCTCGACGGCGCGTTCGTGTCCGGCCAAGCCATCTACGGGCCCTCGGCCACCGGCCGTCAGACCGTCACCCAGACGTGGGTGGTCCCGATCGCAGCGACCGGGTCGCACACCCTTCGGCTTCTCGCATCGAAGACCGTGGCCGGTGGCACGGCCGTGGCCAACAACATCCACACCACCCTCTCCTTCCTGATCCTGGAGTAGCCCCATGGCCGTCACCGCAAAGCAGACCGCGAAGACCCTCAGCGTCGGCACCACCGCTGTGACCTTCACCCCGGTGTCGGACCTCGGCGCCGATGTCGGCGCCATGCACCGCTGGCTCCGCGTCAAGAACCGAGGCACCGCTGAGATCGGCGTGCACGATGCCGGCGGCACGGCATCGATCAACGGCGACGACGTCGTGCACATCGCCCCCGGCGGCAGCGAGATCTTCGACGTCACCGTCCTCTCGATCATCTGCGCCGTCGCGCTCACCTACAACGTCGAGGTGTGCGGCGACAAGGGCCGGCTCCGTTGAGTTTCGCCGCCACCCTCAACCCGAGCTGGGTCACAGCTGGCCCATGGCGCCAGTGGGGCGACTGGTACCTCCCGCCCCAGAACTTCAACCCGATCATGCTCAACCCCTACGCCTGGTACGACGCGCACACAGGTGGCAGCCCGAGCGGGATCACCGACAGCTCCCTCAACGCCCGAGCGGCAATGACCGTGGGCGCCGGCTCCAACTCGCCGCTATGGCTGCCGTACCTGGGCCCATCTGTCTATGTGCCTGCGGGTGCCGGCAACGGAGTCGCCACCAATGCCGTCGCGTTGCCCGGGGTCGCAGAGCTGGACGTTCGAGGTGTCGTGCGATTTGACGACATCACTGCGACGGAAATCCTTCTGACGCACGGATCGACAAGCGCTGCCTCGGCCACCTTCCGGTTTTCGCACAACAACACCGCACTCCGCCTCGAAGTTTCCAATGGCACTACGTTCACCGCGTTCCAACCCTCGGCGCATGGGTTCGCAACTGGCGATATCAAAGCGGTGCGTTTCACCTATCGAGCCAGCGATGGGCAAGTCCAGATCCTTCACAAGACCACGACGTTCGCGACGGCACTCGCTGACATGCAGTCCAACAGCGGATGGTCGCTAGTCGGATCGAGCGGGACCGTCCCGGCCAACTATCTGGCCAACTTCTCCACGTTGTACGGCTTTGGCCGATACGGCACGACAGCCTCCACGCCCTTCCTCGGGCCGCTGCTCTGCGCTCAGGCGTCATCGACGATCGATGGCGCTCCCGATGCGATGACGTTCGATGCGGCCTCTTGCACGGAGACTGGCTACACCAGCCCACTCGGCAATGTGTGGTCTGTCACTCGTGCGACGACAGGGCGCAAGACAACAGTGCAGTCCGCCGCCGCCGGATCCGCCGAGGCGCTATTCCTGCCCGGCGTCGATGACAAGTTGGACGGACCGGTGGCGGCAGTCCCTCCGTGCGCCAACGCTGCGTCGGCATCGATGTTCGCCGTCATCCGCCCATGGGCCACACAGGCAAGCCCCAAGGTAATAGCCACCACAAGGTCCGGCTCTGGGGCAGGCGTCACCTTACGCATGGCGTCCGCGACCACGATCGTCGCTGACGTCTCAGATGGGACGACAACCAACACCACCCCGGCAGTGGCGTTTACGCCCGGCCAACGGCTTGTCGTAGGTGTTCACCTCGATGCAGCGGGAACAGCTCGAGTCAGCGTGAACAACACGTTCGGCTCGACAGTTGCTCGACCGGCAAGTACTCAGGCCGGAGGTGTGCTCGTGTGCACCGCCGATTCAACGCCCGCCAACTTCCTCGATGCTGAGTGTCGGGTGCCCTGGTATGCGCTCGATCACCTTGCTTCGGCCGGTGAGGTCGCCCAGCTCGTCGCCTACTACGGAGGTGGTCTGTGACCACGGTACGCACGCCGCTCGGCCCAGCAGTCGATGCCATCCAACGTGTGCCCGTCGCCTGCTGGCTTGGCATCAACGACGACCCGAACGGCTTCCCCAACTACCCGCTGCTCGTCGACGACACCAACACCGAAGCGCAGACGTTGGCCACCGCCACCGGCTGCATCTGGGACGGCTCGTTCAGCGTCGCCACCGCAGCGCTCCTCAACGCCATCGGCGCCGACCCGACCCGGATTCCCGCCGCCACCACCGACCTCACCCGCACTGCGCTGTTCGCGCTGTACCCCGAGGTCGCACCGTGAAGCTCCTTAGCCCCACCCTCGAGGCCGCCCAGATCGCCCGCAAGGCCCGGCCAGCCATCGACAGCCGCCGGCCCCAGCCGGTCGACGACGACGGCGCGACGCCGCTGCTCTGGTCCGACTGCACCGCCTACGTCATCGACGACGCGCCCGACATCACCACCGACGACCAAGACCTCATCGTCGCCATCGCCGCGGCACCCGGGAAGATCAAGGCCGCCGACAACACCCAGGCCAAGATCAAGGCGAAGCTCACCGGCGAGCTCGCCAAGGCCAAGACCGACCGCGAAGCCGGCAAGAAACCAGGCCGGACGAAGCCGCCGAAGGCCAACGGGAAGGCCAAGGGCGGTGGCTGAGATCTGGCCCGGCCGCACACTCCGGCTGCCTGCGTCGTCGACCGAGGACATCTGGCTGCCCGTGGCCGGCGAGCACCCGGCGTTGGGCGCGCTGGCCGTGTCCAGCCAGTGGACGGTCCAGGCGGCGGTGGTGCTGGACAACGGGCTGGCCCCGACCAGCTGGCTGGCCGCAGCGTGGGAGACCACGACCCGAGACTTCGCTGGCGTCGATGGGCAGACCCGGACCTACTCCTTCGCGCTGGTGCGGGTCGGGCCAGGCACCGGCGGCCAGGTCACGTTGACCGGACCGGCGTTCTACCGGTGCTGGCTGAAGCTGACCGAGATCTCGACCGGCGTCGCCGCTGTCGTGCCCCACGGCCAGATCGAAGCCACTCCGTGACGCCCCTCGAGGTGGCTCGCGTCGCGCTGGCCGCCGGCGTCGCCGACCCTGACGCGCTCGCCATCGCGGTGGCCATCGCCGGCGCAGAGTCACGATGGAACCCCAGCGAGGTCGGCGACCAGACGCTGCAGGACGAGGTCTGGGGCCCGAGCTACGGACTCTGGCAGATCCGCTCCCTGTGGCGCGAGGCCGGGCAGCAGTCGACCCGCGACCCGAACGAGCTCGCCCACGCCGATCCCGCTTTCAACGCCCGCAGCATGTTCACCATCTCCGGCGGCGGGACCAACTGGCAGCCCTGGTCCACGTTCACGAACGGGGCCTACCAGACGTTCCTCGTCGAGGCCACCGCTGCGGCCCGGGCCGCGATCGCCGAACGCAACGGTGCGGCCGCCCGGGTCAGCCCGCAGCGCCTCGCCCTGGAGATCATGCGCGGCCTCGTCGGCCTGACCGAAGACCCCCCCGGATCGAACTCCACACCGATCGGGCGGTACTGGGGCATGGACGGCGTGCCCTGGTGCGCGCTGGCCGTGTCCTACGCCTACGCCAAGGCCGGCTCGGCGCTCCCGTACCTCAACGGCCCGGGCGGCCTCTGGTCCTACGTCCCCACCGGCGCCACCTGGGCCCGCACCTACGGCGAGACCGTCACAGACCCGCAGCCCGGCGACATCGTCATCTATTCGATCGGCGAGGCGGAGAGCCACACCGGCCTCTTCGACCAGTGGATCGTCCCCGGCGTGACGTTCTGGGCCATCGAGGGCAACACCTCCAACGTCGACAGCGACCCCAACCAGACCGACGGCTGGTACCTCGCCCGACGCCAGCGCTACGTCCAGCAGGTCGAACTCTGGTGGCGGCCCTCGGTGGTTGGCGGGGCCTTCACGAACTACGCGCTCACGCTCGCCCCGAGCCAACTCCCCCCGGAGGAACCGATGATCCACCAAGCCACCCGCCGGCCAGCCGACTTCGACGGCCGCCCGGTCTACGACCTCACCTGGCTCCCCGCCGACGGGACCGTCCTCGGCTCCACTCACATCCACGTGGCCATCGTCATCTCACCGATCAACCCGGGCGATGCCGGCGACCCATCGAACCCGCTGCTCGTCGACGTCTACCGCGCCAGCCCGGACGGCACCGTGGCCGTCGACCGCAACGTCAACGTCGCCCCGGCCGGCACGCCCGTGAGCATGGGCATCCACGGCCGCGTGTCCGTCGTCGGCGACCCGGCCCGGCCGGTCAACGTGATCGCCCGCGAGGTGCTCTACGTCTGAGCGCGTGGGCAGATCCACCCGTCAACCCCGAGCGAAGAGCGCACATCCGTACGCTTGAACGAAGAGGAGTTCCCATGTCGCAAGCACAGATCCTGCTCAACGCCATCGGCGGCAGCGCCGCCGCCTGGCTCGCCGTCCTGTTCAGCAAGGCCAACGCCCTCGCGCTGCGCCGGGCCCGGCTGGCCAAGGTGCTCGGCGTCGTCGCCGGCATCGTCGTTGCGGTCACCTCGAGCGGCTTCGACTCGAAGCTCGTCGCCGACCAGACGTGGACGGTGCTGGCCAACGCCGCCGTCGCGCTCATGGCCGGCCACGGCTCCTGGAAGATGTGGCTCCAGCCCCAGATCGAGGCCGGCCAGGGCCTCGCCTCGACGCTGCACTCGAAGACCGCCGGCTTCGGCATCGGCTGACCTCGGCGCCACGGATGGTTGCCATGGCCCCCGCAGGCGGCGGGACACACCACGAACGCGGGATCCCCAGCATGACGATCAAGCCAGCTATCTACGCGGCCGCACTCATCCAGCTCTTCGGGCTGCAGCTTCTTGTAGCCATCGATGACGTCACCGGCGGCCGAGGCGCAACCGTGGGAGCCGCCGCGCTCATAGGTGTCGTGGCCACCGCCGCCGGCGGCCTGCTCCTGAAGAACGTGGCGGCCAACAAGCAGCTCTTCGCCCAGGCGATGGAGCAGCTGGCCGCCGAGCAGCACTCCCACGCGATCACCCGAGAGCGGCTTGACCGGGTCGAGGCTGAGCTAACCGCTCTCCGTTTCGGCGAGGGGCGCCGCCGGGGCGAACTGCCCTCCTGAGGACGAGCTCCAGCACACGCCAGAGGTAGCGGTGCTTCGCGCACCTGCCGCCGTAGGACTTCACGAAGGTCATGCAGCCCTTGTAGCTGCAGCGATAGGTAGTCACGACCTTGCCCATGCGCCGAACGTATCGGCGTCCAGGGCCTTCGCGTCGGCGACCGCCGGGGCGACCTACCCACCCGCTGGCCCACCCCACGAGGGTGGGCCTTCTTCGCGTCCGGCTGGCAACGGCCATGGCAACGAAACGCCGCAACGCCCGGACCAGCCCATACGTTCTCGACCGGCACCGATCCGGCCTGACGTGGGCATATGCAAGTTGAGGGTATGCGCAGTGGGCAATGGGTGCCGGATTCAGGTTCCTGTGTACGCAAGTACGTGGGGGTTCAAGTCCCCCCTCGCGCACCGCACATGACCAGCACTTTCGAGTGCTGGTCATTGTCGTTTTGGGGAGATCGAACAACGGGATAGCAACGGAACGTGGCGGCGCATTGTGCATGGTCGTATGCTCACCCGCCATGGCAGGCACAGGACGGCGTGCCGGGTACCTCAAGGAACGCGACCCGGGCGTCTGGCGGATCAGCGCAGAAGGCAAGCCGAACCCGATCACCGGGAAGCGCAAGCGGTTGTGGCGGACGGTGCGCGGCGGACGACGCGACGCCGAGCGCGCGCTGGCGGCGCTCATCACCGAGCTGGCCGACGGCACCACCGTCGCCGGGTCCGACACGTTCGGCGGGCTGCTCGACGAGTGGTGGACGACGATGGCGGGCAGCCGGTGGGAGGACGCCACCGCCATCCGCCACCGCCAGGACATCGACGGCGTGCTCGCCCAGCTCGGCCGGCGCCGGCTCGGCGACCTCCGCCCCGCGGACTTCACTCGGCTGTACTCGGCAATGACCGGGGCGGGGCGCGCACCCCGCACGGTGCAGCACGTGGCCAACACGGCCCGAGCGGCACTGAACTGGGGCGTCGAGCAAGGCCTCCTCGGCCGCAACCCGGCCGCCGCCGCCGTGGTCCCCCGCCGCAAGCACGTGGTGCGCGCCCTGCCCACCGCCGAGCAGCTCGACGCCGTGCTCGACGCGGCCGCCGCCGACAGCCGGCTCTGGCACGCGTTCCTGACCGTCGAGTTCGGCACCGGTGCGCGCCCGGCCGAGGTGTGCGCGCTGCGCTGGTCCGACTTCGACCCCGACCGGGCCGAGCTACGGATCGGCGAGGCGGTCGGTCGGCTGCGCGACGAGCGCGGCAAGTCGGTGGGCTGGCAGCTGAAGGGCACGAAGACGCACAGCGAGACCGAGAGCGGTGTCCGCACCGTCGCCCTCGACCTGGCCACCTCAACGGTGCTGCGCCGCTGGCGTATGCACCAGGTGGCGCTCTGCCTCCAGGTCGGCGAGGCCCTGGCCGACGACATGCACATCTTCCCCGCTGACCGGTTCGGGTGGCGGCCTCTGACGCCGGCCACCCCGTCGAGGCGGTGGCGGCGCTACGCCGCGCCCGCTGGCGTAGGGCCAGAGGTGAAGCTGTACGACGCGGCGCGGCACTACCACACGAGCTGGCTCCTCGAGCAGGGGTTCCCCGTGGCCGACGTGGCCGAGCGCACGGGCAACACGCCGGAGACGATCTACAAGCGGTACGCCCATACGCTGCAGAAGGACCAGCGCCACATGGCCGCGGCCATCGATCGGGCCAACGCAGCGCGCGGGCGGCGGGCGTAGGGGAGAACGATCCCTCGCGCATCTGCGCCATGGTGTCACCCGTTCCCGATACGATCGTCCTCATAAGCGAACGGTGTTGGCGCCACCATGGACGGCGGCGCGAGATCACCTTCCGGCGTGACATCGCCTCGCGTGGCGAGCGACTATGCCGATATGGTGAGCGGGCAACCACTGGCCGAGGGGACGGACATGAGTACGACGGCGGAACTTCGTGAGCTGACCGGCCGGCTGGTCGAAGAACTCGGCTGCAGCCCGCACGCTCAGCTTGCGCAGGCCGTCGACGCTTCCGCTCGGGCGATCGCCGAGATGCTCGACTCTGTCAACTCGTTTCTCGGCGGGCTCGCCCCGGCAGTGGCCGCAGCTTGCGCGGGGTCCCCGGCCGGCCGGCTCGCTCCCATGCCGGAGACACGATCTTCTTGAGGATGTCCCGCTCCGTCGGGTTCAAGAACGTCCACGAGTCGATGAGGTCGAGCGGGCTGTCGGCATCCACCACGTAGCCGGCACGGCGCAACACCGTCCCACGCTGCAGCCCGTAGTGGTCCTCGAAACGAGCGAGCTCGTCGGGCGACGGCTCGATGGCCTTAGACCCGGGCTCCGGCGCCTTCTCCCGGTAGGAGATCGCGGTCTGCCCGCCCTTGCCCAGGCCGAGCACGTCGCCCACTTCAGCCTGTGTCGCCCCGACCTCCTGGCGGATCTCGCGCCACACGGGCCCGATCGGTCGAATGGTCGGACGACTTGCGCTCATCGCCGTTGATGATATCGGCAAGCCCGCTGCCGTAGGTCGCGCTCCGCGATCGATCCGGAGGATTCATCAACCCGTGTGGTTGCATGACATACCAGATGTCTATATGGTCATAGAAGTGAGCGAAGAGATGAACGCCAGCAAGATCGGCGCACACATCAAAGAGATTCGGGAGGGGATGGGCCTCTCCCAGCGTGACCTTGCCGAGCGCGCTCGGTGCTCAAAGAGCGCCGTCGGTGGCATCGAGGCCGGGCTGTCGCTCCCCTCGCTCCCTCTGGCCGCCCGGCTGGCTGAAGCGCTCGACACAACGATCGACGACATCGCACGAGGAGATCGATGACAACGAAACCAGACGGAACCAAGGTGGCGTATCGAATCAGCGAGATCGCCGAGCTGATCTCCGTGAGCGACGCCTACGTCTACAAGGCCATCGACGAGGGCGAGATCCCCCGAGTCGGCTCCCGCCGCCCGAAGAGCCCGATCCTCATCCCCGCCTGGGCGCTCGAGGCGTTCAAAGCCTCCGGCGACTGGTGGCACCCCGACTTCCGCCCCGCCCAGTTCCCCATCCACGAGAACGCCCCCGCCGCGGTAACGGCGAGGGCGTAACCCAAGACCGAGAAGGACCCTCGATCATGAGCAACGCACAGGATAGCTGCGCCGGGAACGGTGCATTCAGCACGATCAGCCACAACATGCGCACCGGCATGCACGCCGGCGACACCGTCACGATCAGCTGGGCCACTCGCCCCGGCTGCGAAGACCAGACCCTCAGCCTCGCCCAGCACGACACCGCCTACGACCACTTCGTCCCGGCCGAGGCCCAGCCCCTCCTCGACGGAGCCAGCACCCCGCTCGGCCACGGCGGCCAGATCTCCTGGACCATCACCGCCGGCGCCGCGCCCCGCTGCCACGTCCAGCTCGACATCGTCACCGGCAAGCCGCTCGCCCAGGTCGACACGGCCCACCGCTACAACAAGCCCTACTTCGGACTCGCCGGCGGGAACGATCTGGTCGCCG
>ERZ869921.1332-NODE-1332-length-10649-cov-7.414763_pt1 | contig 10649 bp, 19 predicted proteins | sample MGYA00579310_ERZ869921 | MGnify/ENA primary metagenome ERZ869921 (study PRJEB32216, sample SAMN09231816) | wastewater metagenome | place: USA: Maryland | collected 2016-06-21 | study: EMG produced TPA metagenomics assembly of the PRJNA472060 data set (Reclaimed...
TGCGGCAGCCCATGCGGCAGCCCGTGCGGCATCCCGTGCGGCAGCCCGTGCGGCATCCCGTGCGGCATCCCATGCGGCAGCCCCTGCGGCATCCAACTCTGATTTGGGGGCGCTGCCATTTGCAAATGACTCGGCGACATCTAGTGCCTTAATGCTTCGCTCATCGGTCATTAAATGTTGTACTTGTCGGGCACACCAAACCGCGTAAAGACGCATTAATTTCTCGCTTACTAAGTCTGTGCGCAAAATTACCCAAAGCCGGTCAGGAAATGGGATCTTATCGTTATCCAAAATATCTAAAATAGAACCACGCCAATCTTCCGCTAAATAGCTAGTTGGGTTATAGCAGGGCCCATAAGAACATAATGTTTCAATTGAAAGCTGTTTCATAGACTATCCTCGATTGCGTCGTAAAACTTCGTTATTTCACCGCTAAAACCCAACCTAAAATCCTCTGTAGCTCCATGGCGGTTCTTCACCACAAACACGTCCACCTCGCCTGGGCGGCTCTTATTGATAAGCTCCGGGCGGTGCAAGAACATAATAACGTCCGACCACTTCTCAATACCCGCGCTGTCCGCCAGGTCACTCATCATAGGGCGCGGGTCTTTGCTATACATGCTGCGGCCCTCAACGTTGCGGTTCATCTGCGCAAGGGCCATAATTGGCACCTTCAGCTCTTTAGCCAGTACCTTGAGCTTCTCGGCAATCTCGGCCACTTCGTCGGCCTTAGAGCGCGTTGAATCGGCGCGTACAATCTGTAAATAGTCCACAACGATAAGTGATAGTGGCGTGCGCTTATTGGTTGCAATGGCGCGGGCCATAAGCACGTTGATGGCCAGCGAGGGCTCATCGTCGATACTTAGGGGTAAGGCACTAAAATACTCCCGTATTTCGACCTTCTTAGCTTCTTTAAGTAAGTGGAGTTTGTTGATGCTGGTTTCACTCTGTAGAGCCACCAATCGCTGCTTAAGCTGCCGTCGGTCCATCTCCAGTGAAAAGAAAAGCACAGGTCCGCTTGCACGTGCGACGTTCGTTGCAAGCTGTAGGGCAAAGGCCGTCTTTCCCACTCCGGGACGTGCTGCAACCACGACCAAGTCGGGCTGTCGCTGACGCAGATACTTGTACCGCTCCACTTCGGAGAAGCCACAGGGTAAAGCGCTGTTGTCAGTATCAAAGTCAATATCGCCGATGGCCACAGCAGGGCACTGGGCGCGCCGAAGACGTTCATCTAATTCGTCCATACTTTTACCCAACCTCTGTAACGAATGTGAATTGCTTCGTCTGGATCATGTTTATGTAGCAGACCAATAGAGCACTTACAGGGCGTGCTGCACTTCCAAAAGGTGGTGGCAGTTAGGCGCTGTGGCGGGCCTTGCATAGGCAGGTTAACAACCAGCGTTCCGTTGCCGGTGCCGCAGCCCGCGCAGGAGACGGTTTCTCCAACATCCGCGCAGGAGTTGTTGAGGTGCTGCGGGTGTCGAGAAGCCAAACTGCTGCTGGTTACATATCGAAACACGTCGTTTAACGTGTCATCAAATGTTATCGCGGGCCATTCGATGGTTTTGGGCGTTTCTTCTGTAACTTCTTTTTTGCAGGCATCACAGAACTGGTATTCGAAGGTGTCAAACTTAACGCGCCGCGATAACTGACCGCACGAGCACTTTAGGGCTGCCATTATACCTCCTCAAAACTTTGTTGACGTATTTCTTGTTCGCCTTAATGGCTGACCCGGCATTGTAGGCAGAAAGCGCTTTACGCGTATCCCCGTTGTACCGACTAATTTGGTAACCCAGGTACCGGGCTGCCCAGTAGGCGTTGACGTTTCGGTCAAAGAGTTCGCCAGCTTTACCCTTGAAGCCAAGCCACTTCGCAGTTTCATATTTAATTTGACAAAGGCCATAACTTGGGCTATTTCCATCTACATGCACATAAGCGGCAGGTTGGTGGCTACTCTCTACAAAACAAAGAGCCGAAAGGAGTGAAGGATCTACCCCGTTTAAAAGCCCTGCCATGATAAATACCATTGCATTCCCCATATGTAATCTTTACATGGGCACTTTACCGAGTCAATTGTTTTTATACTTGTCTAGTTCTTTGACGGTTTCGAGTGCCACATTGCATATAGCCAGGGCCGCGGTCTTTGCTGTACAGGAATACGACGTATTTTCGTCTATGTGCATGTTGCAGTACCAGAGGTTATCAATGGTGCCTAGCTCCACGTTTAGCAGGCGGCGCTGCAGACGCTTAATGATATCGAAGGCACGGCCGTCGTTAGTGCTATAGGCCGGACACACCTCTACAATGCCTACAAGAGGGTGGTCCTCGTATTCAGCTTCTCGGCCGAATACTTTAAGGGAGATTAGTTCGTCTGTTTCAAAGCCTGGTTTAAGCATTATTTTACCCACCTGTCTAAATAACCTTGCACGTCTGTCTTAAGCGGCACATTGAGCCCACACTCGCGCCCCGTATGCACCATGATATCGTTGACGGCTTTAATGGCGCGGTCATCCTGGCCTGCTACCACCTGCCCGACAATCTGATCATGCACTTGAAAGAGTGCTTTCCCAATCTGTTCGGTGACCATAAATCTATGGAAGACGTAGTAGGACCGATTGGTAATGTCTGCACCAGTGCCCTGAATAAGGCTTGAATACGCCTGTCTATAAGCTTCTTGTCGTTTCCAGTCAGCGTCGAATATTCTAGGGAACCGCCGCTGTCGCCCAAATAGATTGACAATGGGCTCTCCCCGGTCAACTTTGTCTCTGCAAGCGTCAACGACTTCTTTTTCTTTGGCATAGGTTTCCCAGTATTTGTTTAGCGCGTGCTCGGCGTCCGCATCGGAACAACCAAGAATCTGCTTAACCTTGTACTTAGTGGCGCCGTACTGCAGTGAGAAGTTAATTGTCTTAGCGGTCTGGCGGTCAATGCCAAGGCCCGCGGCCGTGATATCGTGCTTGGAGGCGCCCTCGAATATAATCTTAAGGAGGTTTGGCTCTTGGCTGAAATGGGCCGCAATTACTACCTCTAACTGCGCGTAATCAGCAGACACCAGGCTATGGCCACAATCAGGTATATAAATGCCGCGTACAGCGCCTTCGCGAGGCAAATTCTGCATATTTGGGTTGCTCGAACTGATGCGGCCAGTAACAGTACCGTTGATATTAAAGCTAGAATAAATGCGTCCCGCATGTTGCCTTTCTAAGATACCTTCGATATAAGTGCCATACACCTTAGCGTCAGCGCGATATTGCTGCAGGTGTGAAATGAGTGGATGAGCGGCACTAAGCTCCTCTAATGCCGCATCATCCAGCGTAACAGCCACCTTCTTGGTCGCTTTGCTTTTTCGTTGTATTTTACGTATGCCTAACGTATCGTGCAACAGCGTTTGCAATTGTTTTGTGCTATCCCAGTTAAACTCTGGCTTAGAAACGCTTTGCTTTTTCTTCTCGGTCTTAAAAGCCGCTATTTCTCTTTGCCACAGTTCTAATTCTACAAGCTCTACTTCGGGAGTCAAGGCCCTTAATTCTTTTTTGTGTGCATCAATGCGCGTCTTTAATTCGCCGCCAACTTTAAATAAATAATCCAGGTCTACCTTGAGGCCGGTAAGCTCAGTTTCATACATAGCGTATGCAAGCTGATACACGTGCTCAACTAGACTGTCTGGAATGTTTTGTATTTTAAGCTCGGTTAAAAGCTCTTCATGAATGAGCGCGGTGTAAATGGCGTCTTTACAGGCGTACTCTAGGCGGTCTTCATAGCTGCCAGCAGAGTAGCTCTTGTACTTGCCCCAGAACACTTCTTTGTAGTTGTCGTGGTAGCGCTCTTGTACGAGGTCATCAAGGCCGTGAGAGGCGTTCTCATCAACGAGGTGATGTAGAAGCATGGTGTCGCGTATATCTCGGCCCCTAAGGTCTACGCCGATTTCATACAGGAAGGGCAGGTCAAAGCGGAAGTTGTGCAGAATGAGCGGAACTTGCAGGTTTAAAAGCTGCGGTAATAGCTCTGGTTCAACCATTACCGCTGCCCCGCCGCCGTCAGGATTAACGTGCGTGGAAAGAACTCCACACAGTATTTTATCCTTAAAGCGGTTTAGTCCAGTTGTCTCTAGGTCGAGGGCTACAGGTTGCCCCAGCAGGTTAATCTCGGCTACTACGCCTTCCATGGCTTTCACGTCGGTAATATGCTGGTATGTAAACTTAGCCCCCACTGCTGCCCCCTAGAAGAATAAGTGCCCCGTTTGTTCGTCTGAGGCGACACGCTGCTAGTTCCACTACTCTTGCCCCGTCGGGCTCTCAGCTTACCGAAGTAAGCATTTCGTGCGCGCTCCCGTTAGAGTGGGCAGTGCTCAGTCCGTTTAACATCCGGACCCACAACGGCTAGATAACTTCCAGCTAAGTGCCCCGTTGATATAGTCCGGGGCCACGACTTTGATTAGTCTGTGGCGTGTCTCCAGTGGCTCGAGCTATCCCAGGCTCCCCCGGCTCGATAGTTTATTGGATTAGCCACACCACATCTTCCACGCCGCACAGACTAAACTGTTATAAACTGTCTTCTTTTTCTTTTTGCATACGGGCGCGTAATTCATCCATCTCTTCCGGGCTGCGGTACTCGATGAACGCAACGGGCTTGCCGTCTTTAAGTTCCTTAGCGCGCTTCAAATATAGCTTACCACCAACTTTAACCTTTTGCAGCTTATCAAACACCGCAGGAGATACTTTTACTTCGAGGTTGGTTGCTTCTAGGTCGCCGCCGTAAGGGGGATAGAGGCCAGTGATACTTTCGGGATAGCGTTTACCATTATTATTGTTGTTAGATGTCATTTAGCAGTTCTCCTATTAAAGTTACTAGTCCGATTAGGCCGCCAATGGCAGCTAAGATGTATTGCGTCTTGGTGTCGCCAAACATAAGCAGCCCAACGGCTAAGCTAATGTTGGTAATGGCGGCAACGCGAATGGTGGTACTAAGCGCTTGTGGTGACAGCATTAGCTACTCCTTGTAGGTGCTTCAAGAAAGCTTCAGCGGCGCCGGGTGTAAGCTGTTCTTTGCTTTCCGCACCGTGCTTCTCACGCATTTCCTTCTTAAGGCCTTCAACGGTATTCTTGCCTTGGGCAACAATCACTTTGCTTGTGGCGGAGATGAGCTGGAGGGTGCGGTTAGCCACTTCGGCATCGACTTTTTCATTAGCTTTGATAGGCGCTCTATCATTTTGTCCGCTCTCCGTATTTCCTTTAGAAGCTTTGTTCGCTGTGTTCGGCGCTGCGCTCTTCTTCGGCTCTTCTTTTTGCTGTGGTTCGTCTTCAACATTCTCTTGGTCCTTATCGTATAATGCCAGGCCCAGGCTCATGCCAAGGTTCTTAGCGGCGCGTTTAAGGGCGTCAGTTTCGGCTTCTTTAGCTGCCAGTTCATGTGCTTTGCCTACGTTAATCTTATCGCTACCGTCGCCGTAGCCGGTGCCACAATGCTCGGTAGCAACGCCGCCAACCTGTACAACAAGGCGAACACGAGCAATGTAGTGTGCGGTGTGGGTAGTCTTGCCATATGACTCAACGGCGCCAGAGTGTACGCATTTATTCTCAATCGTAGAGCTAGCCCAAAAGAGCGGCCCAAAGATGCTGTTGAGTCGGTCAATAACGTAGTGGCCAGCAAGGTAGCTGAAGCTGCGGCCGTTGCTGCCTTCCCGCTCTAGTACGGCCTCACGTGGAATCTTGGCGTTTAGTTCTTGGTTAATCTGTTCAATGGTTTTATTACTCACAAATACTATCTCCTGTTTCAATGCCTTTACCAATCATTGTAATTAATAGGTCAATCTGGGCCTCTTGATGCTTTTTACAGGCGGCGGAGCAGGCGGCGAAGCAGGCGGCGTAGGCGGCGGCGTAGGCGGCGGCAACGGCGGCGTCGGCGGCGGCGTAGGCGGCGTCGGCGGCGGCGTCGGCGGCGTAGGCGGCGGCGTAGGCGGCGTAGGCGGCGTCTTTACGGGCAACCGTAAGCTCTTCGCGCGTTGCTAACCCATCAATAAAGGCCTGTGCAACCTTAAGTGCGTTTCGGCTTCTTTCGTCGTTCATTAAGTGCTCAACTGAGCTTGCGGCTTTAATGGCGTATAAACGTATTAGCTTTTCGCTAACTACTGTTGTTCTAAGCGCGCACCACAGTCGGTCGCGAAACGGAATATCACGCTGTTTAAGCAAGTCCACAACATCGCCTGTCCAGTCTTCTGCAATATGCTTAACCGGATCATAACAAGGGTTCCAAGAACGAATAATAGTAGTATTAAGTTGTTTAAGTTTCATTGCTGCTTATCTCCCCTAATTCATCCAGCGCACAAGAATAGGTTGTTTCATATTCTACCTTAATGCGCTCTACTTCTGCAATAAAAGCTTTTAGTTTATTTATATCTATTTCCGCTAAATACCTGGCGTCGTTAGTGCTGTGAATAAAGTTGTCTGCTTTACCCAGCATCTTTTCTGCCGTCTCTTCAATGGCCAGCGCGCAGTTACGGTTGCGGTCGCTAATAACCAAGTCTTTAAGCTTATCTTTTAGTTTATTTAGATTTAGCTTCACGTTTTCTTCCTATACCGCTTTCTTACTTCGCCTTCTGCTTTAGTTTTTTTCTTGTGGCAGGCCTTACACAAAATCTGCAGGTCATCCGCTGTGCAGAACAAGCGGTTAATAAACCCATTCCAATCATCCCAGCCCGTAAGAGGCACTACCGGCTTAATGTGGTCTTTGTGTATTTCTTTGCGGCCGAAATGATCCGTGCAGTGGGCGCATCGATAAACGCCGCGGCTGACACGCGCTCTGCCTAGGGCCTCGGTAAAGGCTGGCCACATATAGGTGGCGCGTCTAAGCATAGCAATAACAAACCCTGTCTTCTCTAGCGGCTTCCTTGCCATCTAGTACTCTTTTCTAATTACTTGTTAACGTCTGTGTTTTTTGGTGGGTTTCCGTGTAGCCTTGAGAAGGCTCTCTGAAAGTTCATGGCATCTTGCCGCAGCTTTAGTATACTCATCTTTAACGCGCTCATAGCTCTCTTTAAACATCTTTTTATGGGCTATAACTTGAGTTAGCTCATCGAAAAGTAGTCTGCGTTTGGACCGGCCGCAGTTAAGGCCAACAGCATAACCCACTAAAAGTATTGTACACACTGCGCCAATTTCAATAAACATCATTCATCCCCATGGCAAGTATTAAAGAAGCGGCAAACCCGGCTGCCAATAACACACTGACTACTATTTTTATGATAAGTTGTTCGATTATGTATATCGTGACAGATAGCTTTAATGTTGTCTAGCTTTTTTGTCACCTTTTCGCGTGTAAGCGGCGTTACCTTAACCTGAATGCGCGGGTTCTTGTGGTCCTTAATAAACACCACGTAAACCGCTTGCTCGGCTTCAAACTGAAGCTGGTTATAAGCAAGCTCGGCGTAGCCATACATCTGCTCGTTGCATCGTATCTTATAGCCCGTGTAGGGCAGCGCTGAGGTCTTCCAATCCACTACGCTCTTAACGCCCTTGAACTCGCCCAGGAAGTCAGCAGTACCGCTAAAGCCGTACTCAGCTGTTACCGGCATCATGAGCTTCTGCTCTAGGTGTAGCGGCTTAAACATGCTCATCTTAGGCACAAACAGATCAATAAACTCTTTGCCAAACTCCGCCAGCTCATCGTGCTTATAGCGCGTGTACTCCAGCTCTTTGTTGGTCGCTGCTTCCCAGAACACGTTGAACACGTCGTGTCCGTTGCCCCCTTCAAATAGGTCTTGAATGGCAAGGTGGAGGGCCGTGCCGAAAGCCATATCGCCGCTTTTGTCAGAGCCATCATCAAGCTTTAGCAGGTGCTTTAGCTCGTAGTACTTGGGGCACTTGTTATAGTCGCCAAGCGTGCTGTAGCGGTAATGCTTCATTAACGGTAAAGCCTGTTACCGGCAACATTAAGCTGCAACGCCTGCAACCCGCTATCCTGCATATAGTCAATGCGGATAGTATGTACGCCGCGGGTTAAGAACTTAGAGCCCGTAGTGGTGGTAGGGGCGTGTAGCGTGTTAAGGCCAGTCACAAGCGCATTATCAATATACAGTAATGCTGCATCGTCGCTAGTTAGCGAGAAACTATGGTAGTTAGACTCGGTAATAATCACCTGGCCGCTGCAACGTACGGCGTAGTCCTGTGTGTACAGGCCGCGAAGAGCGCTTGGCACTAAGTTAAGGCCGTTAGCGGCAGGGCTTTCGGGCTGATTAATCTCGCCTAGATGCACCCACGACGCTACAGCAGAGGGCAGCGAGGCAGGGAAGCCGGTAGCACTGTTAGGGAATACGCCAGCGGCCCCGGTGTTGTTGTACAGCGTGCAGACAAGGCCGGGAGTGAGCGGCGCTTGGCCTTGATTAAAGCGTGCTTCATTGGCTTCAGAAACAACGCGTTCAATGTCGCTAGGCACCGAAGGAGCGGCTAAACTCACATACTCTTTTTGTATCTCGCGTTTGCCGCAAGCTACTAGGCCAGCGGTTAATAGTACGATAATTAGCTTATTCATTATTCCCCCTAAAGATGCTATATCGGCTTAACTTGTTGCTTAGTTAAATAGTAATTCTTTTGCTTCGGTGCGTCAACCATAAAGTAAATGACGGAATTATCAACAACTACATGGGCGATCATGACGTCATTAACCGCTATTCCTACGCTGACGTCGCTAGAGTCAACAGATACAACTTGTATACGCACTGTAAGCATCGAAACCTCATTACACGTTATTAAGGTACGTACCCCGAAGGGGCTTGAGTACCGGGCTTAGTTGTGGCAGCTGAGACTTAGCTTAAAGCCACTTATAATATATAACAACATTGTTAAAAGCTTGTCAAGAGAATTCTTCTTACAAGCGCATATTTCCGCATATTAGTAGTTTCTGTTGGATCTCTTAGGCGTTTAAAGGCCAGAGAATACTTTTTGTCTTGGCGTAATTCTTGCTTATACAAGTTACGGCTCTATTGTATGAGCGATGAAATAAAGCAAGAAGAGACAATTGCCTTTGCCGTCACCGACGCACTAATTAAACAGTGTGCTGCTATGAGCGCCAGCGGCGCCAGCAAGAAGGATATAGCCAAGCAGTTTGGCCTATCCAATTACTTCGTTAATAAAATCTTTAGTGATGAGTTGTTTAAGAAGTCGCTAGGCGACATCGGCGACGAAGCAATCCTAAGCGCCAGAGCAATCACCAAGCGTGAGCTAGCGCGCCTCGCCTCAGCTGCAGTTAAGACCATTGCAAAGAACCTTGAGAAGCACAACCTGCAAGCGGCACAGACCGTACTAAAGGCTATTGGTTTAGATGGAAGCAATAAGGATGATCAGCCACAAGGCGGCTTTACGCTCGTGCTGGCCAATCAGAAGAAAGAAGAAGTGGTTAAGGTTGTGGAGAGGGATAGCGATGATAACAATTGAAGCAGATACCCCATTTGTTGCCTATCGAAAGTTTATTGGCGGCCTAGCGCAGGTATTAGCGCATAAGACCGAACTTGAGATTGAACGCGAGCTACGCAACCTGTTTGAGATAACTTATGTGCAAAGCGAAATAACTAAAGATGCATTGCGGCTGACACGCCTAAACGCAGATGATATGCGCAGCATGCAAAAAGCAATAGCCACTAAAAAGTTTATAAAGGAACTGGCTGCCAAAGAAGTGGGAACGTTTCGCTCTGAAGACTACTTTACAGAAAAAGAAACGATTGTGTGGATTTACCCCAAGCTAACCATTAAACAGCGCAGCTCAGATGAGTAATCCAAGCGTTGACGGGCTTGTTACACGTACTTGTTTAATCACTAAAGGCGGATTGATGATTGAGTTTAAAGGCAGTAAAGAGCGCGACGATTATGCACAGCTTGGCACTAAGCACCCTAAGCTGCTGGACCTGCTCATTGACCTGGCTGAATGTGTTGAGTTGATGTTCAAGAAGCCTATCGTACTGACAAGCGTACACCGCTCACAAGATGAGCAAGATGCTCTGTATGCCGCAGGTGGCAACAAAGCGCCCAAGAGCGCCCACACAACCTGGGAAGCGGTAGACCTACGCGATAAGATTTATACAGCCCACGAGATTAAGTTCATCGAAGGCTATTTAAATACTAAGTATAAGAACGACAACAAAAAGCCGGTATGCTTCAACCACACCATAAGCGGAAACGTTAATCACTTCCACGTGTATCTGCAGCGCTAGTCTTTACCAACTAAACCCCCACGATACATGCACGCGGTCCTTAGCCACATTCCAATGGCCATAGGCCCGCGAGTTTATTTCAAGTTCCTTCTTAGTAACAAGTCTATAGCCAAGCCCGGCACCGAGTGCAACACCTTTGGGAATTCTTTTTTCTACATTTTTCTTGACCGCGTCGTAATCCTGTTTTATACCACTCTGTATGAACAAAGCATCTCTAGTAGTAATAATAACCCCAGAGTTTACACCCTTTACAGGTATGAATGCCAGCAGGTATAGCAGGAATATGCTGTCCACAGAGGCCCCTAGGCGCCGGAGACGGCGAAGAAGAGCCGCGCAAAGAATAGGACGCCCGCCAGGTAGCAAAGCCAGACCAAGATTAATGCCAATAAGCTAACGCCTAAAAGACAGGCGAAAGTTAGCCTTAAGAACTGCTGCAATTGGCCCCTCC
>ERZ869921.1333-NODE-1333-length-10638-cov-3.799017_pt1 | contig 10638 bp, 13 predicted proteins | sample MGYA00579310_ERZ869921 | MGnify/ENA primary metagenome ERZ869921 (study PRJEB32216, sample SAMN09231816) | wastewater metagenome | place: USA: Maryland | collected 2016-06-21 | study: EMG produced TPA metagenomics assembly of the PRJNA472060 data set (Reclaimed...
GAACCGCTCTTCCGATCTGTAAAATTTACACGTCCGCAAAACATAATCCTGGGTAACGACATGGCTAGACCAAGAACGCCCACCAACGTCCTCGCCATGCGCGGTTCGTTCAAACACGACCCCCAGCGTAAGCGCGAAGATGCGGCTGTTAATGGCGATATCGGCACACCTCCGCCCTATTTCAACGCACGCGAATCCGTGGCATGGCAGGAGATTGTGGACAATGCGCCTATCGGCGTCCTCAGTTCCGCAGACCGGCAGATTGTCGAGGTGCTATCCCGGCTGATTGCCGAGTGTCGCGAAAGCTTCATTGATTTTCCGGTACAGAAGTTGGCGCGGATCGAGTCCATGCTCGGCAAGCTCGGCATGACGCCAGCCGACCGCAGCAAGGTATCCGGCAAGAAGCAGGACAACAACCGGAACGCATTTGCCGACCTATGAGCACAAAGTCTGTCTGCCAAAACGTCAAGGATGCGACGAAGTACTGCAAGGACGTGGTTGCAGGAAAGATTCCGGCATGCAAATGGGTAATATTGGCCTGCCAGCGACACCTTGACGACCTGATTCACAGCAAGGACAAGACATTCCCCTACGTTTTCGATGAGAAACGGGCGGAAAAGGTACTCAGGTTTATCCAGTTGCTGCCCCATACCAAGGGCAAATGGGCGGCAGGAAAGCAGAATATCAGGCTGGAACCGTGGCAAAAATTCAGCATCGGGATGCCTTTTGGCTGGATACACCGCGAGAAATGCACCCGGCGCTATCGTAAAATCCTGATTTTTGTTCCACGCAAGAACGGAAAAAGCATCATTGCAGGCGGGATTGGTAACTACATGCTGTCGATGGATGGCGAGTACGGAGCCGAGGTCTATTCCGGAGCAACAACTGAAAAGCAGGCATGGGAAGTTTTCAGGCCTGCCAAGCTGATGATCGAGCGGACACCGGAACTGCGCGAACACTGCGGCATTGAGGTCAATGCAGGTAGCATGATCATCCTGCGCGATGGCAGCCGGTTCGAACCCGTGATTGGCAAGCCAGGCGACGGATCCAGCCCGTCCTGCGCCATTGTTGACGAATACCACGAACACCAGACCAGCGATCTCTACGATACGATGGAGACCGGCATGGGTGCGCGTGAGCAACCGGTCATGATGGTCATCACTACGGCGGGATCCAGTATCGGAGGCCCCTGTTACCAGATGTGCCGCGATGCCCAGCGGATGCTGGATGGCGCGATTGATGACCCGGAAACATGGGCCATGCTGTACACAACGGATGATGGCGACGACTGGACATCCGAGGATGCGCTGATCAAGGCCAATCCCAATTACGGCATCTCGATTGACGCTGACTTTCTGCGGTCACGACAGCGCGAGGCGATGCAGTCCAGTCAGAAGCAGGCGATTTTCCGAACCAAGCACCTCAACCACTGGGTTGGCGCGAAGACTACGTGGATAAACATTCTCAAGTGGAACACCTGCAAGCCGCGCCTGCCGCTGAAGGAGTTGGAGGGCAGGCCGTGCTATGTCGGCCTGGACTTTGCCAGCAAGGTCGACATTGCGGCTTTGCTGGCCGTCTTCCCTCCACATGGTGACGACGACGACCGGTGGCACGTCCACGGCTGGTACTACTCTCCCGAGAATCGCGTCCTGGAGATGATTGACGGCAACAGCGCACTTTACCGGCAGTACCATTCCGATGGCCTGTTGACGCTGACCGAGGGCGATGTGATCGATTTTGAGGCAATCAAGGACGACCTGCGCGGCATCGCATCCCGGTTCGACCTGCAGCAGGTCGGATTTGACCCGTGGCAGGCAACGCAGTTTGCCAGCGAGATGATCGACGAGGGCCTGAACATGATCGAGGTCAGGCAGACCGTGCAAAACATGTCTGCGCCAATGAAGGAAGTAGAGGCGCTGGTCATGTCCGGCACCCTCTCGCATGGCTCCTGTCCTGTCCTGACGTGGATGGCGTCCAATGTCGTTGCCAAGATAGACGCGAAGGACAACATCTACCCCAACAAGGAGCGGTCAGAGAACAAAATCGATGGAGTCGTCGCGCTGATCATTGCAATCAACCGGGCGATGACAAGCATCGCCGACACCGGCTCATCTATCTGGGTACTCGAATGAAGAAGCGCATCCGGCAACGTCAGCAAACGGCTGTAAAAGCGGCCGCCAGCCTGCCGATCAGTTCGGGCGTCTATGGCTCTGACCTCTACAGCCTGATGGCCACAGCCAACGCCAGCGGCCAGGCCGTGACTGAATCAACGGTGATGTGCGTTAGCGCGGTCTATGCCTGCGTGCAGTTGATATCCGGTGCGGTGGCCAGCTTGCCGTTGCCGATCTACCGCGAAAGCAGCGATGGTAAGACACGCAACCGCGCCATGCTGCCCATCTGGGATTTGCTGAACAAGGAGCCAACGCCACGATGCAGCGCCAGCACGTTCTGGCGCTACATCATGACCAGCAAGCTGCTGCATGGTGACGGGTTCGCCAAGATTGTCCGCAAAAGCCGCAACTCTCCGGAGGTGGCTGAGCTGATTCCCTGGCATCCGTCTGCTGTGGTGGTTCACGTCAACGGCAACCGGCTGGCTTACCAGTTTTACAGCATGCCGAACCTGGACGGCGCATCGCTGCAGTCTGAAATACTGGATCAGGATGATGTGCTGCACTTCACCGGGGTTGGCTTCAACGGCCTGCGCTCGGTGTCGCCGCTGCGCCATGCCCTGCGCAACGCCGCCGGGATTGCCCTGGCGGCTGACCGGTACAGCGCCGAGTTTTTCGGGTTTGGCGCCAAGCCGGAAATTGTCCTGAAGAGCACGGCCACCAAGCTGAACGATGAACAGAAGGAAATGATCCGGTCCGCCTGGGTGGATATCCATGCAGGCAACCGGATGCGGCCCGGTGTGCTGGGTGCCGGCATGGAACTGCATGAACTGACGATCAACGCGGAGGAGGCGCAGCTGCTGCAGGCGCGTCAATTCCAGATCGAGGACATTGCCCGCATTTATGGTGTACCGCCGTTCATGATTGGCCACACCCAGAACACCACCAGCTGGGGTTCCGGCGTTGAGCAAATGGGTATCGGGTTTGTGAAATACACCCTGAGCCAGCATCTGGTAGATGCGGAGCAGGAAATCAACCGCAAGTTGCTGCGCGGTTCGCCCTTCTTTGCCGAGTTTGCCACCGCTGGTCTGGAGCGCGGCGACATTAAAACCCGGAATGAATCGTACCGGATCGGCTTGGGCCGCGCCGGTGAACCTGGCTGGCTGACCGTCAACGAGGTCCGCGCCTTTGAAAACCTGCCACCGGTCACTGGTGGCGATGTTCTGGCGTCATCCGCGCCGACAGCTGGAGCCTGATATGAACCAACTTCTGAGCCTGTACGCCCTGAACCGTGGCGCCCGGCATGTGTTCCGCATTGATAACGCGGTTTCGGAAAGCGAGGCCACAATCTACATGTATGACATGATTGTGGGCGATGACCTGACCGCCGAATGGTGCGGCGGCATTTCGCCCATGATGCTCCTGCGTGACCTGGCCAGCATCACCGCGCCCACCATTCACTTGCGCATCAACAGCCCTGGCGGCGATGTGTTCGCTGCCCGCGCCATTGAGCAGGCCATCCGCGACAGCGACAAAACCATCATCTGCCACATTGACGGCATCTGTGCCAGTGCGGCTACGTTCATTGCCATCGCCTGTGATGAAGTGGTGATGTCTCCCGGTGCGCTGTTCATGATCCACAACGGTTGGACGTATGGCTGCGGCGACCGCCACGACATGACCAAAACAGCCACGTTGCTGGGCAAAGTGGACAGCACCATTGCCCTCAGCTACGCCACCAAGAGCGGCAAGGATCAGGCTGAGATTGCGCTGCTGATGGATGCTGAGACCTGGTTCACGGCGCAAGAGGCCTCAGCGTTTGGATTGATCGACCGTATTGCCGGTGAGGCTGATGCTGTGGCCCCTGCTGCGCCGCCCGCCGCGCCAGCTGCTGATCCGGAAGATCCTACTGAAGAAGGCCCCATGGATATGTGGAACCTGTCGGTGTATCGCAATGCGCCGCGCAACCTGAAGCCGAAGGCCCGCACCAGTCCGGCCCCGACGCCGAATCCGCCGCCGCCAACGGCTGCAAAGGCCCCTGATTTTGCTGCGATGACGCGCCGGTTGGCGCTGACCGCTGCCCTGTAATCACCGGTTTTAACCCGCCACACCCGCAATGTTGCGGGCTTTTTCATTTTGGAGATCCAAAACATGAAGTCGATCCAAGCCCTGCGCGAAGAGCGCAACGTCCTCGCCAAGCGTGTGCAGGACACCATGACCGCCAGCCAACAGCCCGGCGCTGCCTGGACCCCGGAAAACCAGTCCGTCTATGACGCTGACATGGCTCGCATTGACGACATCAACGCTGAAATCCAGCGCACCGAGAAGGCGCTGGCTGCCTTGGGTGATGCCCAGCTGCAAGACCAGATCAATGCCGCTGTCCACAAGCCGCAATCGGCTGGCAAGCGCCTGTTGGCCAAGTGGCTGAAGGGCGGTGATGCAGCCCTGACGGCTGAGGACTGGACCCAGATCCGCAACACCATGTCCACCACCACCGGCAGCCAGGGCGGTTATACCGTGCAGTCCGATGTGGCCTCTGTGCTGTTTGATGCCCTGAAGTACTACAGCGGCGTTCGTCAAGTGGCGACGGTCATTCAGACCGACATGGGCAACGGTTTGTCCTTCCCCACCAGCGACGGCACCAGCGAGACTGGTGAACTGATTGCCCAGAACACCACCGCAACTGCCGCTGACCCCACCTTCGGCACTGTGGCGCTGGACGCCTACAAGTTCAGCTCCAAGATCATTGCCGTGCCGTTTGAGCTGCTGCAGGACAGCAACATTGACATCGAAGCGTTCATCAATCGCCGCTTTGCTGACCGCCTGGGCCGCGTCACCAACACCTATTTCACCACCGGCAGCGGCAGCAGCCAGCCGAAGGGTGTGGTCACGGCATCTACCCTGGGCAAGACCGGTGCCAGCGGCCAGACCACCACCGTCATTGCGGATGACCTGATTGACCTGGTGCATTCGGTTGACGTTGCCTACCGTTCGCTGGGCCGTTGCAGCTTCATGATGAACGACGCCACGCTGGCCGCGATTCGCAAGCTGAAAGACAGCGCCGGACGTCCGATCTTCCTGCCGGGTTATGACGGTTTGTCCGGCCCCATGGCTGACACCATCCTGGGCTATCCGGTGATCATCAACAATGATGTGGTGGTGATGGCTGCTTCTGCCAAGTCGATCCTGTTTGGTGATTTCAGCTTCTACTACATCCGCGACGTGATGCAGGCCGAACTGTTCCGCTTCACCGACAGCGCCTACGCCAAGCTGGGCCAGGTGGGTTATCTGGCCTGGATGCGCAGCGGCGGCAACCTGCTGGATGTGGGTGGCTGCATCAAGCACTACATCAACGCGGCGTCCTGATGAAGCCGGGGCGGGCGCTGGCCTGCCCCATTGGGTGGTGATATGGCCAAAGCAAAGAAACCCGAAACCATCCGCGCGGCGGTCCTCCGGGACTGCTACCGCGATGGCATCCGTATTCCGGCGGGCTCGGTTGTGGAGTTATCTGCGGCTGAGTTTGCTGACCTGTACAAATCTGGCGCTGTAAACGACAGCCCGGAGCAGATCGCCTACTTTGAGGCATCCGGACAATGAAACTGACCACCGTCACCCCATCTGCCGTGCTGCCGGTGTCGCTGGACGACATCAAGCTGCATTGCCGCCTGGACACCGACACCAACACCGAGGACAGCTTGCTGACCCGGCTGGCGTTTATGTCTGCCGAGCGCTGCAGCCATGAAACCGGCCGCGCCATGCTGACGACCACCTACCGGCTGGACGCCGACATCAGCGAAAAACTGTTGTTGCCGCGCCCGCCGTTTGTGGCCATCACCTCGGTCACGGTGACGGATGCGGACGGTGTGGCAACGGTGCTGACGGCAGACGACTACAGCCTGACCAATACCCGGCAGAAAACGCTGCTGACCATCGACAACCCCGGCAGCGGGGTAACGGTGGCGGTGGTCTTTACCGCTGGGTATGGGGCGACTGCGGCCAGCCTGCCGCATGCGTTTGCCGGCTGGATACTGATTGACGTTGCCACGCTGTATGAGCAACGGCAGGCGGTGACTGCCGGCAATGCCAATGCCATCCCGTATCCGTTTGTGGGGGGTCTGCTGGACGGCTACCGGGTGGACTACTGATATGGATATTGGCAGCCTGAACCACCAGATCACCATCGAGCGGCCCGCCGAAACGCGCGGCCAGATGGGCAGCCAGAAAAAAGCATGGTCTCCGGTCTGCACAACCTGGGCGCGGGTGCAGCCGTTAAGCGGCCGCGCGCTGGAAGTCGCCCAGGCGCTGCACTCGGAAGTGACCGTGAAGATCACCATGCGCTGGCGGTCGGATGTGGACGGCACTTGCCGGGTGACGTATCGCGGGCAGGTTTACGTGGTGCAGTACGTGCTGAACCCGGAGGAGGCCAACCGCGAGCTGCAGCTGTATTGCACCGTTGGGACGAGTGACGGCTGATGTCGGTCACCATGACGGTGTCCGGCCTGAATGAGCTGGAAGAGGCTCTGATGGAAATGGGCAATGCCGTAGCGGGGAAGATTTTGTATTCCGCCCTGATGACGGCCGCCATACCCATTCAGGACACGGCCATTGCCATGGCCCCGCAGTCATCCCAGCCGCATTACCGGTACAAGCGGGCAAAGGCCAAGAAGATCGCAAAGACTGGTAATAAGGTTACTGACCGGTTCAACCGGTTACAGGCGCGTTCTGCCGCCCGTGGCGCAGTGGAAAAAACACTGGTGCAACCCGGCAACCTGCGCAAAAACATTGCGCGCAAACGGTTGAAGGGCCGCAAGTATGCCAATTTGACCGGCGGCGAGGCCTATGTAGGCGTCAGCTGGCAGGGTGATGCGTATTACGGTCGGTTTATTGAGTTCGGGACATCAAAATCACCGGCGCGGCCATTCCTGCGGCCTGCCTTTGATGCGCGATCTGCCGAGGCGCTGGGCATTTTTACCGACAAACTGCGGGACATGATTGAAAAAGCCCGCCGTCGGGCCGCTGCCATATCGCGAGGAAACACCCGATGACCACCATCCGCGCCAATGCCGCCATCCATGACGCCCTGAAACCGCTGGTGGCCGGTCGCATTTGGCCGTTTGTGGCTCCGGAAACCAACGCGCTGCGCCCGTACATTGTTTACACCCCGATCAGCAGCCAGCGCCTGCAAGCGCTGGACGGGTATTCCGGACACAACCAGGTATCCATGCAGATTGACATCTGGGCTGAGGACATTGAAACCACCAGCCGTCTGGCTGAAACCGTAATCCAGCTGCTGGAGGCGCGTACTGATATTTCCGCCCGGGTGCAGCAGGACCGGGACGACCATGATTCAACCACCAACCTCGTGCGGAAATCACTCGATTTCCTGATTTGGGAGCAAACGCAATGACCGCAACAACTCACAATGTCAACGGCACCACGCTCAAGCTGGGCGATGCCGCCACCCCGACTGAGGCATTCAACCTGGTCGGACAGATTACAGACTGGGATGGCTTTGATGAGAAGTCCAAAGTCATCGACATCACCACCTTGGATGACGACTACGCCGAAAAAGATGGTGGCGCGGTGATCGACTCCGGTTCTACCGGTTTTGACATCATCTATGACGCCGCCAACACCCGCATGACAGACCTGCGCTCCGCCCTGGGCACCAAGCGCAACTTCAAGCTGGTGCTGAGCAACGGCACCACGCAGTTTGCATTTGCGGCGGTGGTGACCGGCATCAAGATGGCGGCGAAAAAGGACGACAAGCTGCGCGCCAAGGTCTCGCTGGACATTTCCGGCGCCATCACCAAGTCCACCATCACCCCGTAAGGTCTGCCATGCTGACACGTTCCGAGATTCTGGGGCTGGGTTTCCGGTCTGAGGTTGTTTCCACCCCTGCCGGTGATGTGCGGGTGCGGGTTATGTCTGGCGCGGCGCGAGAGTCGTTTGAGGCGTCGCTGCGGGATGGCGATAACTCCGGCACCATCCGCGCGCGCTGGGCTCGGCTGACGGTGTGCAATGAGGCCGGTGAGCTGGAGTTCACGGACGATGACATTCCGGCGCTGTCGCGGCTGGATGCTGACATCTTGATGCCGGTGTTTACAGCAGCGCTGCGCATCAACGGCATGGCCCCGGACGCGGTGGAGGCGGCTGAAAAAAACTGATGGCCCGCCCGATCCGTCAGCACTACTTTTGGCTGGCGGCGCGGCTGGGGCGGTCAGTGCGTGAGCTGCTGGCTACGGTGGATGCGGATGAGATCACGGAGTGGGTCGCGGCGCGTCGGCTGGGGGTGTTTGACGATACCAAGCAGCTGCGTGAGGTGGTCGATTACGTGGGGGCTGGGATTTGCGCCACCATTGCCAACGTCAACCGGGGGGCGGATTCATCGCCTTACGGAGTTTATGATTTCACACTGTTTGCGGAAAAGCCGGAGCGAGACCTGGCGGATCTGGAAGCAGAGATTGATGCAGTTTTCAGTGAGAGAGCGGTCTGATGCCAAACGTGCTGAGTAGTCTGATGGTGACGCTGGGCGCGGATACCGCCGCTTTCCAGCAAGACCTGGGGCGCGCCTCGCAAGTGGCCCGCACCGAGTTTGAAAAGATCATGGACTCGGCCAAAAACATGGCCATGGCCATGGGTGCCGCGTTTGCGCTGGACGCCATCAAAGACGGCATCAAGCAAGCGGTGGACTATGCCGACGCCATGTCGGACATGTCCCAGCGCGTGGGCCAGTCGGTCGAGTCGCTGACGGCCATGGGCTACGCGGCGCAGTTCAGCGGCACCAGCATTGACACGTATGCGGCTGGGGTGGAAAAACTCAGCAACAACATGGTCAGCGCGGCTGATGGCAATGCGGCTGCTGTCAAAATGTTTGCCCAGTTGGGAGTCAGTGCTACCGATAACACCGGCAAGCTGCGTGACAGCAAAGATGTGTTTCTGGATGTAGCTGATGCGGTAGCTGGGATTCAGTCGCCTGCGGAAAAAACCGCCGTGGTAATGGATATTTTCGGCAAGTCGGCCGGGCCTGAGCTGCTGCAAATGCTCAACCAGGGCAAGGGCGGCATCGAGGCGCTGACGGCTGAGGCGCAGGCCATGGGCGCGGTGTTGAGCACTGAGACCGCTGAGCAGGCCGGGCAGTTTAATGATGCGCTGGACCGCGCCAAGATCGCCAGCAACGGCCTGTTTTTGAGCATGGCGCGTGAGCTGCTGCCGGTCATCAACAATTTCAGCAACAAGGCGCAAAATGCGGCCACCAGCTCCGGGGTGCTGGAGAAATCCGCCGTGGCGCTGGGTGTAGCGTTCAAGACGGTCTATACCGGGGCCTCGGTGCTAGGCAACGTGCTGGGCGTCATTGGCGACCAGATGGGCAAGGTGGGGGCCATGGCCGCCAGCCTGGCGTCTGGTGATTTTGACCAGCTGAAATCCATCTGGAACGACCGCAGCGCCATTGAGCAATACAAGGCCAGCATCGTTGACCTGGGCAGCATCTGGAACGATGTCGGCGGCAGTGCCTCTTCGGCTGCTGCGGCGCAATCTCGGGCGCTGGGTGGTGCTGGTGGTGATGCCCCTGCAACTGCCGGTACCGGAAAAGGCAAAGGCAAGGGCAAGGCTGGCGCTGCCAAAACCGCGAAGCCTGGCAACCGGCTTGATGAACTGATGGCCGACTCCGGCATTGCCGGTGCCGTGACAGACATTGGCTATGACGCCATGCAGCAAAACCGGGAGTTTGAGGAAACCGAAACCGCCCGGATTCAGGCTGCAAACGAGAGCGCCGCTGAGCTGGAGTCCCTGAAGGCCCGGCAACTGGCGAAAGAAGTCGAGGTGCAGGAGGCCACCCGCCAGCAGATTTCCATGACCAAGGATTTCTTCTTGGGTGGTCTTGATCAAATGGCTGCCGGCCACGGCAAAGCGGCAAAAGCGGCTCAGGGCGTCCAGAAGGCGCAGGCCGCGTACAACATCGGCGTGAAAACGTATGAGGCAGCCACCGGTGCCTATGCGGCGCTGGCGGGGATCCCGATCATTGGCCCTGCGCTGGGGGTTGCGGCGGCAGCTGCGGCCATTGCGTTTGGCGGCAGTATGTTGTCCGGGGTTATGTCGGCCGTTGGCAACCCGTCCGCGCCATCGGCTCCCAGTATTCCCACTGGTAGCGGGGCGGCGGGAGTGCAACCGATCAGCCAGCAGCAGCCGGAGCGGGTGCAGCAGACCATCCTGCAAATCCCTGAAAACGGCTTGATGACCGGCCGCACCATTGCCGATCTGCTGGACGCTGCCCTGGGCGACGGAAAGCAGCTGACCAACCTGCGAGTGCAACTGACATGACCAGTACCGCCCTTATCTGTTATACCAACCTGGCTGAATCGCCGCTGCTGACCGTCGCCACCGCCAGCAGCGCGGCCACCGGTTACAGCGCAGCCAACGCCTGGGACTGGCTCACCACCACGTACTGGTCACCAACCTCCAACGGTGTGCAAACCCTCACGTTCCAGTTCAGCAGCGCCGTCAGTGCCGACTATTTTGGCCTGTACCG
>ERZ869921.1334-NODE-1334-length-10632-cov-82.793514_pt1 | contig 10632 bp, 10 predicted proteins | sample MGYA00579310_ERZ869921 | MGnify/ENA primary metagenome ERZ869921 (study PRJEB32216, sample SAMN09231816) | wastewater metagenome | place: USA: Maryland | collected 2016-06-21 | study: EMG produced TPA metagenomics assembly of the PRJNA472060 data set (Reclaimed...
CACCGGCAAACAATCCGGAAGCGCCCGACTTGTTCATCTCGGATTTATACCCGGCGTTGTACTTGCGACGAGCAATTCAGCAGATTTGCATTGACAACGGGTTTTCGTTGATTACTAACTTTTTTACAAAGGCTTTACCAGCGCGCGCAATCATTCCTTTTTCAAACGACGAATTTATTCATTCAATTGTTGGTGGTGTTGAAGTAAACGGATTTCAAGGCACGAATTCAGCTTCGCAAGACTTAGGCGCTGGAATAGGAACATATAAATTTGACGTTGACACAACGCAAATTGATCCATTGTTGCAATGGGATTCTGTAAATATGGAATATGTTGCGAGCGCTTCACAAACATTGAATTATTTATTTTCTTTTGACGTTGAATTTCCAGCTTCAAATACTTTCTTGACTTCGCCTTCGTCGGTATTTGTTCAAGTTGACAGAGGTTCGGGCTACGTCAACGAGCGCGTTGAATTAGTTGAAAGACCAAACGGCGGAACGCAGGGAAAATTCTTTTCAGCAACTTATCAAGGACCATTGACGCTTTTAACTGGCGACAAGGTTCGATTTATGTTCAACAAAGACCAGTCGACATCTCAAAAGATTAGAGCAAAAAAAGTCATATTTGATCCGGGCGCTGGTGGCAAAACAATTGAAGTCGGCGAATCAGTTCAAATTGCGCCTAATTTACCGCCGTTAAAACAAGCCGACGTTTTCAAATCATGCTATCAAATGTTCAACTGGATCATCAATGTAAACGACGACAAGTCAACAATTGAAATCGAAACGTTTGAAGACTTTTATCAGTCAGGCGATCAAGTTGACTGGTCTAATTTATTGACACTAAATCCAAAACCGCAAATAAAGTATTTGCCGAACGATTACGCAAAGCGATTCGATTTCAGATATAAGCACGACGGCAACGATTACTGGTTGACACGATATGACGCAAGACAAGCAAACGCGGGCTATTTATTCGGCGACGGTCGTTTGTACTTAGACGACAAAGGCAACGCGACATTGATAGGCGAAGTTTCTTTTTCGCCGACGGTTGTTGAAGAATCGTTCAACGGCGGTTCAGATTATATTGAATTGCCGACAATGTTATTGAATACAGAACCAAACGTTCTGAACACGGCGCACGAACCGCGCTTGTTGATTTACGGCGGACTTGTTGACATTTCGACATTATCAGCTGGCGCTTATACAAACTTATACGTTGAAGAATTTGGATCGGTTACTCAATTACCTTTTGCATACTTTCAAAAAAAGCAGTACAACGACACGGACATTGATTCAGTCGTCGGCAACTTATCGTTCTTAACTCCTAAAGGCGAAAACTATACGACTGAAAACTTAATTCAAGACTATTGGCAACGCGTCATTGAATCGTTGTCAGTATCGCCTGAAGTAGTTGCATACTTTAATTTGTCGCCAAAAGAAATTTCGTCGCTGAATTATAGAAACAAAATTTTTATTGACTATTTCGGATCAACATTTCGACTGAATAGAATCGTTGATTATTTGCCGGGCGCAAATGAACCGACAAAAGTTGAACTTATAAAAGAAGGGATATTCACAAAAGTAGTTCCGGTATTTGACGAATAATTTTTTTATCTTTGAATCATGGCAGACGAAACCAAAACGGCAGTTTTTAAAGTCGAAGTTGACTTCGGCGACTTAGAAAAAAATCAATCAATTATCAAGTCGCGTATTAATGAAATACGAAACGAACAATTGCAACTTGACGCGTCTTCAAAAGAAAATCAAAAGACATTCAAGGAAAACAACGCAACGTTGAAAACGCTTGAAGCGCAGTTGAAACTTAATCAAAAGGCGTTGAACGATTTGTCAAACGCCGAAAAGTCGTCAACAGATCGTCAAAACTTTGCAAATAATTCAATCAAGCAAAACCGCGAATTGTTAAAAGAACTTAACGCGGAATATATTCGTTTGCAGAATCCAACTAAGGAACAAACAGCGAATCTTAAAAACTTGACGGACACTTTAAAAGCGCAAGAATCAGCAATCGGCGACAATCGACGCAATGTCGGTAATTACGCCGATTCATTGAAGGGCGCATTGTCAGAGGGTTTAAAATCAGCACTTGGCGGAATCAAAGGATTGAACGCCGGGTTGCTTGCTTCGCCTATTGGTTTAATCACGCAAGGCATTCAATTACTTGTCGGCGCATTTGGCGGACTTGAACCGGTTGTCGATTTCGTTGAACAAAAAGTTGCTTTATTGACTGCGGGATTTAAAACGCTTGTCGGCGGTATTTCCGGCTTTGTAAGCGCTTTATTTTCGGGTTCGGACGTAACGCAAGCATATTCGGAAAATATTGAAGGCTTGGGCGCAGAAATAGCAAACACGGCAACCGAAGCGCAACGATTGACAAAGGCTTTGCAGGATTTGGAAGACGCCGAATCTGAAGCATTAGTAACAACTGCAAAAAATAACGCTGAAGTTTCAAAGCTATTAATACAAGCAAAAGACAGAACCAAAACAGAACAAGAAAGACTTGCTCTTTTAGCGCGTGCGGGCGAAATTGAAAAAGAAAATTTCAAAATAGAACTTGAAAATTCATTGCGAAGCGAAGCAATCGCACAAAAGCAACTTGCACTTGCTATCAAAAACGGCGAAGACACCGGCGAAATCAGACGAAAAGCCAACGAAGCAACCGCGCAAAGAATTGCATTAGAAGGTCAAAGCGCTGAATTGCAAGAACGAATCGCAGTTCGACGCAATCAATTGATTGAAGGCGAATCAACGGCCCGTGAACAAGCAAGAACAAAACGTCAAGCACAAATCGAAAAGGAAAAAGCCGAAGAAGAAAAGCGAGTTGCTGAAGCAATCAAACGCGCTGAAGAACTGAAGAAAGCATTTGAAGACACAACGAACGCAGAATTTGAGTTCACGCAACAAGCGACTGAAACATTTTTTGCAGAGCAAGACGCAAGACTTCGCGAGCAATTAGCAAATCGACAAATCACAATTGCAGAGTTCAACAAGCAAGTTGAAGAAAACAACGCGTTAAGACTTGAAACAGAGTTGCAAACATTGCTTGACTATCAATCAACCGTCGGCGGATTGGAAGACGAAATCGCAAAAAAGAAAGTTGAAATTTCAAACTTTGCAACGTCGAAAGCAATCGAAAACATAAAGAAGGAAGAAGCAGAAAAAGACAAGCAGGCAAAGGCAGACGCAGACAGAACGAAAGCGCGCAACTTGCAACTTGCTCAATTTACTGAAGCAACAACGGCAACGTTTGCAAATACATTGATTCAGCAAGGCGACTTTTTGAAGAACTATCAAAAAGCAACGGCCGGTTTGATACTTGATATTTTAGAACAACAAGCAATCGGAAGCGCAACAATTCAGTCGTTAATTTCGCCGGATTCAATTGCAACGTTTGGCGCTTCGGGCGCAATACGTGCCGGAATTATTGTCGGCTTAATCAAAACCGCGTTCGGAGTTGCAAGAAGCGCAATCGCAGGATTTGCAGACGGCGGACTTGTTGAAGGTTTCGCAGGTGGTGGCTTGTCGGGAAAACGAATCACTTCTTCAGACGGCAAAGCAATAAGACGTTCAAACGGCGACAATATACTTGCAACCGTCAAGACGGGCGAAGTAATATTGAACCAACGTCAACAACAAGCGCTTGGCGGGCCTTCGACATTTGCAAGAATTGGCGTTCCTGGATTTGCCGACGGCGGTTCGACATCGTTCGGACTTCAAGCAATGCGCTCAAACGTTCAAGTAGAACAAGGACTTCAACCAATTGTCGAAGCGATTCGGGACTTACAAATCAGCGTTTCAGTAACAGAAATACAAGAAGTTTCAAAGCGCTTGGAGTTACAAGCGGAAGTTGCAGAGTTATAAACTACATGAAATAATATGCTAAACATCGAAAAAGAGTTTTACGATTTACTTGAAAAGCAGTTCGGCCCGGAACTTTCACTTGCTTATCATTTTGCGCAGTACGGCGTCATGAACATTAAGCAAATGGAAAAGTATCTAATTCGCAAAGACTTTGAACGCATGGTTGCAGAAAACCCGAAGCGAACGCAAACTTCAATCCGCGAAGAACTATCAAATAAGTATTATAAGTCAACCGACCGAATTCGTGTAATTATTGAACGTGTATAAAAAAGTAACAAATTAATTCGGACGCGCTTTCTTAAATTTGTATTTATGAAAGCATTTCACATTTGGATTGACGATCAAATATTCCCGAATCAAATCGGACAAAGTTCAATTTCTGCGAAGTATATACGTGAACAAGTTAAACTTGCAAAGGAAGACGGCGCGGAAAAATTAGTTTTACATATCAATTCGCTGGGCGGTTCAGTCTTTGAAGGCTTTGCAATCTTTAACGAATTGACACGCGCAGGACTTCCGATTGAATCTTATATCGAAGGTATGTCGGCGTCGATTGCAACGCTTGTCATGCTTGCAGGCGAAGACAATAAAATATTTATGTCGCCCGCTTCGCAACTAATGTTTCACAAGCCAATGGCACAAACGCAAGGCAACGCATTAGATCACGAAAACACAATCGAAGAACTTGAAAAAATTGAACGTTTAATGGCAGAGCGTTACGCGCATAAAATGGGCAAGCCTATTGAAGCCGGACACGAACTAATGTCAAAGGGCGATTTTTGGGTAAACCCGGACGAAGCAAAGGCGTTGAACATTATTGATTTTGTTCAGTTGCCGAAAGTTGCATTCGGTAAGTTAAACGAATTTTTATTAAACTTAAATATGAGCAAACAGACAGACAATTCGTTTTTGAAAACCTTATTGGCAAAAGCGAACAAATTCATTGCCGAAGTAATTGAAGAAGGCCCAACCGCAGGAACAATACGTTTAGCAGACGGCGAAACAATTATCTACTTTGACGGCGAAACATTGGAAACCGGAAAAGCAGTTTTCACGGACGAAGCAATGACGACACCCGCGCCGGAAGGCGAACACGCACTTGAAGACGGTCGTTTAATGATCGTTGATTCTGCGGGCATTGTTGTTGAATTACGCGAAATCGAAGCGAGCGCAGACGAAAAACTTGTTGAAGCACAAGCAAGAATCGAAGCACTTGAGCAAGAAAACGCAGACTTGAAAGCAAGCATTGAAGCGCAAAAGACTGAAGCAACGGCGAAGTTGAAAGACGCGCAAGCATTAGTCGCACAATTGAAAGCGCAAGTTGTGAGCGGTAATTCGGGCGCACAAGGCGAACACGGAAGCAATAAGAAAAAGCCGACGGCAAGTTCTAACGTTGAAGGTGGCGAAAAATTCTTGTCAGCGATTAAAGAAAAATTGTCGCGCGCAAAAGAAGGCAAATTGTAAATTAAAAAGAATATAAACATTAAAAAAAAATTATAAAGACATGGCAGACGTTTTAGACGTAAACGTTTCGTTTGTTGGTAAACAAGCGAACGAAGTAATAATTCAGCCGATTATGGAAGCGCACGCAATCGAAACTTTTTTCGATACGCGCCCGGACATCACGTATAAAGAGCAACTTGCGCTTAACACTACGTTAAGACGTATCATTCGTAAATATACCGGTTGCGGTTTTTCTGCGGACGGCGACGTCATCAACGTATTTGAAAAGTATCTTGAGGTATGCAAATTAAAAGTGAACCTTGAGCAATGCGCGCAAAACATTGGAACTTCATTCTTCGTTGACTTAATGAAGAAGGGAACTGACATTGACGATTTAACAGACACAGAAATTCAAGACTTTATTGTTGCCCGTGTTATGGAATCGTTAACGTTAGACGTTCCGGAGTTGACATGGTTCGGCGACACGGATTCTGAAGACGAATTTTTATCGTCATGCGACGGAATTTGGAAGCGTATTTTTGAAGCGATTGCAGAATATAGCGGTCAAAGACTTTATGTTTTCGGCGCAAGTTTAGGCGATTGTGAAGCACTTGACGCAATGCGTGCATTGTATTCAAACGCTCCGGCTGAATTAGACGCACAACCGGAAGGAAACAAGCAAATCTTGTTAACACGTGAGTTATACGACAATTATTTGAATTGCCGTGAAGACGCTTGTTGTGGCGATAAGTCTTGGGATATGTTAGAACAAGGCAAAAGACAATTGTATTTCAGAGGTATTCCGGTTTATAAAATGACTGAATGGACTGAAGCAATTAATTTTCATGGTCTTGACTTCCCACATAGAATCATGTACACGTTAAAAGGCAACCTTGTTGTCGGAACGGACGCAGTTTCAAGCGATAATTCACTTAAATTTTGGTATGATGAGAAGGACGAAATGAACTACATCAAACTAAAAATGAAGTGGGGAACGCAAATGATTTATGAAGGTTTAACCGTTGTTGGTTACTAAAAAAATAAACGGCGGGCGGTTAATTCTTCCCGCTTATTTTAAAATTATTTAAAGAAAAAAGATCATGTCAGAAATCTGCGGAATCATTTCCGGTTTGAATTGCCCGACTTGCGAAGAATTGCAAGCGAAAGCCGGACTTGCAAAAAATATTTATATTGGCAATCGCGATGACTTGGACGAAACGACGCCGTTCACGTATGACGTTGACGGACGCATTACAGATATAAACTTGCAGTATCAAACATATTTATATAAGTTTTGCGCAAAAGACAAGTCGGCTTCGTACAATCAAGAATTAGTAACGAACGACAACGGAACTAAAACCTATACGCAGACAATCAACGGATTGTTTCAGCAACAAGGTCAAGTCCCGAAGAACGTTTTTGACGCATTAAAAGAAGCGCGCAACTTGTTTGTTGTAGTAGAAACGAACTATTCAACCTTTGAAGTTTTCTTCGTTGAAATGGGTGGCGAAGTTACCGCGAACGTAAAAGGTTCGGGCGTTAACATTGGCGACGCAAATTCTTGGAACGTTACGATTGCTCACTTAAACGCGGGCGAATCGAAGTCAGCGCCGGACTTTTTAGATACGGACTACCAAACAACAAAAACGTTGCTTGAATCGTATTTGATATAAAACATTAAGTTTCATGTAGTTAGATTATAACGGAAGGCCCTTTTTAGGGCCTTTTGTATTTTTTAACAAATTTATTTTGATTTTAACAAAATGTTACTACATTTGAAAAAATAAATAATCAAAACACATGGAACAAATCATTTCACAAATTACGGCAAGTCAAGGACTTTCAGCCGTTGCGACTATGACATTAGTCAATCTTTTATTAATTGCTTTATTGTTTGTTAGTACAATCGCAAATCTTCAACGCTACAATGTTTTAAACAATCATTTAATTGACTACATGAACGCAAATACAGAGCGCTTCGACTTATTGAGCGCGTCGCACAAGGAAATCAACAATAAGTATTCGGACGCAATTGCACGCGGACACAAAACGCGTCAAGAAATTAATGAAAGATTTGAAGACAACGAACAACGTTTTCATGAATTTGCAAAAGCAGTTAACGATCTTTGCATGACAATAAAAATTCAAGAAACAAAACCAACAACGCCGACATCAGTTCCGACATCAAACAAACAACCAAAATTCAAAATCGGCGACAAGGTAAAAACGAACAAGGGAAATTTTGTCGGCAAAGTTGTTGACAGAGTAAAAGACAACGGCAAGTTCGTCTATGTAGTTGAAAATAAAAAAGAATCAAAATATTTTTCAGAATCAACCTTAAGACACGCTTAGCATGACACTTCAAGAAATCAAAAATTATTTCGACGTTGCAGGCGGTAAAAACAAGGTTAAAACGTCCGACATGGTTTGGACACTTTTAATACGCGCATACAACGACGACGCAGAAAATAAAAGCAAACGCCGACGTTTGTCCGGTTCGTGCGGTTCGTGCCGTTCAACGGCTTACAAATGGCTAATTGAAAAGATATGAAGATAGACATTATTCAAATTGCATACGATCAAGCAACGATCAAAATGCTATCAGACGACGAACGCGTTTTTCATGTTATTCGTTCAGATTCCGGCTCGTATTTGGAAAATGAAATAATAGTTCGATTTTTAGAAATGCCGTTTGTTTCTTCAGTTGATTACATCGGCGTATTATCGGCCCGCTTTGAAGAAAAAAATCGTTGGCGTCAATCGCCGAACAAAACGATTCCGGCAATACTTGACTTTATAGAGCAAGACAAAAACCCGGCGGACGTTTATTCATTCTTCGGTGGACATACAGAACGCAATATTTGGACGAAAGCCGAACAATGGCAACCGGGAATCCTTGACATCGCGGAACGTTTGTTTGATATATTTGAGCAAGAAACGAAAACCAAAGTCGGCGACATCACAAAACTTGAAATGCCTATAATCTATCAAAACGCATTTATTGCAAAGTCAGCAATTTATTCAGATTACGTGAAAACGTTTTTAAAGCCGTTGACTGCAATCATGGAACGCGACAAACATTTGATCGAATGGTTGAATCAAAACGCGAACTATAAGGATTCAAAGCTAAACAAAGAAAAACTTCTTGAAACGTTTGGACGTCCGTTTTATACGTTTCATCCGTTTGTTTGTGAACGATTCTTCAGTACTTATTTAGCAATCAATAAAAATTTATTCACTTTAAAGCACATTTAATGTCAGCTATAAAACAACTTTCAGAATATTGCTACAAATTAGCAAACGAAGGCGAGCAATTGAAAGGTTCAATTGTCATCGTCCCGACAAAAAAATACGAAGAACTTCTTCTCGAAATGGGCAAAGACGCAATCGTCGGATTTGAATTTTTAGGCGCAAAGGTGTTGCCAAAAGATGACGCTTCAGACTTCGAGTTCATTCCGAATGAATTAAATATCATGCTTAACGACAAGCAACAAGAACAATTCAATCAGCAAATCAATTCAGAGATTGCAAAACGTGCGCGCGCGCATTACGAGCAAGTTCAAGAGCAAGTCAAAGAAGCGTTGAAAGTCAAAGGAATTGTTTTTGCAGACAACAAAGCGTTTGTTGAATTTTGCAAAACGCAACTTCAAGCGACAACGCAAAAAGATATAACAAAAATCTTATATCAAAATGAAGAATTAATCAGTTTTAACACTACAAAGGTATTTTCACATGATAAAAACAATTGAATTTGACGGCGAAAAATATCCGTTTTATCAAAGTACGGGTTTTGCTTCGCGCTTTGCTTTTCCATTTGCTGAAGAAGTTTGCTTCGGGCAAGGTCTTGACATCGGTTGCAATCGACATGAATGGAAGTTCAAGAACGCGTTCCCGGTTGATCCGCAAATGAACGAATACGACGCGCACAATTTGCCGTCGCGTCCACAAGGTTGGGACTATATTTTTTCATCGCATTGTCTTGAACATTTAGTCGATTGGGTTAATGTCTTGAACATTTGGCGCGACGCATTGCGAAGCGGTGGCGTTTTGTTTCTTTATTTACCGCACCCGGATCAAAAGTATTGGTTGCCGTACAACAACAGAAAGCACGTCAATATTTTGCACCCGGCGGACATTGAACGCTACTTGCAAAAAAATGGTTTCACAAATGTATTTGTCAGCGAACGCGACTTGAATCATTCATTCATGGCAATCGCAGAAAAAATATAAATAACTAACTACATGAAAAACGTTTTAATAATTACAACATACAACCGCCCGGAATACCTTGAAAAATGTCTTGCGTCGGTTCGTCAAATTAATACAAGCGAATTGTTGATTATTTTAGTTGACGATAATTCAACAGACGCAAAGACAAGACAACTTTTTGACAATTTCTATATTGACGAAGTTCCGGTTGTTAAATTTAAAAAAAACGAACGAAAGGGCGTTGTTCATTCTTTGTTATTTGCGATTGATTATTTAGAAGGAAGAAAATTTGATTATAAATACTTAATCAATTTAGATTCGGACGCAATCGTCAAGCCTAATTTTATCGAACGATTGATTGAAGTCAAGGAAAAACACAAAGAACACTTTGTTTCCGGGTTCAATTCAAGAACGCGCAACCGCGACGGAAGTGAACGACATATTGTAATTCACGAAGAAGAAGGATTCAATTTGAAGAAATCCGTCGGCGGTATAAACATGATATTTGAACGCAAGCAAGTTGCAGAATTAAAAGAAGTTTTATCGTATTGCGCGAAGCACGGCGGGAATTGGGATCATCAAATTTCGATTGCATTCTTTGAAAAAGGTTTCCCGCCGGTATGCGTTGCGCCTTCAGTTGTTCAGCATATCGGAATACGTTCAAGCATGGGACACAATCACGAAAAGCCGGACATTGCCGAAGACTTCGACGAGCAACCGAAAACAAAACTTTCAAGCGTTGCTTTGTTTATTCTTGACACTATCAACCCGGAAGGCTTAATTCACGCCGTTAAGCAATCGACGAAAGCGTTTGAGTTTGGCGAAGTTTTAGTCATGACAGACGAAGCGCATATCGACAAAGTCAGCAAAGAACTTGCAGACGTCAAGAACTTAATTGTTGCGCCTGCGTTCGATATTGATAGCAAAGAAAAATATTCGCGATTTATGCTTGACGACTTGGCAATCATGTTTTCAAGTTCTAATTGTTCGCACGTTTTAATCATTCAAGCCGACGGATTCATTGTCAACCCGGACGCATGGACAAACGACTTCTTGAAATATGACTACATCGGCGCGAAATGGTGGTTCAACGACGCGT
>ERZ869921.1335-NODE-1335-length-10629-cov-3.951106_pt1 | contig 10629 bp, 13 predicted proteins | sample MGYA00579310_ERZ869921 | MGnify/ENA primary metagenome ERZ869921 (study PRJEB32216, sample SAMN09231816) | wastewater metagenome | place: USA: Maryland | collected 2016-06-21 | study: EMG produced TPA metagenomics assembly of the PRJNA472060 data set (Reclaimed...
TGTTTTATTTTTGGATCTTCATAAACTACCGATTCAGTTAATTTAGATGAACTAGGATTTAAACTTCTATCTACACTCTCTGATAAATCGCTTAAGTTAGAAATAGATTTCTTACTTGATAACTCATCTGTGATGATTCCGAATAAACTCTTAGATTCATTGATATTTTTCACGTTATCAAATCTTTTAAGAATATCAAATTTTTCTTTTTTGGTTGTTGTGTGTTCTGTGAACAATTTGTTAGTGTATGAAAGATTGGTGTAATAAACAGCCATTTCATTCATCTTTTCTTTTAATGTAGATAAAGCTTTTTTGTATTCTTCATTTTTAACTTTATAACCTTCTAATTCAGATTCAACTAATGAAAGTTTTCTAGTTAAAGATTCAACCTTAAATCCATTCTTATATGAATAGTTTCTGTTAGGTGTGATTGCTTTTCTTAAACCTCTAGAACCGTCTTTTGAACCAAAACCGTATGTTCTAGCAGCTTCTTCTAAGTCCTCATCATCTTCATCTGTGTCCTCATCTTCATCAATAACTTCTTCTTCTTCAGAAAGTTCAATTTCATACATAACTTCTTCTTTTTCTAAAGCATCTTTTGTTGACATATTGTGTTCGTCACCATATTCATCAAGTTCTTCATCATCTTCGTCCATCATTTCTCTCATCCAACCTTCGAATTCCTCATCTTCATCCATCATTCCATCGGTTACAGGATAAACATCTTCTCCATCCATATCATCATCGTCCTCATTATCCAATTCGATTTCTAAATCATCGAAATCTTCAAATGACGCTTCATCCAAATACTCATCAAGTTCTTCGTCAGTCATTTCTTCAACGCCTTCCATTTGTAGGATATATTCTTTATCCCCATCTTTAAAGCGAACTCCGCTGTCTGTTTTAGTAACTTCAATAGAATCTTCTGGACCCATAGCTTTAAATACTTTGATTACATCGGTATCTGATGCGTTTGTCATATCCATAACTTCTTCTTCCCCTTCTTCATCATCCATTTCTGGCATTTCAGGAGCTTCAGGTGCTTCCGGCATTTCAGGTGTTTCCATACCCATAGAATCCATTTCAGGTGATTCAACCTCTTCTTCTTCAGTTAAAGAACTTTTAATGAGATCTTCGATCTCTTGCTTCATAGCTGACGCTAGAACTTCCTTTCCTACTTCTTTCACTGCTTCCTCTAATTGACTTGCTTCTATTAGAGCTTCTTCAATAATTGAATTTGTTTTTTTCATGTTTTTATAAAATGATTTTATTCGTTACATTATAAATAGTGGGTTTTTTAGTAAATCATCATTTTAACTTAAATATTTTTTATAGGACATAAAAAAACCCTTGATTAGCAAGGGTTGTTATAGAAATAAAAGGGCATAAAAAAACCCTGATTTTACAGGGTTTTTAGTTTTTAGATTGCTTTTCCATCTTGTATGATAGATTCAACCTTAGTTTTAGTTACACTTTGAATACTCCAATCATAAACTGTTCCATCCATAAATTGAACCATTTGGGCTTCCACATCAGTTGGACTTACCGCTTTTACGATAAATTCTTCATTTTTTTTCTTAACCTTACCTGAGTTTTCGTCAGGTATTAACATTGTTGTAACGCACTTAAAGTAATAAAAATCTTTTTCTTCCATAATATTTAACATTTGTAGTTTAACTATAAATAAAAAAACCCAGATTGGAAATATCTGGGTTTCAATTATTTTTTATGTTTAATGATTAATTCACCTAACACTTCTATTATACCTACTAATTTTTGGAAGTCTACTTGTCCGATATTTACATCTTCGCTTAAACCACATAATTTATCTAAATGTTCTTTTAACTCACTTTTAGATTTCTCCAAGTTAAACTTACCTTCAGATGCTTTTTTATAATATGGTAATTTAACTATAAAATGGTGATATGTCAGCATAGACGATCCACCTTTTTCTTTGGCGTTATTAGCTATCTTTTCAGCGCCACCAAACCTTTTAGATGCGAATTCTTCAAAGTCATCAGATTTAATTTTTTTAAGTTGTTCTTCTGTAATAATAATTTTCATAATACTTTATTTTTTAATACGTAATTATTAACACATATCATCATCTTCATCTAATGATTCATCGTTTGGTGTTCTCATTATCCATTCATCCATTTCCATTGAACCTTCATCTGATTTACCCATAAAGAAATCGAATACTTGATCCATATTGTTTTTAGCTTCTGATATATGATCATCAGCCCAATCGTGTCCGTTTTGGATAATACTATCAATCATATTTTTATCCATTGATAATAGTTTCTCACATTGACGTTTTATTTGTTCTAAGTTAGAAAAAAACATATAATTTGTATATAATTCAGAATTATCTTCCCTAATAACTCTTCTAACAATCCGTGTTAAATCCGCTTCTGTTAATTTAATTTTTTTCATATTATTTATCTTCCTTGTGATTTGTAAGGCTTTTTATAATTTTTTGATGATTTACTAGTTGAAGTTTTTGATTTTGCGTGGATTCCATTACCACTTTTTTTAGTGTTTAATTTAATTTTTGTCCCTGATGAAGATTTAGAACCCCCTTTGCCTTTTACTGCCATTATATTAAAAAATTATCAATTGATTTTATTACATCTTCAGAAATAATTGTATTATTATTAATACTTTCTATATAAATTTTACTTAATGATTGATCGGTAAATAAATAAGCCCCAGGTGTTGATGGTTGTGAAACCAAGTCAAAACAAATTAACTCAAAATCCGATTGAACTATATTTTTATTACCTTCTTTTTTTAACGAACCAATACCTCTTGATGAGATACCAATTGTAATTCCGTGTAATAAAAGATTTGCTGCGATATCAGGTGCGTAATTACCTACATAACCATATTTCTTAAATCCTGGTGAAGTTAAAATTTTAAGCTTACCCCACAATTCTTTTCCTTCCCACCAAGTTTCTATTATCTCGTGTGAAACTCTTTCTAAGTCAATAATTGATGTTTCAGGGTGATTTAATTCCGATATAGCTCTGTGTTGATCAATAACCTTTTGATACTTCTCTACGTTAGCCTTTAATACCTTCTCAGGGTATATTCTACCATTTTTATTTTCTGTATCATATTTTTGAAGAATTGCGTATAATATAATATCTTTATCTTGTTCAATTGAGTATGATTCTACTAGTCTAGAGTTACGTTCAATCTTGGGGTCAATATATCCGGTATTGTCTATAATGATACCAAAACCTTCTTCATTCTCTTTTAAGACTCTCAATTTAGAATAATCAATGTATTTTGTCATACCTATAAATATAAGGGAAAATAAAATTTGTTATTTTAATGAAAAATACTTATTGTTTTATCAATTAATAAAATAAATGAATTATCAAAATAAAATATGATTAAAACCGGAAAAAAATTAAATCTAACATTAGATGAAAGATTTAAAGTGAGTTATGGAACTGTTAATATTAAAAATCCAATATCAATCTACTTACAAATGTCAACTTGGATTAAACCCCTTGAAACTTATGAGAATTACGAAAATCTTATAAAAAAACTAACAAAGGATTATAAACAATCATTAAATTACACACTCAAAAACTCTTTCTTTGACGAAAGAAAATGGATAGTCGATTTAGATTTAAGAAGCTCCGGTATGGAAAAAGATAAGAAATCTTTTATGTCGGTAGATACTGTTCTATTTTACCACGAACCACAAGACCCATTTAGAAATGAAATCCAAGCATTCGTTAAACATAAATGTTGTGACTTACTTAAAGTATTTACCGAAAACGATGAGATTGAATGTTATCCTAAAAAATAATTACTATAATATAAACCTGAAGTTCTAGTTGGAATTTCAGGTTTTTTATTGTGGTAAAAATAAACCCCTATAAACTAAAAAACCCCCAATTAAGGGGGTTTTTAATTATTTCCATATATCCGATATGTCAATATCATCTAAATCAATATCATCTTCAGGTTCTTCATATGAACCCATCGCTGTTTCGTAATCTTCTTTGGTTATGGCATCCTTAATATCGTTAGCCAAATCAACCATCATTTGCTTACCCCTGTCAGATTTTTTTAACACTTCTTTCATAAAGATATTAAAATCTCTTGGTGGCATTTGCGCGATTTTTATATATAATTTAGATTTAATATCTAATTCGTTTTCATCAATTGCGTCTAAAAATCTACTCCAAAAACCAGGTCCTAACATTAAGTCCCAATTTTCAGCTTCCAAGAAGTCAGCCTTATTTAGAATATATTTCGCTTTAGCCTCAGCACCTTCTTCATCTGATTGAGGTAATCCCCAAGCCGACATATACTCCATATATGATTTAACAATTTCGTGACAAAGAATTGGGAATGATCTCGCTCTACAAATTAATGTAGGTGGATCGGTTGTAAAATCAACTCTTTCAGAACCACCGGCTTGTTCGTCTGATGAAGCAGCCGCCGCCGCCGCTGCGGGTGGTATCATAAAATAAGCCCATTCTGTAATTGCCATCAATAACCCATATTCCGTGATTAAATCCTCATCAATTGCGTTGATTTCATCTTCAGCCATATGGAACATATATTGTCCTTTAAATGCCGCACCTGCCATCATCGCATTTAAGAATCTTCTTTTAGCTACTTCTAAATCCAATTCTTCAATATTTTCAATAACCTCTTCAGGTTCTTGTTCCATTTCCATTTCAGCTTCTTTTTGAACATCACTCAAATCAACAGGAAGGGTTAAAGACACATCGTATTGTAATGTCCCATCATAATAGATAGTTTTACCATCCTCAACCTTAGTTTGTAATTCACCAGGAATATTGAAGTCTTGTTTCAATAGTCTAATAGCCAATTTCTCTAATTGTGGTTTATGGTTTCTTTCTTTACTAACCATATCATTAACCAAAGCCATTTGTAATCTAACTAAAGCGCCCATATCTATAACACCTCTACCATTTACAACACGGATATTTTTTCTACCCGCATATGTTTTGATTTTTTCAATTGAGCTCTTAAACTGCTCAGACGCCATTATTTCCTCAAAATTACTTTCAGGTGTCCCTTGAGGGTATGCTGGATTAGCACCCAATGGATTTTGTCTGTTTGTTAGGCTACGTTCAATCGAACTGTCTATTCTGTTTGGATTTTCTCCGTATGGAATCATATCTTCTTTTATTAATTTTAAAACTTCTTTTTTCTTAAATATTTTGTTACTCATTTGACATAATAAATGAACTTAGTTTATTACATTACCCTCTTTAAGGTTTTTTAAACATTTAACTAATTCTGTTTTACTACCCACTAATTGTAATTCTACTGAGTAATCTTCGTTAATTGTTTCATTTATAATATCTACGCTAAAATACGAATTAATATGCTCTTTAACAAATTTTTTTGGGTATTTTTTGTTAATTTTCACTTTTTTAGACATTTTCTCTTCACCAGGCTTAGACTCAAACACCGCCTTTGTTCCAGGTTTTGTTTTTGTTGTCGCCACGGCTGATTTATCCATAGCTTTTGGTTTTGGACTTACCGCAGGTTTTGGGTGCTTAGGGGTTGATGGGGTTGGTCTTGTTCCAGGTTTAGTACCAGGTTTAGTTTTTGGTGGAGCCACAGCTGGTTCAGCCGCAGATTCCATTTTCTTACTTAATAACATTTGTTTCTTATTTGAAACAAATTCCATCAAATCCGATTTTTTAATAATATTCATACTACAAATATATTTTTTTTATTTTATTTAATCAATTTATTTTTTCTAAAAAGTAATCTTTACTATATAACTTATCTTTAACTCTCTCTAAATCATCACCAAATTTAAATATCATTCTATCCGTAACGTATGATTCTTCCCAAGCCATAGCTATTATACCATCTTTACAATCATTATATGTGAAAAAATCATTATTTTTAGCTAATTCTAAATCTAAATTATTGGTTTTCAATAACATTACATCTGACATAAAATCAGAATGGGGAAGATCCGGATAACCACTTGCTGGTAATCTATCCCAATCATCCCCATTTACGTTATCTATATCATTTGTAAAAATGAACTCATATATTAATTCACCCCTAAAATTAGGTCCTAACTTATTAATATAGCAAAGATACATTTTTTATTTTAGATTAACAATTTTTTGTATTCTTTATTTTCAGTCATCAATAATGAAATACCATTAGGTTTTACAATAAATCTTTTACCTTTTACTGATTCAAAAATAATGTTATCATTTTCAATTTTATATTTCTTTAATTTAATATTTTTGTTTTCACAAAGAGATAATAAATTATTGATTGCTAATTCTTGTTCATACGTAACAGCTAAATCAACTAAACCCTCTGTTTGAGTTCCTGCTTGTGCCGCTGCTTGGTCTAAACCTGCGAATGGATCTTCACTACCTGTTGCCGGAGCCGCTGGTGCGCCTTCAGGTGATGGAGTTTCAGTTGGAGCACCTTCAGGTGTTGCAGGTTGTTCTTCGTTACCTAATATTTTATTATTTAAAGCTTCTTTATCTTCAGGGGTTAATTTATTTAAATCAACTGCTGATATAACTGAATTCAATACATATTTAATCATTTCGTTATTAACAACCTCTTCGTTTTGCATATTATCTCTAAGAGATTGACCTAATTTACCTGTTAAACTTTGAATTAATTTAACCGGATCGTTTTCATCAACTTCACCGTCCATTGGTGGTGGTGTTGCTGAAGCATCTGGTGATGGTGCAGGAACTCCAACGTCTGTTGTTGGTGCTGATGAAGGCGCTTCAGAAGTTGGTGCTTCAGGTTGTAACATATATTGTTTGTCGGCTTCAAATAATGATTTAGCGTTTTTAACTCCATATTTCTGATTAATATCGCTAATCATTACATTTAATCTCTTAAATGCTTCTGAATAAGATTCGTGTAATTCTTTAGTTTTCCTAACTAACCCACCGATGTATTCAAATTCATTAACATCTTCAGTATGTTTATTAGAATATTTTACAAAGAAATTTTTGTTTTCTCTGAAAATACCATACGATTTACCATCTGCTGCGTGAATAATATAATCTTCATTATTCACCGATTTTTTAGATTCATTAACGGTTTTCTTAATACCCATCAATTCAATTAACCTATTGTGTTTTTCTTGTCCTTGTAGTAATTCACTACCTACTGCTCTGATTGAGTCCATATATTGTTTATTTTAATTTTTATTTATAAAATGCGTATTGTGTATCTCCACTTTGAGCGAATACCCCACCTGCGTTTGATTGTATTATAGGCCTACCCAAATAATCGGTTGACCAACTATTTCCCAAATAAACAGGGAAATCAAATGTTATTAAATATCCTGCTAAAAATACGTTTGGATTACCAACTTCAACAGACTTAACGTCCATATCAAAGTTCATTCCACTAGATAATAGCATTGGTATGCCATTAAATGTAACAGTATAACCAGTGCTAGTCCCACCTGGACCATATCCACCTACAATTATCTGTTCGTATATATAGTTGTTAAAATCGGCACTTGTCGATGGTACAACTACTCTTTGTCCTACACCCATATGAATAAATATATAGTTTTTATTAAAAAGTTATTTTATTTACACAATAAATAGTTACATAATAAAAAAACCCACTTTTTATTGTGGGTTATTTCTTAAATATATTTAAACTCATCGTAAAACCAAGAAAAGTTTTGTCTTATCCAATTGGAAGCATTTACACCTAAAACTTCTTTATAGTCATTCTTTAATGGTTCTAATTTAGGTTTTATTACATGATCTCCATATATACCATAAACAGCGTCATCTTCTTGTGTTATTTGTTGAATATTATTAAAATCGTGTTGATAGTATGGAACTTCCAAATAATTATATATCCGTTTCATTTCAGCATCAGGTTGTCTACATAAATCCTCAAATTTAACAAATAATATTTTTTTATTTATACCTTCTTTTACAATCTGATATAATCTTTCTACTGCCAAACCTACCGGTTGTCCTTGTGTCCAAATATCAATTCTTTTTTCAGTTGTCGTCCCTTGCATTTGTGCATGATCTACAATACCTGAATCTAAATGTTGATTTTTCCTAAAGTTCTTTTCCATTGAAGCGTAAATCGATCTTAAATCTCTTACCATACAAATAACTTTTGGTTCAGGATAAAATGAGTTTAAGAATCCGTAATGAATACCCCAACCTCTAGATTTATCCATTACATATTTTTTATCTGTAATTGCATTGAAATAACCTTCAACACCACCCTTACAAAAGGCTGTAAAACCTTCCTTCATTAAATCTGAATCTTGCGCTTTAAACTCAGGTGATGATGTAAAATTTGCTCTTGAAGCATAAACTAATTCTAATACACCTGATGTTGGTGTAACATAAAAATCAGGATTTTGTCCCATTATATTTTGTAATAGAGTTGATCCACTTCTGGGTAACGAACTTTGAAAGAATATTTTTTCTACCATTATTGTTGATTATTTACTGAATAAATTATTGAATCCATATCAAAGATATTAAAATCAATTAAAGGACATTCGTGGAATACACCATTAAAACTAAAATCAAATAAATAACTATCAGGTAATTTAATATTATCATCAATAGTTGCTGTGAAGTTATCGTGAGCATCGTGTCCAAATAATTTTGGTGATGTCCCAATCCATAGAACGGTTGATTTTTTATTTAATGCTGCGGCTGCGTGTTGTAAGCAACTATCAATTAAGATTCTTTTTTGGCTTACCAATAACAATGAAAATAATTCCATATTTGACATTGGTTCTGTCACGTGCTCACATCCTGGTATTTTATTATCTTCATGCCTACATACTTGAATGATGTGATAATCTTTAGCGTAAAAATTAACCAAAGATTCTGCAACAGGATAAGGAATATCTCTTGTCCAAGAATAAGGGAAATCTTGCTGTAATGGACCTCCGTTTGTTTGTATAACCATAATAGGTCTAGGTCTTTGCCATTTTCTATGTCCGTGTTGTAATTGTCTTACATTGAAAACTAATTCAGGTTGTTCCCCTAAATAATCTAAATTATACAACTTACACCAATTTTCAATAAGAGGTAATTTCTTACCAATATGTTCTGTCGTAAAATAAGGTTCGTGTTTAAATATTAAAGTATCTTGATCTTTAATATAGTCTTGATAAAAGTAAGGTGTATTACCTAATCTAAAAACTTTACTAATAAAGTTTAGATTTAAGAATACTTCAGGGTATGCACATACAACAAGAAGTTCTCTGTCAGGATGATTGTTTTTTATACATTTAGCAACTGCGGTGGCGGCAACGTGCTTACCTAAACCACCTTCTATGTGAAATAAAGCGTATTTTTTCATATATTCAATATAAAGAAAATACGCTTTTAGTAAAGTATTTTATACTATATTTAATACACCACAATTATTCCAAACAGTTCCTGAAGGTAATCCTGTACATGATGTTGGAATATTATTTATATTAAGACAATTTACATATGTGGTGCAATCGGCCGATGTTTTTATATTTGTACCTAAAATAAATGAATGACAATTTGATAATGTATTACTACAACCACCTAAAATAGTGCCATATACACTGCTTGTTGATATTGTATTACATTTACCATTCCCAATTGTAGAATACGCACTACTAATTTTATTATATTGTCCATTCCCAATAAATGAACATGATGTTCCATTTATTACGTTATTTGTTCCACCTAATACAACATTATCACTTCCATTTGCCGTCAATCTACAAGAATTAATAATGAAACCACCCGATGTTGTATTCCCTAATGTACTATTAGTACTAATTATTGTATTAGGGTCCGAATATGAAGAACTAATTACTGTTGATGTGTAAGTATTATTATTTAATGGGTTATATAAAATAACATTATCACCGGTAATACTACTTACTGATGTCGCTGTTAAATATAAATCATTAAATCCACTACTACTAGATAAACCAACACTAGATCCATCAATTACAATAATATCACCAACACTATAATTAGTTCCACCACTTAATACTGATATTGATGTTGGGTAATTAGTTCCACCAGGATATGTTAATGAAAGTCTAGAACCACCCCCAATACCTGAAGTAAGACCTGTTACACTATAAGTCCCACTCGTAATTAAATCACCACTACTATTATATGCGTATATACCTAAAGAAGTTAAAATACCACTAACACCCGGTATAAAATTAGAATTACCACTATTGATATCACCTGAAATAGTTACTTGATTAATGTTAGGTAGTGTTGGATATAAACTATCAACCGTATATGTTATTAAGTTTGTTTGATACCCAAAACCAGGTATATAACTTGGAATACGTATAATATCACCAACTTTATATCCCGCCCCAGTATTTGTGACAGTATATCCTGATGGTACATAGTAATCACACGACCAATTAAATGTTATATCTAACACAGCGCCCCCACCATTACCTGATATAGTGTAAGGTCTAACGGTATAAGTATTTTCAGTAATAGATTGTGTGGGATTACAAGACGTAAGAGATAACTCATTTATCGAACTAGGTGTAGGTGGCCCACTAAAAATTTGTGATATTGGGTATGATATTACCGATCCACCAACAATATTCATAGT
>ERZ869921.1336-NODE-1336-length-10622-cov-3.645595_pt1 | contig 10622 bp, 16 predicted proteins | sample MGYA00579310_ERZ869921 | MGnify/ENA primary metagenome ERZ869921 (study PRJEB32216, sample SAMN09231816) | wastewater metagenome | place: USA: Maryland | collected 2016-06-21 | study: EMG produced TPA metagenomics assembly of the PRJNA472060 data set (Reclaimed...
CTCGGAGCACATTGTCATTGCTCCGGCCAGTCGTGGGCATTTTTAAGGCGTTGGCGATATCCCTGGTAGACATCGCGTCCTCTGGGCAATCAGGCAGCACTACCTCCACCCGATCCCGGAGGCGCTCATAGACGATCTGGGCACTCATTCCCGCTTCGCCTCCTCCAGCATGGCCCGGAGCACCCGCACGTGTGGCTTAATCTCTTCGCATCCCATCCGCGCGCCACACTCCGGGCATATGATCCCCGTTTTCAGGTCTGTGATGGCTTCCAGCGCGTCCCGCTGCGCTGCCGTTAGACCCATTTGGTTGGCTCCGACGATATGGTTACCGCCTCCGATCTTGCCCTCTGCCTGAAGCTGCTGGCAGGCCTCTAGTCTCCATATATTTTTATGCCCATTGGACAGGCCGTCCCACATAGGTGATGGGTTAGCAGAATAGTAGTTGCCTGTTGCCCGCTCTTCTACCAGCCAGACTTCGAGCTCCTTGATACGGGCACTCAGCAGCATCTTAGACTGCCATAATCTCCCACAATCTAGCTTAAGCTGCTGCTCGCGATCTTGCAACCGCTCGATCTCATCCAGCGCGGCATGAAGCCATTTCGTGGTATTCATCAGCCCGCCAGTATCGGCGTGCTTGCGGGCGCTCTGTAAATCGAACGTCACAGCTCCGCCCCCTGCTGCCTGAGGCGGCGCTCAACCATTGCGGCCCAGAGCTGCCACATCACGGCATCCAACTGGGCTCGGTTGCAGTCCGGAGGGATCTCGGGGCCTCTGGCGGTCTTGTGGTCCTGCAGGGCTTTCCGCTGGCGGGGCTTGTCCAGGAGCAGATCGTCTATGGCCCGGATGTGGGCCATGATCTCGGGCAGGATTGCTGCCTTCTCTGTGGGGATGCTGGGGCCGAATAGGGCCTCCAGAATATTTGTCTCACTTGCCATTGCCTTCACCTTCCAGTGCCGCCTTTTCGGCCAGCAGCGCCTTTTCTTTCCGGATCAGGATATTGATCACTGTCCTGATGCCTTGGACCAATTCATCTATCTGATCTATCCTGCGCTGGGCATGGTATCTAGCGCCCAGGGCCTGGCGCTCGGCCAGCTCATCGGGAGGGACGGTGGTCATTTAGGAGCCCACCTACACAGGCTACATTCTGCCCCGCAGCCTTCGCATTCCAGCTTATTCTTTTCGTGTGGCATCATTTTCTTGAGTTGCCCATGCCATCCATGATCACAGCTCGGCTCCGGGCAGCATATCCCTGGTGCTCGGTGAAGACAGATCTCCTGATCATCGCCGCTCATATTCTGACCACTCCTCTCTTCTGCCATGCCTCTGCTTTTATATTCTTACATTGATTGAAGTCTACCGCTATCATATATTACCGCTCCACTTAATCCTTGCATCCTTGCATAATCCTTGCATGAATCCTTGCATACCTTTATACCTTCTACTGATATCGATTGATGTAAAATAATGCAAGAATGCAAGCTTTTCTTTGAACTAAAATCAATAAAAGTTTTAAAAATAGGCTCCTTTAGGGAAAGATACAGAAATGGGGTCAATCCTTGCATCCTTGCATTTAATGCAAGGATTTGCACAAACTTTTCATAGCCTCCTAATATCGATTTTAGGCCATTTATGCAAGAATGCAAGCCAAAAGTATAACTTTTTTTCATGCTCCCTGCCCTCCTACATAGTACGGAGTGACCGCCATTATCCCTTTCCAGATATATCCACTCGCTTGTTTTGTCCTTTCTATTCCTTTGTCTTTGCAAGTCTCCATCATAGCCCCGTTAAATTTCCCTAATCCCAAAGGTTTTAATCCAGCATTCTGGCAAAACTCTTTATAAGCTGCATAAAGCCTCGGGCCATGAGTCAAATGGCCTTCGGCAAATGTGCAGCACTCTTCAACAAATATCTTAATCGAATCGTTCTCTTTCCTATACCCCCTAACGGCGTCTAGGATAATCTGAGGAGGATAAAGCCCTCCAAGCGTCTTATAATCCTTCAGCCCATCCAAAGCCCAGTTCAATATACCGGGCATTTCATTCTCCAATTTCTTAATCAGTGTCTTGTCTTGGTCCTCCTTTGCTATCGATTTGTTGAATGGAATGATATGGACTCTTGACCACGCGGCATCGGTCCGCTCATAGATAGCAGGCCTGTTATTGGCCGCCAAGAATATTTTGCCCTTCGGCGGATAAGTGATGGGCTTTCCGTACAGCTCCCTGCATGTCTGTGGGTCTCCTCCAGTCCATGACTTGATGACAGTCATCGAGAACCGGCTGCCTTCTTCAGGTTCCGCTGTAGTGATAATCCTCGACCCTATCAGAGCCGCCAAGTCATCCCGCACCCGCTCATTCTTGGAGAGCAGGAACGTAGAGATATCTGCATTCTTGGCATATTCTCCTCCTAGCTTCCTCATCACCGCCAGGAATACACTTTTCCCGTTATCCCCGTCAGCCCCATAGAGGAAGAAGAAGCACTTTTCAGCCATGCTTCCCGTCAGAGAATAGCCCATGACTCTCTGGATATATTCAATGATATTCTGGTTGCCTTCAAACGTATCATTTAAAAATTTTGTCCACCGATCACATTTTGCGTCTTGATCAAAATCATAGTCCACAATTTTAACAAGGTTCTGGGATTGCTCATGAGGATACAACTGGAAGTCGTTTAAATCCAGTGTTCCGTTTTGCATATTCAAAACACAATCGTTTGAATCCAACTCTAAAACCGACATCGAGAAAGCTGTATTTTTGGCTGCCAATGCTAACGTAGCATTATAAGCTGAGTTATTGCCACACTCCGCGGCAAATGCCGCCAGTTTCTTTCTTGTGTCACTATCTGCCGCTGTTTGGGCTTCTTCATAGAGCCCTCTTATCAGGTCGTCTACTGCCGAAAATGGCGCTGTCTCATCCCTTGCCCAGTTCTTGCCAGTCCATGTAATCCAGTCTTTGTATTCTCGGACATACTTCAAATCCTGACCATGCAAATCTATGAGCCTGGCCACGTTGCCCCTATTATTCAGGGTATATGATCCAGGCAAGACGACTGCCGCAGGCTGCCCTATATAGCCTCCTATCGCTGCCCTGGCCGCCCTATCTCTCCACCCAGGCTCCCATAAGTCCCTGAGATCATGCCAGCCTTTACCCTTACAGGATTCATGGAAACAGCCAAACGTCCTCTTCCCGTCTTCTCTTTTCCCTATTCGCGCCTCTCCTCGATTGTGACCTGAATTGAATGGACATGTATCCAGGATCGCAAACTCCCACTTTCCGCCTTCCTTATCAATCCATGAATCAATCCGGGAAATGCTCGCCCCATGCAATTCAGCATAAGCCCTCGGATTGAATTCGGTCTGGCTATCAGCAGACATGTTCTTAATCCAGTCTACATCTACCGGAGCACTTCCAACCAATGCTTTTAATTGGTCTTCTGTGACCGTTTCATATGTGTCTGGATGTTCGATTATTCTGGCTATCCTATAAGGTCTGCTTGGGGTGTCGTCTCCCTTTCGTACGACCGTCCCCGGTACCTTCCAGATTCGACTCGGATTAAACGTGGTAGCATCAACTTTGCTTTTATCATCAGAGAACTTTTTTCCAAGTGTTTCAATGCACCTCTTTATTAAATCGATGTTACTTTTATTATTTTCTAACTTTATCTTAACTACCAAATGCCCACCATTGCCCGAGTCTGCCACCATAAAAGCATTCTGTGGCCAGCCGATAGATGCTAGGTAATCCCGGATCTCCAGAGCCTTCCGGATTGCGTTATCATGCTCTTCGTCAGTAGCCGATATATTGGATGGCCTGACCGCATCTATATCGATGGGCAGCCACTCCAGGGAGACCACATCATTATCTGCCGTCGTCTCCTTCGCCCGATACTCCATCCTGTTGTAGTACCTCGCCAGGAGATCCTGGTCAATCTTATTCAGAGTAAAATAGACCGCTGGCGTCTTTCCGGTCCCTTGTGGATGGTTATGGTTCGACACCCCAGCAGCGTCCCTTGCAGCCGCTTCATAGTCATCATAATATCCGGCAATGGTGGTCTTGTACTTTCCCGCACCCGGTATCCTCAGCTCGATTACATCCCCGTCCGGATGGTAAGCCCTCAGCCCAGCCAGGATCTCGCTTTCGTCTGCTGATAGCATCTAACCACTTTCTCCAAACTCAATTGGCTTGATCGTTGGCGGCAAGGCCGGTCCTCCTTCTCAAAAATTCATCCCACGTCAGCTTCTCATCCTGCCGTTCTTTATTGAGCCGGTCGTGCTCTCCTTCATCCAGCGTCCACAAGACGCGCTTGAATGCCATGCTAACTACTTAGTAGTTAGTCTATATAACCCTTGCGCCTCCCTCGCCCTGTATCTCATCTGCGCTCTCATTGCGGCATTTCTGGCATTCCCATACAGGGGTATCATTTCCATCAATCTCCTCCGCGTACGGGTCTGGCCCCCATGTGACCGGGTTCTCGGGGGTGCTTTCTGCGTCGCATTTGCTGCAAGCCCTGCCTTCTTGGGAGGACTGCTCCTCGGCAGCTTCCATCATTCTTTCCGAAAATCCATACGGCATATTTTTATCTCCTTCTTTCTCCTCCGGTGGCCACGGCGCGGCTCGGATCGCATCCTGGATGAGGGCGGACAGCTTCCGGGCCCGCCTGTAGGCATCCACCTTCTCCTGGAGATCGGGCGGATAACAGAACCGCCCGTCCGCAATGCACTTCTCCGCCGTGAGCTTAGAGGGTGGGGCCATCAAGCCTCCTCCGCTTGATCCGCTAATATCGCGTCTATGATCTCGATAGCGGTCTTGGCTGCTATCCAGGATGCGACTTCGCGTGGCGTCGTATCCCCGTTCTCGTTGTATCGCTTGACATACTCCTCTCGGAGCGCCAGTAAATTTTTAGGGGCCATGCTCAGGCCACCTCCCACTCTCGCCCAGGAAATTCGTATTCTGCCCATCCCACTGCCTTTTTCCAGGCATCGGACCAGTCTGTCGCCATTACATAATATTCCTTTTCTATACCATTTCGATCTCGTACATCCACGCAATATGTCTTCTTCATTTTCATCATCCTCACATTTCAGTATTACCTACTAAGCACTGTACAGTATATATACTTATCGGTTGTACAGCAGAATAAGACCAAAAAGAGGCGAGAAAAGTAGATTACCGCCCGGACCTGCGCGATGCCCTCATGGCCGGGAAAATCTATCCAGCCGAACAGGTATCCTCTCAATCCTGGCCTTTGCCATGCCGATATACTCAGGATTAAGCTCGATTCCTATGAACCACCTGCCTAGCTTCTTGGCTACTAGACCGACCGTTCCCGCGCCAAAAAATGGATCGAGGACTACTGCCGGTTGGGGTCCGGGCCAGGCGCAATCTAGGATGCAGGAACATGAGGGACGCCAGCAGAGGGTTTTTATCTTCGATGGCAAAGAATGCTTATATCGATCTCCTCCACCCGGAGGGCGTGCTTTTGAATACGTTTCAATTTCTTTCGGGGTCGTTTTGCTGCGTTCGATGTGTCTTTCCCATGCCTTCCCACATGCCGGACAGTATCCCCTTTCCGAAGTCCCGGCCAGGATACAAGGCTCGACCAGCCTTTCTGGCATTACGGCAAAATGGGCTCCTGGGAAAGGCTTTGTGGGAATGGTCCAAACAGTGCGCTTATTGCGCTTCGTGAAATCTCCATTTTCTCTTTTCTCTCCAGAATGCCAGACTTCTCGTCCATCCAATTCTTTTGCGCCTTGGCTTGTGTATGGCTTTCTAGGGTCTTTTGTTATTGATTCTTCTTGAATGGCAAACGAATCATAATAATATTTCTGGCTTTTGCTCAGCAAAAACACATATTCATGGCTTTTTGTGGGCCGATCTTTGCAAGATTCTGGCATACAATTGGGCTTCTGCCAGATGATATCAGAGCGCAAATACCACCCATCGGCCCGGAGCGCAAAGGCCACCATCCAGGGAATGCCGATGAGGTCTTTGGGCTTTAGGCCACTTGCCTTCAGGTCTGAAATGTTGCCCCGATCCAATGGGTGCGCACCGGCTTCCTTCCGATTCTTTCCTAAGCTCGAGCTGCCACCACCCGGATTGAAACAAGTGCCTTTTCCAGATGCAAAACTATCACCCAAATTCAGCCAAAGCGTTCCTTCCGGCTTCAACACCCTTCGGACTTCCCGGAAGACATCGACCAGCCTGGCAACATATTCTTCCGGCGTTGGCTCCAAGCCGATCTGCCCATCGATGCCGTAATCCCTGAGTCCGTAATATGGGGGTGAGGTGATGCAGCAGTCCACCGACTCATCCGGCATCGTCTTGAGCTGATCTAAGCAATCTCCTTGCAGAATCATGGCCGGGCGTCCTCCTCGGGCGGCTGCTGGCATATCTCGGCATACTCCTCTTTGGTATAATAAGATCGACCGCCCCATATCTCGTCTATGCATCGGTGGAGCATGGCTTCCCAGCGGGCGCGATTCCCATTATTTGTTGCTGTGTGGTGTCTATGACACAACGCAACGAATTGGACCGGGTTATCATTGCAACAAACCATTTTATCATATGTGCAATGATGACAACTGAGTGCATTCCCATTTGGGTTTGGGTTTCCACACATAACACATTGATTCTCAAAGAATGCTCGAATACGTCGCTTGAGATCATCATTAAATTTTGGGCAATATGGCTCAAACGAAATGCCCCCTAGCCATCGAGGATTGTTTTCTCCTCCGCGCTCGGCTGACATTTTTTTACATGCTTCTTGCGAGTGGTGTTTTCCGTACATTGGATTATTTTCGCCTCTTTGCGCGGCAGACATTTTCAATTTAGTTTCTATTGTGTGATGTTTACCATACCACACGCTCTGATCTCCGGTTTTTCCAAACATTGAATTTTTTTCTCCCATTTGTAGCACAGCCATCTCAACACGTCTTTCTTCAGGAAGACGACGGCCACTGTTTGCTATAGATAATTTCGTGCGGGTTTCCGGAGCAAGTGGCTTTCCCCAGTTGTGGTTTTTTTCTCCCTGCTGTGATGTTGATATTTTTGTTTTCGTTTCTGTGGTGTGACGTTTCCCTTTGTGAGCCACTGACAATTTCTTACATGTTTCAGGGGACGCGTGCCCACCTTTGACGGGCACGTTTTTATTCCTCTAATACATCCAAATTCGGACTATGGCACCGAGGACAAGCGACTGGTTTTTTTCCGTTCTCTAATCGACTTGTCCATTCGTGTTGGCAGGTCTTACGACGACATTTATATTTCATAGTATCATCATGATGGTGATACTACTTAAGCCTTTTTACATAAACACTCTCGGAACCAGGGCTGGAAAAGTTGCCAGCATCGCTTATACAGTCCTTCTAAACTGCTGTCTAATATCCAACATTCTTTTGGCTTGCCATTGGGTCCTAAATCGTCTTGCCCTCGGACTATCCGGCCACATGCTTGCTGGAGAGCGGTGATCGTAGCGACATCGCTGTAGCGTTGTTCTATAGGCAGATATTTATCATGCTCATTTCTGCGTACAATCCATTCATCACCTAAATATTGAAATGGAACTTTTACAATTATATTAAGACAGTTTTTTGGTCCGGGAAGATCAAGCCCTTCTTCCATTCCGACACTTAAAAGAATTCTTCCGGTCGATGCTTTCCATTTTTCAACCCCATCTTCGCGGCATTCCCGATCAGTGAACATGGGGCTACATCCTTCATCATATAAAATTTGTCCGAGATCCCCCGCGATTTTATACGAATGACAATGGCAAAGCGTGTTTTGTCCATGTTCTTTATGCATTTTTGCAATCATCGGCCCCATTTTTTCTAATGTTTCATCCCGCGCTCCCATTGCCATTTTTCCGCACGGATAAAAATATACCATCCGCTGTTCTACAGGAACTGGATGAGGAGACGATATGGTAATATAATCTTCCGCAATTAATTGTGTTGTTGGAGTGCCCGACGCCAAAATAACCGCCTGAGTCCCCATGATGAACTCCCGGAACTGCTCCCGGCCCGAGATCAACTTGAAGGCCCGCGTCTTGGAGTCGATCACAAAGCTCTCAGGAGCCTCTGAGACGATCCTGGTAATAGCCTGTGCCTTGTCCATAGCTCTATTGATCCGCTCCAGAGTCCTGGCCACCTTGGCCACGTCAGAGGCATCCACGTAGCCCATCAGGCTCTTGACCTCATCGGTCTCGCCCGATGGAGCCAGCCGGGCAAAACCCCTCTCCAGCTTCATCTCGTATTTGAGCTGCTTCTCGCGTATAGCTTTCAGCCAGATCTCCATCTGCTCGGGCAGCCCTTCTCGCAGCTCCATCCAATCGGGCAGAATGGTCGATCTCTGATCAATCAGCTTCATTTCCAGGCCCTGGCTCTCGTCGACTATCAGCAGCTCCGCAGTCGGCAGGCTCCGATCTGTGAGGAGCTTGTCCAAGGTGGTTGCTCCCAGGGTCGCCTCCACGTATGCATCCCTGGCCGCCAGGTAGGGGCATCCGGGGCAGGTCTTCCGCCTGACTTTGGCAGGCACCGGACAGTCCCCGGCGGATCCTTGGGGCATCTTCCGGCAAGGATAGTTTGCCCGGCCCAACAACGCCGTGATCCCGAGCCGCTCATCCCCCGCGAGCTGGTGGACTAATTGCCTCTGGGGGGTGGTGTAGGTGGCCCGCTTAATGATCCCCTCCTCCAGCAGGCCCCTGGCCGCTACAGAGAGCACCAGGCTCTTTCCGGAGCCCGTCGGACCCTTGTAGGTGATGATCCTCTTCCCATCCATCACCGCCACCACAATAGCCTGGCAAGCTTCCTTCTGCCCCGCCCGCCAGGTCGGGTAAGGATTAAGACTGTCTATATCCATCCATCTCACCTACTGGCGCGACCTATCATAATTCCGAGCGCCAGATACTGCTGCTGAGTAGCACTCGCCCCGGCCAGCAGTTGCACCAGCATCTCTTCTGCCGGCAGGTGGCTCGCCTTCCTGTACTTCTCCTCTACCTCATCCCACTCATTGGGGCTGAGGGAGAAGGCATCCTTGGCGGTCATCTCATCGCCTTCTTTGCCAATGGCATCAGCATACTATGCACTTGGTATGGCAAATATCCGGCACCGATAAGCCCGGCTGCTACCACGGCGGCCTCTTCCAAATGATCATCTACAAATGCCGATGGGATTGCGGCGTGCAGAAATTCTTTCGATGTTGGGTATTGCGTCGCGATCTTTTCCAGAATATCCCAATACTCCTTTTCTGAAATCATTTGCTCGCCCTCTTTGCCGGCCCGATGAGTAGATCAGTGAACTTGGGCGTCCACATCTTACTGGGCTTATATCCGAGTTGCTTTGCCAGGTCTGCCATCGCTTCCAGATACGTATCTCCGAATCCACAGGGGGTTTCTTGTAGGTTATCAAAGTCGTTTATGGTTGCTGTTTTTTGTTTGCCGTCCGAGCTTAGGATACAACCGGCTCGTCTGGCATATGCACTTGCGTCTGTGTCATCACATTCCCATTTGGCAGCCAATTTTTTTACGCGATCTGGATTGGCCCCTGCCGCCAGGGCTTCTACCAACAGATCCCATGCAGTCATCCGTTCGCGAGGGTCAATAAGCCACAACCCCACGGCAAAATCCGAGTCTCTGATATCCATAGCAGCTTCGCTTCCGGGTTTATAGATCAGATCTCTGTTTACATGGAGATAATAACAGCCGGCACTCATCTCATCGCCCTCTTTGCCGCTACATATACCGCCACGATCGCGGCGGCGGGGGTGTCGGTCATGCCCCGCCCTCCGCAAGCCAGGCTCTCATATTCTTTGCGCCCCGCTCAAATGCTTCTGCCAGCATGGCCACAATCCGCCTTCCAAAGTCGATTATGGCATCTACTGCCGTCTGGCAGGCATCTTGTATCATCGCCATCATGATTTGATCCGGCGTCCCTATGTAGCCTATTTTCAGGTCGCATCCCTGGAATTTTACTAATATATTCATGCTCCGCCCGCGTTCCCTCGCGGCCTCCTGTGGCAATCGCTTGTCTCCAGCGCCCGGACGGCATCGCTCAGGCTCGCCCTTATGCCGCCCGCCTTCATCTGATCCCGCTTTTCTGTGAGAATGCGCAAAGCATCCTCATCAATATTTATGTGTGGCATACACGTTTAGTTGACCATAATGGTATATATACATTGCGCAAAAGGTACGTAGAAAAGTATATATATCATGAAGATATAGGTATGTATTGGCGAAGGCGCGGGCATGGACCCAAAAGCCGAATGCCAGGAGAAAAAAAGATGTCTATATATGAAGAAATGAATGATGATGCCACAAGCGGCGGCATGTACTGGAAGCCACAGCCGGGAAAGATCAATAAGGTAAGAATCCTGAAAGACCCCATAAGGCGCGAGTCGATAGACCCGAAGTTCAATCGCCCATCATACCAATTCGCCGTGACAGGAGAAGACCCAAAGGTGCCAATGGTCTGGAGCGTGTCGGCGAAAGGCGCTCTACAGCAGATCATCGGGATCATGAAGGCCAACGGCCTGGCTACAATGGTCGGCGGAGTCCTCCAGGTAGCCGTCGCAGGGGAAGGTACGGACAGGAAATATACAATCATCCCCATTGAGCTGCCCACGCCGGCCAAT
>ERZ869921.1337-NODE-1337-length-10616-cov-6.053499_pt1 | contig 10616 bp, 15 predicted proteins | sample MGYA00579310_ERZ869921 | MGnify/ENA primary metagenome ERZ869921 (study PRJEB32216, sample SAMN09231816) | wastewater metagenome | place: USA: Maryland | collected 2016-06-21 | study: EMG produced TPA metagenomics assembly of the PRJNA472060 data set (Reclaimed...
GCTGTGGGGCCGCGCGGGCGGCGAGAACGTCTGCCTGCGCGTCTACGACGACGGCACCGTCATGCTCGTGGCGGAGCGGCTCTCCAGCGAGGGCCAGGCCTTTCCCGCAGACGGGGCGCGCGGCCTCACGGGCGCCGCGGAGGACGCTCGGGCGTGGCTCGGCTGGGGGACGCCGGCGTGAGCCCGAGGGCGCCGACCTTGCGGGCGACCATGCCGAGGGTGATGATGATCTCCAGCATCACCCCCTCCGTCCACACCGCGCGCGGAGAAAGTTCCAGATCGACCAGGAGATCGAGGATCCACCCCGCGGAGGTCGCCCGCACCCGCGCCACCTTGGGGTCGATCATCCCCCACACCAGGACCTCCGCCCGGAAGGCATCGAGCTGGCGAGTCCTGGCGCGCTGCATGCGCCGCGTGCCGGTGACGTGGCGACGCTGGATCGCGATGGCCCGCAGCACATCCGCGCGGCTGAAGTAGAGCGGCACGAGGGCGAAGGACCCCTGCCGCACGAAGAGCTCAGGCTCGCGCTCGCAAAGGTCGAGCAGCGGGGTGGGGTCGCCCGGCGGGGTGTCGTCCATCACCCCGCGCGCAGCACGCCCCGTGCCCGCCCGCCGCCCAACGCTCCTCGCGGGTGACGGCGGCCCGAGGCCCGAGTCGCGCGCCCACCTGCGCGGCCGGAGGCACACCGCACCATGGCACGCAGCGCCGGACAGCGCGTCAGCATCGACGACCGCTCGGGCTTCATCGACGCAACCCCCACCGCCCTCGGCGCGATGGCCCTCGTGACCGAGCGGGGCCCGATCGGCGACGCCCGCCGCATCGAGAACTGGCCGGAGTTCCTCCGCACCTACGGCGACCACGTCGACGGCTACGTCGGGACGCACGCCGCGAAGCGCGCGCTCGAGAAGGGCTGCGCGCTCTACGTCTCGCGCGTCGTGCACTACACCGACCTCTCGGACGGCACGACGAAGACCTCGGCCGCTGCCGCGGTGAACGCCCCCGATCGCAGCTCGACCCTCGGCAGCGGCCGGGCGACCGGCACCGGCACCTTCCCCTACCGGCTCGCCAACGGCGACACGCTGGTGGTGGCGATCGACGGCGACGCCGACGCGACGGCCACCTTCGCGGGCTTCGCGCGGCGCCTCACCGGGTCGGGCGGCACGCACTCCGCCGTCACCGCGGCCCTCGAGCTCGTGCTCACCGTGAACGGGGTGGTCCGCAGGGTGGCCTTCGCCGGCACCGAGAACACCGCCCTGCTCTACGCCGGGGTCATCAACGCCATCCCGGGCATCACCGCCGACGTCTCCTCGGGCAACGTCCGCATCACCACCGACAAGCAGGGCACCGGCGCCGCGCTCGTCGTGCACGCGAGCTCGGCCCCGGCGGTTCTCACCGCCCTCGGGCTCACCTCGGGCCAGGTGGCCGCGTCCCTCGGGTCGTCCAACGTCGCCGACATCGAGGCCGTGACCGCGGCCGAGTTCGAGGCGATCGTCGAAGGGGCGGTCACCGGCTGCTCGGCGGGCGCCGACGCCGACGGGCACCCCTACATCCAGTCGAACGACACCGGCGTGGGGTCGACCGTCCAGGTGCAGGCGGGCTCGACGGCCGACGACGACTTCGGCTTCGACAACACCTCGCACGCCGGCAGCGCGACGAGCGCGATCAACACCCTCACCTTCACCGCCGAGAGCGACGGCACCTGGGCGCACGCGCTCCGCCTCGTGGTCGACGAGGCCTCGGGCGACGCCGCGACCCGCTTCCGCATCCGCGTGACCCGCGCGTCCACGGGCGAGACGCTGGAGACCTTCGACAACCTGTCGATGACCACGACCGACAGCCGCTACGTCGTGAACGTCCTGCGCGACGAGTCGCAGTACTTCCGCGCGACCAACCTGTCTTCGGTGACCGCGGCGCCCGCCAACCGCCCCGCCGCGGCGACGTACACGCCCGCGGCGGGCGCCAACGGCCTCGGGTCTCTCGCCTACGCCGACTACCTCGGGGCCTCGGGCACCTCGACGGGCTTCTACGCCTTCTCGAACCTCGCGGAGTTCCGCCTGGTCTCGGCCCCCGGCGTGACCGACCACGACTTCCACGTGGCCGCCGCCGCCTGGGCCGCCGCCCTCACCGAGGTGCGCTACGTGGGGACGATCCCCTATGCGATCACCACGGTCGCCAACGCCAAGGCCTTCCGCAAGCGCGTGTCGCCCTACGCCTCGGGGACGGCGATCGACACGAGCTACGGCGCGCTCTACTCGGGCTGGCACCGCGTCCGCCACCCCCGCACGGGCGCCGACCTCTGGCTCCCCGCCGAGGGCGAGGTCTACGCCGCGCTCGGCACGGCCACGAAGGCGGGCGGCGTGTGGCTCGCGCTCGCGGGCGCCAACAACGCGAAGCTCTCGACCGAGGTGCTCGAGCTCCGCGTGAAGCCGGGCATCGACGACCTGGAGGGGATGCGCAACGCGGGCGTCAACCCCTTTTACAAGGACCCCGACGAGGGCCACATCATCGAGGGCCACACCACGCTCCAGCGCAGCGCGAGCTCGCTCGACCGGCTCAACGTCTGCCTCTTCACCGACTTCGTGTCGGAGCGGGTCCGCGTGGGCAACCAGCGGCAGCGCTGGGAGCCGAACGACGAGTCGACGTGGCGGACGATGCGCACACGCACCGAGAAGTTCATGCGCGAGCTCGGCGCGAAGCGCGGCACGATGGAGAAGGACGAGCGGGGCCGCGCGCGCTTCCGCGTGGTCTGCGACGTGTCGAACAACCCCCCGTCCGAGGTCTCGGCCCACCGCACCCACATCGACGTTTTTTACGTCCCGCAGCTCACGAGCGAGGAGCAGGTGATCGGCCTCGTGGTGCTCCCGCCGGGCACCGCGCTCGCGGCCTGATCCTCCCTCCCCCGCGCCCTCCTCTCCGCTCACCACCACCCATCCGAACGCTCTCGCGCACCCGCCCGACTGCCCTGACGCCGGGGCGGGTGACGACGGCGCGGAGGCTCGCACGCGCCCGCGCACCCCCGCGCCGGCCCGCGAACCACCGCACCCCGCACGGAGCTCGACGTCATGGCATACGCACCCCCCGGCCCCCCCCTGGTCAAGGCCGCCTTCAAGGTCCAGTGCGACGGGCTGCCCGACGGCTGGTGCACCAAGGCCAAGATCCCGCGCGGCAAGCCGAAGCTCACGAAGGTCCAGGCCGCGGGCAACGCCCAGGAGACGAAGTTCCCCTCGGGCCTGCAGGAGTTCGACGACCTGGAGCTGGGCTTCATCCTCGGCGCGGACGGGGCGCTCGCGGCGTGGCTCGAAGCGTGGCGCGTGCAGCACGCGGAGGGCGAGACCGGGCAGACCGGCGTCGCGCCCGAGGCGGTGAAGCGGACGATCACGATCCAGCAGCTCGAGACCGACGGCGCCACGGTCGTGCACGAGTGGGAGGCCATCGGGTGCCTGCTCATGGACCCGGGCCCGATCGACCTCGAAGCGGGCAAGGAGGAGGCGGTCGTCATCGACGTGAAGCTCTCCGTCGACCGCACCGAGCAGCGGGCCTGACCTCGCGGCCCTTCCGCCGCGCCGCCAACCTGACGCCCGGTTGACGCAGCGCGAGGGCCATGCCCCCCACCGCACCCGCCCCCGCCCCGTCGGCCCGCGCCCCCGCCGCCGAGATCGCCTTCGACCGCCAGCGCTCGCTCACGCTGCCCTGCGGCCGCGCGGTCGTCGTCGTCCCGCTCGACGGCTTCTGCCAGAACCAGCTCACCCCGGACCGCGAGGGGCGCTTCGACGACCCCTACGGGGCAATGTCGGCGGTCCTCTCGCGCGTGGTCAAGTCCGTCGACGGGCGGCGCCCGCAGCCCTCGCACCTCGCCGACATGGTCACGAAGTGGCCGCACGGGAGCCGCACCCTCGCGTTCCTGTGGGCGCGCACGCTCACCTACGGGTCCGCCTGCGACGTCGCCTGGCGCTGCGAGCCGAAGGCCGGCGGCTGCGGCCACCAGAACCGCCCCACGGTCGAGCTCGACGAGCTGCCCGTCGCGCCCTACGACCGCGGCCTCCTCGAGCGGGGCCTCGAAGTCGCCGTGCGCTCGCGCGCCGGCGCCGAGTACGTCTTCCGCGTCCGCCTCGACTCGGGCGACTCGCACGCGCGCTATCACGCCGCGCTCGCCGCCAAGGAGGCGTCGATCATCGACGCGCCGCTCGCGCAGGTGGTGCTTGTCTCCGTCAACAGCGTCGAGGCGAAGGTGGGCAGCGCGAAGACCTCCCTCGCCACGCTCCTCGGCACCACCCCCGGCGACGTGCTCGACCACCTGCGCTACTTCGTGCGGCTCCTCGAGCCGCGCACCTTCCTCGACGAGGCCCACCGCGCGAAGTGGGTCGCGAAGGCGAACGCGTACCTGCGCGAGCACTGCCGCCTTCCGGCGGCCGACGTGGAGGCGCCTGCAGGCGGGCCGACCGGGGACGCCGAGGGGGCGGACGGGCCCGCCGAGGGCGGCGGCGAGGGTGGGCTGGAGGCCTTCGACGGCGGCGGCACCGGCGGCGCCGACGAGGCCCCCGAGGCGCTGCTCGTGCCCCAGGGCGGCGTGGCGACGCGCTTCCAGGTGGCGTGCGGGAAGTGCGGGGCGGCCTCGTGGCAGAGCGTGGAGAGCACGCTGGATTTTTTCGCCCCGCACCTGAAGGACGTGGTCGACGACTGAGGCCGGCCGACCTCGAGCCCGACGACGACGCGTACCTCTTCCTCCGCGCGGGCCTGATGAGCTCGCGCGACGAGGTGCTGGCGCTCCCGGCGCCGCTCCGCTGGAGGTACCGGGAGCGGCTCAAGGCCGACCTCGACGCGGAGGAGCGGGCTTCGAAGGGCGGGTGAGGCCGCCGCCGGCGACCGCCGCCGGGGGACGGGTATGCGGCCCCCCGCCAGGGGCCGCGTCTTTCGCGGCAGGAGCGCCGCTCTGGCGCGGCCCCTGCCCCCGCTCACCTGCCCGGGAGCGCCCGCACCTTCTGCCCCGCCGGGAGCCCCTTCGCCGCGGGCACCTCGTTCGCCGGGAGCTGGACCCCCGCGCGGCGGAGCCGGGCGCGCACCGTGCTGCGCGCGAGCCCGGTCGCCCGCGCCGTCGCCTTCACCGACCCCCGCTCCCGGTAAACCGCGATCACCGCCTCGTCGGTCACCGCGCGGGGAGACACGCGGGCCGCCGCCGAGAGCACCGCCGCCGCGGCCTCCAGCGCTGCGTACAGCTCCTCCCCCTCGTCGGTCACCGTGCGGAGGCCGTCGAGCGCGCGGGCCAGGGAGCAGGTGAGGTTCATCGTGACGGTGATCTTCATCGCGCGGCGCCCCGTTCTAGCCTATCAATACGTTTTGAGAATTGATAGGTTACAGGGACGCGACACTACCCTCGCGTCGTCGGGCGCAACGTCGCGGGGGGAGCTCGGCGGGGGGCGCGCGTCAGTCTTCGCTCGTGAGCATCACCGTGAGGACGGGGACGTCGGGGTCGTCGGCGGGGCCGAACGCGGCCCAGGCGTCGACCTTCCCGCGCGGCCCCTCGGCGGTGAACCACACCCGGTCCTCGCGCGGGTCGTCGGCGTCCAGGAACGCGCGGATCACCCGGCGCAGCGTCTCCTCGACGCGGGCGACGGTGCCCGGGTCGTCCTCGCCGCCCAGGGCCTCGTACAGGCCGGCGGTGAAGGCGCTGTGCGCGGTGAACCCGCAGCGCCGCGCGGGGTCGCACACGTCTACCAGCACCCCGTCGTAGAGCGCCTCGGCGCGCGTGTAGGCGTGGCAGGGGGCGAGCCCGTCGAAGAGCCCGGGGCCGGTCGTCGCTTCGGTCGTCATCGATCAGCTCTCCTTCTCCGCGCGGGCGGCGACGCGCTCCCGCACGAGGGTGGCGGCCGCGTCGGGCGCGAGGCCGAAGTCGACGCACCGAGCGACGGTGAAGGCGCGCGCGATCTCCGCGACCACCCCGAACTCGCGGCGGTGCTTCGCGAAGCTGTTGGCGGCGTGCTCCGCCGCCCGCGCCGCCTTCATGTGCTCGCTCCAGCCGCGGAGCACCCACACCCGCGGGCCGCCGAGTGCGTCGGCGGCGCAGGCGAGGTGGACCACGACGAGGGTGTCCAGCGTCGGCGTCACGGGCGCGGTGCTGGTGGGGGCCGCGGCGGGCGCGGGGAGGGCGGGGGTCTTCTGGTTCTTCATGGTCGTCTCCGTGTGCGGTGGAAGGGTGCGGCGGGGGCGATGGGCGCCCCCCCCCGCCCGTTGGTTCAGTCGTCGAAGCAGCCCGCCGTGTCGTAGCCGTCGTCCTCGGCCCCGCCCGTGTAGGGGTCGGTGAAGCGGTCGTCGATGTCGTAGGGCTCGTCGTCCCCGTCCTCCTCGCGTCCCTCGCTCGCGCGAGCCTCGCCCGAGCCGTGGCACTCGGCGCAGCGCGAGGTGTCCGGGTCGCCAGAGCGGCCGATGCCGGAGCCGTGGCACGCGCCGCACTCGCGGGGCTCCTCCACCACCGTGACCTCCTCGCAGAGCACAAGGCCGAGGCCGCAGCCCTCGCACTCGCCCGAGCCCTCGCCGGGGGCGAAGGTGTGCTCGGTGCCGCAGATGCAGGTCATGGTGACGGGGGCGGTGGTGTCGTAGGTCGCGGTGTGCATCGTGGTTCCCTTGCCTTCTTACCCTAACAATACGCAATGCGAATCGATAGGTTACAGGGCAATGGGGGACGCGACGACGATTTCGCGGTGCGACGTCGCCGCGGAGGAGCGGCGGGCGCAGCGGCGGCGGGGTCGGTGGCGTAGGGCGCGGGCGGGCTGGAGGGGGGCGGCTACTTCGAGGCCTTCGCGCGCGGCTTCGGCGGGGGCGCCTTCGCCGGCGCCGCGGGCGCTGCGGGGGCGGGCGGGGCGACGCGGCCGTGCAGGCGCCCCTTCGCGTCGCGCTCTCGCGTGCTCGTAGTGCCTGCGGGCGCGCCCGCCTTCGGCGGCCACGCGCGGAGCAGGTGGGGCCGCTCGTGGAGCATCTCGAAGACGCCCGGCTGCCGGTGGTCGAGGCGCCGCGCCGCCTCGGTCTGGTTGCCCCCCGCCGCCTCGAGCGCGTCGGCGAGGAGGACGTCGAGCACCATCGACTCGACGGCGTTGAGCCGGTCGCGCAGCTTCCCGGCGGGGACGCGCGCGAGCAGGGCGCGCACGGCAGCGCGGTCGGCGCAGCGGGGGCAGTCTGCCAGGCCCTCGGGCCGCGTGTCGCGGCAGCGGGGGCATTCGATCGTAATCACGGGGGCGTCCTCGAGCGGGTGAGCGGGCGACGACGCGCCGCCGGCGCGGCGGACGGTACCGCGGCCCGCGCCCCCCGCGTGAGCCTCGACGGCGCCGCCCGCGCCCCCCGCACCACCCACCGGCCCGCCGCCGCCCATCGCACCGGGCGCGGTCACGGCTCCCCCAGCGGGAGGAGCAGAACCTCCACGGGGAGGCCCGCGGGCCGCAGGCGGGCGGGGCGCCCGGCGCGGTCTTCGAACACGCGGTCGGCGGCGGCGCGCGCGGTGAAGGTGTCGTCGGGGTGGAGCTGCCCGCGCAGGTCGGTGACCGTCCAGCCCGCGCGGCCGTGCGGGGCCACTGCCAGGGCGACGTGGCCCTCCCGGTCGAGCTCCTCCCCAGGGAGCGGCACCCACACGCCGGTCGCACGGGCGGCCCGCTCGACGCACGCGAGCCGCGCCGAGGGCGGGAGCTTGCACGCCTCGAAGAGCGCGACGAGGGCCTCGTCGCAGCCGCGCCCGAAGCCCTCCGGGCGTGCGGTGTGGGCGGGCCCCCAGGCGTGGGCGCGCGTGCGCCCGTCGGGTTGCTTCTGGACCTCCACCACCGCCTCGTCGCGGTAGCAGTCCATCCGCCAGCACGCGGCGGCGCGCGCGAGTTCGTGCAGGTACCGGGTGCGGCGCTCGCCGCGGGTGTTCGTCGTCGTCGGTTCCATGGTCGTCCTCGTCGCAGTCGTTGTGGCGCCCGCTGGAGGGGCGCAGCGGTTCAGGCGTGGGAGATCCACCAGTCCTCGTCGGCAGGCCCCGCGTCGCCCGGCAGGGTCGTGGGGAGGTACCCGACGCCGCGCTCGCAGACGCCGCAGAGGGCGTCGCCGCCCTTGAGCACCAGCCGGAGGTTCGCGAGCACGGGCCCGCTCTCCTCGTGGGCGCCCCAGGGCTCAACCACCGCGGCCTCCATCAGGGTGCCTACCGCGGGCTCGCGGCAGAGGCGGCAGGCGGGGACTGAGGCGGAGGGGTCCAGGGGGTTCAGTGAAGGCATGGTCGCCGCCCTTTCAGCCGGGGTTGAAGTCGCGCATCACGAGGCCGCCCTCGACGCCCGCTGCCGCCGCGCCGAGGATCGTGACCTCGGTGAGCTCCGCGCAGCGCCACACGCAGGTCTCGATCCGCGCTGCGGTGCCGCGGCGGCAGTGGCACTCGTCGCCGCAGGGCACGAGCCGGCGGGCCAGCTCCGCATCGGAAGCCACGACCACCGCCCCGCGGGTCACGTCGTGCGAGGGGGCGGAATCGGCGAGCGAGGCGGACATCGTGAGGTGGAAGATCGTGAGCATCGCGGTTCCCTTGCCTTCTTGCCCTAACAATACGCATTGCGAGTTGATAGGTTACACGCCCGGTCACGCGCCGAAGATTTTCCGCTCGAGGTCGTCGTAGGCTTCGAACTCCCCTTCGCAGGGGGACGACGCGCGGAGCTCGAGGCCGGCGCTGCCGGGGCGGTGCGCGCTGGCGGCGGCGCGGTCGGTCCTCGTCGCGAAGGCCACCGTGAGGTGCCCGAGCGGCCCGCCGGGTCGGGTGCGCACGCTCACCGCGTCAACGGGCACGCCCACTGCGCGGGCGATGCGCTCAGCGAGCCCGCGGGCACGGAGGACGTTGTCTGGCAGCGGGACGAACGAGGGCGGGGCCACGGCGGGCCGCGCCATGCGGGCGGCGTGCCCGGTCACGCCGCGGCCTTCGCCTTGCGGGCGCGGCGGGCCTTGACCGGGGGCGCGTAGACCACCCCGAGGCAGCCCTCGACGTCGACGCGAAGAGCGGTGCGGGCCTCGGCGCCGCCGTCCCATTCAGCCGCCCGGCGCGCGAGTTTGACGGCCACGTCGTAGGCCGTCTCCACCGCCTCGCAGACCTCCTCCAGCGTGCGCGGGGTGTCCGCGTCGAGGCGGGGGAGCTCCTCCGGGCGGTAGGCGAGCATCACCGCCAGCCGCTCGGGGCACGCGACGGCCCAGCGCCAGAGGGCGGTGAAGGCGTCGACCACGGGGGCGTTCGTGTCGAGGGGCGGCGCGTACTCGCCCGCCGCGTCCGCCGCCGCCAGGGCGGCCCGCTGCGCCGCGAGTTGGCGCGCGCGGGCGTGCTCGCAGACCGCCGCGGCGCAGCGGTAAAGGAGCTCGACCTCGGCGGGGCTCGCCGGGAGATCCTCGAGCAGCACGTCGAGGTTCGACGCGGCCACCCACACCACGTCGACCGCGGCGTCGACCATGCGCCCGCGCGCCGACATGCGCTGCTCGGTGCGGGTCGAGGTGGCGACGCCCGCGCGGTCGCCGAAGGTCCCCTCGGTCGTGTAGAACACGCGCCCGACGATCCCGACGGGGACCTTGCGGCCCTTCGCCACGACCACGAAGCGGCCCCGGTCGACCGCCGCGCGCTCCCGCAGCTCAAGCTCCGCGCGCTCGACCGCACGGCGGGCCTCTTCCTCGGCGCGGACCCGGGCGCGCTCGGCTTCGAGGTGGGCCTCGTAGGCGGCGAAGACCTCGGGGGAGGCGTCGACCGCCGCGGTGTTGCCGGGGTGCTGGCCGTCGACCGCGACGAGCACCTCGCGCCAGGCGCCGTCGGGCGCGCGGAAGGTGGCGTAGGTGCACCAGTCATGATCGTCCCACCCGCGCGACTCGGAGCGGCCGGCCACGACCACCGTCGTCCCCTCGCCCAGGACCTCCACCGTCACCGCGTCGCCCGGCGTGGGGCGCCCCGCGATGAAGTCGGCCACCACCTCGGCGCGGGCCCGGCAGGGGTGGTCGTACACCGCGGGCCGCGAGTCGGCGTACCGCGCCGCGGCGGTGCCGGGGAAGTACGGCTCGACGGTCTGGCGGATGGAGGTGACGGTGTAGAGGTGGATCATCGCAGGCTCCTGGTTTCCGAGGTTCAGCGGCTGAGGGTCGCGGCGGTGGAGGACGCGGCGGAGGCGGCGAACGCGAGGTTGTGGAGGGCCTCGTAGAGCTCGGCGTCGACCACCGGCACGCCCTCGTCCCACCGCACCGCCGGGAGGTCGCGGGCCGCTTCCTTGGCCGCGCGCGCCACAGTCCAGCACTTCGACGCGTCGCGGAGCTTGCGGCCGGGGGCCGGGCGCAGCCGCTTCGCCAGCGCCTTCGCGCGGTCGCGGATCGACGCGGGGGCGTCGGGGAGCGTCGAGGGGCGGAAGGCGGGGCGGGTGGCGGTGGTCGACATCTCGTTTGCCTCTGTCCCTATCAATACGTTTTCTGAATTGATAGGTCAAGGTGCGCCGCCAACAAAATCGACGGGGAGCCATCCGACGCGAGCGGCGTGGCCTATTTGCGGGATGTTCACGAGGGGCGCCCGCCCGAGCGCGCCACGGTGACGGCGCCGCGAGGGCCGTGGACGACGACATGGACCTCGGCTGGCGGCTGTACCTCTCCGACGA
>ERZ869921.1338-NODE-1338-length-10613-cov-6.001042_pt1 | contig 10613 bp, 13 predicted proteins | sample MGYA00579310_ERZ869921 | MGnify/ENA primary metagenome ERZ869921 (study PRJEB32216, sample SAMN09231816) | wastewater metagenome | place: USA: Maryland | collected 2016-06-21 | study: EMG produced TPA metagenomics assembly of the PRJNA472060 data set (Reclaimed...
GTGCGCAAGGCCGATCAGGAGCGCTGCGAGAACGAGGCCCGCGAGAAAATCCGGGCCGAAGAACAAGCCAAGGCCGAACGCGAAGCCCGCGCCAAGCTGGAGCAGGAACAGCGCGAGGCAGCAGCCAAGAAGGCAGCAGAGGAAGCCGCGAAGGCTCCGGCCCAGGTGAAGCCCGAGTACCAGGCCGAACTGGACGCGCAAGTGCAGGCGGCAGAAGAGCGCCGGGAGCGCGAGCTTGCAACCCACGTTGCGATTGATGCCGTCGTCAACAGGACGGCTACCGTAGTCCCCATGCCCACCAAGGCCCCCGCCGTTGACACCAGCGCGCGGATCAAGCTGGGTGATCTGAATGCCGCCATTGCCCCGCTGTCGATCACCGCCGACGCCCTTCAGCAGCGCATTGAGGCTCTGGAGGCAGAGCTAGCAGCCCTGCGAGATTCCGAGTGCGACAAGATCCTGGCAATGTCAGAGACGCAGATTAACGCTCTGACGCGCATGCAGGGTAGCAACCCCGAGGACATAGCTCAGCTGGGTCGAATGACAGCAAGAGCGGCCCTCAAGGACGTAGAAATAGCTCGACTCAGGGCAGAGCTAGCAGCGTGCAAGCGGAACGCGGAGCGGCATCGGTTCCTTGACGTGACGTGCAGCCAGTGCGGGCGAAACTTCGGTCCAGGCAACTTTGGGTTTTCGCGCTGCGAAGATCACACAGGGGAATCGTACAACCTTGGCATTGATGCTGCGGCCAAGTGGCTTGATAAACGCGCTGATGACTACGACTCCGAGCATGGCAGCACCGACCCTGACACCGGAACACGCGAGTACCCCGGTGATGGTCTGGACTACATCAACGAATTGCGCGAGAACGCTGACAGCATCCGTGAATTGAAGCGCGCAGCAATTGACGCCGCTATGGCGGCAGGAGAGCCGAAGTGAGGCAGCGCATTGCAAAGGCCTCACAGGTCATCCACCTGTGCAGCTTCAGCGGTGCCGTCGCTGCCTTGAAGCCAAGCCTTAGAACCCCCGCAAACGTGCTGGCCGTGCTGGAAAAGCATCCACGAGTGAGCACGTTTGACATGAGCGAGACGCCTTGGCTTGCAAGGTGCATCGACACATTGTTGAGCCAGGGCCTGATTGTCGAGGACAAGACCGAGCCTTATCCATGGCACCGATTCAACCCAACAAATCACGCCCCGGCGGCAGGAGAGAAAGCATGACCACCTACAAAGAACTGGCTGAGCGGCTGGAAGAAACAATGCACGACGACGCAGGCTTTCATCTTGCCGTTGACGAAGCAATCGAAATCCTGCGCAGCCTTGATGCGCAAGAGCCGTTTGGGTGGCTGGTGGACGATCTTTTCTTTTACAAGGTGCAGCAACTTGACCTAGACCGCAAGCCGCTGGATAACCAAGTGCCACTCTATGCCGCGCCAGTAGCAGCACAGCCGACCGAACTGGAGGCCCTACGCCAGCAAAAGGACGGCGCCTACTTTGAGCGCAATCAGGTTGTAGCAGCACTGGCCAAGTGCTTCCCGTCAGGTGTTGCCAAGACGTCCATTGAAGGCTGGTCTGAGGATTGGCATGGTTGTGTCTACATCGACCTGCCAACCGGCCAAGTGTCTTGGCACTTCCACGACTCGCAGGCGTATCTGTTCAAGGACTTGCCGCCTTATGCAGGTGCATGGGACGGTCACGACACGCCAGAGAAGTATCGCCGGGTCAATGCGCTGGCAGCACAGGCCAGCAAGCCGCTGAGTGATGCGGAGATTTTTGATCTGGCAGAGCCGTTTGGTGCTTTTGAGTTTGGCGACGCTCAAGGGGACAAGCGTCTTGACTTTGCCCGTGCAGCCATCACCGCGTTTTGCCTGAAGAACGGCATCAAGGATGCGGGGATGAACTGGCAACCTATCAGCACTGCGCCGAAGGATGGCCGAAAGATCATCCTGTTCTACAAAAATCGCAACGGCTTTGATCGGCATGTATTTGCGTGCTGGCTGACTCAAGAAGAAGTTGAAGAACGCGACACCGATGGAGTCGGACTTGAGGCTGGGTGGTATGAACAGATCGACAACTGGCCTGATTACACGGACGTGTCGATCTATGAAGGCGAACCGCGCTATTGGTTGCCACTTGACGCCCTGCCACCACCTCCAAAGGACTGACACCATGAAACCACTTTACATATTCGACCTTGACGGAACTCTGGCCTTGATTGATCACCGCAGGCATTTTGTTGAAGGTCCTGACAAAGACTGGCGATCGTTCTTTGCGGCCTGTGTCGATGACGCTCCAAACATGCCGGTGATACGAACGCTGCAGGCTTTGCGCAGGAGCGGCGCTGAAGTATGGATATGGTCAGGCCGCAGCGACGAAGTAAAAGCGCAGACCGTCAAATGGTTGCAGCACCATGGATGCTTTGGCTTTCCGACTGATGTGCTGTGGGCGTGGCCGTTCGGAGCCCCTGAGCGATTTCGTATGCGCAAAGCCGGTGACTACCGAGCCGATGTCTTACTGAAAAGCGACTGGCTATCAGAGATAGAGCCGCCAGAGTATGACCGCCTGACTGCCGTCTTTGACGACCGCGACAGCGTAGTCAAGATGTGGCGCGATGCTGGCGTACCGTGCTTCCAAGTTGCTCCCGGTGATTTCTGAAGGACTGACATGAACACAGAACAACTCAAGCAGGCCGCGATGGCGGCAACGCCGGGGCCGTGGCTTTATGAAACAAGCAAACGACCCGGATCAGCGGGAAACTATCAACTTATTCTTTCCGAGGATGAAAATTCTGTTGCTGAGTGCTACGGCACTGATCACGAGGATGCCGCTAATGGCAGGTACATCGCAGCCGCAAACCCCGCCGTCATCCTGGCACTACTGGAGTGCGTAGATGCGCTCCAAAGAATTGCTGATCCGCGAAACACCCATTTTGCCGGTGATGCGCAAGTTGTTGCCCGCGCAGCACTTCAAAAGCTGGAGGCGCTATGACAAGCCGTGAAGCGTTTGAGGCGTGGCGTAACCCCGGCAAACACGCTGGCAACGTTTCTGCATGGGTCGCGCCGGGCCGATACGAGAATGACACTCACCAACTCGCGTGGCTAGCGTGGCAAGCCGCCTACGAAGCAGGACGCAAAGCAGAGCGGTCGGAATGCGAACGACTGTGCGCCCGTTCATGGGAAATTGGCGGCACGCTTGTCGCAAAAGAATTCGCAGAAGCCATCCGAGCAAGGGGGAAGCCGTGACCAAAGAAACTGACCGCGAACTGCTGGAGCTGGCTGCTAAGGCCTATTGGGGCGATGAAATTGACGATGTGTGCTCAATCCGATGGCTTGAAATAGACCAATGCATTGGGTTCACACATGGCGAAAACCAGGACCACAACGGCCAAGATGTTGAATTGTGCTGGAACCCGCTTGAATCCGACGGAGACGCCCTCCGGCTGGCGGTGAAGTTGGGACTTGTTATCAGCCCGAGTCGTGTGACGGTAATGGCGTACGAGCCGTCATCTATGGCCCGAGATGAAGTCTACGAGCCAATCAGACCAGACCCCCTTGCCGCAACTCGCCGCGCAATAGTCCGAGCAGCCGCTGAGATTGGGAGGGCCATGCCGTGACCATGCTCACAGCAAAGCAAGCCTACATTCGGCTTGAATTTCTGCGGGGGCTGGGCTACTATTCGCCGGTCCTGCCAGACACCATGTTGATCTCCCGAATTGAATCGACGTGGACAGGCCGAGGGTTCTTGGCTGGTGCGAGTGAAAGCCTCGACAAGCTGACCGGGTGAAAGGCTCCCGGTGCCATCACAACATCAGTCCGCATGACTGAAAGCCTTGGCAACACGATTGTGCAAGCGGCAGACAGACCCGCGACGGTGCTGGAAAACAGGCCTATGGAATGCAGTCCGAAAAATGCTGAAAGTAGCCCGGACTGATGTTGTGATGGTGCAAAACGACTGGTGATTGAATGGTGGTCGGACCGCCGCGAGGGAGTCCGAGGGTGCAGGAGCTGGATGCGGGTGATTGCCGCGTGGTAGCCTGAACAACACCCGGAGGGGAAAGTACAGTCACCAGCCGTTTTGCTCTGCTGAATGCGCAGTGCTGCGCCCTGTAGATTGACGTAAAGAGCCGCATTCATGCGGAAATTCATCAGTGCCGTAAACGCGGGAGCCGGGGGGCACCGGCCAGCAGAGCAAATTCAACACGTCGCGGGCTAGTGCCATGAGTCTATGGCGAGAGAGTGCGGGCAACGCCAATAAGGCCCGTTCCTGACGTAGCAGTCAGATAGCCCGTGCCGGGTTTAATCCCGCGTGCAAACGTCCCGCACGTAGCCTTGCAAGCCTACAAGTTTTGTTTCCAGTCGGTCAGCCGCTTTTGCCAATTCAACAGCAGTTGCCGCACACTCTCCAAGTAAGTCCCGCTCAAGTCTTCCGGATCCATCAGTTCTGGCGGTGGTGCTGGTAGCTTCGGAGGGTTGACTATTGCCTGTGGTGAGTTCGTAGCGCAGCCGGTCAAGCTCAGACTGAGCGCCAGCAAGGGCCACAGCGTCGCGCTTTTTCTGGGCGGCATAGTTCACCTCTACTTTCTGTTTTGCGGCTTGCAGGGCCTGTTCCTTGGCTCTGGCGTCCTGCTCTGCTTTCAGGGCTTGCGCGGTGCGTTGGGCAATGTCCTTGTCCCAATCGGCCCGCACCGTGGCTTTGCCTGCCTTGTAGGCCATGCCGTGGCTGATTGCCAGGCCAACGGCCAGCGCGATTGCCAGCCATAGACGCGGGCTGAGTAGCGCGAACATCAAGCCCGCCCTTCGGTGCGCTGCTTCCAGCGTTCATAGACGGTCCACAGCCCAAAGCCAATCCCGGCCACGGCCAGCCCGAGAATGGCATACGGAAGCCAATCGCCAAGGGCTTCCTTAATGTCGTGGATCTGCTGTGCCACCTGACCAGCCACGGACAGCGCGGAGACTGCCGCCGTAGCCCCGCCAGCTTTCACGATGTTGCTGGCCGTCATGGGGCGCTCTGCGTCCACCGCTTGGGGCATGTCAGGCGCTGCGCCGTCGCTCACGTCATCGGGCATGGGTTCGAGGTACAACGCGGCCTCTGCGGATCGCCTGCGCACCAGTCCAGATACCACCTTGCCGCCTGCCTTGTTCCACAACCCAAAGGCCCGCGCGGCTGCTTCGTAGTCGCCCCGGCGATGCGCCTTGATGACGCTGGAGCCCCTCATGCCAGCAATGCCAACATTCCATGCAAAGCACACCAGCGCATCAAACTGGTTTTGCGTGCATCGGCCTGCGGCCTGTTCGACGGCCAGCTCATAGTTGTGCAGGTCGTTTTGCAGCCTGTAGTCAGCCTGTGCGCGGCTCATCTTGTCGCCCAGCTTCACGCCATCGGTGAAGCCGTAGCCAATCGTCAACACGCCCACAATATCGCGGTACGCTTCACCACGGAAGCCCTCAAAGTCGGTCAATAGCTTGATGCCGCGTGCGCTGGTTTTCATTTTGCTTCCCTCGCTTTCCACCACCCGATCCCAGGCTTGATGATCTTTTTCCACAGGAACTCACACACCAGCAGCAGCGAATACATCGCGGCCATGAAGGCGGCAACGTCTGCCCATGAAGTGATCCCCACCGCTGCCCATACGCTTGTGAGCTTGGCTCCGGCAATCAGGCCTTCTTTTCGGTCTGGTGTCAGATGGTCAAACATTCGGTTTTTCCTGTTGTCAGGCCACGGGCCTAGAATGGTTGGATGCACTTCGACCCCATTTTTCTGGGATGGATTGGCGCTATGCTGGTTCTCGCTTTGATCGAGTACCTATGGCCCCGCAAGTAGCCCGCCATACGCGAGACCGGGCAGCAGCAAGGCTTGGCCTGCGGGCTGGGTGGGCTGAGAGGCCAGCAGTCCGGGGATGACGTTCTGAGCCTGGCGGTTGCGCACGCTGATTTCGACATTGCGCAGCGGGTCCAGAATGGCCGCTTGCCCGAATGGGATCTTGTTGACCACACCGCGCAGGAAATCGGCGCCACGGCCAAGCATCAAGGCCCCGCTGTTGCTGTTGTTCACCGCAGACCCTGCCGGTTGCGCCTGCACATAGCTGGCAACACGCCCGAGGCGCCGCAGTGCGTCCAGTTCTTCCGGTGCAAAGAACAGCCCGAGCTTTTCTTCACCAATGCGGTTGATCGCGCGATTCAATGCCGACTGCGACACCTTGCCCACTTCGTCAGAGGCCCCGCCCAAGGCATCGGCCTTGATCTTGTTTGCCAAGGTCTGACGGATGATCTCGCGGCCCTGCGGGCTGACCTGTTGGGCCACGATGCGGGCTTCGTCGGGAGTCCCGCCCACAATGAAGCGTTGGGCGATGCGGGTTGGGTCGGCATCTTGAGACAGTGCAGCGCGCACCACGCGGGAGGATTCCTCGTACTGGTAGGCCGCCCTTGTCGCCGCGCGCGCTTTGTTCACCGCGTCAATCGAATTGCCCGGCTGCGCATCCACCGTGCGCATCAATGATGCAACCCCTTGGGTCACGGGTGCCTGCCCCAGATCCACACCGCCCGGATTGACGATGGGCCTCATGGGGGTGCTTTCCAGCACGCGCCGGGCAATGCCAGCGGCTGCGGCTTCATTGCCGCCTTTGGACATTTCACCGGCAAGCATGGATTGCAGGTTTCGATACGCCTGCGGGGTGAATGGCTGCTGCCCGGTCTGGAATGCCTCCATGTAGCTTGTGATCGGCTTTGCCATGAAGGCCATCATTCCGGTGTCGCCTAGCTCCCGATTGATGGCGTTCAAGGCGTCCGGGTAGATGGGCATACGGTAGCCCGGCGAGTTCTTGGCAGCGTCCCACAGAGATTGCTCATTGGCCCGCATACCGGCTTGCCGGGTCTGGATGGAGTCGGTCAGCGCGCGGCCAGCGTCCACCGGCTGACGGCCAGCGGCTGCGCCCAGGTTGTTCATGCCCTCAATGAGTCGGGCGTTGTTCTGGTTCTCGATCCGTGGCAGGCCGGATAGCTCGCCTTCGGCCATGTTTGCGGCCATCTTGGAAAGGTTCTTCTCGCGCGTGAGCTGTACCGGGTCAAGGCTGACCGTGCCACGGGTCGGCGTGACGCCAGCGGCCCGAAAATCGGCCAGCCTTGCCAGAGCCTGCGGATTGACTTCGCGGCCAACCCTGAGCGTGTCGGCCAGTTCCGCGCGCAAGGACTGACGCACACCCTCGGGCAGCGCGGAGAAATCCACGCCGGCACGGTTGAGCACCGCTGTGATTTGCATGTCCACGTCCTGCGGCTTCATGGGGATCATGCGCCGGGCAGCGTCACCCACAGCCCCGGCAGCGCGCGGCACCAGCCCACCGGCCACGCCACCGGCCAAAGCCGCTACGCCTTGGGCGATGGGGTTGGCGTCCACCTCTTTGACGGCACCACCGGCCAAGCCTGCGCCTGCGGCTGATGCGATCTGTTGACCGGGATTGGCAGCAAGGAAGCCCGCCGCCTGCCCGGCCAGCCCCGGCAGCTTGGAAGCCATGCCAGCAGCGCCGGCCATGCCGCCAGAGCCCGCCACCAGCCGCGCGGCTTCACCGATCACCCGTTCATCTGCGCCTTGGGGCTTCGGCAGGCCCAGCGTATCGGCCAGGCGTGACGCCAAAGCGCCAGCAGGCAGCGTCTTGCCGGTCTGTCCCGTGATCCGGTCGGTCAGGTAGCGCAGAGGTTCAGACACCACTTCGGCAGCGTTGCCCAAGCCTTCCAGCGCGTAACGGCCTGTCAGGCCCAATTGGCGGGGGATGCCGGCCAGCTCTTGCCCTGCCTTGACGGAAGTCGGCACGTTCTGCGCATAGCTCGCCATCATCTGCTGCGCCTGCTCCGGCGTGGTGCCCTCTGGCACTTCAAACCGGGCAATCCGCCCATCCGGCATTTCAAAGCGTGCAATCGGCATGGTTACTGCCCTTCAAAGCCAAGGAAGCGCAAACCCGGCACACCGGCAGGCATGGGCGTTGCCAGCTTCGGACTGGTGGGCAACGGTGCGGGCTTGTAGAACGGTGCAACGCCCCGGGCCTCGGTGCCTTCAAGCTGTTGGACCATGCTGTTGTGCTGGTTGTAGATGAAGCGTGCGGCCCGGTCTGAGGCTTGCGCCAGTTGGCGGATTTCAGCCCCTGTCAGATCGGCCACATTGCCTGACATGGCTTTTTCTGCCAATGCGCTTTCTGACTCGGTGATGGCACCTTGCCCGGTCATCTGCTTACGGCCTTGCAGGGTCATTTCAGCCAGTCCGCGAATGGCTTGGCGGGTGTTGGCAATGCTCTCTTGCGTGCTCTTGCCGGTCACACCCAAGACCGTGCCAAGCTGTGCCAGTTTCAAGCGCACATCGGCCCCAGGCCCTGCAATCAGTTTGCCGCTGTCCACCGCTTGAATGATCCGCCCAGCTGCGTCCACGGTCTGGACTGCGCTGTTGGCTGCTGTCAGGGAGTCTTTGAGCATCGGCCCGACTTGCGCGGCCACGCCCTCGCCCATCTTGTTCTCGATTTTGACGGAGGTAGTCGGTGCGCCAGCGCGCGCAATCTCCCCCTTCGCCGCAATGAGTGGCCGATTTGCCACCATGCCGCCCGGCCCGTTGACCAACAAGTCAGAGAACGGGTTTCCGGTCTTCGGCACGCCATCACCAATCGGCTTTCCGCTGAACGGGTCCAAGGCCATGACGGTCCCGCCAGTGTCGGCAAAGTGCGCCTTGTCCAGACGCTGCAAGTCGCCATAGTTGCGCGTTTGCGCAAACCGGGCCAGTGATTCCGGCGTGAAGTCCTTGGGGTCGATCTTGTTCATCGGCAGTTCTGCCGGTGCAAAAGACTTCAGGTATTCGCCCACCGGGATAGCCCCGGCTCGGACGCCCTGATAAAGCGCCTGAATGGCGGGGTTGACCGTGGCCCGGCTGGCGTTGGCAATGGTCGGCCCGCCGCCACCGGCCAAGGCTTGCTGATTGGCTGTCGCCTGCGGGTCGGGCAGGTTGGCGATGTATTCGCGCCTGCGCTGTTCGTCCATCATGGCCTGGCGTGCGGCTTCCATTTGCATCTGCTGTTGCTGCATCTGCATTTGTTGCTGGCTGCGCTTGAATCGCGTGTCCTCAACCCCGCGCACATTTGCCAGCGCAGCCGCCAGCCCAAGCGATCCGCGCCCAGACAGCAGCCCTTGCGCAATCGCCATTTGGGTATCGTCGTCCCCGAGTAGTCCCATGGTGCCCCCTTAGAGCTTGCTGTAGAGCGAGTTACCGGCCAAGGCGCCGCCAAGGAAGCCATTGAGCCCGCCCCCGCTGCTTGCGCTGGTGGTTTGGCTGGCCCCGAGGCCGGTGAATGGCTGGTAAGCCCCCGCCGCGTTGTTGATCGTGGTCCACGGTGCCTGTTGGTACGTGGTGCCGACGTTGTAAAGGCCTTGCCCTTGGTTCAGGAATCCGGTGTTTGCCGCCGTGAGTGCGTTCAAGCCCAATTGCCCCTGCTGCAGATCCAAGCCCCGGTTTGTGCTGTAGAAGTTCTGCAAAGCCTGTTGCTGCGACTGATCCAGGCCCCGAGACTGCAGGCCGGTCGATAGATCAAGCTGGCGGTTTTGGAACCCCAAGTTCTGATTGAACTGGTTGTTCTGCTGCCCGAGCTGTTGGGCTTGCAAGTCCAAGCCCCTGCCCTGTAGGCCGCTGTTGACGTCGAGGGCGCGGTTTTGGTAGCCCAACTGCTGGCCGAACTGGTTGGCTTGGTTGCCAATCTGCTGCGCTTGAAGATCCAGCCCGCGACCTTGAAGGCCTGAGTTCACATCCAAGCTGCGATTCTGGAAGCCAAGATTCTGGTTGAACTGGTTTTGGTTCTGCGCCAGTTGGTCACGCTGCAGGCCCAGGCTTTGCCCAAACTGGTTCCCCTGCTGTGCCAGTTGCTGGCGTTGCAGATCCAGCCCTTGACCCTGTAGGCCCGTGGTCAAGTCCAACTGCCGATTCTGAAACCCGAGGTTTTGCCCGAACTGGCTGGCCTGTTGGGCAAGGCTGGCGTCTTGCATGGCCTGCTGTGCGGCAAGGCTCTGGTCTTGCGCGTAGGCTTGGCCCTGCAGCCCTGCAGTCGCGTTGGCAATCGACTGGTTTGCGTCGCGCAGCGCGTTGGCTTGCAGGACGCCTTGACGGCTCCCACCGTAACCACCGGCCTGCATGGCTGCGTTGTTGATCTGCGGCAGGATGTTGCGTTGCAGGTTGCCAGTAACCTGATTGCTGACTGCATTGGCTTGGTTCTGCAGGTAGGGGTTAGCCCCCGAGAAACTGTTATAGAAGGCCATTGGTCCCCCGTGTGGCAAAAGGATTGGCAGCAACACCGGAGGCCAGAAGCCCCTGGCCATAATTGCGCAGCCCGGCGAATTGCTGCGCGTATTCCGGCGATTGCAAATAGTTCTGCTGTGCGGTCAGGCCTTGCCGCTGCAAGGCATTCAAGCCGCCGTTTGCAAGTTGGGCTTGCATGGTGCTGTTGACAGCAGGCAGGAGCCCACCGGAGCCATACAAATAGGCTTGCATCTGCGGGTCTAGCTTGTTGGCCGTGGTCTTGCTTTCGTCGTTTGACTGCCCACCCAGCAACCCGCCAAGGATCGTGCCCGCCGTGGTGCCGCTGATGCCCAAGGCGCTACC
>ERZ869921.1339-NODE-1339-length-10605-cov-4.215735_pt1 | contig 10605 bp, 20 predicted proteins | sample MGYA00579310_ERZ869921 | MGnify/ENA primary metagenome ERZ869921 (study PRJEB32216, sample SAMN09231816) | wastewater metagenome | place: USA: Maryland | collected 2016-06-21 | study: EMG produced TPA metagenomics assembly of the PRJNA472060 data set (Reclaimed...
TTTCCAACCAACAAACTTGTATGATTCATATTATGAGTCAACTACTGGTTTAGATAATGACGTTCTTTTTGATAGATCTAAAGGAGCTTACCAAGAATTCACATCAAACACGACTTCAGGTTTAAGACAAGTTAGTTTAACTACATTATCAGGTGGAACTACAGTATTTACAACAGTTGCTGGTGTTAATGCTTCAGGTTGTACAAGATATACAACTTTAGAAGTATCAGGTTTCACTTCAGGTGGAGCTGGTAAAATCATTGGACCGAATGGTAATGAAATGGATACTGAAGAATTTTTAGCTTCATTCCAAATTTTAAATAACACAGCACTATATTGTTGTACAGGTTCAACAGGTGGTGTTGGTTCAGGTGCAGGACAAAACTTGTCATACGCAGCTAATTCACCAATGGAATTTAGAGTTGTAACTCAAAAATATTCAAGACAAATCGTTGATTATTGGAAACAAGTTCAAGGAACTTTAGGCGGTCAAACAGTTCAATCTTCAGCTCAAGATGTTTGTAACGCAAACGGATTGATGTATGTTGAGGTAGATTTAAGTTGTCCAGCTTGTGTATCTTGTGATTCAGTAGATGGTTATGTAGGTTCATACATCCCTGGAGCACATCAAAATGGTGGTGCAACTGCTAAGTTCTACGCTAAATGGAGACAATATAGAGAATTAGAATTTGAAGCAGCTTTAGGTGAAGTTTCTTTCGAATTAGATTCAGTAACAATCTCTGTAACAGAAAGAAAATTAAGAGCACAATGGTCTCCTGAAATGGCTCAAGACGTTAGTGCATTCCATAACATTGACGCAGAAGCTGAATTAACAGCTATTTTATCTGAAGAAATCGCAGCGGAAATTGATAGAGAAATCTTGAGAGATTTAAGAAAAGCAGCGGCTTGGAGATTAAGATGGGATTGGAATGGTTGGAAGAGATTCTCAGCAGGTCAAGCTCCATACACTCAAAAAGACTGGAACCAAACATTGATTACAGCAATCAATCAAATTTCAGCTCAAATCTTCAAATCAACTTTAAGAGGTGGTGCTAACTGGATCGTTTGTTCAGCTGAAGTTTCAGCAATCTTTGATGATTTACAATACTTCCACGTTTCAAACGCTAACCCTGAAGAAGATCAATACAATATGGGTATTGAAAAAATTGGAACTCTTCAAGGAAGATACAAAGTGTATAGAGATCCATACTTCCCAGCTAACAAAGTGTTAATCGGACACAAAGGTTCATCTATGTTAGATACTGGTTATGTATACGCTCCATACGTTCCATTACAATTAACTCCAACTATGTATAATCCATTCACTTTCGCACCTATTAAAGGTATCATGACTAGATACGCAACTAAGGTGTTGAACAATAGGTTCTATGGTGTTATCACAGTAGATGGTGTTAGAACATTTAACATCGCAGAATTAAGATAATCTTAATTAAACTCTATAAAAAAAGGTGGATATTATTCCACCTTTTTTTTTGCTATTTTTTATTTTAAATTATACTTTTTCGTCAAAAAAAACTTCACAATGATCTTTAGAATAAAAACCCATAATACCTTTAGCGTTATTAATAGAATTAACTGAGAAGTCAAAACCTTGTTTAGATTCACCATATCTTAATTTAATTGACATTCTTTTAAAAGCGATTTCCCAATGATGTATGGTTGTTTTAACCCAAGAACCGTGAATTGCGATAATTTCATTCATATCACAATAATCACTAAGATGATGCCAAATAAAACCTTTAACCTTTCTAAATTCTTTTCTTCTTAAAGACATTGATTTTCTACGTTTTTTATCCCAATCAAAATAATCTTCATCATCCCTAATTTTAGCAACAGTACCGGGTTGAAATGTGTTTATTGAACCTATAAGAAAATATTCTTGAGCTATTTTAGGCATGGCATAAAATCCACGTCTAGTTGGTGGTTTATGGAAAGTAGTAGGATTAAACTCATAACCTTTTTGGGTTTTAAGATTAACACCACCAAATCTTACAAATACTTTTAAGTCTTTATTTTTATACATATAGATTTAAATAATCATTATTATATGCAAATATAGGTAAAAATAATCGTATATAAAAAAAAATATTCATTTTTTTATTTATCGTGTATTTATTGACTAGCAATGAATAAGTAGTTGTTTTAAGTAAATAAACCCTTTTAAGATATGGACACGAAACGTAATGATTTTAAAAATTCAAAACAAGATAAAAGAAAATTATCTAACTGCCATACTGATGACAGCAATGTTCTTCAATCCGTTTGGTTACGATATGATTTTTTTCACTATCCTCAACCTGACAGGTTCATATTGGATTACAGTTTCAATTTTTTACCTCATATCTGGGTGTTTATTCTCTTTATATTTCTACTTGTCTAAAAAAAATAAGAAAAATAGTGGTGAATGAATATTTATGAAAACACACTATTTATATGTATAAAGATAAAAATTTAAATTAAAAAAATATGGCAGATTTATTAAGCAAAATACCATTACCATTTGAACCGTTAAGAAAAAATAGGTTTATCGTAAGATTCCCATCAACTTTAGGTATTAACGAATGGTATGTTACATCGGCAGCAAGACCAACAATAACAATTACCGATACAGAAGTTCCATTCTTAAATACTTCTACATATGTAGCAGGTAGATTTACTTGGGGAACAATTGACGTTAATTTCAAAGATCCAATTGGACCTTCAGCATCACAAGCACTTATGGAATGGATTCGTTTATGTGCTGAATCAGTAACAGGTCGTATGGGCTACGCTGCTGGTTACAAGAAAGACATCGATTTAGAATTATTAGATCCACCAGGAGCTGTAGTTCAAAAATGGAGATTAGAAGGAACATTTATCACATCAGCTAATTTTGGTTCATTAGATTATAGTTCTAGTGATATTGCAGATATTGCAGTAACATTAAGACCTGATAGATGTATTTTAGTTTATTAGCCTTATAATCGGATGTGTTATAAAAGAGTGGTGATAATTGATGAGGATATACTATCAAATATCCTTAATTCTAAAATTATAAATAACAACCTTAAAGGTGTTATAACATATGATTTTATAGACGCTAATTTCGCATTGAATTTTTTAACTAAAAACCAAGTAGATTTAATTGTAATTGAAAAGGGTTTAGTTAAAGGAAATATTGATAAAATAAAAGGGTGTCAAAAAGACACCCCTATTTATGTTCTAACGGATAAGTTTGAATCTGAATTCTTTGCTAAATATCCCGCTATTAATAGTTATATCAGCAACCCGATATTGAAATCAAATACACATATTATAGAGAAAGCTATTTTCCAGAATTAATACTCTGATTATATAATTTTCTAACTTTTTCACCTAAAACCATGTCATTCGGCGTGGTTTTTATCATTTCAAGGATTTCTTGTAATAACAAACTATCTGTCATTTTTTTATTGGATGTTATTGATCGCATGAACAATATTTGTTTTTGGTTGTAATCCCACAATTTTATTTTTAATCTCACCTTCTTTAACGAATAAAAGTGTTGGAACTGACATAATCTCATATTTACCGGACAATTCCATATTATCATTGATATCAACGTAATTAATATCAATATTATCAGACATTTCTTTTGAAATTTCTTCCATTACAGGTTTTAATATTTTACAAGGGCCACACCAAGATGCACTAAAGTATAATATACTTACCTTTTCATTGTTTAAATTTAATTCGTTATTTTGTATTACTTTCATTATTTTCAATTTCTTTTATAATTTCAATTATTTGTTCTTTCGCTAAAGAACCGTCTTTATTCATCATTAATGTTTCATTCTTTACAAAGTAAAAGGCTGGTACCATTGGAATACGGAATGTTGAATCTATAAATTCTTTATTTACATCAACATCAACATTATAAACATCAACAGAATCTTTATATTCTTCTGATATTTCTTCAATTGTTGGTTTCATATGATTACAAGGACCACACCATTTAGCAGTGAAACAAATCATACTAAGTTTTTCTTGGTTTAGATCAAACTTATTTATACCCTCTAAGTTAATTATCATAGTTTTAAATCAATTTCTTTTTCACATTTATTACATACTAACACCTCGTAAGGTATTAAAGCCTCCCTACCGGTAGGGGATAGCAATGCGGATATTTTTTTAACCTTTAAAAGCTCTTTAAATGTGGTGCTCCCACATTCACATTGATAATCAGGTTGTTCCAATACCGCCTTTGGAACGCTGACAATTTTACCATTTCCTATATTTTCCATTATTTTTAAATCTTCTGTGTATCAATATAAATAAAACCGATGTTAAAATAAACAATATATATTTCATAATTTTTATATTTTTGTTTTGTAATGATAATAAAAAGTATTATATTTGTGTATGGAAAAAGCAATAACAAAACAAACAAAAAGTGGTTTATCTTACTTAGCATTTGAAAACCCTGGTGAAATAAAAGTATCTGATATTGGTAAAACCGTTATGGTGGCGGGTAAAAAAGAATTATTTATAATATATAAAGTTCATTCTGAAGGAACTCCAGGGTTTAAAACAGGTGGTGTGGAATGTGTTATCGGAATGTCGGGGGTATCTAAATATTGTTATTTTTTGGATCAAGTTAAATTATATGATGGTAGAGATTTAACAACAACTAATAAAGTAAAATCAACGAGGGGTCGTAAAAAGAAAACAACGTAAATGGAAAAAAAATCAATTTTATTTTTGGATAATGATGGTGTAATATGTCTATCCAGTAATTGGGGTGGTAGGCAAAAGAAATGGTCTAAATATCGTTCAAGTAATCCGGAATCTTCTAAATTTCTTAGTGATGCTCCGGTTGGGGTTAGATTTGATGATTTTGATAAAAAAGCTGTTAAAATATTAAATGAAGTTTTAGAGGAAACAGGTGCTGAAATTATAGTATCATCTGATTGGAGATATCATGCAACATTAGAAGAGTTGGGTGAGTATTATTTATCACAAGGTATTATAAAAACTCCTATTGGTATCACTCCATTCACTAAAGATATTGACCCTAAATGGTGGGTGACATTTAATAACTACGCTATGTTAGAACAAGAAAGGGTTATTGAAATTAAGTATTGGTTAGAACAACATCCGGAAGTATCTAATTGGGTTGCTGTTGATGACTTAAATCTTGGTATATATGAACCTATTTCAGGTGATATATTTAACGAAAATGGTTTAACTAATTTTGTTCATACACGAAAATCTAATGAAGGTATAAAACAATCAGGTATAAAGGAAAAAATCTTAAAATACTTTAAATAAAAAAACCCCTTAATAGGGGTTTTTCTTTGTTCTGGTGAGTTCAAATTAGTTTTTTGACTTACACCTTAGTCCCACAACTCGGACAAAATTTAAAGGTATCTTTTACCTTTTTGCCACATTCGGTACAGTATTTTTTTAAATCTTTACCCTCAATTGGTTTAGATGACATTGGAAGTATTTTATATTTCACTTCCTTTGTTGAAAATGAAGTAAAATTACCGTAAGATGTTTCAAATGATTGACTACTTGATTCACCTTTTTCAATCCTACCTGTTTCAATTGATTTAGCTTGAGATAATGATCCAGCCGCATTTGATGTGTATGATGTATTTGAATTCGATGTAAACCCTACGTTATTTGATGTGTATGTAATATTACCACCAAAATAGCCGCCAGTGGTGGTACTGGTGGTGGTACCTATAAACGGATTATTAGTGGATGGGGTTGTTGCCCCATACCATATAGTAGGTTTAAATATAGGGAAATCGTTAAAGGTGTTGGATCTAAAATATTCATTATAGAATTTAATTTCAATATCACCATTATTTCTAATCGCTTCTAATGATTGTGTATTGTTTTCAATATCGTATGTTTTATATACAAACTTATTATTGGAATCAATAAATCTTTCTAAGAAAATTCTTTGACCTGGATTTACGATAATACCTGAACCAGATATTTCTTGCCCATTTAACCATATTTTGGCTAATACACGATTTGTTTTCGGATTAAATAATTCAATCTCAAATGTATCTTCATCATTGAAGAAGAGATTATTGTAGTGATAGATTTTTGCCCTTGATTTTTTTCTTGTGACGTAAGCTTCAGGCGTAGCATTGTTGATTGCTTGATACATTGTTTTTAATTTTTAATTATAATTTATATTACATCTACCAATCCATTCGTGTCTTTATAAACACTCAAAAGCTAAAATAGCTCGGACTAATAGAATAAAAATCTTAATTCGTATTATAGTATTATTTTAGTGTAAGTAAATATTTTAATTGGTTTAACTCACCAACAATTTCATCTCTTATATTGAATAAATTAGTATCGTTATCATCTAACTTTTCGTCTAATTCATTGAATATATCTATATGATGCATAACGAACTTTTGAATGTCCATATCATTAATATTATACACTCTGATAGTCCCATATCCACCATCAAAATAACATCTACCATATTTACCCATATATTCTTCCATAAACTTATCCGCTAAATCAGATATTGATTCGTATATTTTACCATAAGCGGTATGTTGAGCAAATGATTCAGTTTGCCAATGTAAAACTCTGAATTGCTCACTCATCGTCATAAATGTTTTTAATATTTTATCTTCCATACGATATAAATAGGTTGTTTTTTAATTTATTCTTATTTTGTGGTTTAATATTAAACTATTAAGTTCAGACCTTAACTTAGTTAATTTTTGTATTTCATCTGTTTGATTTACGTTCATAAAACCAAATCCACTATGAACGTGATTTAAGAAAGCATTTATTATTATAACTAAAGCTTTAACTAATTGATCCCCCCTAACCATTGGTTCTGTTTTATCATTTATTTCACGAGTGACTTTATCAGCAGTAAATCCATTATTTATACCATCAAAATTAATAAATCCTTTTTCCGGTATTGATGTTTCATTTGATAAAATATATAACATATCACTTAAAGCCACCACATAATTTTGATAATCAACTGAAGTATTTATATTTTCTTGTAAGGTATCCACTAATTGATTTTCAATAGGTTTAATTGTTCTAGGTCCTTGTGTTGTTACATTGAATACTTTAACGGTACTATATTTAGGATCATTAGTTTGTGGTTTTAATAAATAAGGAACACCAACCACCGGTTGATTTATTGTAATAATACCGGTATCAGTATTTTGGTTTTTAACTTGGTTATTATCAAGAAAACTAAGGAATTGATTGATATAACTAATACCTATTGTTTGTGTATTAGCTGAGAACGTATATGTAATAGCTGGCGTAGATATTAGTTTTGTTAAATCCGTGTTTATATTTATATTACTCGTATTTTTAGGCGTTGTTAGTTTATATACATTTACATAACCTGAATTGTCTGAATTAAGATTATATATAACAACATTATTAATTGGTTCAGGTATTCTTCTATTTACCGTAACAGGTGTGGTTTTTCTATCTAATTTAACAGGGTTAGATGATATTTGGAATAACGAACCCTTTTTATTGAATTTCTTATTATCCTGTAAATCAACTCTACCAGAACGAATTAAAACATCGTTTGGTTTAACTGTTAAATCGGTGCTTTTTCTACCTAAAATTGTGATGTTATTGATGTCAGGTAATAACCCTTTAGAATATTCAAAGTTTCCTAAATTGGGTAATAGATTTGTTTTTTGTGATTGTGTGAATACTCTACCTTGTGTTGCATTTTCATATTCAATGCTGTTGAACTGAGAAATAACGGGTCCAACATATTCTTTATCCAATTCAGGGTAATCCGGATTGTAAAATATTACTTTAACTAATTCACCTACTTTTGGAACTACGTTAATAAGTTTAGGTAGGAATGGATTACAAATATAAGGATCAGTTACGGTATTATCAACCGTCCTACCTTTTTGCCAAGGTATGAAGTTTTCTACTTTATATTTGAAGCTGTCTAAAAGGACTCTAATTCTACCAGCGTTTTCGGGGTCTTTATTATCAATAACAGTCCCAAATACTATGTTTTGATTATTTTTACCTGTACTTATACTTCTACTTTCTATACTCATAAAAATAAATATAAGTATAATAGAATTAAACTAAATTATTTGTCTAACCTCTTTTTGAGTTCTTCTATGATTAGATCGTATTCTTCTTGTAGTTGTGATAGGACTTCTTTACCTATGTTGAAGTCATTTATTATTGATTGTAATCTAACCAATAATTCTTTATTTGATTTATTTTCCATTACATTACAACCCCTTCAAAAGGTAAAAATGGAGGTATAACAGCAGCACCTATTGGTATAGGTATTAATCCTGTGGTTACTTCAATCTTAGCATTTTCCCTTATTTCATCAAAAATAGCCTTAATTCTTTCTTTTTCTAATAAAAGAACTGGATTTACATTACCATTTGGTAAATCACCTGTCGGAATACCTAATTTATTATAGGCTTCTAATACTCTAAGCAAACATCTTGTTTCACTTATACCTTGTCTAAGTGTTGATAGAGCTGTTAATTGTGGTGGTATTATTGGCGGCATTTTTTAATTCTTTATTTCCTTTTATGTGTTTTGGTTCATATGGGCAATGTCTGCACCTATTAGAACAACAAAATCCCCTATCTATATGGTATTGTTCGGTAAAAACAATCTTACCATTTTCTAAATAGTAGTGTATTTTTTCTATAAAATCTTTTTTCATATAGATAGAGGATAATTATTTTGATTCGATGATATCATCGAATTTACCTTCTTTCGCTGCACTTAAAAAATCAGCGAATTGTTGTTTAGACCAAGTTGTTATACCTTCAGGTCCATTAGCGTCACCAAGTAATACAATATTAGAAGTTTCTACATATTCTATTACGGGGCAACATTTTTCTTTACAAAACTCAATTCTCATAAAATATTCTTTATTCTAATTAATTAATTGAATCGGTAGTAATAGAATCTACTGAGTATTCCGTAGGGATAATATTCATAGAATCTAAAGACATTTCGAATGAATCAACAACTATGTTTGTTGAATCTGATGTTGTTTCAGTTGTGTTTGATTGATTTGAGCATGAAGCGAATACCATCGCCGAAATTACTGCTAAACTTAATACTAATTTTCTCATATATTTTTTGTTTTTAAATTATTTTTTCTTTGGTAGTGGTTTTAAGTTTCCACTAAATACTGTATTACCAACTCTAACCTGAACATTTTCAGAAACCAATTTAGAATCGTAATATTCATTAATTTTTCTTTCCACCACTTCTTCAATAATAGAAATTATTTTTGAATAATCAAAGCCCTCTGAAGTAATTTTTTGAGTTTTTGGTTTAATATTTTTCGTAGTGATAATTTCTTGTTCTTCAATTAAATTAACTTCACCATCATTCGCAATTTCATTTATAAATGAATCGTCAAATATTGACACCCCTTGAACTTGAGGTATCGGTGTTTCAATCATAGCTTTTCTAATTGATTCAGGTAGTTTTTCAAGATTCTTCATTCTTTGTTGCTCAGTCAATTTAGCTGATGTTGCTGCCGCGGTTGATTGTGATTTTGGTTGATAGTTCGCTGTTTTATAAGGTATTTCTGGCATATACTCATCATCAGCACCACCTTTATCAACTCTAAATGGAGTTGGATCAAAATCTTCTTCAACTACTTGTTTTCTTGGCTTAGATTTAGGTTTTTCTTTAATTAACTGTCCATTAACAGATCTAAGACCTTCTGTTTCTTTAATTAATTGTTTTGACGCTTTAAGTTTTTGCATCAAATCTTCCGGTGACATTCCCATATTTGTAATTATATTATATTTTTTATTAAAATGAAGCTATTTCGTAGATTTTAATCATGTCCTTGTCTCCATTTGGGTTGAAATTTGGTTTTGGTTCGTTAAATGTTTCTTCTAACGGAACGAATGTTTTAATCCTATCTAATCTAAACATCCTCCAACCTGGTATATTATCAGGTGTATCAGATACACCGACTCTTTGCCAAGCTCTAACAACCAAATTATTTCTTTTGGATTCCCCCAAACATACAGGTTCAATGACTCTTAATCCTTTAACGACAGTAGTATCCCCTTCATAGTAGATCCTACATACGTTTTTATTCCTAATAGCCTCCATTAGTTTATTCCTATCAGCACGTTCTAATAGTATTTCTTGAAATGTTTCAAATAATTTCATTAGTAATTTACAGGAACATCGAATTTTTGATATTGATTATCTGGTGTAAATGTGTTTTTAACAACCAATTTAGTTTTTTCGGCTCTATCAGTTGCAGAACCAATAGCACCATTTAATTCACCCTTACCTTTTTCATCTCCATCAGATAAAGCATCTTTATTTACCGCCGAATATTCTTTAGATGTATTATAATCATTTTTAGCTAACAAAGCATTTCTTTGTGCTTCAGCAATTTTTGTCAATTGATCTTGTGCTCTTTCCATTATTTTTTATATTTTTTTGTTTTATTTTCGTAATATATTATATCAGATATAATATCTTCTACATTATTATATAAAGGTGATTCTATGATTAGTGAATACTTTTCAATTAAACTTTCATCTAACATATTTCTTAATACATCTATTT
>ERZ869921.1340-NODE-1340-length-10601-cov-30.571970_pt1 | contig 10601 bp, 10 predicted proteins | sample MGYA00579310_ERZ869921 | MGnify/ENA primary metagenome ERZ869921 (study PRJEB32216, sample SAMN09231816) | wastewater metagenome | place: USA: Maryland | collected 2016-06-21 | study: EMG produced TPA metagenomics assembly of the PRJNA472060 data set (Reclaimed...
TTACAATGAAATTAGCTTCAAGATAAGGAAAAATCATGGCTGAAATGTCAAACTACCTAGAAAATGCACTTATTAATGCAACTCTACGCAATACTGCTTATACAAGCCCTGCAACAGTTTATGTTGCTTTATTCACTACTGATCCTACAGATGCTGGCTCTGGTACACAAGTATCAGGTGGCTCTTATGCCAGAGTTGCTGTAACTTTTGGCGCACCTAGCAATGGTGTGACCACTAATAGCGCAGCAGTAGAGTTCCCACAAGCGACAGCCAACTGGGGAACAGTAACCCATATTGGATTATATGATGCTTTAACTGTTGGAAACTTGCTATATCACACAGCTTTAGATGCTTCTAAGACTATTGAAACAGGCGATATTTTCAAGATTGCAATAGGTAGCTTATCAGTAACTTTGGCTTGATGAATCATGCCAGCAGATATTCAATCACCATTTAGTCTTGAACAGCTAGATTTATTTAGCACAAGCATAGATGGGCTGGCTTTTTCTTTAGATAGCCCTGTTTACAATCAGGCTGGTACTTTTGTTTTCTATGGTGATGGCTCTGTTAGCTCTACAGCTAGTGTTTCAGCCAATGCCTTTAGGAATAGATTTGGTGTAGCAAGTGTTACAAGCTCTGCTAGTGTTAGTTCTAACTCAATAAGAATTAGGACTTCTACAGGCTCAGTTTCATGCACAGCAACAGTTACAGCAGATGCAGATGTCATAAGAATGGCATCAGGCTCGATTACAGCCTCTGCAAGCGTATCTAGTGGTGCAATTAGGGTAAGGACTAGCACAGGCTCAGTAAACTCAATAGCGACTGTTTTAGCGAATGGCTTTAGAGAGAGATTTGGAGCTGGTTCAATTACTGCTAATGCTACTGTTACTGCTAATGGTGCAAGAGTTTTATCTGGTGCTGGCTCAATATCTGCAAGTGGTACTGTATCTGCTGACTCTATCAGGATAAGAACTTCATCTGGAGCAATTAATGGACTATCAACAGTTACAGCATTGGGTGGAGTTCAATACTCAGGCATTGCAGAGATTACAAGCATTGCGACAGTATCAGCTTCAGCAAATGCAGTATTTAGCGCATCAGGCTCAATTAGTAACTCAGCTACTGTTAGTTGTGTAGGTAGAATATTAGGGGATAATTGGACTTTAGATCAGATTGGCTCAGAGTCTTGGACTCCTGAAACTCCTGAGACTCCTAACTGGACAGATTTAAGTGCAAGCAATGATTCTTGGACAGATGTATCAATAAGCTCTGCTGGATGGACATCTGTCTCTAATGGCACAGAACAATGGGTAAATAAATGAATCAAAGAATAACTTTTGGCGAGTGGCTTCCAGACCAACCTTCTGTGACAGGCGCATTGGTAAAGGCTAATAATGTCTTTTCTAAGGCTATTGGCTATGGAGCTATCCCATCTCCTGTGGACTATTCACAATCAGCTTCAGAGAATCTAACCAATGTTGTAGCTGGTAGAAACCCTGATGGAACTACAAGTATCTTTGCCGGAAGCGAAACAAATCTATATAAGTTAGATACAGCAGATTTAAGTTTGGATGATGTATCTGGTTCTACTTATGCTACTCCTGTGGGTCAAAGATGGAGATTTACACAGTTTGGGCATAGATTGATTGCAGCCAATGGATTTGACCGACTACAAGGATGGTTATTAGGCACTTCTACAGCATGGGCTAATTTGGCTGCTGATGCACCAAAGTCTAGATATGTTACTGTAGTTAGAGATTTTGTAGTTTCTGGTTATGTTAATGATTCTGGTTATTCTTCAAGAATTCAATGGTCTGCACTTAATGATGAAACTAGCTGGACTACTTCAGCAACTACTCAAGCAGACTTTCAAGATATTCCTGATGGTGGCTCAGTAGTTGGTATTACAGGTGGTGAATTTGGCTTAATCTTTATGGATAGGTCAATTCATAGAATGTCCTATGTTGGTAGCCCTTTAGTGTTTCAGTTTGACAATATCTCTAGAAACTTAGGGTGCTATGAGGCTAACTCTATTATTCAGTACCAAGGGGTATCATTCTTCTTATCTGATGATGGATTCTATGCCTGTGAAGGTCAGAATATTATTCCTATTGGCAATGAGAAGGTAAATCGCTTCTTCTATAGTGATGTAGATGAAGTATTCCTTAGTAATATGTCGGCTGCTATTGACCCATTTAGAAACCTAGTAATTTGGTCTTATGCTGCTAAAGGTCAAGGCGGTAATGTCAATAAATTATTGATTTATAACTTTGAAACTAAAAAATGGTCATCTGGTAATACGGATGTAGACAGAGTGGCTGATGCTTCTACTCCATCTGTAAGTCTAGAAGGCTTGGATGCTTTCTCAACCAGTATTGATGCCTTAACAACAAGCCTAGACTCTCGTCAATGGGTGGGTGGAAAGATGATGTTTGCTGGGGTAAGAAATGCAAAAATAGTAACATTTACAGGAGCTAATCTTACTGCTACAATTCAAACAGGAGACTTGTCGGCTGAAAATCGTAAGACTGCCTTAACTTTAGTCCAACCTATTGTAGACAATGGTTCTGCTAGTGTGGCTATATCTTCTAGAAACCTACTATCAGAACAAGTAACTTTTGGCACAGCAAGTGCTGCTGATTCAGAGAATAGGGTTTCAATTAGAAGCATGGGAAGATACCACCAACTAGAATTTACTCCAACAGGCGATAACTGGCGAACAGCTATCGGTGCTGATGTTGAGCTTGTTCCTATGGGTGGAAGATAATGTATAGACTATTGCCACCATTCGGCTCAGACCAGCGAGGTGTTGCTGAAGTAGTCAATGGCATTATGAATGGCAAGACAAACAATACTGGTACTGTAACTTTAGCAACAGGCAATGCAACAACTACTACTATTACAGATGCACGAATAGGTATTGATTCAGTTATCTTGTTAGCTCCAAGCTCTGCTGCTGCTATTGCTGATACTGCACCTTATGGAGCTTTTCAAGACTCTACAGACCAAACAGCAGCAAGCACTACAGTTGCATACCCAATGACATTTAACACTACAGATTTTTCTAATGGTGTTTATTTGTCTAATAGTTCTAGGATGAATGTAAGAAATGCTGGTATTTACAATCTGCAATTTAGTGTACAAATAGAAAATACAGATAATGCGCAGCATGATGTAGATATTTGGTTTAGAAAAAACGGCACTAATATTGCAGCATCAAACAGTAAATTTACTGTTCCAGCAAGAAAAAGTGCTGGAGTTTATGGTCATGTCATTGGAGCTATAAATTATTTTGTAGAACTTGTAGCCAATGATTATGTAGAAATTGTATGGCGCACAGAAAGTACAACAGTTTCGCTAGAACAAACACCAGCAGAATCTAGCCCAACAAGACCAGCAACACCATCAGTTATAGCAACAATGCAGTATGTAGCTCCTAATGCAATGGACAATGTTTATATTAGTTCACAAACAAATGGAAGTGCAGTAATTACTCATTTTGCCAATAGTACGGCAAACAAAACTTACAAATATATAGTAGTAGGATAAAAGGAAACCATCATGGCAGTTCAATCAACAACTTCAACTTCAAGCATTGATCCAGCTTTATTGCCTTATTTGCAAACAGGCTTGGAGCGAGCGCAGAGTTTATTCTTGACTGGTGAGCAACCTAGATTTTTTGAAGGTCAAACCTATGTCAGTCCTTCTGCTCAAACTCAACAGGCTCTAGCTCAACAAGAGGCTTTAGCAACTCAGGCAAGTCCTGTATTGCAACAGGCTCAACAAGCCTACCAACAATCATTGGGTGGCATTGGTGCTACTGCCGGTGGTCAGTTCTTAGGTAGTAACCCTTATCAGCAAGCTATGATGCAAGCTGCTACTAGACCATTAGAGCAACAATTCTCAAATCAAGTATTGCCAAATATTGCTAGTCTTTTTTCTAAGTCTGGTCGCTATGGCTCTGGTGCAATGCAAGGTGCTTTAGGTCAAGCCTCAGAATCTTATGGTCGTGCTTTAGGAGATATTACTTCTAATATTGCAGGACAACAGTACCAGCAAGAGAGAGGCTTACAGCAACAAGCTCAATTAGCACAAGCTCAATTGGCAGCAGCAGCTCCAAGCATCTATGGTCAGCAATTCCTACCTACTCAGCAATTAGCTCAAGTTGGCGCAGCAAGAGAACAGATTGCAGCTCAACCATTACAAGAGCAGATGGCTCGATTCCAGTTTGGTCAGCAGTTACCATACCAACAGTTATCTGGTTACTTATCATCTGTGTATGGCAGTCCAATGGGTAAATTTGGTAGTCAATCACAACAAACTTCTATGCCTAGCAACCCTATTATTAATACTGCTGCTGGCGCTGGTTTAGGTTATTTAGGTGGTCAGGCGCTTACTTCATTTTTAAATCCAAATACACCATTTAGCTTAACTTCTCCAAGTGGCTATGGTTTAGCTGGTGCTGCTTTAGGTGGTGGATTAGGTGGTTTATTGTTCTAATGATTGTTAAGCAAGTTCCTAAAGAATTAGTAAAACAGGTATGGTCACAAGCAAGTGGCTATATTGAAAATGCTTTGAAGTATGCTGAAGATGATTATTCTTTAGAACAAGTTAAAGAGTATGTTTCGAGTGGCAAGTGGAATTTGCTAATAGTCATTGATGAACAAAACAAGTTAAGAGGTGCAATAACTGTTGTATATAGTAATTACCCTAATTATAGGTTAGCATTTATAACAGCTATTGGTGGTAAGTGGATTAGTGATAAAGAGTCTTATCAGAACTTTTGTGAAGTATTAAAGGCTAATGGAGCTACTAGAATACAAGGTGCAGCTAGAGAGTCAGTAGCTAGGCTTTGGAGAAGATTAGGCTTTAGAGAAAAACACATTATTGTAGAGAGAGAAATATGAGATACCATGCACATTTTGGCGAATTACCGCTAGAAGGCTTTAAACATTGTGGCAATGGAAAAATTAAGCCACAAGGCGGTGGTGGAATTCCTATTGTTTCTGATGCTATTGATTTTGTTGGTGATACTGTTGGTGATGTTGCTGGTTTTGTTGGGGATACAGTAGGTGGTGTTGTTGATACAGCAGGTGCATTTATCAAAGACCCTGTAGACTTTACTGGAAACTTCATTGACAATGCTTTAGCTAATCCAGCTAAGACTGCTGCTTCTGCTGCGCTGGCTTACTTTGGTATGCCATATATTACTGAAGCACTTGGCGGTGCTTATGCTCTGCCATACACAGAAGCGTTTGATGCTGCTAATTTAGCTTCTCAAGGTTTAGATGCTGCTGCCATTGCACAGAATATTTCTGCTACTGGATTAGATTCATTCTTGGCTGCTGATATTGCTAACTTAGCTGCTCAAGGATTAGCTGCTGACCAAATTTCTCAAGTATTAGCTTACTCATATACTCCTGCTGAATTAGCAGGTACAGGTATTAAATCATTAGCTACAGGCGTAAACCAAGGCTCTAATCTTACTGATATTGCAAAACAAGCATTAAAAGCTAATCAAGCTGTAGGTTCATTATTAAGCGGTCAGCAAGTAAATCCATTACAGCCTATGCAAGCAGGTGCAAGTGGTCAAATGCAAAGAGCTGGTGTAGATTACTCTCCCACTCTTAACTTGTTAGAAGCTCCAAGAGTATCAACTCCGAATATATATTCATTGTTAGGATAATAAAATGGCACTATTAGACACAAATCCATTAGCTCAATTATTTGGGCAAGAGCAATATGGGCAGATGAAGAATGAAGCCCTAAATATGGGTGCTTTAAATGCTATTGCTCAACTATTATCGCTATCTGGAGCGCAAGCTAGACCAGTAGGCACAGGTCAGGCAATTGGTCAGGCTTTGTTAGGTGGATATAGTGGCTATCAAGGTGCAATGGATAGAAGCCTAAATGATATGCTAAAGGCTACTCAAATTTCTGAGTTAGTCCGCAAGCAAAAAGAAACTCAACAGTTAAAACAATTATATGCAAGCGCAGCTACCCCTCAATATCAAACAACTCCTGCTTTAGTGCCAGAAGGTCAAACCATGAGGGATGACCAAGGTATGCTGACAATGGGTACAACACCAGAGCAAAGGGCTTTGACTGGCTACACTTATGATATTAATAAGATTGCACCAGTATTGGCTGGAATGGGCAGATTTGATGAGTTAGCCAATATTGAAAAAGCATTGCCATTATTAGGCGGTGCAACAATGAAGATGTCAGATGTTCCTAGCCAAGTAAAAGAAGCAGTTAGTGTTTTAGGTATTAAAGATGAAGGTGGAAGATTAAAGACACCAGATAAGTTTACTGATGAGGACAGAACAAGAGTTCAAACTTATATTACTCAGTCTGACCAAGCAAAAGCACCTAAGATTAATACTGCTGACCCTACTGCTGTTGCTCAAGCTGCCTCTGGAAATGTCAAAGAGTTTAATGCTCAAGTAAAAGACTATAGAGAAGTTGCTAGACGATACAATGCTATGGTAGGTGCAGCAAAAGATAAAGAAAACCCAGCAACAGACTCTACACTAATCTATGGTCTAGCCAAGATTTATGACCCACAAGGTGCTGTGCAACAGGGTGATATTGCCACCATCAAAGGCAAGTCAAGTATTCCTCAGTCTTTAATTGGTTTGGCGCAACAGATTGATAGGGGTGGTTCATTAACTCCTAGACAAAGAGATGACATTATGGCTACTGCTTATGGCATGGTTAATAGTTACTCTAAGAATGTTCAAGCTGATGTTGATACTTACAAGTCATTTGCTAAAGATTTTGGCGCTAATCCTAATCAAATTAAGAGTCCTTTTGAGAATATGGAAAAACCTGATGAATTGCCCTTTACAATAGGTAATAAAAGAATAATTGGAAAAAAAGGTAAAGATGGTGCTTACTATGTTCAACAAGGTGATAAATTTTATAAAGTGAGTGATTAATGGCTACTCTTACACTAGTAGAAGGAAACCCATTTGAGGGTGTTGCAAAACCATCAACTCAAGTGATGACAAATGAAGATTTAGGAGTAGCAAAGTTACCAGTACCAACATCTGAAACACCAGAGTATCTAGGAGCTAAAGTAAGCCTTCCTGAGAGCTTTAAGATGTTCATGGGAACTATGGCTACTACTGACCCTAGAGCTTTACAAGACATCATTTTAAAGTCTGTAGAAGGCTCTCAAGGCGGTGAGGATGAAAAGGGTAACCCTTATGTAGTTATTGGTGGAAAACCATTCTATACAAACAAACAAGGTTTATCTCCTGTTGATGCAGTCGGTTTTGTGGGTGATATTATTCAATTTATACCAGCTGCTAAACTTGCTAGTGTTGCTAAAAGTGCAGCTACTAGACTTGGTATTGCTGGAGTAACTAGTGGTGGAATATCTGCTGCAAAAGAAACTGCTGCTCAGATGCTAGGTTCTCAGCAAGAATTTGACACCTTTAAAGTAGGTTTAGATACTGCTTTTGGTGCAGGCGGTCAAGTTGTTGGTGATGCTTTAGCTACTTATTTAAGAGCTAGAAAGCCAGTATTTAACTCAGCAGGAGAAGTTTCTGGTCAATTTAAAGACATCTTAAAACAATCAGGTATTAACTTTGATGAGTTTGGCGAAAAAGGTAAAGAAGCCATTGTTAGCGCTTACAGGAATTTAGGTAGTAAATTTGCACAAGAAGCTGACAGAATTACATCTGTAGCTAGTGCAGCAGATACAGGAAGAATACCTTTAACTCTTGGTCAGTCTACTGGTGATGTAAGACAGATTGCTAGTGAAGAAGCCATGAGAAATGCTGGCAGAGGCAAGTTAGCTCAAAACATTATGCAAAGATTTGACCTTGCACAAAGAAAAGCTATTGAAGAAGAAGCTAGTCTTGTTAGTAAAGCTATTGCTCCAGAAGCTAGGGCTATAAACCAGACTGAATCTGGTGGCACTATCTATGAAATGCTTAGAGGTAAAAAGCAAGAGATGAGGGGTGGCATGACTAAGGCTTATGATGCTACAGATTTAAGAGCTTTAAATATCCCTGTTTCTGCTGTAGATGAGATGCCATTAAGAATTCAAAAGGTTATTCAAGAGCAAAATTTGGTATTCGACCCTAAACTAACCCCATCTGCTACAGAAGCATTTAGTGATGTTAAAAATGCTGTTCCAAAGATGGAAGGGGTTACAGTTACCGACATTAATCTTAAATCATTAGAAAATACTAGAAAGAAACTAAATTCTTATTATGGTACTGCTGCTAACGATACAGATAAGTTAGTTATTAACACAATTAGAAATGAATTTGATAATTGGTTAGATGACACAATTACTAAAGGTTTAGCATCTGGTGACCCAGAACAAATAACTAAACTTAAAGAAGCTAGAGGAATCGCTAGAGATTACTTTTCTAAATTTAAAGTAGACCCTAAAGCTGCTGATGTTGATGCTCAAAAGATTATTGATAAGATTGCATCTAAGGATTTAACTCCTGTAGAAACAATGAATTATCTATTTGGAACTTCAAAGATTGGTGAAAACCAAGTAGCTGTAAGGGTGGCTAAAAAGTTCAAAGACATCTTTGGTGAAAACTCAGAGCAATTTAATGAGTTCAGACAAGCTGCTTACATGAGATTGGTGCAAGATACTCAAGGCAATGTAAAGCCGGCATCAAAAATTGTTAAGGAAGTAGATGAGCTTATTATGGGCAAAGGCGCACAATTGGCTAATGAGATATTTACACCAGAGCAAGTAAAGTCTTTGAGAGAGTTTAGAACTGCATTAGCTAAGACAGTTACACCATCACAAGCAATGAATCCATCTAAGACAGGTTATGAAATTGCAAGACTTGGTGAGGACTTAATGAAGGGTCTTGGCTTAATAACAATGGCTGGTGGTGATGTTGCTACTGGTGCTGGTCTTACAGCAGCTACAGGTCTAGTTAAGCCAGCAAGAGGTGCTGTTTCAGCCTTCCAAGCTACAAGAGGTCTTTCCGCACCAACTTTACAGGGTACTTATGGTGCGCCTGTAGGAGTTGCTGCTGGCGGTGCAGTATCCGATTTGCTAAGAGAAAGAGAACAGCAGCAAGTACAAGGATTATTAGGAAGGTAATTGAAGCACCTATGAGTCCAAAATATTCATAGGATAATCTGCCTATAATGATTGAAATAGGTACAGTTAAGTAAGATAATTGCATAAAAGGAATTGTAAACCATGCCAAAAACAAAAATCTCAGAATTTGATGTAGACCCAGCGAATAATACTGATATTAACAGTATTAATATTGCAGAAGGCTGCGCTCCATCAGGTATTAATAATGCTATTCGACAGCTAATGTCAGACTTGAAAGAGTTTCAGACAGGTGCTGGTGGAGACCCTTTCAATGGTGCTGTTAATGGTACTGTAGGTGCTACTACTCCTGCTTCAGGTGCTTTCACTAGCCTATCAGCCTCTGGTGCTTTCGCTGCTAACGGTGGAGCAACACTAGGAGATGCTAGTGGAGATGCTTTAACAATCAATAGTAGTGCTGTAAGTATTCCAAACGGATTAAACTTTGATAGCAATACTTTAGTTATCGATGCTACTAATAATAGAGTTGGTGTAGGTACTGCTAGTCCTGACGCTTTACTACAAGTTTCTGCAAACAACCCAACATTTAAGGTTACTGACACTTCAACAACTGGTTCTGTTTTAATAAATCCAGATTACTTTTCTGGTGGTGCTGACCACATTCGAAGTGACATCAATCATTTAACCATTGGCACAGATGCAGCAAAGTATGTTTCGTTGAAAACAAACAACACAGAGCGTATGCGTATTGATAGCTCAGGTAATGTAGGTATTGGTACAAGTAGTCCTAATGCAAAATTAGATGTACAAGGCGGTAGCATATCAGCAACAGGTGCATCAAGCGGTTCTTTTGGTCTTTCATTGCTTACTACAAGAGCAAGTGCTTCAGCAAGAAGCTGGGCAATTAAAACAAATGAAAACGCAGAGGGAGATTTTGTAGTTTTAAGAAGCACTACAAATACAAACGCACCAAGCTCAACTGCTTTGATGTTAGATAGCTCTGGTAACTTGCTAGTGGGGACTACAAGCCAATATGGTAACGGTGTTTTATGTATCAACACTTACCGAGGCGGTGCTGTCACAGGTCTAATGACACAACCATCTACAAATTCAAACTATGATGCTGCTGGTTTTAGAAACTCATCAGGCTCTTATGTTGGATATATTTCTTGCACAGCTAGTGCAACATCGTATGTAACTTCTTCTGACTATCGTTTAAAAGAAAACATTGCACCAATGACAGGTGCTTTGGATAAGGTAGCTCAACTAAAACCATGCACTTATACTTGGAAAGCCACAGGTGAAGAAGCTCAAGGTTTTATCGCCCATGAGTTGCAAGATGTAGTTCCTGATTGTGTGACTGGTGAAAAAGATGCGGTGGATGCTGAAGGTAATCCTAAATACCAAGGTATTGATACATCATTCCTAGTAGCTACACTAACTGCCGCCATCAAAGAACAACAAGCAATCATTACAGACCTTAAAACTCGCATTGAAACTTTAGAATCTAAATAAGGATAAATCATGGAACTAAAAGTAAATCAACTAGACCGCA
>ERZ869921.1341-NODE-1341-length-10597-cov-3.783343_pt1 | contig 10597 bp, 30 predicted proteins | sample MGYA00579310_ERZ869921 | MGnify/ENA primary metagenome ERZ869921 (study PRJEB32216, sample SAMN09231816) | wastewater metagenome | place: USA: Maryland | collected 2016-06-21 | study: EMG produced TPA metagenomics assembly of the PRJNA472060 data set (Reclaimed...
ATGATCTGCGGACATGCTGATTTCTCTTTAATGTCGTTTCAGAACGGAATTTCGTAGCCTCGATAGCAATCATAGCTATTTTTAAAAAATCACAGTAATTATCTTCAACAGCTTTTTGTAAATATTCTTCTGATTTATTATCAAAATATCTAACATTTATTATGTGTTCACGACAAATAGCCTTAGCTACTTTTTTAATCATTTCACTCATTTTAAAATTGCTCCAAAAAATCTTTAGCTTGTTCTCGTGTCATTTCTTCAACAATAAAAATAGCCTTAATATCTTTCCAATGTTTTACAGCAGCCATTTCTGAGCTATCACAATCAATCCATTCTGAATATGTATAAAGGTCTTTATTTTCATCATAAAATTGAAGTTTAATTTTTCTTTTCATTTCTTTTCATTTCTTTTCATAGTCCTTAATTGTTTTCTATATTTATAACTAGAATGTTTGTATTTTTTAATTACTTTAATTGTAGTCTGCATCACAAATCCATTTCTAATTGTTGCCACTTAGACCATGCATCTTTGTTTCTGTATTTATGATGTATGATAGTTGTATGATCTTTGTCAAGAAACCTTGCTATCTCACTTGATGTTTTATTGTGGGCAAGTGCTATCCGTATAAACTCTATACGAGCTTGAACAAACTTTTTATTTTTATATTTAGATTTTAAACTATTTAGATCAACGTTATGAGTTTTTAAAATTAATTGTGCAATCTCTTGCAGTTTCACGCTACACCTTTACTATCCATTACCATCACTATTTAAAGCTTTACAAATCATATCAGCAGTATCTTTATCATAACATTTACAGATAAATTGTTCATTTGTTTTCTTGTCAGTCGGACGATAAACAACTGAAAAAGCTTTACCAGCACGAGGTACAGCAAAGTATAGGATTTTCATTTTAATTCATCCCCACATTATCAACAGGGCAAATCGGATCACAACTTTAATCGTTCTGATACAGCACGAATAATTTTAAAAACATCTTCATCTGTACCATTACTTTTCAAAGCATTAAGACCATGTAAAATAAAACGAACATTACCTTTAACATAACCAAGAGCCGGTACAATTCTATCTAAACCGATTGTAAAAATAGATGGTCCTGTATTGTCACCACGAATAAAAGCTAAACCAGAAAGAGCACAAACACCACCTTGAATATCATATATTTCATGCAAATCTTTTGTAGTTAAATTAAACGGTATATTTCTTATTTTTGCATTTACTTCTGCATTTCGCTTTGTCAATCCAAATTGAGAACGTGGCCAATTTTTATCAATGTATTCTTTTCTTTTTATTTTATTTCTTTCTCTATATTTTTCATAATTTTTTCTTTTAGTTTCTTTTACTTTTTCAGGATTATTTAATCTGTATTTTTTATATTTATTCATTAGTTCATTCCAATTTTATCTACGGGACAGATAGGGTCACCATAGGCTAACCACTGTTGGGTTGTTCTAACTACATAACCGCAAGCACTACATTCGCACTTGATCATATAGGTTTTCTTTTTCTTTCGCTCATTAATGTTAAGCTTGCCAGCCGGATAGAAACCAATGCTGTTAATGATCCTTTGAATAGCAGCCTTCATCTTGTCACCAGAAGGCGTTGTAGTCATAGGACCAACAAAGCCAACATCAAGAGCACAAAGTTTAAATAGGCCCTTGTGACCAGCTTCAGTACCAACCGTAGCATGAATTAGTTCATGCGCAATCGTTTCAAGGTGGTCAAACTCTTGACCTTGTTCTGGTGAACTGAAGATTTCATAGTAACCATCACTGGTAGCTCTATCGGACCAGCACTGACCAATAGCTTTCTTTTGGCCATGCATTCCTTTAGGAATACCAATAGATACCCGAACGTTCTCAGGAATGGTCCAGCCGCATTCTTGGAAGTGAAGGCGGAAACATTGTACCGCTTTTTCAAGCCACATTTGGCGCTGAAGGGAATTGGTCATTACCAACGCCCCCCTTCAAGCCAAAAATAGAAATTGTGGGGAAACATTCCAGCAGGACACTTACGAGCACCACCTTTATTATCAATCATCCAATCAAGAAACTTACTATAGCGTGGGTCACTTGCAGCTTTAGCATTAACAAGTTCATGTTCATAACATGAAAGCCAATCACGAAAATCAGAGCTATTGACCATTAGCCTAGAGCAAGCGGAACGATGTTGCTGATAGATAGGAAACAAAGGGTGCTTTTCATCTTCCTTAGAAGCATACCCATACTTTGCAGGTAAAGCAGCTTTTGACATATCCATTTCTCTATCTCCCATCTGATACAATAACTCTAGACGGGTAGCTGCTTTAAAGCAAGCCTTTATTGATCACGAAATGTTACAAAAACTAGTCTATATATTCCTAGGTACATTATCCTAAATATAAAAATAATCGTAGGATAATAATCATCGGAAAGGTAGAGCTTTTACGAGCTATAGCCTCAGTCAATCGAGGTTCCATACCAATACTCTACATTGATAACGATAGCTCAACCGATACATTAATTGGTCCTGTTCGCGGATAGGTTTACCACACCCAACAGGTCTAATGCATATTCCTTAGATAGCTCCTAAGAATTGTTCCAATGGATATATAACACCAGCACCAATAGCCTATTAACCTGATTTAGACAGAGGTTAGGCTATTCCTCATCCTCACTATCTTCATCACTGTAGTCACAATTATCACAGTAACCATCTTCATTTAATTCTTCACCACATTCACCACAAGTTTCTTTTTCCATCATCTTAACTCCGAGGTCCACCACGTTTCCAACCATCAGCTTCTAGTGCTTCTACTTCACTCTTGTCAACTCGTTTCTTTTGCTTATCCCAACCTTCACCTTTAACCATCCAAACTTTACCGGCGAAGTGATGTTCTTTTTCAGGTCTAGAACCATTAGGATCATTACCCCAAAAATTATCTGATTTAGTATTCCAATCATTCCAAGTTAATCCATCATTTTTTGGTACTGTAAAATTATCAGGACCACCTAACAATTTAACTGATGCAGGCTTATCATCCATATTCGAGCTATCAAGATGCTTGAAACGCTTACTCTCAGCTTCATACCAATTCCTAGCAGCATCTTCAGCTTCTTTCTTTGAACCACGCAAGAATGACATATAAACATCATTACCGAGGTTCAAATGAGCAAGCCATTTCTTAGCTCCCCATTCGTCTTGGCCTTCATAGCATCGGATTACATATGGCATTCTATTTAGTGCTCCCGCTACAGTCACCAATACCATTAGTTTTTATATCATCTTGACCACGTTGAATATATCCAGCTTGATAAGCTTCCCAAAAGTTTTCAACAAATTGTTTTGTATATGCTTCAGGTTTATCATAATTTTCTAAAAACCACTTCTCAAATTCTTCCCGCACGTTGCATCCTTTCATTGTATTGCTCAATTAGTTTATATCGAGCTATACCAGCTTCATCATTATCTGACAATAATGTAATAGCATAAGCTTTACTATGTGAATTGATTACAGTCAAACACTCAGGTTGTCTAGCTCTTTCATTCCAGAATACAACATCAACATTAGGCTTCATTGACCACCTATAGCTTTTCTAATATCACGTCGCACAATCTTTAAAGCAAATGTATCAGATATAATTATTACCCTTTTTACACCATCAATAAACATTTTCCAATGACTACCTTTAGCCGGTTCAAGTTTATATGTTCTACCAGCTTTCCTACATTCTTCAATGGCAGCTTCAAGAGCCTCGTGCTTGCGAGCCATCACCATTTCCCCCCAAGAGGTTTAGGACGATTATCAGGCACAATCTCCATATTCTCTAGCATGTATGCAGCTTCACTCATAGCCATAGCTTGACCACCTAGTTGGTCACGTACAGCCCTAATAGTACATGCATTCATTGCTTTTTTATGTTCATTAGCTTTCTCTCGAAACACCTTAGCAATATCATCTAGTGACGTGGCGCGGTATAGTTTCATAGCATACAAGCTCCAATAAACCACAAGGCCCACCAAGCTAGGCCGAATAGAAAGATTGATTTCTCCATTTCTCTCATTCCTCCCATTCCTCCACAATTGTATTAGGTACAATCCAAACGCTATCAGAACAACGCAAATAATCACCATTATACTCAATTGAACCAGCAAGAAAACAAATAAGCCTCTTAGTCAATCGCAATCCATTTGCATCACCTAATGTACTCATATAGTGCCAAACAGTAACAGCACGCATAATTATTCCTCCATTTGCTTTAAAGCATTCTCAATCATACGCTTTTCATTGTGCCTAGCTTTACGATGTTCATACTTTTTCAAAACACGAGCAATAGGAGCACAACAAACACATTTGCGACCACCGGGACCAATACCAATGCATTTGTATTCGGCTGTTTCAGGGGTCATGTTATAAGCTCCTATTCATTCTCTTAAAGCCTGACGCGATAAAAGTCAAGTCAGAAAGTCGGACTAGCCACCAGCTAAACGAATTAACCAGTGGCTAGTTTTATTAAAACTAAACGTCAGCAGGCTTAGACGGCCAAGCTTCAACCCAATCCTTAGCATCCTTCAAAGACATTCCTGTAATTTCACGTACAGCACGAATTGCATTAATCTTTTCACCACGACGAATATAACCTTGAATATCAAACAAATATCCACTTACAGTAGACTTCGCAACATCTGTAGGCAATGCTTCAGGTGTAATACCTTCATCAATCAAATCACCAATAACACTGATTTGAGGAAAATTAAGGCTTATACCAGTCTTAGCAGTAACAAAACCAATAAGCTCTGCAAACTTGATCGGGTTCATTTTCATTTGTCATTCTCCTATTTGATTGAGCCTTTTAAAGTCTTGCTCAGGACTTCATACATCTGATTACAACGCTAAACGATTGTAGTTCAAGAGTGGCCGCACCACCCTCAGATATATTAACTAAGCAGCAACCTGTTGACGACGCTCATACTTGCGAACAGGCTTCTGCATTGCACTACCAACCTTCCAACCAAGTCCACCCTGCTTTTCAGCAGCACGGAAGCGCATATAGAAAGTGATATACTTCAACTCAGGGTTTTTCTTCTTTGCAGCTTCATAAGCTGCCTTGATCGACTTGAACTTGATAGCACCATTCTTGAGTACAGTCATTTTGATTTCTCCATTTCTCTGATTTCAGTTTGATTAGTATAGTAGCTGTAGTTTAGTTTGTCAACATCTATTTTTAAACTACTTCATTATTTACTGTTGGTGGCTCGAAATTATCCATTTCCATTTCATCTATCTGATTCTTTGCATCCTTAACTGATACAGCAAAACCATAACGATTGTCACCAGCATCTTCAGCACCATCATAATCATCATGGCAAAAAACATATTCATAACCTTCACCCATTGGTGCATAAGAGCTAAGATAAATCCTCCATTTACCATGCCAAATAGGATTGTCATAGCTTGAGCCGGGAATGCGATCACTCATTTCTTCCTCCAACTATTAACCAGAGCTTCAACAGCCTTGATAGCTTCTTTAGCAGCTTTATTCCGCTTCCATACTCGATACTCAATCACATGACTATTATAGTCATAATCAGGAAACAGAATGAAGCAAGCTTGAGCATTCAATTCAAACAGATAAGCTTGGTTCATTTTTTACTCCTGCCATTCAAGATATTTACAATGAATTTTAGCAAGAGAAAAGCGAGCATTACCATTCATAAGCTTTACATAAACCGATTTATCCCAAACCTGTAAAACTTCAACCATCTTCTTATTATACCAATTACAATCATCATCAACTTGAACGATATGGCCGGTTTTAATTTGCATTTCCCTATCTCCCATTCGATACATTTACTTCTATACGGCTAGTTTTAATTAGTCAACATTTATTTTTAAATTTTTTATCTCCCAAATGCCCGTTGCACTACAATTTCTGCATAACCGCAAAAACCATGACCATTCTGCAACAAATAAACATTCTTATATTCATTCCAAGTCATATCAGGAATATCAGCAGCAACACGCTTAGAGAAAGCCAACACATAACCACCTTTGATAGCCATTCGGTAACAAGCTTCTGCAAGGTTTTGACGATTATACATTTCTCTCTCCATCTGTTATCCAACAATATAGACGGATACATTTAAATGTCAACACCTATTTTAAACATTTTTACTTATCCAAAGTCTTTATTTGTGACCAATTAGTAATTAACTTACTTTCTTGTTGCTTTTCAGCAACATTTTTTCTTTTCTTATATTTTCTCGGTTCATTAGATATACGACTTACTTCATATATATTTTCATCATGGTTAATAACTTTAAATACACAACCTAATTCTTTACCAGCTTTACTAGCTCTAGACTGTAAATTTGAAAATGTGATTTCTTGCGGAGAAATTTTCCAACTTCCCCCGATTTGCAAATTTTCCCAATCAAACCCGTACTTATTTGCTTTTTTGGCAAGCATTTTAGGAGAACTAGGGTAAATTTCTCTAGACATATTCAAATCCTTTCATCAATTTTCTTATAATTTCATGGATATTTTTAAATATTCTTAATGTCAAGTCATTTTATGCAAAATTTTAAACTATTTTTAAAAACCAAATTCTTCAACAATCTCAATAGTTTACAGGTTTCTACCTAATTATACCTTTTTACTGATTTCTCAATACCCACAATAGGTTATCTTTTACAGGCTTTCAGCGTGGTAAGGCGACTTGACCTAGCTAAGTGCTTGATTTCTCTTTCTTTAATTTAAAAATAATAATAATATAATATAATAATATATATGCGTGTATATGACCCCCCCTCCGGGAGGGTGGACACTTTCCAATAACAATATATATTTTGAATTATACTAAAGGATTTCAAATAGTTAGTCTGGTAAAGTTTATGGTAAGAACTCGATTTTTTGTCGTTTTAAGCTAAAATCCTAGTGTTTTCTAACAACTTAGCTAATTTCATACAAATTTCAGCTAACTCATTGACTTCCCTTACATTGTGGGCTAATCTTAACAATAAATGTATGTAATTTAAATATAGAGAATATAAATGAACTCGATTGATGAACGTCTTAAACGCCTACAAAACAAAACTGTACCAACTGAAACACGCAAAGGTACAAGATTAGAAAGAGCTAAACAAGAGCTACTTTTAAAACAAAATGGCTGTTGTAATGGTTGTGGTACTCGATTTGATAATTACACAATTAAACCAGAGTTTGACTTTCCAACCAAAAAATATGATTATCCTATCGGCCTTTTGTGCGCGAAATGTAAACAAATAGTAGATAATTGTGGTCGTAATACAAATGTGTTACAGAAGGTAATAAACTATCTAATGGGAGGGAAGAAGGATCAAGACGCTTTTCAATTACCTGAAGCTAAACCAACTAAACCAACTAATGATACCAACAAACCAACATCATGGAGTGAGGTAAAGCCAAATGAGTGAACCAAAAATCGTATTTAAATATTTAAATCAAAACGTAGGTATTGTGTACTCGATTGCACAACGTCAAGCTCTCACCTTGATTGATAGCAAGACTGGTGTTAGCATTTCAATAGCTGGTACTGAAGTAGATTTGTTGCGCCAAATTTTAAATGAAGGTATTGTGAAGTGACCTGTAAAACTACACAACATACCCAATCAATGCCGTATAGTGAGGATCACCCTATAAGACAAATGGGTAAAACTAATTACTCACAACAACTCATGGCTTACTATCTTGCAGCTAATCGAGATAAAAGAGCTATGTACGCTACATTAAATGTAAATGATAGAATGCAATTGTTCTGGTGGAATTTTCCACACTTAATCATCAAGCCAATTGAAACAGGTTTGATAGTCAAGTTTCCTAATTGTGGTGTATAGTATGAAACAATGTAAAAATTGTACTCATTATGAAGTATCTAAAAATGATCATGAAAAACCATTAGGCTCATGCTTAAGTGAAAAATGGCTTATTGGATATAATTATAATGCAAAAGAATTACAACAAGATCAAATTGTAGTAGAAGGTGATGAAGGTTGGGGGTTTTTAGTAATGCCTGAGTTTGGTTGTATTCATCATAAAGAAAAGATTACATGATGCTTAGAGAAACACAAATTAAATTAAATCATGGTAGACCAACCAAAACTGCATCTGATTTTAAAATCAAAGAATGGATGTTGAAGAATTTTAAATCTTCATGGTGGCAAACAGGTAAATTATATAATGTTTGTGATTGCCCACAAAAAGCAGGCATTAAGCCATGCTGGAATTGTAAGCGTTGGGATAGCTGGATTAGAGATTATAAGAAGGGATTGGTGAAATGATTAAAGGATTTAACATTCCAAAGCGTAAGCTTAGACCACCAGAACCACGTCATGTAGAAACATATTGTGGTTATGATATTGTATATGAAAAAGGTAAGTATTTTATCTTTCAAAACAGTCTAGCTCTTGAATGGAGCTATTCACGAGGTAATGCTAAAGACTGGATCAATATACAGCTACGTAAAAAGCAACCGAGTAAAGAAAGAGATTGGATAAAGGTATGAAAGCTGTAAAATTTAAATCAGTAAAAGAAAGAAAAAAAATCAGACAAGATATGTTTCAACATGCAGTTTTACATGCATTGTGGATTTTAATTCTTTGTGCATTTGGAAGAAAACCAATAAAGCAAGCTCTTAATTTTAAAAATACAGCTATTATGTTTGGTGATCAATTCGGCAATCAAAGTGAGAATGCTGAAAACTATAGACGTGAAGTAACTTATTGGGGTGAACTACATGACTGACTTTGACGCTAAGAAAGCTTTGGTTGAAGAAATCCAAGGTTTAAATGATGTAAAACGAGCTTATACCAAACTTGTTTCCAAGTTTGAACAAGAGGTAGCTGAAGCTGAAGTTAATTTAAATGCAACAAAACAAATTGCTGGTTTTGTTCAAGCAGAGATTGAACGCAAGCAAGGTGTGTTGCGCCAGATTTTAGCTATGGAAAAAATGAAGGAAGGAAAATGACAGAAGAACAAATTAAAAAAATATATGAACGCCTTAAAACTGAAGTAAACCCTTCAGAAAGGTCAATGCTTAGATATCTTTTAAATGTTCAATATGGTAAGTTTGGTTCTAATAAACAATCCCAAGATCACTCACAACATAAGCCTTCTGAGTAGAACCAAACTTCTGTTGCATTTCATGTCTTGGTACTTCGCGCAATTTATCATTTTCAACTAATGTTTGGATTGCGCGTTTTATTGCTGTTGTAGCTCCTAACCTATCATTCTTAAATGCTTGTTGTACAATTAAACGCTTGTGAATGTAGGCATAGGGGATTACTCGATTGGAGTGCATAAGCTGACGTTGTGCGGGTAATCCACCAGCCATATAGTTTTCAATCTGAGAGTATTCTTTCTTAATGAAGTCCTGTACAACACGCAGGATTTCTTTTTGTTGTTTATTCTCTCCGGTATTTGTACCGACTTCACCAGTCTCAAACTTACCAGCTAAACGAATAATATCTGTTTGGACCATATTAATAGCCCATACAATATATTCCTGAATTACTAAAGGATCAAATGGGTTAACACCTACTGCAATAAGAGCCGAAAGCTTTAAAGCCTTCAAATGTGCTCTATTCCAAAGATTTAAAACAACCTCATTAGATGTTTGATTAATCTTTGCAGTTGTGAAGCTATCGAAGTCATCGGCAAGTCTTTGTGCCGTTTCGTCCATTCTTACATTTATAGTTTTATTGTTATGCATTAGTTGTTTGCAGTTTGCAGCTAATTGAGCAACCATTTCTACTAATTGAAATGGTGGTTGAACTAACGCAGCATGTTTATTTAATTCAACTCTTACGCCATTATATTCGATTAAAAGAAATCGAGGTAACAAACCTTCAACAATCATTTCTTCTGTGAGAGCATTATAAAAAGATGATGGAACGCTTTCACCTAAAATACTAAAGGCAGGACCAATTGTAGATGTAGTGTTCTTTTCCTTATCGGCATAAATTGAAGGTCTAAATATATCTGTTGAACCTGATTTCTGATAAACTTCAAGCAGCACTTGCTTGAGCATTCTTTCATGCGCCGATGCTGTATCACCAGACATGGCTTGAACACGCAAACCAAACTCACCAAGTATAGATACAAAGCAAGGGTTATCGTGAATATGTTTTACGAGAGCTTGACCGGATGAAATGTAGGCAGGACCAATAAACTCAGTAGCAGTAGGAACGGACATTTTAACTGCACTAATTAGTTTATCTATACCAGCCGCCATACCTTCCTTACCCATGCCAGTCTTTGCCAGCAATAAGATATACTGATTTAAACCGCTATTAGATATATTATAGGCTTTGCCGCAAATACCAGCCATTAAACCTAATGCACCGGCTAAAGCTATCTCCGGTACTGGTCTAGGTGCTGCACTATAAATGAATTGTGCAATATGACCTATAAGACCGGGAGGTAAGATTATTTGAGATTGTAATGTAGCTTGCGATGACAATTGCTGCACAGAACCATGCACTTGTTGATTTCTTCTAAAATCCGTTCCTTGCTTCGATTGCCCCGTGCTATTTTGGCTATTGTTATTTCTTTCTGTTT
>ERZ869921.1342-NODE-1342-length-10596-cov-16.916991_pt1 | contig 10596 bp, 14 predicted proteins | sample MGYA00579310_ERZ869921 | MGnify/ENA primary metagenome ERZ869921 (study PRJEB32216, sample SAMN09231816) | wastewater metagenome | place: USA: Maryland | collected 2016-06-21 | study: EMG produced TPA metagenomics assembly of the PRJNA472060 data set (Reclaimed...
TTCCGATCTCCCAACTTTTCCGCTGTACGAATCGGCCGACCTGCGTTTTTGGAGGCACCCATGGCGCCACCTCGCAAGCCGGCCGACCGCCGGCAGAACCGGGCGACGAAGGACACGGTGGTCGAGCTCGTCGCCGGTGGCCTGCAGGTCCCCGAGGCGCCGGCCCGTTGGCTGCCTGAGACGGTCGACGAGTGGTCGGCGTTCTGGGGTGACGACCAGCTGGTGTCCGTGGTGCGCGAGTCGCATCGGCCGGCGCTGGTCCGGCTCTTCGACTGGCGGGACCGCCTGCGTCGAGCGTGGGACCTGGCCGACCAGCTCCGGTCGGTGATCGCCGACGATGAGCACTTCACCGCCGGGTCGACCGGGCAGATCAAGGCCAACCCGATGTACGAGCAGGCCGAGAAGGCCGAGGCTCGTGCGCTGGCCATCGAAGGCCGGGTGGAGGCGCTCGAGGATCGGTTCGGCCTGACGCCGGGGTCGCTGCTCAAGCTCGGCGTCGACTTCCAGCGCCGGGAGAGCTTGGCCCAGGCCAACGCACGGATGGTGGAGGCGAGACGTGACCGCAACGCTGGCCCTCCGGACGATCCCCGCTCCCTTCCGGGAGACTCCGCAGTCCACGCTGGCTGACGGGTCGTTGCCGCCGTCGCTCGGTGGCGTGTTCATCGGGTGGGCCGAGTCGTGGCTGGTTCACGGTGAGGGTGATCTGCTGGGCCAGCCGTACCGGGTCCCGACGTGGGGCAAGCGGGCGGCGTACCGGATCCTCGAGTTCGACCCGGCGAAGCTGCTGATGGTCGGCGACGTGCTCGCCTTCGCCTACATCGTGCAGCGGGTGCTGATCGTGTGCCCGAAGGGCTCGGCCAAGACCGAGTTCATCGCTGCGCTGATGCTGTTCCTGCTGGCGGGCCCGAGCCTGCCGACGCCGGATGGTCCGGTGATGCGCCGGTCGCCGAACATCCCGGTCGCTGCCGGGTCCTGGGACCAGGCCAACAAGCTCTTCGGTGAGGCGGCCACGAACATGGCGAAGGGCACGGCGGACCTGCCGTCGCCGCTGGCCGAGTTCGTGGAGTGCTTCGATGCTGAGATCCAGCTGAAGGACGGCACCGGGAAGCTGTACCGGGTGGCGGCCGTGGCCGGCACCAACGATGGTGGCCTGCCGACGGCGGGCGCCGCCGATGAGATCCACGAGTGGACGGGCCGCCGGCGGCGTGTCCACCTGGTGCTGTTCCAGGGGCTCGACAAGCGGGCCAACGGCCTGGAGATCAACATCACGACGCCCGACGACGCCGACCCCGAGTCGCTGCTCGGCGAGATGGTCGCCTACGGCGAGAAGGTCGCCGCCGGCGAGGTCATCGATCCGAGCTTCTACCTGCTGCACTACGGGACCGACCCGCAGCGTCAGATCCTCGATGCCGAGGGCAACGTCGACCGGGACCTCCTCGTGGGGGCCTTGGCCGATGCGACGCCGGTGGAGTGGGTCGACCTGGAGAAGCGGGCCGACACGATCATCCGCAAGAAGTACCCGGTGCACGAGGTGCGCCGCTACTGGCTGGGGGCCTTCGCCCGCGGCGGTGGCCACTGGCTGCCGGAGGGTGCATGGGAGGCCCGGGCTCACCCGGGCGAGCTCGTGTGGCCGCCCGATGGCACCGAGGTGGTGTTGGCCTTCGATGGCTCGTACCGCCGGGACTCGACGGCGATCGTCGGGTGCACGCTCGACGGGCACCTGTTCGTGGTCGACGCCTGGGAACGCCCCGACGACGCCGGCCCCCGCTGGAAGGTCCCTCGGGGTGAGGTGAAGACGGTGATGGCCGCCGCCATGGAGCGGTGGACGGTGGTGGAGCTCTCCCCGGATCCGCCGGGGTGGGCGGATGAGATCGAGCATTGGGAGGCCACCTACGGCGACGTGGTGGTGGAGTTCCCGACGAACCAGCCCTCGCACATGGTGGCGGCCTGCTCGAGGTTCTACGCGTCGGTGGCCGGCGGCGATGAGGACGAGGCGGCGATGCCGCTGACGCACGACAACGACCCGCGCCTGGCGCGGCACCTGCGCAACGCGGTGACGAAGAGGAAGCCCGGAGGTGATGTGATCGTGAAGGAATCCCTGGACTCTCCTCGCAAGATCGACATCGCCATCGCCGCGGTGGTGGCGTTCGATCGTGCCTGCTGGCACGCCCTGAACCCGACCGAAGACACCGGACCCGTCCTGTGGTGAGCGCCGTGCGCGCTGCCGCCACCAAGGCCGTCAGCCTGGTCGGGTCCGCCATCCTCGCCACCGCCGCGGTCCCGTACCGCAACCGGGCGAAGATCCTCGACGTCGCCGGCGGCTGCTGCCTCGTCGTCGGCACGGCCCGCATCTCCACCGCTGCGGCGTGGCTCGTGGCCGGCGCCTGGCTCACGCTGCGCGCCGTCGGCATCGAACGGACCGGGAAGTGACGCTCCTGGGCGGCCTGTCCCGCCGGTCAAGCCCCGAGAACCCACTCGTCCCGCTGTCCGACGGCAACCTGCTCTCGTGGCTCACCGGATCCAAGTCCGGCGCCGGTGTGTCCGTCTCCGAGCGACGGGTGCTCGGCCTACCCGCCTACTACCGGGCGCTCTCGCTCACCGCCGGCGCCCTGGCCTCGCTGCCGCTCAAGGTCTACAAGCAGGGCACCCGGGAACGGGTCACCCGGACCACGGTGCTCGACAAGCCCAACCCGCGTCAGACGTCGATCGAGTACCGGGTCACGACCTTCCTGCACATGATCGCCTGGGGCAACGCCTACTCCCGCAAGGTGCGTGATGGCTCTGGCCTCATCCGCGAGGTCTGGCCGCTGCATCCGTCGAACGTGCGGGTGGAGCTCGTCGACCCGACGGAGTCGAACCCAGCCGGAAAGCTGTTCATCGTCAACAGCAAGGGCGGCGAGTCGCGCCTCACGTCCCAGGACGTGCTGCACCTGCCGTACATGAGCATGGACGGCGTCTGCGGGATTCGGCCCCTCGAGGTGTTCCGCCAGTCGCTCGGCATCGCCATCGCCGGCGACGACTCGACCGCTGCGTTCATCGCCAACGGCTCCCGGCTCTCGGGGATCATCTCCGTCCCGGAGAGGCTCGACAACGAGGGCACGAAGGCCAAGGCCATCAAGAAGCGGTGGAAGGAGCTCACGTCGGGCTCCGAGAATGCCGGCGAGGTGGCGGTGCTCGACCAGGGTGCCACGTTCCAGCCGATCTCCATCCCGCCGGCCGACGCCCAGATGCTCGAGGGCCGCCAGTGGTCGGTCACCGAGATCGCCCGCATGGTCGGCACCCCGCCCCACATGATCGGCGATGTCTCCAACTCGACCAGCTGGGGGACCGGGATCGAACAGCAGGTCCTCGGTTGGGTGAAGTTCACCCTCCAGACCCCGATCACGGCCACGGAGCAGCGGTACACCCAGGAGCTGCTCCTGCCTGGCGAGTACGCAGAGCACTCCCTCGAGGGCCTCCTGCGCGGTGACTCTGCCTCTCGTGCCGCCCTGCACCATGCAGCGATCACCGACGGGTGGCGGAACCGCAACGAGGTCCGCACCATCGAGAACGAGCCGACGGTCGAGGGCCTCGACGAGTTCATCGTGCCGTCGAACATGACCCTCATCGCCGTGGACGGATCGATCGTCCCCCTGTCGGCCGCCGGCGCCGACCCCGCTGCCAGCTCCACCGCTGGCTGATCCCTCACCCGAGGAGCTCCCCCATGGACACCACCGTCGCCTCCAAGCGCGATGCCGTGCTGCGCGCCACCGACCCCGATGGTCGGTTCGTGCGCACTGCCCGGATCGACCATCGCGCCATCACCCGCTCCGACTCCGGCTCGATCGGGTTCAAGGGTGAGGCCATCGTCTTCAACACCCCAACCTGGATCGGCTCCCAGCGATGGGGGTTCTGGGAGGAGATCGCCCCCGAGGCGGTCACCAAGACCCTGCGGGAGGCCGACGTCCGGTTCGTCGTCAACCACGACCCGAACCTCCTGCTGTCCCGCACCTCAGCCGGCACCCTGCGCCTCTCCGCCACCTCCGGCGGCCTGGAGGTCGATGCCGACATGGCCCCGGTCTCCTACGCCGAGGACGCAGCGATCCTCCTCGAGCGTGGCGAGCTCCGCGAGATGTCCTTCGCCTTCGAGCCGATCGCCTGGGAGTTCACCGAGCGCGACGGCGAGGACGCCTACCGCATCACCGAGCTGACGCTCCACGACGTCTCGGTCGTCACCTACCCGGCCTACGCATCCACCTCCGCCGGCCTGCGCTCCGCTGCGTTCGACGCCCTCTGCCGGGCCGCCGGACTCGACGCCACGGCCGAGCGTCGCCTCATGCGGGACCTCACCGGGTCCCCTGACCCGCTCCTGGACCTCGCCCCCGAAGGCGCCATCCAGCTGCTCCGACAGATCGCCGCTCCTGCGCCGGCCGAAACCACGCAGGACGACACCAACGGTGGGGCAACCCACCGAGACACCAGCCCGCCGGCCGAAACCACGGGCGCCCCCGACACCCACGCGCTGGACCACCTGTCCACGCGCACCAACCTCACGAAGGGACGCCTCTGATGGCTACCGCACTCCAGGACCTCATCGACAAGCGTGCGAACGCCTGGGCCCAGGCCCAGGACTTCGACACCCGCAAGAAGGCCGGCGACGAGTTCACCGCCGAGGACACCGCGGGCTGGACCCGCGCCCTCGACGAGGTGGACCGCCTCGGCACCGAGATCGAGAACATCGAGCGGTCGACCGCCCTCGACGCCAAGTTCTCGGCCATCGACGAGAACGCCCGCCGCTCGGCGGCCGGCGCCTCCACCCCGCCCGACAACAGCAAGCCCAGCGGTGACGAGTACCGCTCCGCCTTCGACGCCTACATGCGTCGCGGCATGGGCGGCGTCTCCGCCGAACACCGCGAGCTCCTCCAGGGCAACTTCCTGGCCCTCGACGGCTCCGAGACCCGTGCCCTCGGCACGACCTCCGGGTCCGTCGGTGGCTACACCGTGCCCGAGGGCTTCTGGGCCAAGGTCACCGAGACCATGAAGTACTACGGCGGCGCCGTGGACGGAGCCGAGGTCATCAACACCACCTCGGGCAACCCCCTCCCGTGGCCGACCAACGACGACACCGCGAACGTCGGCTACATCCTCGGTGAGAACACCGCGGCCTCCAACGAGGGCGACATCGCCTTCGGGCAGAAGAACCTCGGCGCCTACACGTTCGTGTCCGGCCCCGGGCTCGTGTCGCTGCAGCTCCTCCAGGACTCCGGCATCGACATCGAGTCGTTCGTCGCCCGCAAGATGGGCGAGCGCCTCGGCCGCATCCAGAACACCCGGTTCACCACCGGCACCGGCTCGAGCCAGCCGCAGGGCTTCGTCTACGGGGCCTCGACCGGCAAGACCAGCGCCTCAGCCACGGCCATCGTCTACGACGAGCTCATCGACCTCGTCCACTCGGTGGATGCCGCCTACCGGGCCACCGGCCGCTGCCGGTTCAAGCTCCACGACCTGGTGCTCGCCTACGTCCGCAAGATCCGCGACGAGACCGGCGGTTCTGGCCTCGGCCGCCCGATCTGGGAGCCCTCGGTCCAGGCCGGCCAGCCCGACACCCTGCTGGGCTACGGCGTCACGGTCAACAACGACATGGACTCCACGGTCGCCGCGACCAAGAAGACCATCGCGTTCGGTGACCACCAGGCGCACTTCGTCGTGCGTCGGGTCCAGGGTGGCCAGCTGATGCGCCTGGCCGAGCGGTACGCCGAGTACCTCCAGGTCGGCTTCATCGCCTACGAGCGTGCCGACTCGCTGGTGCAGGACGCGTCGGCCGTCAAGCTCCTGGTGCAGCACTCGTGAGCGGCGCTGGGCGCGACCTCAACAACGACGTCTCGGTGGCTTCGACGCAGCTGCCCAACGTCGTCACGGCGACGACCACGGCCACGGGCGTGGACCTCGCCGGGTTCACGAAGGCCATGTTCGTGGCGCACATCGGCACGATCACCGACGGCACGTTCGCCTTCGATCCCGAGGAGTCTGACGACAACTCGACGTTCACGAACATCGCTGCCGGAGACCTGTCCGGTGCGTTCGTCAACGCGACGAGCTCGGCCGATGACCGGGTGCAGGAAGTCGGCTACCTGGGGTCCAAGCGGTACATCCGCTGCAACCTCACGGTGACCGGCTCCCCCTCGACCGGTGGCGCCATCGGCGTCTCCGTGATCCGAGCCGGAGCGCGCACCCTGCCGCAGTAGCGGCACCGTCAGGGCACCCGGGGCATTGCGCCCCGGGTGCTTCTGGCACCCCAAGAACGACGAGAGGAGACGCCGATGCGCGTCGAGATGCTCATCAAGATCGGCGGATTCCGCGACGGTGCCGAGTGGCCCGACGTGGGCGGAACCATCGAGGTCCCAGACCACGAGGCCGACGCACTGATCGGCAACGCCTACGCCAGGAAGGCCATCGATGAAGACACAACCCCTGCGCCCGACAGCGCACCCATCGACGAGGGTCAAGCGCGCGCCGAGGACGGCGACGCAGCAGCGGCCCCCGAACCGGTCAAGCCGGCCCGCAAGCCCCGCGCCCGGCGCACCTGACCATGACGGACCCGGTCGCCCCTGACACGCCGTACATCTCGGCGGATGACATCCGGGCATCGGTTACCGGGCTCTCGGCGCGCCTGCCGGACGACTCGGACTACAAGATCCCGGACTCGACGCTCGAGCGGTTCCTCACCCGCTGGGAGAACCTGGTCGAGGCTGAGGTCGGGTTCCCTCTCACCCCGCGCACCCGGACGCTCACCGTGGCTGCCGGGCGCGGCCCCATCCTGCTCCCGGTGATGCATGTCTCCGAGATCACGGCCATCACCTACGACGTCGGCACTGCGCCGGCCGTCGGCGATCTCGTGATCGTCGACGGCTACGAGGTCTGGCCTGGACCGATCGTCGACCCCGCCTGCTCGCGGCACGCCGCCGTGTGGCCAGCGGGGCGGCTGGTGACGTTCGACATCGTCTACGGCCTGCCGTCACCTCCGGCCACCGCCGTGGATGGTGGCATCGAGTTCGTTCGGTCTGAGGCGCTGCAGCAGGCCGGGAGCCAGCCTCGCAACGTCACCGGCGAGCGCACCGACCTCGGCTGGATCCCGGAGCCCACGGCCGACCGGTCGAAGGGTCGCCTGACCCGCTGGACCGTCTGCAACGAGGCGATCGACCAGCTGCGGGAAATCTACGGCGGCCGGATGCCGTCCTTCGGATGACGAACCGGTCTGCGGTCAAGGATCGCCTCGTCACCATCGCCACGGCCGCCCTCCAGTCCGTGGACCTGGGCGTGGCCGACCGCGAGGCCGAGACGATCCCGGTCCGCTACGGCCTGCCCCCCGACGACGCCACCGAGGCGGCGATGTACTTCGGGGGCTACCGGTCCAAGACCGACGGCACCATCGAGGTCACAGCCGCTCGGCGCGGCAGCGATCGGCGCAAGGACGAGTTCGTCATCGCGGCGACCATCGACGTGTTCGGGTTCGCCACCGAGCGCGAGGCCGAAGAGGCCGCCGAGCGGGCGCTCGGAGCGTTCACGTCGGTACTGCACGGCCGCTGCTCGAACAGCCTCGTCGACTCGCAGGGCGACATCCCCAACGGCGACCCAAGCACCTACCGGGTGGCGTGGGCCGTCGTCGCCGACTGGTCGCTCGAACCGTTCGCCAACACCGGCGACACGTTCGTCGCCCGCATCGAGCTCTCCATCGGGTGCTCGAACCCCTACGCGTGAAGGAGCCCACCGTGGCCGACCCGACCCTCGTGTCCCGCACCTACGTGGGTCCGCACCCGAAGGGCATCGCCCGACCCGCCGGCGTCGCCTTCACCCGTGGCGTCCCGGTGATGGTCACCCCCGAGGTGGCCGCCCAGCTCGACGCCGCCGGCGACTGGTCCGAGTGGACCGAGCTGGTGGGCGACGGCAGCGGCGAGGCCCTGCCCGACGCCACCGACGATCCCGGCCCCCGCGAGGCGCCGGCACGCAAGCCCCGCACCCGCAAGCCCAACCCCCAGGGCGACACGCCCGACCACAAGGAGCCCTGACCCATGGCTGGCTACATCCTCAACGCCCTCGAGGGCACCTACGGCGTCGCCCCGGCGTCGGGGTGGATCGACTACGGCTTGAACGACACCGATGGCCACAAGGCCAAGCAGGAGACGTACAAGCGCAACGTCCTCCGCCCTCACACCGCTGCCCCGCGGCTCGCTGACCGGCGGATCGTCGACCTCGGCGGCGAAGGCACCCTGAAGTGGGATGCCTCGACGAACGGCACCGGCAAGTTCCTGGCTGCGTCCGCTTCGACGGCCACCTCGGCCGTGGTGTCTGGCGGCACCGACGCCTACCTGCAGTCCTTCGCGTGGACCGCGGTGGGCCCGCCGGCCAACAAGTCGCTGGCCTCGCTGGTCGCCCGGTCCCACGAGGATGGCTCGACCTACGACTTCTGGAACTTCCTCGGTGGCCGGGTCCGCTCGTCGAAGCTCAGCATCACGACGACCGGCATGATCGTCGTGGAGCAGGACGTGCGCTACAAGTCGGCCACCCTGCTCGGCGGGGATCCGGGGCGGTCCTACACGACGATCAACCCCGAGTACCTGTGGTCGTGGCCCGAGTTCCGCATCGGCCTCACCCCGAAGGCCGGCGGGGCAACCGTCTACGAGGCGGTCAAGTCGTTCGACCTGACCATCCCGAACGAGCTCGACGACGACAACCGTCGGATCAAGCGCACCGACCCGATCGGCATGCCGAAGCGCAAGGGCACCCCGGCTCCGTCGGGCACCTTGAACTTCAACTACGAGAAGTCCCTGTACTGGGAGGCGTTCCGCAGCGGCGACGCGTTCATCCTCACGGTCGACGGTGTGGCCCCGGTGGCCATCGAGGGCTCGACGTTCCCGTCGCTGTCGATCGAGCTGGGCACCATCGTGTTCGAGGAGTCGAACGACCCCGAGGCGAAGCCGCAGGACTACACGGACCAGCAGGCGCCGTTCGTGGTCCTCGACGACGACTCGGGCGACCCGGTCATCACCTGGGACCAGGTCACCTCCGACACCGCGTTCTGACGCTGTGGACGACGGCCTGCTGTCGATCGACGCCAGCAGCGCCGTCGCCGCGGCCCGAGACCTCGGCAAGGCGGTCCAGGCACTCGGCCGGGAGGACCGGCGGGCGAACCGGGTCGTGGCTGCCCAGGTGGCCGATTGGGTGCAGTCGGCCGCTCGCGGTGGCCTGCCCCAGCAGCGGCACTTCGCCCCGGCGATCCAGCCCCGGTCGACCCAGAAGGTCGCCAGGTTGGCGATCGTCCGGGCCGGCTACCGGCAAGCGAACGCCGGCGCCGACGGCACGTTCTGGGGGGCGCTCCAGTACCGGCGGTTCCAGCGGTGGGTGGGCAACCAGTACACGTCGCCGAACTCTGGCCCGTACGTGATCACTCCGACGGTCGCGGCCCGGCAGGCCGAGATCGCAGAGCTCTACGCCGATGCCCGCATGCGGGCGCTGGCCGTGGCATTCCCAGAAGGGGGAACGACGTGATCCTGACCGCGATCTCCCACGAGGGCCAGCAGTTCGACGTCGACCTCGACAGGGTGTCCGGGTGGGATGCGATCACGTTCCGGCACACGACCGGCATCGACCTCGAGGACGCCCTGGTCGAGATGTTGCCCCGGGCGCCGCTGGTGAAGGCCGCGGACGTGGCGGTCGTGGCGTGGCTGTGGTGGCGGCAGACCAGCAACCCGATGGCGACGATGTTCGAGGTGGCGGCGACGTTGCGCGCCGTGCCGTCGGCTGATGACGATGGGGACGCTGCCTGATGGCGAAGCGGACGCTCACGTTCGACATCGAGACGGCTGACGCCCAGACGATCAAGGCTCTCCGCGCGATCCAGAAGGAGATGCTCGCCACCGGGGGCACGGCCACGAAGGCCACCCAGAAGGCGAAGAGCGCCGGCGCCGACTACAAGGACTTCGTCAAGGGCTTGGCGGTGGCCGCGGCCGGCCGGTTCGCGATCGGTGAGGCCGAGCAGGCCCAGCAGACCGAGGCGCGCACGGCGGCGGTCATCAAGTCGACGGGCAACGCCGCGGAGGTCTCGGCGGCCCAGCAGGACCAGCTGGTCCAGTCCCGGTCGAAGATGGCCGCCGTCGACGACGACGTGGTGGCGAGCGGGGCGAACCTGCTGCGCACGTTCTCGGCGATCAAGGGGCCGGAGGCGTTCGGTGGTGCGCTGACGGCGGCCCTCGATCTGTCGGCGGCCCTGGGCACGGACCTGCAGTCGGCGACGATCCAGGTGGGCAAGGCGCTCCAGGACCCGGTGCGCGGCATCACTGCGCTCCGCCGGGCTGGGGTGTCGTTCACCGACCAGCAGCGCGACCAGATCAAGGCGATGGTGGCGGCTGGCGACACGGCTGGCGCCCAGAAGATCATCCTGGCCGAGCTCGCCAAGGAGTTCGGTGGGTCCGCTGAGGCGATGGCCACGGACTCGGCTCGGGCGAAGGTGGCGATCGGCGAGGCTGGCGAGGCCGCTGGCAAGGTGCTCGCCCCTGGTGTGAAGGCGGCGGCGGATGCGCTGACCGGCCTGGCCGGGGTGTTCGGCGAGCTGCCGCAGCC
>ERZ869921.1343-NODE-1343-length-10590-cov-4.120266_pt1 | contig 10590 bp, 11 predicted proteins | sample MGYA00579310_ERZ869921 | MGnify/ENA primary metagenome ERZ869921 (study PRJEB32216, sample SAMN09231816) | wastewater metagenome | place: USA: Maryland | collected 2016-06-21 | study: EMG produced TPA metagenomics assembly of the PRJNA472060 data set (Reclaimed...
TGTGGGACACTCTGGCTCGTGCATCGCAGCGGCTACCGGGATGGGGTTGCTGAAATCACCTCGCTATATGAAAAGCGGATGGAAGAAGAAAGCGAACGGCTACGATTGGCCAATGCTGCTGCTCTTCAAGAAGCTAACAAACGGCGTGATGCCATGATGCAATATATTCGAGATCGGAACGATGAGATCGCAAAACTGGAAGCAGAGGCTCAGGCTGATCCCGATTCTGGGAATGGTGCTTTGTCTGGCGACAGCGTGTCACGGATCAATCGGATCCGTTAGACCGCCTGAACTTGCCCCTGCCCCAACGGAGTTCACGATTCCGTGCTATGATCCTGTTTTGATCCCAGTCCCAGCCGCTGGTCAAAAGCTGACACAACTTCAAACAGAACATTACTGGATATCGGATCGCAAAGCCCTTGCCGAATGCAGGGACCGTCATGCTGAGTTAGTTCACTATTATGTCGACCGGGATATCCGGATCGCGGGAGGGAAGTAATTGGAAAAGATCTTCGATTCTCTCGCCGGTGGTTTGGCAGGCTATGGTGTCCTCGGCATGTGGGCATTGTATTTGATCTGGCAGTGCTATCAGAAAGATCAAATCATATCCAAACGGGATGATCGCATCAATGACCTCATGGATCGTTCAGCGCAGCGTGAAATCGACGCAACGAAGACGCTGAGCGAATTGACTTTCCTGGTCCGTGCGATAGGAGGCAAAACATGAGCCTGCTTAATATCCTTCTCGGAACCCAGGTGAAGGCAAAAGTTGCCCGTGCAAGAGAAGAAGTATACGACCGTGCTGATGAACATCTACGGAGTCTTGAAGCCAGCCGGGAGCAAATGAGAAACCAGCTCTCAGAAGCCCTGAAGCAAGTTGTCGAGGATAGAAGGTAATGTCTAACCCTTTTGTGAACTGGCTCCAACGAGCGACGCCCTTTGAATGGGCAACAAACCTGACTGCTCTCGCGGCTGTCATAACTCTTAGTCTTGTGATTTACGGTTTCCGCCGCTACATTCGCAGACCTCATATCGCCCCGATCGATTTCATCGGAACCGGCATATGGCTGCTTTGTTTCTTCAAAATGACGAGACTGCTGTGGTGGGATCTTCTTCCTGATCTTCTCGACATCAAATGGTCCTCCCTTGGGCTGAATGGATCCAATGTCAACTGGATCTTCAATCTGGGTGTCATGGCTGGATGCTGGTATATGCTGAAAGGCTTCCACATGCTGGTCGAGGAAAAAGCACCCGGAGAATACAATGTGTGGACCTCGGTCTTCTACCCAAGGAGGCTGAGGCTGTGGATCATGTCGCGACTGGATGAATAGGAGCAACCCATGAAACTGAACTTTCCGGCCTGTCTGGCGCTGACTCTCGCTTACGAGGGCGGCTATGTGAACAATCCCAAGGATCCCGGGGGTGCCACGAACAAGGGCATCACGATCGGAACCCTGAGAAATCTCGGCATCGACGTGGATGGCGACGGTGATTCTGATGTGATCGATCTGAAAGCCATTCGTCCGGCTGACGTGGAATACGTCTATCGCAGCTTCTATTGGAACCCGGTTCAAGGGGACATGCTGCCCAAGGGACTGGACCATGCAGTCTTCGATGCGAGCGTCATGTCCGGTGTGATGAGGGCTTCTCAATGGCTGCAACGTGCCGTCGGAGTGGATGATGACGGTTCGATCGGGCCGGTGTCCATTCGTGCGGTCCAGAGCAAGAATGACATCATTGGCCTGATCCACAGCGTTTGCGATCAACGGCTGGCCTTCTGCAAAGTCGCCAAGAACCGGCAGACAGGCGCTCTTCTATGGACGACGTTCGGCAAAGGCTGGACTTCGCGCATTGAACAGGCCCGCAATGCCGCTCTCAAAATGGCCTAAGTAAAGTAAAGTAGAGTAAGTAGAGTAACTTGGCGACTGCTAACCCCTTGTAATTGCCGACGCTGCTCTACTTGCACTACCTGCACCACCTGCGCGGGGCTTTGGCGGGGCAAAGGGCAAAAGCCTACGGCGCAAAGTAAGTAAAGTAAGTAGAGTAAGTAGAGTAAGACGTTGTTATTGCTGGATATTTTGCCCAGAGCAGCAACATTAAAGTAAAGTAAAGTAGAGTAATTAAGAAAATAAGTAAAGTAAGCAGAGTCAATCGCCTTGTTCCTTGGTTTCCCTTGGGCTATGGTGACAAAAAGCCGGAGCAACCTATGGAATACCAACACACTATCAAGCCATTCGATCACCAACTCGCCCATTTTGAAGAACACCGAGAGACCCCCGCGTGGGGATTGTTGTGGGAACAGGGCACCGCGAAAACAAAGCCTGTGATTGACACGGCTTCGTGGCTCTACATGAAGAAAGAAATCGACGGGCTGGTGGTGGTCGCACCTTCTGGGGTTGAACGCAACTGGAACACCGACGAGATTCCTGTGCATATGCCCCCGGACATCGCGCTCGAGTGCAGGGTGGAGGTCTTCAACTCCAAGAAGAAAAACTCCAAGGATCACAAGTGGAGAATGGAGAGCCTGCGGCGGCATCAAGGTCTGGCGGTTCTTCTGATCAACTACGACGCCTTCATGACAGAACTCGGCAAGAACACTGTCTGGAAGTTCCTTCGTGATCGCCGCTGTCTGTATGTGATCGACGAGGCTCACAACATCAAATCACCTGGGGCCAAGCGGACGCAGTCTATCGTTCGGAGTTCGGTCTATGCCCCATATCGTCGCATCCTTACCGGAACTCCCATGGCTAAGGGTCCCTTCGATCTCTACAGCCAAATCAGATTCCTGGACGAGAATTTCTGGAAGAACAAGGGCATCAACGGCTCGGTCGAATTCAGGAAGTATTTCGGGGAGTGGATCACCCGCGCTCAATGGCAGGAGATCCATAACTATGATCCTGGCTACGACAAGTTCATCAGTTACAAGAACCTGGATCAGCTGACCGAATGGCTGAAAGAGATCACCGACCGTGTCTTGAAGGACGACGTTCTGGACTTGCCTCCGAAGCTGTTCCAGAAGAAATATGTCGAGATGAATGCGGAGCAGGTCGCAGTCTACCAGCAACTGAAAGAAGAATATTATTACGAATTTGACGACGGCCATGTGGTCGATGCAGAACTCGCAATGACGAGACTGCTGAGGTTCCAACAGGTTCTCTGTGGATTCCTCCCTCACGACGGAGAAGAACCAACCCGGTTGATCTCCAAGTCGAATCCCCGAATTGGGGCGATGGAGGAACTACGAGATGCAACTTTTTGTCCGACAATCGTATGGGCGAGGTTCCGCAAAGATATCGACCAGCTTATGGATCTCCTTGGGCCGAAAGCCTGCCGGTATGATGGCACTGTTGATGCGGATACCGCCGAAGAGCACAAACTCGGTTTCCAAGCGGGGAAATACGATTGGTTCGTCGGCACACAAGCCAAAGGCGGACCAGGACTGACTCTGCACCGCGCGAAGCAGGTGATTTATTACAGCAACAGTTTCAAGCTGATTGATCGCCTGCAGAGCGAAGACCGAGCTCACCGTGCTGGCATGGATCGGCATCCTGTGAATTATATCGACTTGATCTGCCCAGAGACAGTGGACGAGCACATCGTGCAGAACCTTCGTGACAAGGTGGAAGTCGCCGCCTTGATCACGGGGGACAAATTGAAAGAATGGATATGACAAGTCGGGTCTTCGTCGTTCAAGAGCAACTGCGCTTCGACCCAGATACCGGGAAGAATGTCCTTCGCTTCCCAACGATCCACAGTGCCAGTGTCTTTGGTGAGATCGTGTTCATGTTAGAGCCGAATGCTCATCCGTTCAATCAGGCCGGAGTGACAGGAACTCTTCATAAGCACCTCACCGACTTCTGCGATGAGGACTATCTCATCCTCACCGGAAATCCCATCCTCCTGGGCATGGCTGTCGCTATCGCTGCATCTTACAATTCGGGACGAGTGAATTTTCTGCAATGGTCGCCCAAGCTGAACAGATATATGCCAGTGCATTCAGCGATGTTTTGAGATTGCCCTGACCACCCTGCCCGCGTATAAAGGCAGCCATGGCACCGGGCGGCTGGACCTCCTTGCTGATTGGCGTTGGCTCTGTTTTGGCCTGTCGTTCGGTGTCAAACATAAACGGAGCAATCGATGGCTGCCCGCCGCTATTTGTTTTATGACTACGGACTGCCCGGGTAAACTGAAAGAAGGTCCGGGCTACCAGATCCCCTTCTTTCACGCATACAGCAGGAGCCACCCGCATGGCAGACGACGCAGGAGAATTTGACTACAGTGCTGACACGGCCAAGCCGCTGATTGGCGATAACCTGAAGAAATCCCTCATCAATTCGGCCGATCAGCTGGAACAGCTTGAAGCCGAAATTGCTGAACTCCAGTCGAAGATCGACACCAAGACAGCAGCGCTGAAAGTGTTGACCGACACCACAATCCCCGGCTTGATGGATGGTATGACTGGCGCTTTGGCGCTGGACGATGGTCGTGTGCTGGAAGTGACCGAGAAGATTCGTGCCTCCATCGCCGGCGAGAAAGCTGGACCAGCCGTGAAATGGCTGGACGAACACGATCATAGCAGCATCGTGAAACGCCAATTCGTGATCGAGTTCAATCGCGATGACGAAGCATGGGCAAAGAAATTCGAGGCCGATCTTCGCAAGCGGAAAAAGCCTCTGAACGTGGTGCGGAAGCATACCGTTCATCCCCAAACCTTGGAAGCATTTGTCCGCGAGCAATTCGCGCTCGGTGTCGAACTGCCCAAGGAAACCTTCGGGATCTACAGACAGCGGATCGCGAAGGTGACTCGGCCTGACGTCAACAGCAAGCCGAGGCGGTCGAAGAAGGACAAGAGTGACATCGCAGACTTCTAGACCAACGCGTCACCTGCGAAGTGGTGAGTTCATGGCACATACCCAACGATGAAACATCAAAAGCGAGAAAGCAACGATGGCTACGAAAACAGCGAAGACGGACGAAAAGTCCGAAGACAAAACGCCGGAGGCTGGAACCGATCTGGCTGCCGCAACTGGTTCGGCGATCGCCGATACAGCCGAAATGGGCGACTTTGACTACGGCGAAGATGCCGGGGCCGGATTCGAGAACACGAGTGGCTCGGATCTGTCGATCCCGTTCATGAACGTTCTGCAATCCAACTCGCCGGACGTCCAGCAATGTCAGGATGGTTCGATCATCCTCGGCATGTTCAAGAACACCGTGACCGGCGAATACACCAAGCGCTCGGGCTTTGTTTTCCTGCCCGTTCACAAGGAAGAAGCATGGGTCGAATGGATCCCGCGGGCCAAGGGCGGCGGCTTCGTCGGTCTTCATGCGCCGGACTCGGAAGCCGTGCTGAAAGCGATCGCGGACAATGGCGGCGACAAGATTCCGAAGAAGGGCGCCGACGGCAAGAAAGTTCCGCTGAAGGTCGGGGCGAACGAACTTGTCGAGACCTACTACGTCTATGGACTGCTCCTGGACGATACCGGCCTGGAAGTGAACGGCTTCGCGGTGATCGCGTTCACCTCGACCAAGATCAAGCCGTATCGCGACTGGCTGACCTCGATGTTCATGATCAAGGGCAAGCCGCCGATGTATGCCATCCGGGCGAGGATCTCCTCCGAGATCCAGACCAATGAAAGCGGCACGTTCGCGAATATCAAGATCGCTCCGTTCGCCGAAAACAACTGGATGAAATCGCTGGTCGGACGTTCCTCGCCTGTCTACGCTGAAGGCAAGAGGTTCCAGGAAATGGTGGTCAATGGCATGGCCCGCGCCGACTTCAGCAAGCAGGACAATGCCCACACGGCCGATGGCGGCGAAGTCGGAAGCCGCCCCTCTGCCGGTGCGAACGGGAACAGAGAAGAAACCCCGTTCTAAACCAGAAAGATCGGCGGTGCCTGCGGGGGTGTCCGCCGATCCTGCTCGTGAGGGTTTCGCCCGGAACCCAAACTGAGCCGCGCCGTCATCTTGCTTGCCCTGTGGGGTGGCGGCGCTCTTATTATTTAGCGAGGTAGAATATGGATTGGGCTCCCCAACAGGATGCCGGATTAGTCAAGGCCGATAGATGGTTCAAGCATGATACTGAACAACAGCAGATCTTTCGCATGTTCGGATATGCAGGAACCGGCAAGACAACTCTTGCAAAAGCCTTGGCGAGCGGGATTGACGGCACAGTTCTCTTCGCTGCATTTACCGGAAAAGCCGCATACGTTCTTCGACAGAAAGGTTGCGCCGCTCAGACCATTCACTCCCTGATCTATACTTCCAGGGACAAAGGCAAAGCGCAGATGCTCCAGTTAGAGAAAGATCTGGCAGATCTCAAAGAAGAACTCTCAAAGCAGGGCAAGACACCAACTGAAATCTCTTTGAACAAGCGGGTCCTGGATTTTCAGAAGATGATCCGCAACGAGAATGAAAACATTTCGCAACCATTCTTTATCAAAAATATCGACAGCGAATTGAAACATGCCTCTCTTCTGATCGTCGACGAAGTCTCTATGGTTGACCAGAGGATGGGCGAAGACCTTGTCTCCTTTGGAATCCCTATCCTCGTCCTGGGCGATCCGGCTCAGCTTCCACCAGTCAAAGGATCAGGTTACTTCACCAATGGTGCAAAGCCAGATGTCATGTTGACAGAGATCCATCGCCAAGCCCAGGAAAGCGGTATCCTGCGTTTCGCAACGGACCTTCGTCAGAAGAAAGCACCAAAGATTGGATCCTACGGGGAAGACTGCGAGATTCTCTCGATCCGTGATGTGAACAAAGACAACGTCATCATTCCAGATCAGCTGATCGTTGGCAGGAATGCCACTCGCTCGGCATACAATCATCGCCTTCGTGCTATCCTCGGCCTGCAAGGAGATCGGGGTTACGAAGATCTGCCGGTTCATGGCGACAAGGTTGTTTGTCTCAAGAACAACCACGAGGCTGGACTATTGAACGGCGCCCTATTCAAAGTCGAGGAAGCTGGCTCAGTCTACGACAACAAGATTGCTCTTGAAATTCTCCCAGAAGGTGAGGACTTCACAAAGACAGTCAGCAGCCATGTCCACCATTTTGAAGGCCGTTCAGGAGATCTCCAGTATTGGGAGAAGAAATCGGCCGAGGAATTCGACTACGGTTATGCTATGACTTGTCACAAGTCGCAGGGTAGCCAATGGGATCACGTCATGACATTCGATGAGTCCCGGTCGTTTGGAGATAACTGGCACCTATGGTCATACACGGCGGCGACAAGGGCCGCAAGGAAACTGCAATGGATTATGATGGACTGAAAGGCAGAAGAATGCAAGCCGAGATTATCGGACCAAGAACAGAGGCGGGGAACCTCATTCACGCAGAAAAGTATCGCGGAAAAGATGAGCCTTTCCGTGAGGCGATGAATCGTATCGCCGCTGCGACCCAGGACGACCACGATCACTACATGCACTATCGGCAGATCCTGCTGAAGATGCGGTTCATGCCTGCTGGCCGAGTTCAGGCAGCCATGGGTTCGTTGAAGAATATCACGGCCTACAACTGTTTCGTCATGGGCACGATCAACGACAGCTTCACGGATGATCCGAATGAAGAAGAAATCGCCCTGCATGGCGGTTCCTTCCATCCGGTGTCTATCATGGAAACAGCGATGCAAGCTGCCAAGACCATGCGTCAGGGTGGTGGCGTCGGCTACGACATCAGCACCTTGCGGCCTTCTGGCGATCAGATCCGTGGGGTCCAGTCGATCACCAATGGACCGCTAGCCTTTGCCCCCATCTACGACGCTGTCTGCCGCGCTACGTCGTCTGCTGGCAACCGCAGGGGAGCGCAGATGCTGGTCATGCGGGCTGACCATCCGGACATCGAGGCATTCATCCGTGCAAAGCATGTCGATGATGACAACATTCCCTATCACCTGCGGCCACTTCGCGGTTTCAACATGTCGATCGCTGTAACCGACGAACTGTTGGATGCCGTCAAGGGCGAAAAGACCTTCAAGCTGCGATTCGGCGGCAAGGACTATCGTGAAGTCGATGCTGTCGCCCTGTGGGAAATGATCATGAGGTCCACCTATGATTGGGCCGAACCTGGTGTCCTGTTCATCGATCAGATCAACCGCATGAACAATCTGTGGTATTGCGAGAAGATCGCTGCCACAAATCCATGCGGCGAGCAGCCTCTGCCTCCCTATGGTGCCTGCCTCCTGGGCAGCTTCAACGTGGTGAACTATCTGGTCTACGATGCAGTCTACAAGACTTACCATCTGGATTACGAGCAACTTGAGGCCGACATTCCTCACGTGGTCCGCGCTATGGACAATGTGGTGGATCGCACTCGCTATCCGCTGCCGCAGCAAAAGATCGAGGCCAAGAACAAACGCCGGATGGGTCTTGGTGTGACTGGTCTGGCGAATGCTCTGGAAGCCATGGGGTATCCCTATGGCAGTCACGGCTTCCTGGAAATGGAAGATCATCTGCTGCACTTCATCACCCGCCATGCCTACATTGCCTCGGCGATGCTGGCGAAAGAGAAAGGGTCTTTTCCACTCTATGACCAGGAGAAGTATCTGCAGAGCAAGTTCATCCAGACCCTGGATACCGATGTCGTCGACCTGATCAAGAAATACGGCATCCGGAACTCTCACCTGACTTCGATCGCTCCGACCGGCACCATCAGCTTCTCGGCCGACAATGTCTCGTCGGCTCTGGAACCTGTCGTGGCCTATGAGCAAATGCGCGGTGTCATCATGCCGGAAGGCAAGGTGAATATTCCTGTCACTGACTACGGTGTCGCCTTCCTGGGCGTTCGTGGCCGGACTATCGAAGATGTCACACCATCGGAGCACATCGCTGTTCTGTGTGCAGCCCAGAGGAATGTGGACTCAGCCGTCAGCAAGACCTGCAACGTGCCGACGAATATTTCCTGGACCGACTTCAAGGACATCTATTTTTCCGCTGCAGAAGGCGGGGCCAAGGGCTGCACAACCTATCGTCCGGCCGGAAAATACGACGAACCTATTAAGGCAATCGCCGAAAAGGTGGAATTTGCCGAAGGAGAAGCCTGTGCGTTTGATCCTGTGACGGGCGCTCGCACGGGAAATTGTGCTGACTAGTCCAACCGCGATACCTTGTGCTTGTCTTGGCTGCCCTAGTGCGCTACGTTACTAGAGCAGCCAATCAACAGGGCCGCTCAACCCATCAAGGATACCATCCATGGAAAATGTTGTGACATTTCAGGGCAAGGAACACACTCTTGCCTCTTTGAAGACCATGTCGATCGCCGATCTCCTGTCCCTGCGGAACCTCGTCGCCGTCAACCTCGGCGTGGCCGAGGTCAAGCAGTTCGCGACGCATGAAGTGGCCGTCAGCAACACGGCGGCGGCGCTGAAGAAGTTCGCCGACACCGTCGAGGCCGAAAAGAAAGCCGCACTGGAAGGCAAGGCACCGGAAGCGCCGAAACCCGAGAAAGCCCCGCGCGAACGTCCGAAGTGCTATTCGGCCGAATTCGTCAAGCGGCCCTCGCAGAAGATGTTCAGCCGGATCAAGAAGATCGGCCAGCCCGACAAGGCTCAGCGCCCGTTCGCCTGGGACAGCTTCACCGACGGGATGCGCCTGATCGACATCAAGGAAGATCCCGATCTTCACGCCGGCAAGATCTCGTTCTGGGGTCGTCAGGTTCCGCCGCTGATCGAACTCGTGCCGATCTCCGACGAGCAATACGAGAAGGAGGTCAACGAGTGGTATGCCAAGCACAACATGACCAACCCGAACGCCTCCAAGGAAGCCAAGGAAAAGGCCAAGGCTGAAGCCAAGGCCAAGGCCGAAGCTGACAAGAAGGCCAAGGCCGAGGAAGCCGCCAAGGCGAAGCAGGCCAAGGCCGACAAGGACAAGGCCGACAAGGAAGCCAAGGAAAAGGCCAAGGCCGACGCCAAGGCGAAAGCCGACGCCGACAAGAAGGCTGCTGCCGACAAGAAGGCCGCCGACGACAAGGCCAAGGCCGAGGCGAAGGCCAAGGCCGATGCCGAAGCCAAGGCCGCTGCTGACAAGAAAGCCGCTGACGCCGCCAAGAAAGCCTGAGGCATCATGCGCCTCCAGGAGTTCTATGGCTACGCCACGGAACGCGAACAGATCCGCCTCCGGAAGGAGGCGGGTCAACTGTTCCCGTGGACCGAAGATCAGATCCTGAGGGACTGGAAATTCACGAACGTCCGGCGCGAAAACGACAGGACCAGCCGGGCCTTCATCAAGAATGACTATGCCCCGCACCGCAACGACGACATGGAAACCATCCTGCTGAACTGTGCGATTCGTCGCTACTTCGGCACCGAGGAATTCGCCGCCGTCATTGGCTGGCTGCCGTTTCACAATTTCGATTGGGAACACCTTGAACTGGTTGCGCGTCTCGAGCGAGATGTCGGTCACAAGGTTTTCACGGGTGCATACGTCATCACGAACGGCGGTGTCTCAGCACCGAAGGAATGGGTCGTCGCCAAGTATTATATCAACGAACTCTGGAAACAGATTCCGAAGATCGTGGACATTGCCAACGAGACCCAGTCATGGCAGAAGGTCGCCGATGCCATGCGGAAGATCGATGGCTTTGGCGGCAGTG
>ERZ869921.1345-NODE-1345-length-10586-cov-3.778748_pt1 | contig 10586 bp, 16 predicted proteins | sample MGYA00579310_ERZ869921 | MGnify/ENA primary metagenome ERZ869921 (study PRJEB32216, sample SAMN09231816) | wastewater metagenome | place: USA: Maryland | collected 2016-06-21 | study: EMG produced TPA metagenomics assembly of the PRJNA472060 data set (Reclaimed...
ATAAGTGCTATTTTTGATACTTTATCGTTTAATTGGTTGATTTCTTCTGTGTGATCAACATCCTCCAATTTTCTTTTACAAGTCGGACAAAACTCACCTTCTTCTAATTGTTTAATTAAGTTCTGTGTGGAAACTTTATCCATACTATTATGATTACGCTCAAGAGTTAATGACTTATGCTCATCATTTAACTTATCTAATACCTCCTGATTAAACATATGTTCTAAAATTAAACTTTCTTTTTCTTTAATCTGATTTTCTAAACCAATAATTGTTTTATCAATTAAATCTTTTTCAGATAATTTAAGTTCTAATTTTGTATTTTCTTCCTTAATGGTATCTAAATTAGATTTATACTTTGATAATACTGAAAGGAGTTCTTTTTCCTTTTCTAATAAAGAATTATATTTGGTTTCTTCATAATGGTGTTCTAATCCATCAATATTAGTTTTAAGATTTAAATATTGTGTTTCCTTTTCTAATAATGTTGTTTTGGATAAAGATTTATCACCTAAAAGTGCCGTATAAGACAATTTAACCACCTCTGGATCGATTTTAATTATATCTTTAAGTAAATTATCCTTTTGGGTATTTAAATCAATTATATCTAATTTAATCGTATCAATTTTGGTTTGTCTATCTAAAATATCTTCTTTTATTTTGGTTATTTCTTCTTTATGTAAATCAATTTCACCTTTAAGTTGTTCAGTATTATATTGATTAGATTTGAGACCTTTTTGGTATTCGGTATAAAGTGTTTTACCGATATCACCTTTTTCTTGTAAAATATCTAAACCCATAAATCTTGAAAATATCTTACCTCTATCAGTAGCACCTGCGTGGATTAAATCTTCAAGGTTGTCTGAAGTAGCGATAATTGTTAAAAGAAAATCATCAATATCCCCAATATTTTGTTTAAGGACTTTTTCAGTTTCTTTTCTTTGTTCTTCAGTTTCATTCACTTCTGTTCCATCAGGATTTAGTTTAAAGAAATTGAATACAGATGAATAAGACCATTCGGCAGAACCTTTCTTTTTAGGTTTTCTTGTAAGTGTTCTATCTAATCTAAAATCGTGATCGTCAATTTGAATTACACCTGATACTTTTACTTCATTTTTATCTGTGTATAGGTTAAATATTTCTTCATTCTTTTTAGTGGAGAATGTTGAACCAAATAGGAGGAATACAATTGCGTTTAGTAAAGTAGTTTTACCACCTTGATTTTCAGGGTTTGAATTAATAATGGTGATACCTGGTATTTTCTCAAAGTTTATTTGGTTATTATCCCCATATGAAAGGAAATTAGAGAATTGGATTGACTTGATTTTACATTCATTTATTTTGAATGAAAGGTCTTTCTTTGTGATAAGTTTTTCATTTACTTTATCATCTAAGCGTTCAATAAATTCTGAATCTATGTTATTACCATTGAGTGAAACATATTCTTTAATAAGTTTTTTTTGGTAATTGAGGTCAAATAAGTTTTCAGAAATAATTTCAGTTTGTTCTGATTGTTTTACTTTTTTTGGTTTAAGTATTATAGATATTTTTTGGGTATTATACTTTTTTTGGAAGTATGATTTAACTCTAAGTTTTCTTTCCTTTGTAAAGTTTTCCGGGTAATCTTCCCACTCTACCCTAATTGTTGGTGATTTATATTTATTTTCCATTACTAAAATAATACTAATTTCTAAGTAAAAAGTAAGTATTTATTGAAAATGTGTTAAAAAAACAAAACACACATATAAAGAAACTAAAAAACCACATATTTATAATGAAAATAATGTTAAATATAATAAAAAAGATATGAAAATAATTAAATTAAGTGAATCGGATTTAACTAAGATAGTTAATAGAGTAGTGAATGAAGCATCGGGACCAAAAGTTATGAGCACATTTGAACCACCTGAAAGAAATATTGGTAAAAATACCTTTTCTAAAAAAAATATACCGGTTAAAAAACCTGATATTATTAAAATAAGAAGAGAAATGGCTCAAGATGTTATTGATCGTATTTTAAAATATGGTGATGACTATATATTTGAATTAGATAAGTTAAACAATAGTTATCCAATTAAAAAAGATCGTTTTGGACAATATTAATCTTCACCATATAAATCATTTATCTGAGTTTGTTTAACAGGCTCCGATTTTTTTTGTTCAATTGTTTCTGATATAGTTTCTTCTTTTTTCTTCCTACCACCTTTCTTTTTAGGTGTTTGAATGATTTCACTTGTATCCTTTTTAAGGGAATCCATAGGGGATCTACCCCATTTATTTTGAACATACCCCTTTTCAAGGCAATCATAAATAAATGTAGGTAAATCCAAATCGTTTAATTTACAGAAATCAATTATTTCTTTATCAATTTTAATTTCTAATTTCATTAGTCCCAAGAGTATATAATAAGTGATGTGTCTTTTTCATTTGAAAGTTTAATTAATTCATTAAACCAAGATTCTGTCATTTTACCAACCAATCTTTCCCCATTGTCAGAATAATCTGTTTTATTTTTGATTGAATGTTCCCAACAGAAATTAAATGTATCGGCTTGTTCTTCTCCGTGTCGTTCCCTATCTGCTTGATCACAAACCTGTTTAAGTAAATCTTTATCTATCGACCAATCAATAAGTTTTCCATTGCTGTCGAAAGTGAGCGTTCCGTATTGCGTTTTATCGGATTTAATTACTTCATTTGTGGTAATATCATCATCTTTTTTATAAAAGTTGAATTTTACGTATATTTTTCCTATCTTCATAACCGATAGAATAATAATATTTTGGAAAAAATAAATAAATTTTGGAATTGAAAATATTTATAATTAAGTTTGTAGTCTAAAAATGAAAAATATGATAAATTATTTCTTGATAATGTTTGGTAATAATCGTCAGATTTGTGAAGATCTAACGATTCTTTTGGGTGATGAAATTGTTAAAATGGCTGAGGGTGATAGTGTTATATTACTAACCCTTAAATCAACGGATAACATAGATAACCTTAAAATAAGGATTAAAGAGGCTACTTCTCCGTTTATTCTCATCCCAAAAGAGCAGTTTAAGGAAATTGCTTTACAGATTGATGAGGAAACATTAAAGTATTTGTTTAACACCAAAACTAAAGCACCTAAAAAACAGAAAGAAGAACCTGTTGTTTTAGATTTAAATACAATCTTAGATAAGATTAGTAAGACAGGTATGGATTCCCTAAAGAAAGAAGAAAAGGAATTCTTAAAAACATTCAACTAATGGAAATTACTTGTGGGATATACTTATACTCAACTGAAATTGATAGGGTTCTGGTTGGTCATGTGACTAACCAGAACGCTTGGTCTATACCGAAAGGACATTTTGAGGAAAGTGATGGTAGTTATTTTGCTTGTGCTGTTCGTGAATTATGGGAGGAAACTAATATTTCCCTTTCGGATATTAATATATTAGAAAAACACGAATTTGGTTTTAACGTATATAGGAATTCTAAAAAAAAGATTAAAACTTTTTTAATTATAACTGACACACCTATTGAAACATTAAATATTAAATGTAATTCTTATTTCTACGAGAATAACATAAAAACCCCTGAGTTTGATACCTATAAATGGATTAGAGTTGATTCTTTAAAGAATTATGTTCATTATGCCCAGTATCAAAATGTAGAAAAAATTAAAAATTTGATTTATTAACCTTTTTTTACTATACTTGTATTGTAAATAATTAAACAACAATTTATGACAAATACCGCCAACACTTTTTTCATTGACCAAAAGGAGATATCTTCTTATTTAAAAGAAATTAGAAAATATGCCGATGTTATTTCAAAGGAAGAAGAATCTGAACTAACCGAGAGAGTTCTAAATGGGGATAAGAAAGCCCGTGAAGAACTAATTAAAGCAAATCTTAGATTTGTAATATCAATCGCTAAAACATATCAAAATAACGGAATTCCATTATCAGACCTTATCGCTGAAGGTAATTTAGGATTACTTAAAGCAATTGAAAAGTTTGATAGGACTAAAGGATATAGATTTATATCATATGCGGTATGGTGGATTAAACAATCTATCATAGAATCTATCAACGAACATTCAAGAAATATTCGTATTCCTGTAAATCAGATAAACGACTACTTAAAGGCTAAGAAAGAAAACAAAGATTCTGATGAAGAAATGGTTGAAATGTTTCCAACAACACAATCAATATTTGATATTATCAATGAAGATGGTGATGAACTATTGGATATAATTGAAGATGATGGGGCTTTAATGCCGGATCATCAATTAAATAATAATCAAAATAACCTTAAAGGTGAGTTGGAAAAACTATTATCTAAATTGGATGATAAAGAAAGAGCCATTATTAAAATGTATTTTGGTATAGATGGTGAGCCAATGACATTGGAAGCGATTGGTGATGAGTTTGATTTGACAAAAGAACGTATTCGTCAGATTAAACAAAAAAGTTTAAATAAGATACGTTCAAACGCAATTGATTTATTTAAATATTTTGGGTAATGAGTAGAGTTATTCTTATAGATATTGATGGAACTATCTGTGATGATATTCCAAACGAACAAAGTCATTTATTCGCTACCGCTAAACCATTTTTAAATGCTAAGGAAACCATAAATAAGTGGTATAGTGAGGGAAATACAATAGTATTCTTTACCGCTAGAGAAACTAAAGATAGACAAATAACTTTGGATTGGTTGAATGAACACGACTTCAAATACCACCAATTAATTACGGATAAACCAAGATGTAAAGATGGTGATGAATACATTTGGATTGACAATAGAAAAGTGAGAGGTGTCACCTATATGGGTAATTGGGGTGAATTAAAGGAAGTTGATGCTAAAATTAAAATATTTTAATATTTGGTATTATTAAAAAAATTACCTATCTTTGTATTATTAAAAAAAACAACATTAAAATTATAAATTATGATTGAAACAATGGATAGTTCAGAAAAGAAGTCAGACAAAACTCCAATATTGGATACTTTTGGCAAGGATTTAACCGCTTTGGCTCAACAAGGTAAATTAGACCCAGTAATTGGACGTGACAAAGAGATTGAGCGTATCGCTCAAATTCTTACAAGACGTAAGAAAAACAACCCAGTCCTTATTGGGGATCCGGGTATTGGTAAATCACAAATCGTTGCTGGTTTGGCTATGAGAATTCACGAAAAGAAAGCCCCAAGAACTTTATTAAATAAAAGGGTTATTGAACTTGAACCCGGTGCTTTGGTTGCGGGAACTAAGTATCGTGGTCAATTAGAAGAAAGGGTTAAGGTTCTTTTGGCTGAATTGTCTAAGAGTAAAGACATTATTCTTTTCATTGATGAAGTCCATACTATTATGGGTGCAGGTGGGCAAGGATTGGATGTCGCTAATATGTTTAAACCAGCGTTGGCTCGTGGTGAGATGCAATGTATAGGTGCTACCACTCTTGATGAGTATCGTGAGTCTATTGAAAAAGATGGGGCTATGGAACGTAGATTTCAAAAAGTGGTGGTAAATGAACCAACCCCTGAAGAAACCCTTCAAATCCTAAATAACATTCGTGGTATCTATGAAGATTATCACAATGTAAAATATACTGATGAAGCAATTAAGGCTTGTGTTAATTTATCAGTTCGTTATATGTCGGATAGATTTCTTCCAGACAAAGCAATTGACTTGTTAGATGAATCAGGTTCAAGAACTCAAATTAAAGACATTGTTGTTCCTGAAGATATTACCAAACTTGAAAAAGAATTGGTTGATATTAAAAAGGAAAAGATGAGAGTTGTTAAAACTCAAGAGTTTGAATTGGCCGCTAAAATCAAGAAAGAAGAAGATGCTGTTAATCACGAATTGGAGTTAAAACGTAAGATTTGGCAAGATTCAATGAAATTGAATAAGACGGTTGTAAATGATACAGATATTGCTGACATCATTTCAATTATGACTGACATTCCATTATCTAAGATTACGACTAACGAAGGTCAAAAATTATTGGGTATTGAGGCTGAATTGGGTAGAAAAATTATTGGACAACCTGAAGCTATTTCTAAATTGTCAAAAGCAATTAAAAGAACAAGAGCTGGTGTTAAAAATCCAAATAAACCATCAGGTGTATTCCTTTTCTTAGGGCCAACAGGTGTGGGTAAATCTCAATTAACTAAGGCGGTAAATGAGTATTTATTTGAGGGTAGAGATAATCTAATCCGAGTGGATATGAATGAATACGCTGAGAAGTTTAACCAATCACGTTTAATTGGATCACCTCCAGGATATGTTGGTTATGATGAAGGTGGTGAATTAACTGAAAAAGTTAGAAGAAAACCATATTCAGTTGTATTGTTCGATGAGGTAGAAAAGGCTCATCCTGATATTTTCAACTTGTTATTAAGAACATTTGACGAAGGATTTATGACAGATGCTTCTGGTAGAAAAATTGATTTCCGTAATACCATTATTATTATGACTTCTAACTTGGGAACAAGAGAAGTGAGAGAACAAGGTATGGGTATTGGTTTCTCTAATGAAAAGAGTGTTTCTAAGGAAAAGATTGATTCTACTTTAATGAAAGAATTGAAGAAGTTTTTCAAACCTGAATTCTTAAATCGTTTAGATGATGTGATTGTATTCAATCCATTAGAGAAAGAACATATTTTCCAAATCTTTGACGTGGAAATTGTTGGGTTGAAGAAGAGAATAACTGGTTTAGGATATACACTTGAAATATCTGAAAAGATGAAAGAGTATGTTGTGAATGAAGGGTTTGATGCTGAGAATGGGGCGAGACCATTGAAACGTAGTATTGAAAAGAATATTGAGGATCCTATTTCAGAAGAATTGTTAAAGGGTGATATTAAGGAAGGTGAAACACTTTTTGTTGATTATGTTGATGAAAAGATTGTTGTCTCAATAAAAAAAAGACAGGAAGAACTAAGTAATTAGTTAATAAACTAATCCATATCATCACTTATTGTGATGATATGGATATAAATTCAAAATAAAATGAAAAGATATAGACATATGGGAAGTGTTTCAGTAAATGTGGATGTGGATATTGATGATATCATATACGAATTAAGTAGGAGTGAAAAAAGGGATTTATTTGACGCACTTAAAGAAGATTTAGGTATTGAATCTCTGGTTGATGGTGATGAAGTAATAGTCGGAACTACAACTGAACAGGAATTGTTTGACATTTGTAATAAGATTTATGAAAATCGTAATTCTTTAACGAATGAAGATAAGGTATTGTTAGTTAAACTATCCAAAAAAGGGTGGTATGAAAAGGTAGTGTAATGGAAGAAAAAGAAACTTTAGTTGAAAAAATCACCGATTGGTGGTGGGATAATATTGGTTGGAAAATCAGAAATTTTTATCGATCAATTAAAAATGTGATTAGATGGTTTCCTATTATTTGGAAAGATAGAGATTGGGATAGTTGGTATATTTTCACAATCTTACAAACCAAATTAAAGTTTCAATCCAAATACATTGGTGAAAGGGATTTTCACACCAGAGCAAAAAGAGATGCTGAAGTAATGAATCTTTGTGTTAATCTAATTGAAAAGGTTAAAGATGAATATTATGTTATGGAGTATATGGATTACCATCATACCGAATATAAGTTTATTGATTCTGATAAGTTAGGATATAAAGAACTGGTATTTAATGATATTAGTGAATGGTTTGAAGAATACTTTAAGAAATATCCCTTGATATATACGAAAGTATTAAATAATGAAAATAACTTGTTTCCGATACTAGATGAAGATACTAATAGGGTGAGTAATAAAAAGATTGCTATGAATATGTCATATATAAATCATAGTAGGGCTCGTAAGTTGTTGTTTAAAATTATGAACGAACGAATTGAAGGATGGTGGGAGTAATCTCACCATTTTTTTTGCTTTATTTTATTGGGGTTTCTATTTATATATTAATATATGAATATAATTTATGATTTTAAAACATTAGAAAGCAATTATTCTTTAGTACCAAATAATAAAGAACAAATTGTATTAGGACATACATCAAGAAATATAAAGGCTTATTTAGATGGAGTTAAGTTAAGGAAGAGTATAAAAATACCTAACTATACGATAGATAAGGAGGGTAAGGTGTATAATCATTTCACACCTGATAATTATTCGTTTGTTGTTCCAAATGATAAAACAATAACGATATTTTTAGAGAATGATGGTTGGTTAATAAAAAAGAAAAAATATTATTATAATTGGATTGGTGAGGTTTATAATGGTGATGTACATGAACAAGAATGGCGTGGGTATAATTATTGGGCTAAATATAGTGATGAACAAGTAAAATCATTGAAGTGTTTAGTTGATGACTTATGTATGAAATATACTATATCAAGGAATACGGTTGGACATAATACAAAGTTATTGGATCCTACATCCGTTAAGGGTATTTTATGTAGAAGTAATTATTATGAAGAATATACTGATTTAAGCCCGGCTTTTGATTTTTCCAAAATAAAAAATAAGATAAAAAAGAAATAATATCATATTTATATGTATGAAAACAAAACACGACATAACCAAATCAATTCTTAAAAGGATAAGGTTGGTAGAACAAGGTGAGGAAGAAATTACGTTTAGTAAAGATGAAGAGGTTTTAGATAAACCTGAAGAACAATTTAGGAAGTTTTTGATTGATGGATCCATCGTTCAAGTGTCAGGTTTAGATGCTACAGAACTGGAATTTACGGAAAATGAAAAAGAGGCTTTCAGATCATCAATGCAAGGTTTTATAGATAATATTACTGACTTAGTTGAGTTTAAGATATTGAATATATCTTCAGCTAATATTGAATGGGTTGGTGATTTAACCCAAGAAAATATTGAATGGGTTTATTCATTGGATGAGCAAAATGGTTGTTATATATCAGCAAATATGCTACAATTGACAGATGAAACTCTTGAATTGATAAACAAACTTAAACAAAACTATAAAGAGTGGGCATCAACTTGGGGTAGAATTCTATCAGATAGAAGAATTGACAGAAGAAAAAAAACAGGTAAAAAAGAAACACGTAGAATATGAAAGATTTAATCAAACAAATATTAAGAGAATCTAATAATATGTTTAATATTCACGATAAAGATAGTTCAGATTATAAACTTATTGATAGTGTGAATAATCTCTATTTTCAAAAATTGGAATCTCAAGGAATGGGTTTATATATTTTAACCAGAGATGGTAGATACATAATGTCTTTTAACAAGGTAAATAGTAGAACCGAATTAAAAAAATATGAAAATAAAAATTATAGGATTGATGGTTTTGTAATAAATGAAAACACGGCTGAAAAAATTAAAAAGGCTGTGGATAATATGAATGAGATTGTTGAGTTAAAATACAATTCAATTAAATTACTTAATCAACACCTAATAGCGTCAATATCTGAAGCAATTAAAAAACAAAAATGAAGGGAACATTAGAAATAATTAAAATTGTGGCATTACTAATAGGTATGTATATTATTGTCACACAAGTAATGAATGATAAAACAAAATCCATTCAAGATAAATTAGATAAAATTGAATCCAATTCAAATCAAATTGATTCTATCTTAACTGTCGTTGATTCAATTAAAGCGCAAAGGGCTCAAGTAATCAATAATATTGATAAGAGAACAACGGTAATCAACCAACAAAAAGAAGATTTGAAAAAACCTTTACCAAAGGATACGAATATCCATAACGCAATAAATTTCTTACACGACTTCGCTAAATGAGAAAATTATTAATATTATTATTTACATTTATTACGATAAATGTTTATTCACAAAAAATAGATACGTGTTTTACGAGACCTGAATTAATTAATATTGCTCACAACATAAAACAATTAAAGTATCAGGATTCAACCAAAACTGAAATTATTAAACAACAAGATTCGGTGATTATAGATCAAAAGGATGTAATTACAAAAGATAGTGTAATAATTACTAGTGATAGTATTGTTATTGGTAAGTTTAAAGAAAACGAAGAAAACTATAAGGGTATTATAACAGATTATAAAACTATGGGTGTTATGAAAAAGACTTTATATTTTACTTATGGTATATTACCTGGAATAATTATAGGTGTGTTATTAAGGAGATAATATGATAATAATAGATGTAAAAAAAGAAGGTGGGTTAGATAGAGCCTTAAAGAAGTTTAAGTGGAAGTTTGAAAAAACTGGTGTTGTAAAAGAACTTAGGGAAAGACAAGTATTCACTAAAGAATGTGTTAAAAAAAGGGAACAGATTAAAAAGGCTGTATATAAAGAAAGTAAAATGCCGAAGTAAATGAATATTTTATTAGAAGGTAAAAAAGAAATCATAGAAAAAACAAAAAAGAAACATTCTACCGATAGTGAATTCATTGATAGAATGTTTGCTATTGATCCGACATCACAAGGTAAATACGCCGAATGGATTGGTAAGTATTTAGATTTATCACTTAAATTTAAGGATTACGATAAGATTGAAGATATGATAACTAAAATTATTATACCTTTTGAAAAAAACTATAAAAGGATTGATGATGATATTGTAAATCAATTTGTAGATAAACTTACTG
>ERZ869921.1346-NODE-1346-length-10585-cov-11.376923_pt1 | contig 10585 bp, 15 predicted proteins | sample MGYA00579310_ERZ869921 | MGnify/ENA primary metagenome ERZ869921 (study PRJEB32216, sample SAMN09231816) | wastewater metagenome | place: USA: Maryland | collected 2016-06-21 | study: EMG produced TPA metagenomics assembly of the PRJNA472060 data set (Reclaimed...
GCCGGCGCGGGGGCTCCGGCACAGCCGGCGAGCAGGGCGGCGGCGAGAGCCGCGACGATCACTGGCACGTGCACACCTGCGTCTCGCAGGTTGCCGAACAGGTTGCGGCCGCGCCGTTGCCGCCCCCGAGGTCGCACTCCTCCGCGCCCGCCACCATCCCGTCGCCGCACGTCGTCGCGCACGAGCTCGGGCTGCCCGTGCACGCCCACCCGCTCTCGACCGTGCACAGCGCGGAGCAGCCGTCGCCGTCCGCCGTGCTGCCGTCGTCGCAGGCCTCGACCCCTTCCTTCGCGCCGTCGCCGCACACGGGGGGTGGGCCCGCCAGCTCGTAGGTGAGGCTCGCCGTCCCGCCGAAGGCGTTCATGTGCACGCCGGTCTCGAGGTACAGGGCGAGGAAGCAGGAGCCGCTCGCGGGGCAGGCGTTGAGGAGGGCGGTGACGTCCCACCGCTCGGTGGTCGTCGCGTCGTGGGGAGCGATCGTGTCCGAGAGGACGGTGCCGGCGGCGTCCACGCGGGGAGCGGACGCGGGCGAGCGATCGGCCGCACCCTTCGCGCCGGGCACCTCCCAGGCGCCCGCGCCGTACCGGTACCAGGAGGCGACGTTCGTACTGGTCCCGCTCGAGCCCGGGCAGTAGCCGGCCTGACCCATCACGGGGCGAACCACAGGACGGGTAAGGACGTGGAGCTTCACCGTGCCGGGGTTGGGGTTCTGGTAGGTCGAGAGGGTGGTGTTGACCTGGAAGCGCGCGCCGGCGACCGGAGCGCCGGGGGCGGGGTACTCGAAGATCATGGTCGCGCCGGGCTGGACGCACGAGACCGCCGAGTCGGTGTAGTCCGTGCCGCACTCGCACCACTGGTTGACCGCGGGGTCGTTGCAGACGGTGGCGGTGCCGGGGGCGTTCTGCGAGGTGATCGTCCAGCGGGCGGACAGGGTCGGGGTGAGCGCGCTCGCGGCCTCGCCGGTGGGGGCGTTTCTGGACTCGGGCGCGCCGCAGTCGGCCTTGCAGTCGAGCAGGTCCGCCTCGCAGTTGGGGTTGGGCTCCCCGGGGGGGCAGTTGTACTCGACGACGCAATCGGAGATGCACTTCTGCGGATCGCCATTCCCGCAGCCCGTGGAAGGGAGAGCGACCGCGAAGAGCAGGGAGAGCACCGCCAGGAGGGCGGAGACAGCGGGGTGTTTTTTCATGCCCGCAGCGGTACCGCGCGCGTGCGCACTACCCGCGTTCCCACGGCCGGCGCAACCGGCAGAGCCCGTCGTTCTCGGTTCGGAGAAACCGCTCCGCGAGCTCGCGGCCGGGCCACGGGGGGAAGGCCACCCCCGACATCGCGACGTTCGCCTCGCCCCCGTACAGCCGCACGGCGGCTTGGGTCCACCCCACCGGGTGCTCGTCGACCCTCCCGGTGCCGAGCACCTTCCGCCACGACGCGTAGCGGTCCTGGATGAAGTCCACCCAGGACGCCACCATGCCGGGCCCGAGCGCGCTCTTGGCGAGCGGGCACATGCCGATCGACCACGCCCCGGCCCCATCCTCCCCGGGGCGCAAGAGCTTCTCCACGACGAACAGCGCCTGCTCGGCGAACGGCACGGGGGCGGGCGCGAGGCTCACGCCGCCGGCTCCTCCGCGGCCTCGGGTGCGACGGGCGGGAGCGGGATGGTCTTGCCCTCGACCGGGAGGGGGAGCCCCGAGGAGTCGATCGTGAACGGCACCCCGTGGGCGAGCGCGAGGCGCTGCGCGACCGCGCGGTGGGCGGTCTCGACCACGACCCGAACGGTGGGCGCGAAGTCGACCAGGGCGATGTGGGCGCCGTCCTTCCTGCCGTTGTCGGCCCATCCCCACATGGCGGCCAGCCTTCGCAGCACGGCCTCCTCCGCGGTGAAGGCCGCCACGCCCCACATGTCCTTCGGGGTGACCCCGAAGATAGAGGTGACCGCCTCGCGGCGCGCAAGCTCGATCGCGGGGAGCCACTGGTACCCGTCGTACGCCGTGTCCGCCTCGCGAAGCCGCTTGTCGGTGATCTCGGCGGAGAACCGGACCCGGGCCAGCGCCTCGCGCGGGTCGATGACCGGGTGGCCCTCCGCGGTGGGGATGAGGTCGAGGTCGGCGAGCTCCCTGAGGCCCTCCTGGATGGTGGCGAGGGTCGCGCCGCGGACGCAGATGCTGATCCGCAGGTGATTGAGGGCGGCGGCGACGAGTGCGGACCGCTGCTCGTTCGTGATCATCCCGGGCGGGGCGTTGGCGAGGGCGGTGGCTCCGAGGCCGAAGCTCGACGTGCTCTTCAGCGCGCGCTCGATCAGTGCTCCCACGGCGGGGAAGAAGGCGGCGCGACGGGCCTCCTCCTTGGCCTCGCGATCGGGCGCGGCGACGGCCACGATCGTGAGCTTCACGATCTCCGCCAGCGCCGCCTCGTAGCTCGGGAGCGGCGTCTCGGTGCCGTCCTCGGCGACGGCGAGGATCTCGGCCTTGACGGCCCCGCCCCGAAGGCACTCCCCGTGAAAGCCAGCGGCCTCGTCGAGCGTGGCTCTCCAGTCCCGAACCTGACGGCCGTTCTCTTTGGTCCTTCGGACCCAGTAGCCCTTGATGCCCATGCCCTCACCGTGCGTCGCGCCGGTGCATCGGTCAACCGGAGCGCTGACGTGTCTCATGGTGTTCCGCTATACCGGTGCTATCAGGAACACCATGAGATCGACGAGCGGTCGGGGGCTCACCCGCTTCTCCTTCACCTACCGGGACATCGCGGCGCTCGTGGGGCTTCGACCCGAGGTGGTGCGCAAACTGGCCCGGCCACGAAAGACGCCCGCCGGCTCCCACCCCGCCGCCTTCGACCCGCGTGACCTTGGGTCGGTCGTGGCGTTCGTGATCGAGCGGTCCGACGAGCATCGGACGGCAGTGGCCGAAGCTGTGCTCGCGGCCGGCGGCGACATGTCGAAGGCCGCTGCCGCGCTCGGGGTGTCGCGCAGCACCCTGTACCGTCGGGCGCGGTCATCCCCACGTTGACCGAGACCTCGCCCGTGGCCACCCTGCCCACATGCAGGGCTACGGCTTCGTGATCGACACCGAGGAGTACGCAGGGTCCCACTACCGGGAGACGGTCGCGTTCATGACCGGGCAGGTGGGTGAGTGCGGGAACGGCGAGGCGGAGCGTCGCTTGGCCCGGGCCGAGATGATCGCGGACGCCCTCGATCGCCGCGTCCTCGCGTGGTGCGATCGCCACATCCAGCAACGCCCGGACGAGCACGGGTGCCGGCGGCCCGTCGACATCTACCCCACCCCCGGGTGGCTCAGCGACGGGCTGGGCGGGGACTACCGGGCGGAGGAGGCCGGGTCGCCCGCGGTGGCGGAGCGGTACCGAGAGGGGGCGAAGGAGCGAGGCTACGCCGTCCTGTCCGATGGCCCCGGTGCGCACCCCGCGTACCTGTCCGTCGTGGCCTGGTTCGACGAGCGGCCGCCGGCGTGGGTGGTCGACACCCTGAAGCGCCGGGCGGCCACCTGCCTCGCTCGCCCCACGGAGGACCGAGACGCGGTGAAGATCACCGGCTACCGGGTCGTGCGCACCGGGGCCGCGGACGAGACCCTGGAGACCCTGCCGGTTCCGTAGCTCGCCGCCCCCCTTGGCTCTCGCGGAAGGCGTGGCGATGGTAGGTGTGCGGTCAAGCGCCGCACTGACCACCCCGAGAGACACCCACCCATGAGCGACATCCTGTTCCGATTCGAGGACGGCACCACCGATTTGCGCCCCTCGAACTGCCCGTTCCGCCACCAGTTTCTCGATGACGCAGCCGATGGCTTGTTCACCGACGGACTCCCGACCTGGGAGCAACTCCAGGGCTACGTCCACACGTTCGACAACTGCGGGCGCTCGGGGCACCCCGTGTACGTCTGGCGGATCACAGGCGGGCGTGGGGAGGGCGAGACCCTCACCGGGGAGTGGCAGCGGGCGATGGCCGAGACGGTCGCCCAGCAGATCGCGCGGCTCACCCGGGAGCGCGATGAGGCGACCGCCCGCCTCGCCCGGGCGTCGGCCTTCGCCTTCTGCGAGGGGGACGTCATGCTCGTCCGGCGCGAGGACGGCACGTGGCGGATCATGGGCTGGGGCGAGCCGGAAGGCGGACCGGCCCCCCTCCCCGTCCTGTGGGCGAAAGCCGAGCAGACCGAGCGCGGCCTCGGATACAGCGTGCCCGCAGCAACCCTGATCGCCCGGTGCGAGGCGGCCGTGATCGCCGCGGGGTGGGTCGCGGAGATCGAGGACGTTCGGGAAGGTGAGCTTGTCTATCGACCGCCGCCCTCGGAGCCACCGACCACCACATGGGTCGCGATCGCTCGCGGCTCGGGCTGGTCGCCCCGCGAGCTTCGGCGGATGGCTTCCAGTGCCGTGGAGCGGTGCCGGGCGTTCGGGATCGAGGTGAACCTTGGCCGCTGACGCCGGGCAGGAGCGGGCCGCGCTCGCGGAGCTCGACCTCGCGGTGAGCCTCGCGCGGTCGGAGATCACCCGGGCGCGACAGGTGGTGATCGACCAGATGCCGGGGGTCGGCGCCGAGCAGGTGGACGCGCTCCTCGGAGCGATCGGGGCGGCGCTGCGGGCGGCGCAGGAGAGGGCCGTAGCGATCGCGCGCGGCGAGCAGGGGAAGACCGATGACGCGGGGGCCGTGGCCACCGCAGGAGAAGAATGACGATGGCGCACATCCGGATCGACGACGACTTTGGCAAGAAGGCCCTTGAGGAGATTCGAGAAAGCATGCGGCCGCGCGTCCCGATGGACGGAGAGCGGAACGAAGCGCACCTGACCGCGCTGGCCTCGGTCGACGAGACGGCCGCCGTGTACGAGCGCGAGACGCGGTGGCACTCGATGCTCGCGAAGGAGCGCGACGTCGCCCGCGCGCAAGCGGCCCACTTCCGCAAGCTCGCGGCCTCGTGGGGCGTGCCCGAGGAGAAGCTCGCCGAGGTGGACGCGATCGCCGCCCCGCCTCCGCACGACCTGACGCCGTCGGAGGTGGCGCTCGCGAAGGTACTTGCGGCGTGGGATGAGTGGCCGGACGCGGAACTTGCGCCCGTACCTACGATCGCGCTGTGTGGCATCGGTCAAGCGCTCTTGGTAACCGGGTGGGTCGACGACAACGCGGACCCCACCGCCGACGGGCAGGCGTTGCTCGACCGCGCCCGGAAGGCCGGTGTCCTGTGAAGCTGCCGATCACCACGCTGCTCACGCTCGCGACCATCGTGCCCCTCGCCGAGGACGGGCTCCTTCCCGGCGAGCGCTCCCCCTTCCGCCTCACCCCCAACCAGGACCGCCGCGCGCGCGTCCAGTCGATCCGCGACCGCACGGGGTGGGTCTACCCGCGGTGCCGCGAGGTGGCGGCGAAGAGCGACTCGGAGATCGAGGCGCTGGTGCGGGAGCACGAAGAGGCGCAGCGCGCCGAGATGAGGAGACCATGACCGCCCCTGAAACCCCGCAGACCCCCGCCCTCAGCTTCGGTCTGCCCCTCCCGATCTGCAAGGTCCGGGTCCGCTTCGCCAAGGACGGAGCCGTGGTGGACCTCCCCGAGGACACCCGGGTGAAGCCGTGCGTCGACGCGAACCTCGTGCCCCTCCCGATGCTCGCCCTCTTCCGCCGGCAGACGGTGCTGATCGAGCGGACCCCGGGCGCGTGGGAGTGGGGGACCGTGGAAGGGTGGGACGAGGAGTGCCGGCGGCTGCGCGCCGAGGTGTCCCGCTTGCGGGAGCAGGCGACCTCCTCACCCCCGAGGCCCCCGCCCAGCATCACCCCCGGCACGCTCGTGAGCTTCCAGGCCGGGGACCACGTCTGCGTCGGGTACGTCGACAGCCTCGATCCCGTGGCCGCTGGCTTCGCGGCCAACGTGACCGCCTGCAAGGTGCAGCCCGGCCGGTGGGCGCGGGAGAAGAACCCGTCGCTCGACGGAGCCCTTCAGTCCTGGCGAGTGCCTCTCGGGGACCTCACGCCGTTGCCCTCCCCCGACATCGACCCCCGCCCGCTCGGCCCGCGGCTTCGGCGCAAACCCCGCTGACGCTCAGGAGACCCCATGCCCCCCAAGAAGAAGAAAGCCCCCGCCCCCGCCGCTCCCACGCCTGCCCCTCCGATCTTCGGTCAGTGGGTGACCCTCCCCGACGACCTGGGGTCCGAGGACTACTCGCTCGGCGATTGGCAGCCGCTCCCCCCGGGGCCGCTGATCTCCGCGGTCGACCGCTTCTTCTTTGCGAGCGACATCGACCCCGCGACCCACCTGGTCGCGGTGCTTCAGGGGCCCGAGGAGGTCGGCGTGTTCATGCGCAGTCGGGCGTGGAACGCCGCCCCCGAGACCCGTTCCACCTGGCTGTGGAAGCGCGGCGGGACGATGCTCTGCCCCGCGCACCCCGACACGGGAGACCACGACTTCTCGGAGATCCACACCGGCGACTACCTGGAGAAGCCCCGGCACCCTGCGGCGCGCCGCGGCGTGAAGGGCTGGCTCGAGTGTCCGCGGCAGGGCTGCAAGGGCTGGGTCGAGTACGACTTCGGCGACGGGTTGCCCGAGGCGATCGTCGAAGCGCTCAAGGCGGTCGAGGGGTGGCGGCCGCCGGTGAACCCGGCCCAGTTGACCCTGCCGCTCGGCGTGGGCACGGTGGGGACATGACGCTCGCACTTTCCGCTCCCGTCGACCCCGTAGCAGCCTTCCTCGCGCGCCACGCGGACGACCCCGACACATTCGTCTGCACCTGCGGACAGGAGCGCAAGATCGGCGAGAAATGCAGCACGCCGGAGCGGTGCGCGATCCTCTTCGCCCGGGCGACGTGCGTCTGCTCGCTTCCCGGCGCGACGCGGAAGGAGTGCGGCGGCGCGCGCAACCTGAAAACGCCGTGTCGCTGTCGCTGCCACACGCGGCTGCCGGAGGACAAGGAGGCGGAGCGCCTGTTCTTCTGGGTCGTGAGGTTCACCACCGGGTACCAGGGAGAGAGCCGAAACGCCCCGGTCGCCAGGCAGCGCGACGCGCGGCGCCTCTCAAGGCAGGCGGCCGCCGGGATCGCTTGGGAGTGGAACCTGAACCATCCCGGCTCGGCGCGCTACGTCCGTGTGCGCCGCCGGCGTCCCCGGTCACTCGCTCGGCTCCCCATCGTCCTCCCCGTCCCCGGGTTCTGACGTAGCGCCTGGCGCTCTGTCAGCACTGACCCCCGCCTCTTCCCCCTCAGCCGGGCCCCGGGCTGCGCCTTGCAGCCACCCGAGCCCCACCGCGACCACGTGCTTGCAACACCGCCCGAGCTGGCCCTGCGGGCAGGTGCAGCTCGTGGCCAGCGCACCGTCCTGCGACGAGAGCCGGGTCTCGTAGTCGAGCTCCCCGTGCACCACGGCGGCGATCGCCTCGCCCTCCTGCTTCAGCCCGTCCACCCGACCGCCCGCCAGGTAGGCTTCGCCACGCTCGTAGGTGCCTGGATCCACCATGCCGACCAGCACCTCCCGGGTGAGCAGCGTCGCGAGCGGCACCGGCGGCGGGGGTGCGGCCTCCTCGGGGGCGACCGGATCCGCGGGAGGTCCCGCGCCGTCCCCGCTCCCGCCCGCAGCGGTGACCCCCGGCTCCTGCATCTTGGCCGCGAGCCGGGCGTGGTCCCGGGCGATCTGCTCCCGCTCGTGGGCCATCTGCGCGAGCAACTCCTCGTCCGTCATCACCCCGCCCGGGGCGCTCCCCACCGGCTCGATCGCCCGCAGGTGCGTCGACAGTTCCAGGGTGATCGCCTTGCCCTGCGCGAGGGCCCCACCCGCGATCGCGGCCGCGCCGCGGGAGACCCGCATCGCCCGCTCCATCAGGCGCACCGCGCCCTCGAGGTCGAACGGGTTCTCCTTGTCCGCCTCCATCTTCGCGAGGGCCTTGCACTCGTCCCGCACCCGCTCCGCGAGCGGCACCACCCCCGCCAGGATCGCCTGGGTGGCGTACACCGCCTGCGCGGCCGCGCGACGGGAGCGGGCCCCGATGTCCACCATGTCGTGGCGAGCATCGAGCAGCACCCGCTCGCCCCACTCCCGGTCGATCGGGATCAGCGGCTGCGCCGCCCGGCGCGCCTGCTCGGACGGGAGCGGCTCGTAGCCCTCTGGGTCGGGGAGGTCGAGGGGTGGCCGGGGATCGCGGGTCTCGGGGGGGAGCCGATCGGTGGCGACGTCCCGGCTTACCCGCTCAAGCGCCGCCCTGGACAGGGCCTGCGGGATCCGCGGGCGAGTCGCCGGGCGCTCCCGGGGAGCAGGGGGAGCGAGGGGCGGCAGCACGTCCCCTGGATCCAGTGCGAGCCGGGGCGTCTCCACCGGGCTCACCGGAGGTGAAGCGGGGGGATCTTCGGGGAACGCCGCGTCACCGAGGGCCGCCGCGGTGGCCGCGTCGAGCTCGCCGCCCCAGATGTCCGTGTCGTCCGGCGGGGGAGGCGGCGCTTCTCGGGGGAGGGGCGCTGCGACCCGCGCTGGCTTGGGGGCGGGAGGGGGAGGCGGCGGCGGCGGAGCCGCGGGGGGCGGGTTGCTTTCCAGGCGTCGGAGAGCCCGAAGGAAGGCCTTCGACTGGATCTCCGGTACGCCCTCAGGTCGGGGTGGCGGGAGGCGGCGGCCGGCGAGCACCTCCTCCCGAACCTTCCGGAGGGGCACCCCGCCGAAGGCCTTGTGCCCGTCCTCCCATGCGCGCTTGGCGACCCGGAGGTCGCACCCGACCGCTCGTCCAGCCGCAGCGAAGTTCGGGGCCCCGCGTCCCTCGTGGACGGCGAGGAAGTGCCACAAGAGGCGGTCCCATTGAGCGCGGCTGAGAGCGGTAGCGAACACTGGTACGGATGCCGTTGGGGCCACCGCAGAAGATACTGCGGAGCAGTGCAGCAGTATCTTGCCGCAGGGGGGGCGTGGGCTTCTGCTGGAACGTCGCGTAGTTAGACGACGCCTAGACGCTCGTCTTTCGCGTGCCAATGGTAGCGGTCAGGAGCACGTATGGTCATGAAGAAAGCTGACGGGCCGTCGGACAGCGGTAGGAAGGGGGAGGGTAAGGGCCCCCTGGAGGTATGGCTGGAAGGTGGGAAGGGGACCGCCGAGGAGGCGGTGCGGGCGTCCACGACCGAGGAGTTGTTCCTGGCGACCATGCGCTTGCCGCTGGCGTTCCACCCGGTGCTGGGGATATCCAGCCCGTTGCCCACGGAGTTGGGGGTGTTCGCCGCCATCCTCGCGGTGGCGGAGGAGTTGGGGCGGAGCCGTGCGCGCTGGCTCCCGGGGAGACGTTGGCGATGAGGGTCCAGACGAATCAGGGTGAGGTCGAGCTCACGGCGGAGATGGTCGTGCGGGGGATGGTATTCGCGCCCAAGGACCCTCGCGACTACGCGCTTGGCGAGGGTCGTGTCTTCGTGGTGGGGTGCCGCGATGACGCCAACGGCATCTGGCGCGACGCTCGCAACGAGAACCTGGGAACCAACCTGCTCGGCGCAGACCGCCTCCTCGGCTGCGATCCCGAGGTGGCCACCCGCCGCGACTGCGAGCAGTACGGGATCGCGCCGTTCGTGGACGCCGGGGCGCACGGGTTCGCCCGTGTGCGGGGCGGGGGAGTGGTGGACCTGCGGCGGTCCAGCGCGGTGATCCCGCTCGGAGCGGTGGTCGACCTCGTGGGCGGGAGGCGCGCGACCATCGGCCCCGGGAAGGCCAACCCCGCGGACGTGGAGCGCTTCATCGGCCTCGACGTGCATCTCGCTCGTCCCGAGGACGTGACGCGCTTCACCTGCCGAGCCAAGGGCGTCTCGGGACACACCCCGGACGGGGGGCCCGTCTACTCGTGGTGCTCCCTGGCGTACGGGGAGCATCCCGAGCACGAGGATCTGGCGACCGGGGCCAAGTGGCCGGCGTCTCGGTCGGATCCGATCCATGTCGACCGCGCCGTGTCCGCGTCCGTCAGCACGGGGCTCGCGGCGTGGAAGGCGTCCATCTTCCCCGGTGCGACGGTCGAGGGCGCGGTGGAGCAGACCCTCGCCCGCAACGAGGCCGCGCTGTGCCGGATCGAGGAGCGGCTCCACGCGTTGATCGACAGCATCCCCGCGAACGGCGGGAGACTCGCGGTCGAGATGGTGATGATGGACCTGCTCGAGCTTCGGGCGATCCTGCTCGGCGCCGCGATCGACAAGCGGCCAGAAGATCCGGCCAGCGTGCTGGGCGGGTTGCTGCGAGAGCGGTTTCGGGTCTCCACCCGAGCCGCGTCGTCGTTCTTTGCCGAGACCCCGGAGGGGTGGGGCAGGTTCAGTGAGTTCCTGCGGGAGTGGGTGCGGAGGGAGCGGGAGCGCGTCCCGGGGCCCGAGGGGGAAGGCCGATGACGCCCGGGGTGACCCTCCTCCCTGGCGGGGGCTTCCTGCTTGAGGGAGACCCCGGCCGATCGGTGTAATGGCGGTAATGACCGTGGTCGCTGAAAAATCGAAGCGTCAGCGACAATTTATCCGCGTTTTTGTCGGGCTCGCGTCGATAGATCCCGGTGAGGGCGTCCAGTGCGTCCTCCCTCGGAAACGGGCAGTCCAGACCGGCAGTTCTTGCCGCTCGCGCAGCGCGGCATGGGAGCGGTGTGTCTGCCTGCTCCGGGGATCCCTTGGTGCTCGCCCCT
>ERZ869921.1347-NODE-1347-length-10580-cov-12.126556_pt1 | contig 10580 bp, 28 predicted proteins | sample MGYA00579310_ERZ869921 | MGnify/ENA primary metagenome ERZ869921 (study PRJEB32216, sample SAMN09231816) | wastewater metagenome | place: USA: Maryland | collected 2016-06-21 | study: EMG produced TPA metagenomics assembly of the PRJNA472060 data set (Reclaimed...
GTTGTATAAATTGGCGCTGCGTAAATCGGCGTTGTATAAATTGGCGCTGCGTAAATCGGTGTTGTATAAATCGGCGTATTCTAAACTAACTTTTTCTTTTACTGCTTTTTCTACTGCATCTTTAATAGTTGCATTTTCATTGGTATAAGTAAATAATACTTTTCCAAAGATTGATTTAATTTCGATTGTTGTCATAATGTTTTGTTTTAATTACATTGCAAATATTTAAATAAAAAAGTAAATAATAAATTTTTTTATTAATTTTTATTTTTGTATGTGGTTAAAAAACCTACGAATTACATATCCTCTTACAAACGATATTATAAAGAAAACCGCTGTAATTATTAAGTTTTGGCTAAACGATACGGGAATATCTAAAATAGGATATAAAATCATTTGCGTAACTATTGACGTTATTAAACCGATTACTACATTTGTAACCGATTCAAGTGCTGAGTGTTTTTTTGATTGTTTCATCATATTTTCAATTTATGTTGCGTTACTTCTTTTGCTGTTTGTTTACAAAATTCTATTTTTTGCCTTACCATTTTTAATATTTCTAATTGCTGGGTAAGTGGTATTCCGTAATGCATAAACAAAGCTATGATTTCATTTGCTTTTTTATTGCTGGAGGTTTTTGGGTTCATAATTAAAAATTTTCTTTGTTCAATTTACACAATTCCAATAGATCAATATCTTTTGCTATAATAGAATTTTCTAATAGCTTTTTAATTTCTATAATATCATTTTTAATATCTAAATAAATATTTTGCATTGATTTAATTACGTTGTAACCGTGTAATGCTGTTGCGTGGTTTTTATTTATTTCTTTTGATATTTCTGGAAAAGAATAATTTGTGCTAATTCTTGCCATATAATAATACATTTGACGTGCTTTTGCAATTAGCATAGTTCGTTCACGACCGTATATGTCTGAAACTTTAACATCATAATGTATTGAAACCGCTTTAATAATTTCGTATTTTAAATAATTCATATTAAATAATTTGAGTTTTGTTTAAAGTTATTTGTCTGTTAAAGAAATCGATTAAAACTAATTTCTTTGCTCTTAATTCTATTTTTGCTTTTGCACTATCGTTTAGGTTATTTTCTAAAATACTATCTAAAACACGTTGCATTTCTTTTCGCTTATTTTTATCTGGTTCTTTTTTATTTTTTAATTCCACTTCAATTTGCTCTTTTGCTTCATTTAGTTTGTTGTCAAAATACATTGATAGTTTTGGCGTTTCTACAGTAGGCATTTTTATAAGTCCACGTTCAATAAGTTCCTTGAAAATATGTGAAAATGGTTCGCTAATTTGTTTGGTGTTTACAAAATGCGTGTACTTTTCATTTATTGCATCGGTCATTATTTTAATTTTTTCGTCGTTTGTCAATTGCTTTTCTTGGTTGTCAGTTTTATTTGTAATATTAAATTCAATCTTTTTTTCGCTTTTCCAGTTTTGATACTTTTTAAAAACCTTTGCTATATAAGTTGAATTAAATAACTGAAAATGTTCTGTTTGCTCTTTAAATTGTCCGAAGCGTTCCATTTCAAACGCCTTAATCATTTCTTGAAAAGTAAATCCGCTCCAGTAACCGTCAAGCATATTAATAATATCTTGTTTTGTAAAGCTATCAACTGGGTTTTTAATTTGCATTAAAATTGAAGTTTGAGCAATCCAACCAGTAATAAGAAAAATAAAGTTTGGATCTGCTTTTAATTCTTTAATTTTTGGAAATTCATAGCTTTTTTGTAGAAAAGATTTTGCAGTTAGATTAATATCATTCTGCATATCGTTTCTTTTTTGCAAGTAGTAATTTTCCGAATTTGAAATTTGAATTTGATTTTCCATATTATTTTTGATTTTGTAGGCTCGGAACGTACAAGCCAGTTGTATCTAAATTTTGTTGAATGGTTTCCATAGTTTGCCTACCTGCGACAATCGGTTCACTTTCTTTTTTTGCGGAACTTTTTTCTTTTAAATATGGTAAAGTATTTTTAAGTTTTGTTTTCCAATTTACAATTTTTTTATCGTTTCCATCTTTCCAATCATTTTCAAACCAACTTTCATATTTTGCTTTTACAGAAAATTCATCAATTAATGGTTTTTGTTCTAAAGCATAAAATAAAAATTCAGAAAATTCAGGTATATTATTTAGTTTATTTTTATCTACTTTACTATACTCTTCTTTACTTTGTGTGTTTACGGATACTGTAGTTTTACTTTTAATAGGTTTACGTACCCCTAAACTGCATAAAAGTAGTAGTAAACCATCATAAGTTATACATTTATTATTTCGCTTACTATACGCATCTTGTATACTATCTATAAAATCTTGACACCATATTATATTATTTTCACTCCATAAAGTAGCATCAAATTTATTCAATTCTACAAGGTCTTTTATAATAGATAAAAGCGTTTCTTTGCTTACTTTACATTTAGCACTTAAAAACATTAATGTAGTATGTTTTGATAAATCTAAATAATGGTGGTTAGTTTTAGCTAATTCACGAAGTAATTTTATAAATGTAGCAAATCCATCGTTTCCGTATGTTTCCTCAATATAAAACATTTTATTTCCATCTTCACAATAAAAAGGAAAATAGTCTACGTTATTTCTTTCAGGTCGTGCCATAATTAAAAACTTTTTAAATTACCAATTTGTTTTTTTAATTCACGAACTAAACGAATTGATGTATTTCTATCTAAAGAAATACTTTGAACATTTAAATCATTTTCAATTTCTTTATCTGAAATTTCAATATAAATTTCATTAAAATCACTTGCAAAACATTGAAGTTGTTTTTCTGTTCCTCTTTCGTGAAAGATTAATTTTACGTTTGCCATAACTATAAAGGTTTAAAGATTACCTACAACTATTAAATTAATAAAAAGACAAAACCCCTAAAGAGCCATCACACATCTTTAAGGGTTTGTCTGTGCCAAAATTAATTAGCAATATTTTCCTTGTAAGTGATGGTTTACAACTGCAAATATACAAAAAAATTATTTACCTACAACAAAACTATGAAAATTTATTTGATAGGCACGGTAATTAAATCCTGTTTGTTTTTTAAGGCTATACCATTCATCTATAGTCATACGTTTAATCGCAACGCAAACGCCTTTTAAATCTAATTTAATAACTTCAATTTCAATCATTATTTTGTATTGCTCCAAAGTTCTAAATATAAGTCAATTGCGTTTTGTTTTTCAGTTTCTGGTAGGTTGTGTTGGCAATAGGTATAATGATTACCAAACTTGTTTATTTTTTTAAGTTTTTCAGTATCGATATTAAGGTTATAATCTAATTTCAAGTTACTTATTCGAGTTCTGAAACCAGACATCCAAGCGAAATCAAATATTGATACGCTACCTTGTAAAATTAAAGACAATAAAACTTCTTGCGTTGCTGTTTTTGGTTGTGGTAAACCGTTAAATAAATCATTCATATTGTGAAATTTTAAATTTTATATATTCCGATCCTTTCGGAACTACTTTTTTTGATATTGAAAGCGAATAAACATATCTATCATTTATATTATACTTCTTTTGTAGTATATCTAGAAATGGTTTGACAGGGTTATCTAAATCAGCTAATGTAGTACTGAAACCAAATTCTATTATAATGCTAAATTTGTCAAATTTAAACGTCTTTTTAGGTAGCATTAAGAGTAAATCACGTTCGTACTTTTTATATTCTTGAGTTTTAAAACGACGCCCTTGAAAGCATTCATTTACTGACAAGGGCTTTTTGTTTATTTTATACATTTACTTCAAATGTTTTAGCAATTTCAAGGCTTAAATTAGTTAAATATTCCCTACATTTTTCAATTTGTGAATACAAAGTTTTAATTAAGTTTTCATCTTTTTGAATAGTAAATATTTTAACACGCAAATTTTCTGGAATTTCTCTAAACTTTTCAAACCATTCTAATTTTACTGCAGGATTTTCTTCACAAAAATTCATTAACCCTTCATTTGTATAAATCATATTTGATACGATTTCAGTAACTAATTTAATGCTTTCCTGTCTAATATTACCATCGTTATCCATTATATTAAATTTCCAGTCTGCACGTCTTAATTCATCGTTAATCATTTTAAATGGTGTATCTACTAAACAATAAATTAATTCAGCTTCTGTAAGTCCGTTTAATTCCATATAACCATTCAATTGACAAATGTAATCGTTATTTTTAATTTCGGTATCGTAAAAGGGAAAAGTAGTATAATCCCAACTACTTTTTATATCACGAACTTTGCCTTTGCAATTGTCCGGAGTTCCGCAAATAAAATCATTTTTGAAAAACTCTTCATTTTTATAAAATGGAAAATTTGAAACCTTTGAATATAAGGTTAAAGATTGCTCTTCAACTTGTATTCCTTTGTCAAGATACTTGTTTTTTAAATCCGATTTTCTTTTAAATAAAACTTGTTTATGAATTTCATCTAAATAGTTTTTTGTAGTAGTAGACAAATCGTTTTTAGCTGTTTTTTTAGCTAATAATTCGCCAAGTGTTATAATTTGCTTTTCAGTTATTTTAGCTTCTTTGCTCTTTTCTAAAAGCCTTTCAAGTTCCGCCTCTTGGTTAGAAGTTAAGGTAGGCTTTACACCTACCATTAACTTACCTAAACTTGAGCAACGGAATAAATATTTTTCAAAGTTTAACGTTGAATTTTCCATGCGGCTAAAGTATTAGAATATTGTGTAACATTATTTTTATCTACGTAACTACGACCTCTTAAATTAAAAGATACTGTAATAACTTCATCAATAGCGTAAGGATCTATTAAATCGGTTTTATCTTGGTGCAATTCAAATTTTACTTGTTGCGGATATTGCTCTTGTGTTTCAATTGCTAAATCCCTTTTACTGAATTTGTCTGTTACTTGTTGTGTTTCTGCAACATAAATTAATTTTCCTGTTAATTCCATTTTTATTTATTTTCTTGGTTAATAATTAATTGATTTTCTATGTTTTCAAAATCTTTTTGTAATCTTGTGTAAACTTCTTCAGGAACACTATTTTTCAATTCCATAAAGTCGTCAAGCGTTTGCACCTTGTTTAAAAAGTCAATAGTCCTTTTATCTTCTTCGCTTGCGTTTAATTCGTTTAAATCAATTGCTTCATTATCTGCATATTTAAAACCTGCATCAGTAATAATTGCCTGATCGCTTTCTTGTGCTTTTTGCATTTCAATTGACAAAGGAGCAAACCCACTATTCAAATGTAATTTTACGACGGTTTTCTTTGCCATTTTTTCAAATTCATCTTTCCAGTTGCCAAATCCTTTTTTATACGTTTGTGAGTACTTTTTTGCGTGTTTTTCAATATCTGCTACACTTAAATAATAAGTACTTTCAAAACCATTTAATAGTTGAAAATAAGAAGCGTAACCTATAATGCTTTCACTTTGTTTATTTTTCCAGTCAAAATGGTACCCAATAAAACTATTATCTTCGATTAATTGACCCTCATAAACAGCTTTTACTTCAAGTGCCTTATACTGGTTTGAGTTAATTGCTAATTGTCTGAATCCTTTGTAACCTATTTGAAATTGTGCTTCTTTTCCGTATGGAATAATATAAGCAAACCCTAAATTATTGTTAATCGGTAAGCCTAATGAAGTTGCGGTTAAACAAGCATTAAAAATAGATGCTGGTTCGCAATTTTGCAATTGATTATTTGAATTAAACAAAGATAAAGCACTTGTAATAAATTGTGTTTTTCTTTCTCCTAAAACTTCTTCAATTCTTTGTTTGATTGCTGGACTTTCTAATAATTGTGAAAATCCTTTTTTTTGTGTTTGTGTTTGTACGTTACTCATAATTTTTTGTTTTAAATTGTTATTCTTCTACTTCTTCAAACTCTGTATGTTCTAAACATTCTGCACATAGTTCGTTAAAAATGTGGTGTCTACTTGCACCGCAGCAATCGCTATATTCGTTCATAATTATTTGTTAAATGTTTCGTTATAATGTTCTTCATACACTTCATTTGGTAATGTAGTATCTAAAAATGTTTTATAAGCATCAATAATTTGTTGCTTTTCTTTTTCAAGATATTTACCCTCTATAATTGCTAAAACTCCATCAAAAAACATAACTTCTTGAAGTGTTTTACATTTAGTTTTTTTTATTTCTTCAAATTCTGAAATTAATTCTTGTACTGCTGTCATATCTTATTTTTTTTCAATTATTTCCACAATTTCTGCTTTCCATTCCATACAATCTCTCTCCGTTATGTTTTCTGTTAGCCATTCTGAAGTATTTGGATATCTATCTATACCAGACATAGTATCTATATCTCTGCAATCCTCAATAGATTGATTTATTTCGTCAAAAACATCTTGTGGCATTTCTAAATCTCCTAATCTAACTTCGTAAGTAATTTTTACCCACAAATCTTCTATTTTCACATTTTCCATAATATTTGTAGCACTTATCCTTGCAATCGGGGTTATTTTTTTTTATTTATGTTAATTAAAAAATAAATAGAAGTTACAATTGTCAAATTCAACGCAAATTCAAACATATGTAAAACTATTTTATCGCAATTTATTTCTATTGGATGCGTTGCTTTAATGTGCCAACCCTCAATAATTAAAAATACAATAGTTTCTAATAACCAAAATATAAATCCTGTAATCCAAAATGATTTTGCGACTTTCCACAATGTTTTTAGTTCTGCTGTTTCCATATCTTATTTGTTTTTTGTGAATATTTTATCCCAATCCTTACCAATCCATTCGATATATTTATCTCTTGATTTTTGGTATTTTCTCTCGTTTATTTCCATTGCTATAAAGCATAAAACCATTAAAAAAAATGGTATTGCCACTAAAATATCAATTGCTGTCATATCTTATTTGTTTTTAAATTTCTGACACTTCTTCTTCTGTACATTTGTACAATTCATTGTCGTCATCTGCTCTTACGGCATAATCAACACCTTTACTTCTACTAAATGGGTTTTCCCATTTCATTATACGTTCAATAGTACCCGTAAAAGAAGTTTGTTGATTTTCTACTTTTACTTTTGTGTTTAATTTTAACATATCTTATTTGTTTTTAAATTAGTCCCTAAAATTCCAGCTATTGCAATAAATGCAATAAGTGCAAATTGATATTTTTCTGTATGGTCTGTGCTTTGTATTTCGCCTACTATTGCAGATACTAAAGCTGTTAATAAAATGATGTTTATTGCTGTTTTCATATTTGTTTAATTTTAAAAGGTTCTGTTATTATAACTTTGTTTTGGTCAATTTTGATACTTTGAAATTCTTCTTTAAGTATTTTAAAAAATTGGTTTAATAGTTCGCGTTCTGCTGGTGTTAGTTCGGCAAGAGTTTTGCCGTTGACTGTCCATTTTCCTTTAATTGGTTTAATTATCATTATAATTCCATTTCTAAAAGGTTAATTTTCTTTTCTAACATACTCATATAATCTTCAATTTTAATAAAAGCCAAACCTACTTCTGTTTGTGCCATTACTTCGGTGTCTACTGCTTCACTACAATAAAGCTCGTGCATTTCTGCTCTTTGCTGTTCAATTTTTTTATTTAAGTCTTCCATAATTTTTTTGTTTTAAATATTAATACTGCAAATGTAAATATAATTTATTTAATAAAAAAATGTTTTACTATTTTATTTCTATTCAAATATAAAAATTCTTGTTGCTCTTTCGCTAAAAACGTGTTTACCATCGTGAAACAAATCTTCAACTACGTTTTGTGTATTTGGTCTATCGCATAAAACAGCGTAATGTATTTGGCAACCAGCAATTATAATATGGTTTTTTTCACTTCCTAATTTAGCAAACCAATTAGAACTTCTAACATTTGTTTTTATTCCTAAAATAGCATCGCTTACTATTTCTACTTCTCCCCAAGCTGATTTATATTGTTTTCCGTTAGGAGCAATAAACCATTCGTCTGTTGTAATTAAATATTTTCCTTTCATAATTATTCGCTAATTCTTTGGTAATTTTTTCTTATAATAGTATCTATTGGATACGCTAACTGGTTTAAATAAGTTGATCTACTTACTTCTTTACTTTCAAATACTGCATCTATCATTGGCTCGAGTGCATTTTCAAACGCTTTGCCTTTGTCTATAATTTCTTTTGCAAGTACGCTGTTAGCACCTATATCGTTTAATTCCGAAATTAACATATAAGATAGTACAGCTATTTTGTGGCTGCTTAAATTGTGCTTTTTATTAGTTGGTATTTTCATATTAAAATAATGTGTTAATGTTTACTTTTCCTTTTCCGTTAAAAAATATTTTCTCAACTACTTGCTTTTTATTATTAGTAGCCGATAAGCTACTTCTATGTTTAAAAGCGTGTACTTGTTCAAATGGTGCATTATACTCGCTTAAATAAGCTGGATAATCTAAATTAGCAAACCATTCATAAAACTCATCGTGATTAAAACCTCCTTCTTTATATTCTCCAGTTCCCCTGTAAGGAATATCGCAATAAATTACTGCGTTTTCATTAGGATTTATAATTACTTTTTCGTAACTTTGATTACTAATCTGTAGGTTCTGTAGGTTCTGTAGTCTGGCTAAACTCTCTAATAAAGAAAGCTTTTCTAAATTCTGAACATAAAACCTGTTTTTAGTTACTTCTTCAATGTGTTTACAAAATAAAACTCTACGCTTTTGAACTCCATTTATATTACATAATTCAGGAATATCAACGCCTATTTCACGCATTGCGTTTAAGTCTTTATTTACAATAAATTCGTGTGCTAAACGTTTTAAGTTTTCAATATCTGAACCATATAAATATGAACTTTGACTATTACCAAAGCTCCAGCAACTCATTACAAATCCACTAAACCAATCTGCATCTTCATTGCTTTTTTTTATTTGGTTAAAAAATTCTTCACGTGTAACCCATTCAAAAAATTTAGGTTCTAATTCTTTATTGTTTTTAAGATACTCTACTAAACTATAAATATGTTTATTTAGTTCGTTATAATGTACTTTAAAACGATAATCTCGTATCGCTGTAAAACTAATTGAACCACCACCACCAAACAAATCATAAAAAGTATCTATGTTGTTATGGCGTGAAGTTATAAAGTGAAGTATATCATTTGCTAACTTTCTTTTACTTCCCATATAAGGTATCCCTAAACTCATATTAAATTTTAGTTACCATATCACATTCCACTAACATTATATTTTCTTTCAGCAATCCTTTTTCTTTTAAAATATTCGCTAATTTAATAGCAAAGTTTAAATTGTATTGCTTACGTTTTTGGTAAGATATTAATTGACTGCTAATTCCTGTTAGTTTGCTTAAACGATAAGCGGTTAATTCTGTTTGTTTTAGTAATTGATTGAGTGCGTTCATAATCCTTTTTCTTTTTTAAATATTTCTAATAGTCTTTGTGTATTTGGGTTTCCTCTTATTAAGATATTTTCAGCTCTGTTTTGTTCACACCAATCTTTAAAATCAATAGCGTAATCGTCTGAATCAATTTCTATTTGTTTAGCAACAAATTCTCTATTATAGTCTTTATCAATCCAATTGCATAAAATATTTTCAATCTTTTCTTTAAGTGTCATTTTATCTGTTTTTTAAGTTGTTCAATACTTGCTTCTAATTCTCTATTTTGCTTTTCTAATTTTGTTAAATAATCTTCTATTTTAATAAAAGCCAAACCTACTTCTGTTTGTGCCATTACTTCAAAATCTACTGCTTCTGAATGATAAAGTTCTTCAACTTCAATACCTAATTCCTCTAAATCGGTTCTAAATAAATTATTTGCCATCGAATAAATCTGTTAAAGGGTTAATATCAAATCTTTTTGAGTTTGTTTCTTGCAATAAATATATTGCGTGTTCCATTTTTAAACTAGTCCAAGCAACCTCGCTTTTTAAAGCGTTTATTAAATTAGTTGCAGTTGTTGGATAAAGTCTTTTAGTTTCTTTTAACTTGTTTCTGTTTTCTTTGGATAATTTGCTCCATAAATTTTTCATAGTCTATTTGTTTAAAAAACTTAAATAAGCCTTATACGCTTCATATACTGCTTGTATTTGTTTAAAATCTTCTGTGTTTCTTTCAGTTGAGTAAACCTTTTTACTATCAAAAAAAATATCCCAATCTTCAATAGTTTTACTTTTGCAACCTATTTTTATTTCATTACCTTTAATTGAATGTGTCCATTTACAAAAAATAGGTAAATATGCTGTGTCTTTGTTTTTGGCTGAACTCAAGTCGGATGAACGCAAGTTGGCTGAACTCAAGTCGGATGAACGCAAGTTGGCTGAACTCAAGTCGGCTGAACTCAAGTTGGCTGAATACAAGTCGGCTGAACTCAAGTTGGCTGAATACAAGTTGGCTGAACTCAAGTTGGCTGAATACAAGTTGGCTGAATACAAGTCGGCTGAACGCAAGTTGGCTGAATACAAGTTGGCTGAACTCAAGTTGGCTGAATACAAGTCGGCTGAACTCAAGTTGGCTGAACGCAAGTTGGCTGAACGCAAGTCGGCTGAACTCAAGTTGGCTGAACTCAAGTTGGCTGAATACAAGTTGGCTGAATACAAGTCGGCT
>ERZ869921.1348-NODE-1348-length-10567-cov-4.690068_pt1 | contig 10567 bp, 13 predicted proteins | sample MGYA00579310_ERZ869921 | MGnify/ENA primary metagenome ERZ869921 (study PRJEB32216, sample SAMN09231816) | wastewater metagenome | place: USA: Maryland | collected 2016-06-21 | study: EMG produced TPA metagenomics assembly of the PRJNA472060 data set (Reclaimed...
AAGTGACTCAACTCAGTTGCAACGTTGCAACCTTACTTAGACCGCAGCAAGAGCTTGAGCATGCTCTTTGCTCCACTCCTCAAAGATAAACCCGAGGTGATCCGGCTGACTGTCTCGCTTGGGTATTTGAACCAAGACGCGAGCGCCGATTGAGGGCCGATCCTCTTGACGAGTCTTAGCAACAATTACAGCCTTGCCGAAGAACAGATCAGCACCGCGCCGAGCATCAACATCATTGGCAGCCAAGATCCAATCTGGCTTTGTGTCTTTCCCTCTTGGCACAATGTAGAGCCCCAGCGAAAGAGCAGTTGACTTGTCACCTGCGATGCCATGAACAGCAAGGCCAGGATCTACAACCTGCTCAACAGACTTTTCATCAGCTTCAGTTTTCTTTGCCATCGGTTAACTCCCAAGAGTTGAAAAGTCTTTTTTGTTGAATTGAATTGTGATCGTCACCACTACCGCAACCGCCTCAAAGCCTGCCTGTATCGCTGGCTCAATGTAAGGGTCACCAGTGGTTGCAGTGCAAAGCTCAAAGTAAAATTTCTCAGTGTCAGGAGTCCTACTCTGGCCAACTGCTGCAATGACTGCCGGAATTTTGTTCTTGCCCTGTGAGCAAAAAATATCCTCAAGCCTCTCAGCAACTTGGATCAAAATATCGTCATCGGTCGAACTCATCTTGACCGAACCATCAGCAGGAATCATCACACCAACCAGGACCGGACACATCCACTTGACCTTGAGATTCTCAAAGACCGGATTTGTCCGCCTTAGTGGAGCAATAAATCCCTTGCTCTTAACCTCCTGAAAACTGCTGTAGCGGTTCCAGTATTTTTTCTGGAGCTTGAACTCGCCAGTACCTAGCACAGTAGAAAGCAACGTATCGGCATCAAGAGCAGTCTTGATTGCCTCGCAGATTTCTTTGTGCCTACTGAGTCCCATTTGCGCCAGTCCTAAAGCGAGAATTGTCGTTTCCAGGCTCAATACTTGTCAAGCTAACGGATTCGCATGATCCTCTTGAAGCCCTTGCGGATAATGTCCTCACATCGATTGAGAGTCTTATCGCTCGCATAGATTGCGTTTCGCCTTGGGAGTCTCTTTCTAGGGGCCTTGCTTGAATGATACTTGGCATACGTCACAGAGCCCTTGATGCCGAATCGCATCGTCTCACCCATCCTCTCAGCCAAGTGCTCAGAGTCACCTCTGCTCGATGCTGCTCGCTTCATTCTGCCAGTCAGGTCAAGCAACGGGTGAGGGCCATACCTCTTTGTCGTGTATGGAGAGTGCGGAGCCCACGGCATGCCATCCTCATCGACTTTGGCTTGGAAATTCTCCTCAAATCCAGCGGCAACCGCAGCGTCGAGATCCCAAAAGATCTTGTCGATGTCAGCATTGCCTGAGAATGCATCGTCAATCCTGTCTAGCTGCCTCTGCCATGCTGGTCGAGTCATCTGTCAGGCCTTTGCTAGTCTGCCGCATAAGCACTTGAATTGAGTATCGAAGATCGTAGAGATTACAACCTTGATTAGCCAAAGCTGACCATCGACAGTGAGCTTGTCTCCAGGTTGAGCCTCAACAGGATTATCGCCATCGTCATCACTCTGAAATAGAGTCGAGGCCCAGACGGTTATCATCTTGTCGATCTTGCTTACTGAGGCAAGCTCAGCAGCTTGGAGCAGGTCACTTGTAGGATTCCCAACCAAGCAAGCAACGTCAGTAATCACAGCATCAACCAGAGGCAGAACTATCTCTCGATCTCTGCCGAACTCAAACGTACCGAGCTTGACATTGTCAATGAACTTCCAGTCGTCCTCATGGCCGTAGCTTGGAGAGTTATTCTCAGGGGTCGGCATAGGTGACTACCTCCAGCCCATCAATACCACCAGCGCCATCGCCAGACTGTTCAGCTTTCTCAATCAGCTTGTCAAGCTGATCAAGCTCCTCATAAAGGCTCTTGCGAAAGCCAACATGGTCAACCGTAGTTCCACCATCAGCCATCTTGACGTTAGGCTTTGAACCGGCAGCGGCATCTCTGTCCAGGTCAGCAAGACGCTGGCAGACCTGATCGCGGCGGGTGCGAAGATTGTCAAGGTAAGTATTACAAGCCATCTATCAGCACCCCTCCGCAGTATTGTAAGTTGCAACGTTGCAACTCTTAGAAGTTGTGAACCTTGGCCTCGTTCTTAAGCAGGAGATCTTCCTCTTGCTCAGTCAGTTGTTGGCCCTTGTCGAGCTTGGAGCGAATCACACCGAGTCGCTTTGCCAGCAGGATCACTTGATTCCGCTTAGGATCGATGCACTTCACATCGACCGTAACAGCAATCGGGTCGATCACAATGCCAGAGCCTTTAGGGTTGTCGTGGCTGTTGAGATACCATCGCTTCGCTTCAGCCTCATCTGTTGCCTTGAATTGCTCAACAGGAAGGTCAGGGAATTTAGCACGATCGCGAGGACCGACTTCAAACTTGTAGCCAGCATCGCCCTCATAAGGCTTGTCATTGATTGAGATCTTGCGACCAGCCTCCAACTCCATCAGCTCAGCATTCTTATCTCGCTCAGCTTGCAAGAGCTTCTCAGCAGCATCTAACCGCTTGCGAAGCTCCATTGTCTCAGGATCACTCTCTACTCTTGGAGTAATCGGAACCTGATTTACCAGAGACTCAGCAAGGCTGGCTTGCTGCTCTACTGGCTTTGCTTGATTGCTTGACTGACCGCCGTTGTTGCCCGACTTTCCCGCCTGAGACATACTAAACACCCTTTAGACTGGACATTAAAAAATGGAGACTGAACTGAATCAGCCTCCATTGTGGCAACTTTTTAAGCCTGACGCAACGGGAGGCTACCCGACCGGACGAGCTTAGGCAGTATTCTTGCAACCAACCAAACGCTCGGTCACGCCGGCAGCGCCTCGCTCTGAGGCCTTGTATCGTTGAACAATGTCACGGTCAAACATCATCGCGCCATTGCTTTCCGATTCAACCGTCAAAGGCCAGTTTTCCATGTACACGAAGCCCTCCTGGAAGTCACCGTGGAACCAGCTCGTATCGGAGCTTGTTCGCTCTTTCACATACTGGTTGCAAAGCAACTCGAAGTCGTTCTCAACCGAGTTGCCATCAACCCGAGTCTCACGGCTGGATGTAGTAACGCCGGTCATCGTAGCGTTCTTGACTCGCTTGCCTGTGTTCTTTAGGGCAGGCGGAACGATCACTTGCTTTGGAGTCACAACGATTGGCTCACCGGTATCAGGGTCAGTCATCGCTGCAAACTTCTGCTCGCTCGCGTCAACGCTTGTCCAGTCAACCAAAGCATTTGAAGTCTTTGTATTGTCTGATCCGTAGGTTGCAATCGCAGCAGAACCATTGCGTCGGTAGACAGTCGAGATCCCAAGAACAACGTCAAGAATTCGGCGCTCACGGTTGATCGCAATGTACTTGCCGATGCCTGAGCATTCATTCAGCACCAAGCCGGTCTTGTCGAAGAAAACAGTTTCCTTCGTGATGTCAACCATCAAACCGCGCTTGATCGTCGGAGGTGTCTCAATCCAACGCTCACTGGTCACAGCTCGTGGGTAAGGCTTGCCCTCGTCGATGATCTCAACCTGATCGCCAATTGCCTTCACGCCAGGAATCCGCTCAGTACGCTCCACTGAGGAGATCTTGCGAACCAAACGATCTCCAATCAATTCAGGCATCATGTAGGCTCGCAGAACTGCGTTATACAGCCATTGGCCCATGATGTTAGCAAAGAGTGAGGTGTTGACCGAGTCAGCTTCCATCATTCGGAAACCGCCGTTTGCATTGTTGAAATGCATGTTGACTACCTGAGCGCCATCCTCAACCAGAGCTTCGAACATATGCCGAACAGAGAAGTCTGATAGACTGACAGAATCGTCAGCAAACAGAGTCCCCATCTGCTCAGCAAAGCGAGCCAGCTTTCCTTCTTTAGCGGCACATTCACGCATGCGGCGAATTTCGCGGTGCCGAGCAACCATTGACTTTGTCATTTGACCAATCCTGCCTTCAGAAACTTTTGAAATTTGAAATCACAAACGTCGCCGACTTTGAAGCTTGATCGGCCAAACAAGCTTGTACGCTTAGATCACTTGTGCGAAGTCAACTCGACGCAGGTTGATCGTTTCAGGAGTTGTCGATCCTGACATAATCATCGCAATCGGGCTCATGGCAGCAACAGAAGTGATCACCCAATCCATGACCTTGAACACAGTCACACCGTCGATCTTGAAAATCACATCGGCATAGGTTGCATTCTTTGGCATAATAAGAACTTCCAAATACTGGTAAGCACTTCCAGCCGCAGGCTTGGCAAGCTTGTCAATCGTGTTGCTCGCCGAAAGCTCAGTCGTGGATTGAGTACCAGCCAGACTAACCTCAACAGACCAGTTCGCAGAACCACCGTCCGTCTTGAAGAAAACTGCACCAGAGTAGCTCGATGGAGGGCCTGCTCCATCATTCTGAAGGGCAGAACCAATGACAGTTGAAATGAATCCAACGAGCAAGTTTGCAGAGTTGGTATTCGCTTCAGTATATTGAAGCTTTGCGCCCATCCAAGCAGTCTTGCCAGCGCCGAGCGTAACGATGTTACCGATTGGCTTCCAACCTGACTTGCTATTGTCAGTTGCGGCGGCAGTGGGGATTGCAATACCTCCACCGTTAACATTCAGACCAGTGGCAGTACCGGCGGCGGTAATCACGCCTCGGCTACTTGTTCCAATGGTCAAGAATGTCTCAGTAAACGCAAGCTGACGATCAGCGTGCAGAATGTCTGGATATTCAACGAAAGTTTTCATAGTTCACCGGAAATTTGTATTTTGAAGAAAGAACACCAAGCCGATACCACCGGCACAACTAGCTACAGAATCGCAGCCTTGAAATCAGCAGGGCTATCAGGCAGAGAACCCTTTTGGTCGCCACCCTTGTCAGCACCTTCTTGGAACTTGCCCTTGCTGGAATCAGGACGTTGCTTGCGAACTTCCCAAGACTCAGCCAAGTGTTGACGCTTCTCAGCAGAGATAGCTAGGAGAGCTTCGACTCGCATATCAGACACATCGCGGTCGAGGCTTTCAAGCAACTTCACGCAGGCCTCGCGAGCCGATGTCTTCTCGGCAGACTCTTTGAGAGTCTTGATCTCAGCATCAAGAGCGACATTCTTGTCGGTGGCTTCCTTGAGCTTGGCTTGCAGATCTTCTACAGATCCACCAACTGCAAGAACTACAACACCACTTAGGGCAGTGCTTGCATCCTTGGCACTTGCAGCAATATGAGAGAATGCAGCGCCAATAGCCTCAACGAGCTTTGTAGCGTCAGAGCTTGGCTCAAATTCAGCATCCTCAGAGACTTGCTTGCTCTCGGCAAGACGGGCCAACAGTTGAGCGATTGACTTCTGATCAACTGCCTCTCGCAATGCGGCCAAGATCTTCGTTTTCATTTCGACACTCTCAAATAGGTTACTATTGGTGGCAGGAGATTCGACAAAATCAACCGAGTGAACACGCTCAATCTTTGTGACGACATTCTTGCCAGAAACGCTCTCCATGATGCCATCAGCATCGTGAGAAAGCCCTGAGTCGTTGAATCGAGTAATCGCCTCAAGGATTGTCTTCGTCAATGGAGACTCTTGCAGATAATGCAGGTCTCCGAAAACTCCCTTGCCTTCTACGAAACTACAATTCCTGAGCTTGCCCCAACGCTCATGGAAGTTGCGGCCCTCTGCCTTATGATCGACATAGACCTTTGCCCCCTCATACATCGGGAGAGCTTCCTTGAGAGCCTTTGGAGTGTACTCTCGGCCATTACGAGACTTGAATCCAATAACCTTCACGCCCTTGATAACACCGGCCTCGCGGTCGATCTTGTCAACAGCTATTTCTGATTCAAAGAATTCTTGAAGTAATCTCGTTTTTGCCATGATGCCTATCGTTTTAGGATTAGGCTCAATACTTGTCAAAACGAGCGTGATAATTTCTAGGCAGCTTTCTTCTCATACTCCTGTGAGCATCGACAGCGCACATGCAATGGCGGCTTGTTCCTAGTGAACTTCCCATCAAGTTTGCGGCATCGCTTGCAACAACCTGGATAGCATTTCCACTTAGCTCGAAGCCCTTTGACCTTTTGCACTTTCCTCATGTACTCAAGAGCATCTTGCTCGCCCTGCTGATGAGCGATTGCAACCTCAGTGATCGCAATCGCCCTCACTCTATCCTCGCCTAGATTCTTTTTGAGGTATGCGTTGATGTCCTCATTGCTTCTAGGTCGCTTCATTGCCAACCACCTGGAGCGAGATACCTCCTGAAGATCCATAAGCAGGTCTCTTGCCCTGTTCCTTGGCTTGGGTCTCCATTCAGCAGGTAGAGGATCAGTGCCGTGGCGAGCTATCAGATTGCGAGCAGAGTCAAGCCTAATCCACTCAAGCTGTTTATCGAGATCATCAACTATCGCCCTGCGAATCTGAGCCCAGGGAGGCTGCCTCCTCGTGTCAAGCTTCCTGAAAGGCTTGAAACCCTTGCGGACTATCGAGGCAACCTTTTTTTCTTTCTTGTCTCTGTTTACAACGTCCAAAGTAGCATTTCCCAATAAAAACAAGGGTCAAACCGACTTACGGCCGCACTCCCTCTATCGGGTTGCGAGTTGCAACGTTGCAACTTTTCAAGGGTAGTCGTTCCAGCTCTGAATCAGCTTTTGAGTCCGTGTGAGTTTCTTTCTTTCAACTGATTCTGAGAGAGACTCTTGCAGCATGTAAGCAGCTTCCTGCTCACTGTAGCCGAGCTTTACCAGTCTTGCGAGTGCTTGCTTCCTGCTGATCTTGTGACTGCGGAGAGCAGTAAGAACGCTCTTGGCTTTGGTCTTAACCTCAGGAGTTTTTGGTGCAGTAGCACCACCAGACAAGAATTGCTCAGCATCAGCGAGATTTGCAAACCCTCCATAGTGCTGACCAGTCATTCGAAACGTAGCTATTGCAGCCTCATCTGAAAGCATCTTACCATCATGTGTAGACGATGGAATGACGAATACACCATCCTGAAAATCTACTGTAAGCGTAGGATTGCCAGCATATTCTGCCGTTGCAGGATGGATAGCGTTTGCATTACTCATCGGGGTTCTCTGCTTGATCTTTTGCCTTAGCATCAACCGGCTTTTGTCCTGCTCTGCCGACAATCTTTGGTTGACCGAGGCCAACTCCAGCCGGATTTGTGACGCTCATCCAGTCTTCTGGCCTCTTGGCTTTTTCCTCATCAATCTGACCCTTAACGTCATCATACTTGTACTGGAGGATGCCCATAGCTTGGCGATCACTTACCCAACCCTCTTTCTTTTGAGCAATCAGAGCATCGGTAGTATTCTTGATGTCTCTGGTCACGATATCAGGAGGTGTAACGTTGAACGAAACGCTGTCCTTCACATCATCCCACACCCATCGGCCTGAAGTATCGACAATCATCTTGGCGATCTTCATGAGCAGTCCCTTGAGCCGTTGGGCTCTTTTGAACTGATCGTAGTAGCGAGATTGGAGGAACGGGGACTCTGCGGTATCGCTGGAGCTTCGATTGTTGTTGCCAGCGTAGCCAGTCACCATGTGCTCAGGCATCGCATAGGGCAGTCCACCGAACCTCAGGCAAGCGTCCATGACCTCAATGTAAATCTGGCTTTGAGTTGACCCAAGCAAGCCAGCGTGATACTTGCCGCCGTTCTTGATGTCGATAACCTGACCGGCTCGGATCTTGTTTGAGTTGTAGCTAGAGCCTATTGAGTCAAACTTGCGGACCTGATTATTCTGACGAGCTGCAGCGAGCTGAGCTATCCTCTCAGGGGCAACGCTACCAGAGTGCTCGACAATGTAGGCAATGGCAGCCTGAATCGCAGCACCGATTGAGGTGTTGTTGAGAACTTTCTCGCCAGCCCTGAGCCACTTGTGAGAGTGATAGAAATCACTCACGCCACGCTTGGCTTTCTTTGAGGTGTTGCGCTTCCAGTGGAATACTCTATCGGCAGTCTTAAAATCCCAGTCTGAGCCGGAATCGTTGAAGACAAAATGATAGCCCTTGGGCTTGGACCTTCCTTGCTCTGTCAGAACGCCAAAGCTCCAGCTTGCAGGGTACTCGATGCCGTAGTAGTCCTCAAGCTGAGCATAGTTGGCAGGCTCAACAAGATTCTCAGGCTCAGCAATCTCTAGGCATAAATCACCTTCAGAGCGGTCAATGAAGCCAATCGCCTCACCATCCCGCACTTCTCTGTGGAATGTCTCTCCCTCCAGATCACACCAGTCAGAATTCTGCAACACTCGGTCAATCGCTGGTTGCAGATACTTTCTGAGGTTGACCAGTGAACACTCAACAGACCACTCAAAGCCATTGCTGATCGTGTACTCAATCAACCTGTTTCGGATCGAGATTGCCGTAGGGTTGTCAGAGTCTAAGATCCAGCAGGCAGCTCTGATAGCTTTCAAGTCAAGCTCATTCTCGTACACTGGCATCCACCGGCCTTCGCTTCTGTGGTGGATTGTCGTATAGTATCCCATTCTCTGAGCGAGCCATCCGAACCCCTCATCAGATCGCCCGTAGCCGCGGTAACGATAGATGTCATCTTCGAATGCGTCCTCCATGAGAGAAACAAACTCAGTTGATACCTGTGACATTTTGGAGGCTCCGAAATGAACGATCGTTTGACCGAGAGGCAAATTCTGCGCCTGCATCGGATGAAATCTGAGGGCTTTAGCAACAAGTCTATCGCTGAGGCAATGGCAATCAGCCCTCAAACAGTGTACGACCACACTTGCTTGCGTGTATCGTACCCTCCAGAAGTCTATCGGAAAATCGGAAAGAGGCCAAAATTCAGCAACTCGGCTACAATGCCGATCTACGATGCAGCAATCTTTCTTCCAGGTTGGCCCTCTCGCGACAAGACCTATCGACTCTACAAGGCTGGCATTCTCAAGGCCTCTCTCAGCAAAAGCTCAAGCAAGACTCATCCCCGTAGCTCTCTTGTCACCACCAAAGAACAGATCAAGCTTTGTGCCCAAGCAATGTTGCCGACCCCTGGAATCTACATGAGCTATTGGACATTGAGCGCCCTGAGCCCTGCACTGCTTTTCAGGCTCTCCGGAAGTGGAGAGAGGCTCAAATACTGGCCCAGCCGATTGCAGATCTTCTACCCCATGCCTGAGGTGACTGAGCTTTCCTCAGATCTCGACATACATTTGAGCATCCCAGCAGGCTTGATCAGCAGAGCTGTGCGAGTGCTCGAAGCGGTCGGAGTTGCTACGATCTAGGGTTGCAACGTTGCAACTTTCCACCCACAAGAGCTATCACACAAATGAGCATTACAACTGCCGATCTCTGCTCCCCTGCTCGCTATGCTGAGGCTGTCACCCGTGGCAAGTTTCAGAGGCCTAGACACATTCAGGCGCTCGATGCCGAAGTCATGGCTACTTTGCTCGGTGACTACGATATTCTCGTTGCTATGGCCCCGCCACGGTCCGGAAAGAGTGAATACCTGTCTAAGTGGCTTCCTAGTTGGTACACGAACGCTTGGAGTAGCAATCGAGTCATCTCAACTTCGTACTCAATGAGCCTAGCTCGAATAGCTTCTCGATTTGCCAGAGACCAGAACCACAAGGACGCCCCGATATGGGGCAGGGGTGGAGTTAACCGGCTCGTTTCTGGAGCAACAGACTGGCAAACGGTAGACGGTGGAGGAATGTTGGCGGCTGGAGTTGGTGGAGGTATCACCGGACGGGCAGCTAACTTGTTTCTGATCGACGACTGCTTGAAGAATGCAGAGCAGGCTCTTTCTGAAAAAATCAGAGAGTCTCAGTGGGAATGGTTCCAAACATGTTTGCCAGAAGGTTCTCCAGTGATGATGGCAACTGGAGAATGGAAGCCCATTGAAACTATTATTCCAGGTGAATCAGTAGCATCATTTAAAGATAGTCGATTGGTCACTACCAAAGTCGTGGCTAATGGATGTTCTCCTATAGGACCTACCTACACCGTTGACACGGAGTACGGATCACTGGACGCAACCAGCGAACACCCATTCTACAAATTGCCATGCAAAAAATCTGGAAAATGGCTTGGACTGAAGCATGGCGAGTGGGTCGGTGCAGCAGAACTAAAGCCAGGGGACAGAGTATTGATGACACTCAAAGGACTTGGAAATAAATCCAAGAGAACACCTGGAAAACGCATCTATCTAGGCACTGACTGGTGGTGGCTCATTGGGTTCATTTTTGGAGACGGATTCATCGACACCAACAGCATTCGCATATCGCTAGGCAACAACGAAAAACTTAATGAAAAGCTAGGCGAGTTATGCGATAAATACTTTGGTAAGCATTCAATAGTTGAATGTGGTCGCGAGAAAACAATGCGAGTGTACAACACTAAAGCTGCACGCCAGCTTAAGGAGTATGGTCTTTTCAAGGGAATTACTTGCAAAACTAAGCGAATCCCTGCGATAGTTTACCAGCAAAGGCCTAGCTCTAGAAAAGCGTTTATCGAAGGATTCGTAGAAGCTGACGGATACAGAAAGACACCAACGAGGGCGATAATAGG
>ERZ869921.1350-NODE-1350-length-10562-cov-6.043304_pt1 | contig 10562 bp, 13 predicted proteins | sample MGYA00579310_ERZ869921 | MGnify/ENA primary metagenome ERZ869921 (study PRJEB32216, sample SAMN09231816) | wastewater metagenome | place: USA: Maryland | collected 2016-06-21 | study: EMG produced TPA metagenomics assembly of the PRJNA472060 data set (Reclaimed...
TTCTCATTATACCACGCCGCGGCCTCCTCATACGTGCATTGCTTCTTCTCCGCAATGCGCTGGATGACCGGATTGAACACCACCTTGGCCGCCCGCGTCTTCACGTTCCAGTCCAGATTATCCTTATTCTCGTAGAATTTCACCAAGGCCTCCACTTCCGCTCGGCGCATGGCCTCCGTCACGGTGAAGTTGTTCTCGGCCGACTTCTGAATCGCTGCCACGTCACCAATCCGGGCAGCCAGCCCATGCAGCACCGCGTAATCGTAGTTCGCTGCCGACATCGCTTCCGCGTGCATGGTAATGGATTCCAGACCATCAAACGTGAAGGTGACCGAGCGCGCAGCTGTGTTAATAACTTTTTTCATATCGTCCTCTTTCCTATCAATCCGAGAAACCCCTCGGCGGGCTGGGCTTCATTGCCCATAATCATTGGATGCAGTCGCATCAGATTCGTTCCATTTAAATTGTAACTGTTTCGTTGATTCATTCCATTGTGCCTGTGATATTCATTGGATGCACGCTGCCCCAGATCGTTCCATTTGTTACAATCAGTTACATTTGCGTCCATCCCGCGCAACTGGGAATCACAATGATTCGCATTCAGCCCCGGCGGCCCTCGGCATCGCCGCCTGCCCTGAATCAAGGGGGGCGGGGGGCAAACGCGCGCGAGGTAAAAAAGGATGAAATGCACCGTATTATAGTTTAGTGCCGGTGGTAATTCGAGGGAATTATCCCCCCATAGTCCGAGGGATGATGCCCCAGCCGCCTGACCGCCGACCGCCCCCTGGGGCGCCGAGGGGAACTTTTTCCCGGAGCGCGGGTCCAATGGGGGTGATGCGGGTAAGGGTTGGGGGTTCCTGGCCGCCCGGTCGCGGACTGGAGAACTGCGATGGATGCTGGTGTAATGGGGGAGAGGGCCCTGGCCCCCACGATGGGGCGGCTGGATAAGGTCGGGTACAGCCACGCCGACATGATTGACTTTATCATCGCCAATCCCCGCGTGACGCAGAATGATCTCGCCGCGCGCTACGGCTACTCGGTCGGGTGGGTGAGCAACGTGATGGCGAGTGACGCCTGGCAGAGCGCCCTGGCGGCCCGCCGCGCGGAGATCTGTGATCCAGTCCTGGTAGCCAGCGTGGAGGAGCGATTCAAGGGCATTACCCTGTTGAGCCTCGAGCGGCTGAAGCAGAAACTGGAGGCCCCCCAAGTCTCCGACAACGTGGTGCTTCGGGCGGTGGAGCTGGGCGCGAAGGCTCTCGGCGTGGGGGGGAATGCGGCGCCGGCCCAGGTCCCCCAGGGCGATCACCTGGCCGCGTTGGCAAACCGGCTGATTGATCTGCAATCCCGCGTGCGTGCTTCGGCGGCCGCCGAGGTCGTGGATGTTTCTTCAACGATGATTCAAGGAGCTTGATTATGGCAACCAGTCCCAAGAGCCCGCGGCCCGTCCGCGCCCCTCGGATGCCCAAGGGCAACGATGAAGGCGGCAAGTTCGTCGAGCGCAACCTGGTGCCGGTGAAGTCCGCCCAGGAGTTCGTCCCCACCCCCGCCGAGCCGGTGCGCCTGCACTTCAAGATGGCCGGCGGTTGCTGAGACTCCCCATGAACCTGCTTTGCCGCCAGCCCCTTCGCCACAGCGTGGACTTCGCAGTCGCCAGCGCCCGTGTTGGAAGGTGGTTGGCGGTTCCCGGTATTCGGCTGTTTGGCTGTTTCGACACTCGTGCCCAGCTCTTCCCTAGATCTTCCAAAGGTGCCCCCGCCCTAAGGGGGGTCGCATGACCTACCGGACCATCTTCGATGCCAAAATCTCCATCCAGGACTGTGAAGTCGTCTTCGATTTCACCGGGCAACTCTTCCCGGAAGAATCCCTTGCTTGGGCAATCGTTGCAGCAGCTGTCTATTCTGGGACGGACGCCGCCCCGAGTTCGCTCATTTCCGGTTCTGCTGTCATCGACGGGAGTAAAGTCACGCAAAAGCTCGTAGGCGGCGTTCAGGGCACTACTTATGCGCTGGGTTGTTCTGTTTCCACGGACCTCGTGCGGTACTTTGCCAAGACTGGCTACCTTTCCGTCATCGGTCCCCTTTCATGACTGGCATTAAACTCACAGCTGACCTGATTGAAAGCTTCGGCGGGACGTTCATCTCGCCGAAGTATGATCAGCTGTGCCCTACGCCGTCTTTTCATCGCCAGGCCTGGGCCCTTTACGCCAGTGATGTGCAATCAGCAATGGTCATCGCTCCGCGGGATCACGCGAAGTCCTCCGCGCTGACAATGGTGTATATCCTAGCGGAAGTTTTGTTCCGTTGCAGTGATTACGTGATCCTCGTTGGCTCGACGGAGGACGGGGCCGCCGAGCAACTCGGCAACATCACGGAAGAGTTGCTGGAAAACGAAGACCTGCGGCGAGAGTTCGGCATCAAAAAGTTCCACCGGACCGCCACTACGGATATGATCTGTGAAATGGCTGACGGATACAAGTTTCGTATCCTCGCGCGGGGCGCTGAACAGCGCATCCGGGGCCGTCTGTGGAAAGGGAAGCGCCCAAACCTTCTCGTCTGCGATGACATGGAAGATGACGAGCAGGTTGAAAACGCCGAGCGGCGGAGAAAGTTCCGCATCTGGTTCTTCCGCGCGGCGAAACAGGCGCTGAGCAAGTCCGGCCGGATTCGCGTCCACGGCACAGTGCTGCATGATGATTCCCTCCTTAGCCGCCTGCGCAAAAACCGCACCTGGAAGCATCTTTTCTACGCCGCTCACGCGGGGTTTGATGACTTTTCCAGCCTCCTATGGCCGGAGCGCTGGACAGAAGCCCATCTGCGCGCCCGCCGCCAGGAATTCATCGAAGACGGCGACTCTGCGGGGTATTCGCAAGAGTTCCTCAACAACCCCCTCGACCATTCGGACGCTTTCTTGAAAAAAGACGACTTCCGTGCGATGGAAGAGGATGATTATTTGAGTGATAAGGTTGTTTGTGCAGCCGCCGACTTCGCGGTGTCGCGTGCTGACAAGGCCAACCGCACCGCTTTCGTCGTCGGCGGCAAGGATGTGAAGAACAATCTCCATTTCCTTGACGTGCGCAAGGGCCGCTGGGATCCCACTGAATGGATTGACGAGATGTTCCGTATCCAGGTGACCCACAATCCCGACGTTTTCTGGGTGGAAGATGGAGTGATCTGGAAATCTGTCCGCTCGATGGTTTACCGCGAGATGCAGGTGCGTGACATTCGCATCAATTTCGAGGCGATTCTCCCCGTCAAAGACAAGGGTACGCGGGGGCGCTCGTATCAGCGCCGGATGCGTGCCGGCCAGTGCCGCTTTGACAAGAAAGCCGAGTGGTATCCGGACTTTGAGCAGGAAAATCTACGCTTCAGTGGCGCTGCTCAGGCGACTCTGGATGACCAGTTTGACGCGGCGGCCCTGCTCAGTCGCGGCTTCGACGACCTGACGCAGGTGGAGCCGGAAGACTTTTTCGACGACGAGGACTGGGAAATGGAGCGCGGTTTCTGGAATCGCCCCAAAGGCACAGTCGATGGGCGTTCCGCCGTTACTGGATACTAAATGTTAAAAATTCAGCGCCCGATCATCCTCAACCAGAAGGCGATTAGTTCGCCCAACCTCTGCGAGCTGTTTGAAGAGGACGACCTGCGCCGGATTGGCAAAGAGTGCTACGCCGGGTATCTGCGCGATGAGGCGTCACGCCAAGTCTGGATGAAGCGCAACGAGGCCGGGATGGATCTGGCGCTGCAGATTCAAAAGGACAAGAGCTTCCCGTGGCCCGGCTGCTCAAACGTGGCCTTTCCGCTGGTTACCATCGCCGCGATGCAGTTCCACGCGCGCGCCTACCCTGCGATTGTGAATGGGACGGATGTAGTCAAGTGCGTCACCTTCGGCGGCGATGAAGAGCAAGCAGCTCGCGCCGAGCGCATCAGTGCCCATATGAGCTGGCAACTGCTTTACCAAGACAAATCCTGGGAAGAGCAAGAAGACAAGGCGATTCTGAACCTCAGCATCGTCGGCACTAATTTCAAGAAGTCTTACTATTCCGCCTCCGTCCGCCACAATGTGAGCGAACTGGTGCTGGCAAAAGACCTGGTGCTGGATTACTGGAGCAAGTCCGTCGAAGAGTCTCCGCGGAAGACTCATAAGCTGCCGATGTTCCGCAACGAAGTTTATGAGAAGGTCATGCGCGGAATCTTCTGCGACTGCCTTGACGAAGCCTGGTATCAGGGGGCCGCGGCCCCGCGGACCTCCCAAGCACAAATTCACCAGGATAATAGGCAAGGTGTAACTCCCCCGCCGCCGGATGATACAACCTCTCTGCTCATGCTTGAGCAACACTGTAACCTCGACCTGGATGGCGACGGTTACGCCGAGCCTTATATTATCACGCTGGAATCCACTTCCCAGCGTGTTCTTCGCATCGTCACTCGCTTTGATCGTGAGTCCGACATTGAGCGAGTGGCCGCCGGACCCAATCGCGGCAAGATCATTCGCATCAACGCGATGGAGTACTTTACCAAAAAGACCTTCATCCCCAGCCCGGATGGTGGAATCTACGACATTGGCTTTGGAGTGTTCCTCGGGCCGCTGAACGAGTCTGTGAATTCGCTCATCAACATGTTGCTGGATGCCGGGACGATGCAGACGACGGCGGGAGGTTTCCTCGGGCGTGGAGCGAAGATTCGCGGCGGCACCTACACCATTGCGCCGTTCGAGTGGAAGCGTGTGGATTCTACCGGAGATGATCTGCGCAAGTCCATCTACCCGCTGCCCGTCAACGCGCCCTCGGACGTGCTGTTTCAACTGTTGAGTTTGCTGATCAACTACACCAGCCGGGTGAGTGGTACGACTGACATCAGTGTGGGAGAAAATCCCGGCCAGAACACTCCCGCTTCCTCCATGCAAACAATGGTGGAGATGGGGCAGAAAATCTACACCGCGATTTTCAAGCGCATCTGGCGCGCAAGCAAGGAAGAGTTTGCGAAGCTGTTCAAGCTGAACGGAATTTTCCTGCCCTTGGACGTGCCCCAGCCCGGCGGTGCTACGCGGGATGACTACCAAGGCAGTTCGGACGGCGTCTCACCTGTGGCGGACCCCAACATCACCAGCGACACGATGCGGTTGCAGCTGGCGGGGGCCCTCAAGCAAGCCGCGATGACTACCCCTGGCTACAATCGCGACGCGGTGGAACTTCGCTACCTCAAGGCCCTGCGCATCGACAACATCCCTGCGGTGTTTCCCGGCACCCAGGGTCAGCCGCCGGCGAAAGACCCCAAGGTGGTGCTGGAAGAAACCAAAATCCAGGGCCGCTTGGCCGAGCAAGACAAAGCCCTGCAGGCGCAAATGCAGCAATTCGTCATGGAGTTGCAAGAAGAGCAGCGCCTCAACAACGCAAAGATCGCGCACCTGCAAGCCCAGGCAATGAACGAGGCCGCGAGTGCGCAGACCGAGGCCGCCTACGCTCAGGTCGCCATGATCAACGCGGAGATTTCGCGAGTCAAAACTGAAAACGATCACATCAACTCGCGGATTGAGCATTTGCTGTCCGCGGTCAAGTTGAAGATCGAGGCTAAAAAGTCTAAGGAGTCGGCATGAGAGCCCTCACCGAAGCAGAGTTCAACGAATGGAAATCGCATCCTGGGACTCAGGCTGTGATGGAAATCCTTTCCAGCCGGCGGGAAGCCCTGCGGCAGGCGTGGGAAGGTGGCAGCTTCACGGATTATGAGGCCGGTACTACCGCGCTGATAAACGTGGGCAATATCGGTACATGCAAGGGGTACGCCTTCGTCATGGACCTTGACTATATAACGTACTTAGGAGAGATAGATGACCTCAAATCCGTCGGGGCTGGAGCCTCGGGGAGTGGCCGTGTTGATTAAGCAGTATGAACCGGAGCGCCGAGGTGCTCGCATTGTGCTGCCAGATTCTGTCCAGGGCCGCGGGAGTATGGTGGATATGCGCGCTACGGTGGTGGCTATCGGCCCCAGTGCCTGGCATGATGAGCCGAGTCCGCGAGCGAGCTTGGGCGAGCGTGTCATGGTCACGCAATTTGCAGGCGCGATTGTTAAAGGCCCGGCGGATGGCGAGATGTACCGCTTGGTGAACGACCGTGACATTTTCTGTGCAATCACTCACGAGGAGCCAGAGCATGTCTGATCAAGAATTGGCACCTGTTGCGGAAAGCGCCGCTCCGCCGGAAGTCCAAGCCGCCGCTGAGCGCATGGGCTGGATTCCGCCCAGTCGTTTCAAGGGCGATCCCGAGCGTTTTATCGACGCTGACGTGTACGTGCGTCGCGGCGAGGAAGTCCTCCCCATCGTGCGCGAGCAAAACAAGCGGCTGCATACTGAACTCGACGCGCTGAAGAGCGAGTCGGCTAAGACTCGCCAGGCCCTCGCGGATGCCCAGCGCGCCATTGAGCAGATGGAAGAGCGCCATACGGTCGCTACCCAGCGGGCTGTGGATGATGCGCGGAAGCAGTTGAAGGCCCAACTTGCCGCCGCCTCCGAGGCCGGCGATCACGATGGTGTGGCGGAGTTGACTGATCAGCTGGTCAAAATGAACACTGCCGTTGCAGAAGTTCCGGCGCCCGTCAAGCCAGCCGAGTTCGTACCTCCGCCTGACCTCGCGGCCTGGAACACCGAAAATCCCTGGTTCGGAACCAACAAGCGCAAGACGGCCCTGGCCCTTGGAATCGCCCAGGAACTGCGGGATGCCGGCGAAACCTCCACAGGGCGCGCCTTCTTCGACAAAGTCACTGCGGAAATGCAGAAGGAACTTGGCGCGCTTGAACCTCGCGGCGACAAAGTCGAGGGCGCTCGCGGCAGCAGCGAGGGTGGGCGGGCAAGCAGCAGCAAGCTCGACTACTCCTCCATGCCTGCCGAAGCTCGGGCGGCCTGTGATGCCGACGCTAAGCGTTTCGTTGGCGAAGGCAAGAAGTACAAAACCATGGCAGACTGGCGGACCCGGTATGCCGAGATCTATCACGGAGCATGACATGGAAAAGTTGAATCAAGCATCTCGCCCGGTGGCCGCGGAACGCAAGCGTATACCAATGTCAGTTCCAGTGCTGAAACTGGAAACGGCTAAGATTCCTGGTTACCACCTTCACTGGTTCCTCAACGACGCCAGCCGCATTCAGCGCGCACTGGACGGGGGGTACGAGTTCGTGAATGAACAGGAAGTCAAGCCCAACAACGTGAGCCTCGGCGGCACTTCTGCCGTCACCGGCAACATGGACTTGGGTACGCGAGTCAGCATTGTCTCCGGGCAAGAGGTAGGAAAGGACGGACAACCCGCCCGGCTGGTCTTGATGAAAATCAAGCAGGAATGGTGGGAAGAGGATCGAAAGGTTCTTGAGGAAAAGAGCAAGCAAGTACGGGATTCCCTCCTTGGGGGAATGGTTGGCGCGGAACATGAAACTGGCGCAGACCGCCAGCATCGTTACGTCGACAAGTCTCGGACTGCAATTCCTGATTTTTTCAAACCTAAGCGTGCAAACGCTTAAACCTTCGGAGATTTTGTTATGGCAAACGCAAATCGCCCGAGTGGATTCACTCCGCATTCGTACCTGAACGGTGCGCCGTGGAGTGGCCAAGCTCGGATTTACTGCATCGCGGCAGCTTACTCGGCGGCCGCCATCTACGTCGGCGACCCGGTCATCTCGGCGGGTTCTGCCGACGCCTTCGGCACGCCAACCATCGCCCTGGGGGCCGCCACCGGCGCCCTTCGTGGAGTCGTGGTTGGCCTGGGCACTTCCCCTACCTTCATGGGCAACGCTGGCAACGTGGACATTACCTACCGACCGGCTGCGGCCCAGTCGAAGGATTGGTACGCAATGGTCGTAGATGATCCCAACGTGCTGTTTGAGATCCAGGAAAAGTCCAACACGACGCAACTCGCAGCGACTGAAATCGGCCTCAACACGGTGCCAATTCTGGCCTCCGGCAACGGTTTTGTTTCCGGGTGGTTGCTTGCTTCCGCCACTGACGCAACTCCCGCAACCACCGCCACGCTGCAACTGCGCCTCATGGGCCTGGTTCGCCGCGAAGGCAACGCGTTTGGCGCCTACGCCAAGCACCTCGTCAAAATCAACGTCCACGAACTCGGTACTGGTACCGGGGCCGCAGGCGTCTAACAGGGAGAATCAGTCATGGCTGGTGGTGTTATCAATACGGGCTCGCACCCGAAGCTGCTGTGGCCCGGCGTCTTCACGACCTGGGGTCAGGTCTACGACCAACACGCGAAAGAGTACACGGATCTCTACGAGATCAAGAGCTCCGACAAAGCGTACGAACAGGGCGTGCAAGTCACCCCCTTTGGCCTGGCGCCGGTGAAGGGCCAGGGCGCTCCTGTGACGTATGACGGTGAACTGCAAGGCGTCGTGTCCACGTACACCCACGTGGCCTATGCCCTCGGCTTCATTGTCACGTTCGAAGAGCTGCGCGACAACCAGTACAAGGAAGTGGCTACTCGCCGCGCCGAAGCCAATGCGTTCTCCATGAACCAGACGGTGGAAAACGTGGCAGCCTTCCTGTACAACAACGCGTTCGCAACGACCTACTTCACGACCGGCGACGGGGCATCGCTCATCAGCGCTTCCCACATCAACGCGACTGGTGGTACGTTCAGCAACCTGCTCGACACGCCGGCGGACTTGTCCGAAGCGGCCCTTGAAGATCTCACGATCCAGATCATGGGCGCGACGAACGACACTGGCCTGCTGATCAACATCATGCCGGAATCCCTGCATGTGTCGCGCCAGAACTGGTACAACGCGAACCGTATCCTGCAGTCGGTGTTGCAGTCTGGCTCTACCGCCAACAACAACATCAACGTGCTGAAGGCTACGAACGTGTTCCCGAAGGGGATCAAGATGAACCACTACTTCCAGGACGCGGACGCCTGGTTCATCCGTACCAACTGCCCGAACGGCATGACGATGTTCTGGCGGGATGAGCCGATGTTCGATCAGGACAACGACTTCGACACCAAGAACGCCAAGGCCGCGAGCTACATGCGTTTCAGCGTGGGGTGTACTGATCCCCGCGGCATCTACGGAACGCCCGGCGCCTAAGTAGCGTTGCCTATGTGCGCGGATTATGATGGCATAGACCGCGCACATTAACAACTCCACTTCTAACCAGAGGACCTTACCATGTCAGGATCTTACCGTACCGCAGATGCAACCGTTGCAGCCCACAGCGCGTTTGCCGTGACCAAGAGTGATACGACCGTGCTGCCCACGACTCGGGGCCTCTATGTTGGAGGCGCCGGCGACGTGGCTGTGACGATGGCGGAGGATGGCAATAACGTCACTTTCGTAGGCGTGCTGGCGGGGAGTATCCTGCCGGTGCAAGTCACGAAAGTGCTGTCCACTGGCACGACTGCCACGAACATTGTTGCACTGAACTGATCATGCGACTCTCGCAGATTTGTATTGCAATCGCGCAGCTTGCACGCGGGGGCGCCGCCTGGTCCCCCGCCGCCCTCGCCAGCTTGGTCGCATGGTTCGACCCGTCCGACCTGTCCACCATGTTTCAGGATGCCGCAGGCACGACGCCTGTAACCGCTGCCGGGCAGCCGGTCGGGTTGATTCTGGACAAATCTGGCAACGGTCACCATGCGTCGCAGACCACCAGCACGGCGCGCCCCTTGTTTCAGATCGATGGGTCTGGACACGGGCATCTGGTTTTCGACGGCGCGGACGATTACCTCAGCACCGCAGCGATTGACCTGACGGGGACGGATAAGGTGACGCAGTTCCTTGGGTTGCAAAACGCCGCAATCTCTGGCGCGATGGTTTATTCGGATTTCGGATTAGGTGCGACCGGCAGTTTTGTTTCGCTGTCGGCGATCGCTGCATATGGTGACATCGGGATATTCAAGCGGGGGACTGGATCCAACGGTTCACAGAAGACCGCTGCAAAACCCGCTGGCACCAGGGGCGTTTTGTCGTTCTCCCTTGATCTAGCGGGAGCAACACCTGACCTCCAAAACCCATTGTTCAACTGGGACGGCGCACCTGCGGGAATTGGCACCAATACAGACATTGGCGCTGGAACCTTTGGAAACCGGGCGCTCTACATCGGGGCGTCTGCTGGGGCTGCGTATTTCTTCAACGGCAACATCTACTCCCTCATCATCGGCGGTGCTCTGTACGACGCCGCGACGGTCCTTGCGGCAGAGACATGGGTGGCGGACAAGACGGGGGTGACGCTGTGACACATCGCACCATCATTATTCCAGCGTCCGTGCAGCCCAACGCACGCGCCCTGTGCAAAGGGTTGGCAGGCGTCGCAGGAGATGGCATGTTTGTCACCGGGCTATCCGCCACGGGCAAGGCAGCGGACCCGCACGACATCCTCAGCGGTCCGATCAGCGAGGGTATGGCCGCGCTGCTGCCGTGCAAGACGGTCACGACCGACAAGGACGGCAAGGCCATCGTGACCACGGCACCGGGTATGCCTGATGCCGTGCCTGCACTGGCGACCAAGGCCGGGATCAGCACCACCAAAACCAAGATCACGGCGCTGTATGCGTCGATTGATGTGAGCGACCAGCCACC
>ERZ869921.1352-NODE-1352-length-10549-cov-7.274824_pt1 | contig 10549 bp, 22 predicted proteins | sample MGYA00579310_ERZ869921 | MGnify/ENA primary metagenome ERZ869921 (study PRJEB32216, sample SAMN09231816) | wastewater metagenome | place: USA: Maryland | collected 2016-06-21 | study: EMG produced TPA metagenomics assembly of the PRJNA472060 data set (Reclaimed...
CCTTTGTGAGAAAGAGTAGAAATCTTTTAGCAGTTTGCTTTATTGCATTTAACTTCTTATTCCTTGTTGCCCCTGCATATGGGGAAGAAGTAGTACCAGAAGTAACTACCATTGTAACTAATGGTGGAGATGATGTATCTTATCAGATTCCACTGACAGTAACAGTTGTCTATGATGGCACTACATATCAGAATGTTTATGCAACAACTAACTCAGTTATAACCTTTGGTAATCCTGATGGAACATATTGGGACTATCCAGTAACGCCATCTATCTCAATTGAGTCTAAGGACTGGTGGGCTCTGCCTCAGCAGATGCCAGATACTCACTTCATCATCAATGTAAGTGATGGTGGATTCCAAGTAGACGGTGCTTATCGTCCTTACGGAATGATGACTGGTGATGTCACTAGCATTATCATTACTGCACAGATTCAAACAGATGGCACAGTTGCATATACCTATGCAGTCAATGGTCCTTTGTCTGGTAATGAACGCACAGGTGCACGCTTAACTGATGGAACTATTGTTACATTAGAAGAAGCAGGTGTTACTCAAGTTGAGGAAGCACCAGTTCTAGAACCTGAACCAGTTCCTCCAACTCCAGAACCAGAACCTACTCCTGAGCCAACTCCTGAGCCAACTCCTGAGCCTGAACCAACTCCTGAACCTCAGCCTCAGCCAGTGCCAGTAGGACCCATCTTTCAACCTCAACCAGAACCAGTAGTAGAAGAAGTAACACCAGAGGAATTGCCAGTAGAAGAAGAGCCATTACCTACCCCTGAACCAGAACCAGAGCCAGAACCGCAACCTACCAAGCCTGAGATTTTTCCAGAGGAAACACCTCCAGCAGAACCGATTCAACCTGAACCTCCTTTAAAAGAAACAACTGAGGAGACAATGGTAACACTAGACAACGGAGTTGTGCTAACGGCACAACAGGCAGTAGCAGTTGCTTTACTTGAGAATCCAATAGAACTACTGCAAGAAATATTTACTAACCCAGCAGCAGCCTTTGCTGCGTTGGCGCAGGTAGGGGCGGACATGTCACCAGAGGTGCGAGAACGGTCTGAAGAGGTCGTTGTCGCAGCAGTAATTGTAGGGAACATCGCTAGTGCAGCAGGTGCTGCAGCCTATAGGAGAAAACCTTGATTAAAAAGTTCATTGATGCAATCTTCAGTCAGACCTACACCTTGCTCGGAATGTTCCTTGCTTGGATGGTATTTGAGGGAAGCGTAAGAACTGTAGCAACCTATGCAATTGGGATAACCATTGTGATAGATGCTGCATACAACACACTAAAGAAGGACGAATAATGGATACATTCAAGAATGTAATGATGAGAATCTTTGCTGTTATCGCAGCAGAGTCTCTTGGAGTAATCGGTGCTGGCTCCTTGGTAGGTATTGAAGTATGGCAAGCAGCGACTCTCGCTGGTGCTTTAGGTGCTGCACGTGTACTTGAAGCCCTTGCTCGTTTCTATCTAGCAGACGGAAGCCTAACATCAGAAGAAATCAATGAAGCCTTTGCTAAGGTTGACAAGAAAGCGAGTGCATAATGGGACAAAGAGCAGACTTTATTGCAGTAGCAAAAGGTGAACTTGGAGTAATCGAAGGACCTAAAGACAATGAGACCAAGTACGGAGCCTTTACTAAGGCTAACTTCCTACCTTGGTGTGGCTCATTCGTTAACTGGTGTGCCAATGAAGTTGGCTTGAAGATTCCTAACTGTGTATCTACAGTCAATGGAGCATCAGCCTTCATGAAGAAGAACCAATGGGAGAAGGCTAGCAATGAAGCACAGCCACTTCCAGGGGACATCGTATTCTTTGACTTCCCTAACGATGGTGTAGATCGCATCTCACATATCGGAATTGTAGTCAAGGATAACGGAGATGGAACAGTTACCTGTGTTGAGGGTAATACCGCTCCTGACAAGAAGGGTGACCAACGTAATGGTGGACAAGTCTGCCTAAAGGTTCGCGCCTTCAAGAAGAAGAACGGATCTAAACTCCGTAAATCACAGGCTGTGACTGTCGTAGGATTCGGCAAGCCAGTCTTTAAGTCCTAAGGAGAACTATGTTCGACAAAGCAAAACTTCAATCAATCGCACTTTCATACTTCCGTGCTGCAGCAGCCTCTGTTGTAGCCCTATATACTGCTGGACAGCATGACCCTAAGGTCCTTGCTACTGCGTTCCTTGCAGGTCTCGTTGGACCTGTAATGAAGGCATTAGACTCTTCAGCACCAGAGTTTGGACGTGGCTCTAAGTAGGCTTTTAAAGCCTCTAGGAGCCCCGTAGAGACGAGAACACCCCTTACCTGAGTAGAAATACTAGGGTAGGGGGTGTTTTTGTCATTTATAGCCCTTAAATGGGCGATGACTTACACACTTTATCAGCGTCTAACAGTAGCCATCCGCGAGCGCATAGCCTCTTGTACAGCCAGATAGTTCTTCAAATTCTGAGCAATCTCACGGGCTATGTACCGAGCCTCTAACTTCTGATAGCCAAAGTCGATAAGTGTACTTTTGATATTCTCCACATAAGGTGTGTCCCTGTATGGGTGTTCCTTCTTTGGTGTAGCCATGTTACCCTCCAGTACTATAAAATCCTGAACCTTTGAATTGCACTGCGGGTGTATTGTACACCCTTCGTAATGTAGAACCGCAGACTGGACAGTCGTATTCTCTAGGCTCTTCGTCCATTGGACGCATGATGGTTATTCGTTCCCCGTCTCCAGGGCACTCATATTCATAAGTTGCCACTACATGTCATCCCAACATATCTCGCAGAACCCGTCTGGTCCTAGTTTGACCAAGGTCTCAGTACCGACCATATCTTCACAACGTGTACACTGAGACAAGTCATCAGATGTTTCCATATTTGCCCCTAGCAATATTGGCTGAGTTCTTACAGTGCTCACAGACTATAATCTGATCGCCTGAATCGGCGATACACCCAGACTCTATCTGCCTAGCAATCATTTCTTTGGCATCATTGAAGCCTTCGATGTACTTCTCTTGTAATGCGTATAGGATTGTTTTTTCCATAGTCGTCTCCCTCATCTGCGCAATCGTAACACATAGCGTATAGTTTCGCATGCGGGTAACCGTGGGGCGGAAACTTCAAATGACGGGTGACGGCAGTTGCTCGAATCGCTCCCCTGAACCACCAAATTTTTTTTGGGGGGTAGGGGGGCGTTTCTTAAAATCAGGGTTCGGGCAGGGCTTATCTGCGGAGCAGATACGGGTTGGGTATAGTGCTCGTATGAATCAATTACCTGAACATATTTCGTACTCGTCATTTTCTACATGGCAAGAGTGCGGTTGGAAATATAAACTTACAAAAGTCGACAAAGTAGAAGAGGGTCATGCCGTCTGGTTTACTGGCGGTTCTGCCCTTCATAAGGCTACTGAATACTATGACCTCGAAGGTGGCAAGTCTGAGGACTTGTGGAACCGTGCTTGGTTTGAACAAGTAAAAGCCGACGAAGAAATCAATGGCGACATGAGCACATGGAAGTTCGCTAAACGTGAAGACATGTCATGGTGGTATGGCGAAGGCATATGGATGCTTGACCGCTGGATTGAGTTCCGTAAAGGCTGGAACGTCTACGAAGATTTTATTGAAAAGCAGTATGAGATTCCTATCGAAGATAGCACGGTCAAAATGGCGATAGACCGTGTTATGATTGATCCCGACGGGAAAAGGGTACTCGTCGATATCAAAACTGGTGCGTCGTCCCAAAGGCATCCTTTGCAGTTAGCCGTCTATGCGTGGGCGCTTGCGAAGCAAGGAGTTTTGGTCGACTCCGCTGGCTTTTGGGATGCACGTACTGGACATGTATCATTGTGGAACTTGACTAATCTGACTGCTGATAGAGTAGAAGATATGCTCAATACCTTTGACCGCGCTCGCAAGAGCGACATCTTCCTGCCTAATCTGAATAACTGTGGCAGATGTGATGTAATGAGTAAATGCAAGTTTGTAAACTCTAGAGCAGAATAGGAGAGATACAAATGCCAGGTAACTTCCAGGTAAGCAGCAAACTTCCAGATGGTCGCATCTTTGTGATTGCTGGAGAAACGATTGCAGAATTTACTGCCAATCTCAATGCTGCGTTGGGCGATGTAGATGCAGAAGGACTGCTAACTACAATGGCTCAGTCACTCACAGGAGCACCAACAAATGGTGTTCAAGCCGTGTCTAATGTGCGGGATTCATTTCCAGGTGCACAGATAGACCATACAGCACATCCAACAGGTGGTGCCTCAACGCATGCACCTAGTGGTCGTACTTGTAAGCATGGACAGATGTCCACACGTACAGGTAGTGGTGCAAAGGGTCCTTGGAAGGCATACATGTGTCCTTCCCCTAAGGGAACTCCTGACCAATGCGAACCAATTTGGTTACGCAGAAACGATCCAGAGTGGAGTGCATTCTAAGTGAGAACATTAGCCCGTGCAGTAGGTAGTAAGGATATCGGTGGCGAACCGCTACCTAATGTCTTTCGTACCTTTGAAGCGAATAAAGTTGTTATTCGTAGAGCAGAGATATCAATGATTGCTGGCACTCCTGGTGCTGGTAAGTCTACTCTTGCTCTTGCACTGGCTCTACGTTCTAAAGTGCCGACGCTCTATGTGAGTGCCGACACAAACGCGCATACAATGGCTATGCGTTTACTATCTATGATTACTGGTAAGCCTCAGAGTGATGCAGAACTTCTGCTTAACGATGATGTTGAAAATAGTCGTAAGATAATCAACGAGGCTTCGGGGCATATCTTTTGGTCTTTCGAGTCAGCGCCAACGCTGGCAGACATTGACCAAGAGGTACTTGCTTTCGAGGAATTGTGGGGGTGTGGTCCAACTCTCATTGTTGTCGACAACCTTATGGATGTTGCTAACGATGGTGGGGAAGAGTTTGCGAGCATGCGTTCCACTATTAAGGAACTGAAGTACTTGGCAAGGGATACCAACGCTGCAGTTCTTGTATTGCATCACACCAAAGAGTCGTATGTAGGAAATCCTTGTCAACCACGTAGTGCTCTTCAAGGCATGGTGGCACAACTTCCTGCTCTGATTTGTACGGTCGGCACTAATGCTCCTGGCTATATAGCAGTAGCACCAGTGAAAAATCGATACGGCAAAGCAGATCCCTCAGGGGATACGGCTTTTTGGTTGCAATTTAATCCCGAAATAATGGATGTCTCAGACATTCCAGAAAGGTCGTGATTATGTCAACAATCATACCGCTTCCCGATTGGGGAAGTCCAACTCAACCTCAACCAGATTGGTACGAGGATGACGAGGATGATGATGACTAGTAAAAGTATAACGGAACTAAAACCCGATTATACAAGGGCGATGGATATTCGTGGTGAGCCAACCTCGATATGCATCTGCGGGAGTTTCGTATGGAATCTCAAGGTATCATTCGCAGAGGATGGTACAATTGGGATGTATTTCAGAGATATGGAGTGTGCTGACTGTGGAACACAGGCAACCGCACCAATTGAGGAGTAGTAATGAAACTATCGACGTACGCGTGGATAATGGCAGTTGTAGTCTTTGTGGGTACACTCCCACACACTGTGGGTGCGATGTTTTCGCCCAAGCATATAAACGAGATGGTTCATATGAGTGCTCTGCACCCATGCGAAATTTCGATTGGATATATGAAGAAGGCTGCGAAACGTATCGGACGCGAGAAAGTTATGGCTATATACAAGAGTAACTATGAGTGGAAATCACTCTATACCCTTTGGAGTAAGGAATCTCGTTGGGATTACACAGCGAACAATCCTACTTCATCAGCATATGGCATACCTCAGATGTTAAATATGTCAGAGGATACACCTATGGTTCGCCAAATCGACCTTGGGTTGAAATATATTAAAACTCGCTATGGCTCTCCGTCAAGAGCACTAGCCTTTCATAATCGGAACGGTTGGTACTAAGTGAGTAGTGGCGCAGCCAAGGCACGAGCAGCAAAAGCCAAAGGCGCAGGTGCAGAACGTGACTTGCGTGATTGGCTTAAAGAGAATGGTTTTCCATACGCTGATCGTCGCCTGGCTGGCGCTACGTTAGACAAAGGTGATATCTCTGGTATCCCTGGCGTTACTATTGAAGTTAAGAACCACGCAAAGATGAACCTTGCAGGGTGGATTGAAGAGTTATTAGTTGAGATGGCAAACGATAAAGCATGGACTGGTACAGTAGTTCATAAGCGCAAAGGTAAAGGCTCACCTGCGGATTGGTATGCAACTATGCCAGTATCTGTCTGGGTAGAACTACTACGAAAGGCTATGAAGCATGAGTAACTTGTTAATGTTTTTACAGTTATCCTTGATGGAATTGTTGGCAGTTATTCAACTGCTGTTATTACTATGAAGTACGATAAGCCAAGTATCGGTGCTATACTAGAACACTATGGTGCAAGAGTACCTACTAGACATGGTTGGTTCTCTATGAAGTGTCCGTTCCATGAGGATTCACATGCATCTGCTTCTGCTAATACAGAAGAAAACGCATTTTGTTGTTTCGCATGTCAGATGAAGGGCGATGGATTCGCAATCATCATGGCAAAAGAGGGGGTAAAGTTCAATGAAGCAGTCAGCATCGCAAAGGGAATCCTTAACGCGCGCGGCGAAGTATTATTACGGAGCACTACACGAAGCGGAGGAATACCTCGCAGAACGGGGAATAACTCTGGAACAGGCGCGCAAAGTTCGCTTGGGCGTCGTTCTCGATCCGCTCACGGGGCATGAACAATATGTCAACCGTTTATCTATTCCCTACATCACGCGTTCGGGGGTGGTTGACCTTCGATTCAGGTCGATGGACGCAACAGAACCGAAATACATGGGACTTTCCGGGGCGACTACGCACCTCTATAACGTTGCGTCGCTCTTCCGCGCAACCTCATTTATTTCTGTATGTGAGGGTGAGATTGACACCATCACGTTGGATAATGTTTGCGGGATACCTGCGGTTGGTGTACCAGGAGTCAACAACTGGAAGAAACACTACAGTAGATTGCTAGCAGACTTTGATAAAGTTTTCCTATTCGCAGATGGAGACAATGCGGGTACGGAATTTGGCAAATCACTCTCTCGAGAACTGGGGAATTTGGTTGTTGTACAGATGCCAGAGGGTGAAGATGTCAACTCTATGTATAGATTACACGGAGCAGATTACTTCAAACAAAAGATTGAGAGCGCACAATAATGTTAATGCCTAAAGACGGACACTTTATGTGCGAGCAGTCTGACTGTGACTTTGAGACATGCGATATCTTTGAGTTCCTAGACCACTGTGGTATTGAGTACAGTTGGGGAGTTCGCTTGAACAAGCGTTACTCTTTCGACTTGTTTGAGTTCCTTTGCATACTCAATGAGATTATTGACGATGGTGATTTAGAGGGTGCTTACGACCACGTACAGAGTGCAACTCTGATGATGGTCAATGCTAGTGGGGATGACCTAGATGCATTCATCCACGAGGCTGTAGTACAATCGGAGATGTCATCCATCATGGATGGTATAGAAGGGTTGTTGAAAGAAAATGACTGAAAAAGCAGTGTCTAGCACTGACTTTAGCGATCCAACAAAGTTCGACCTAGATGTCTGGGAGACCTTTGATGAACTCGCTAACCTACTTTTGCGTAAGCATAAGGATTATGGTCCAAAGAATATCGCACTAGCACCAGGTGGTCCAATCAATGGGTTACGTGTACGCATGTGGGATAAAATGGCTCGTATCAACAATCTAGTAGACAACGAACAAGAAGGTCTGAACGAACCACTTGAGGATTCATTCAAAGACCTTGCTAACTATTCACTTATCGGACTGATGGTGTTGAGAGGACAATGGCCCAGCGAATGAGAAAAAAACAATTAGTTAAAACAGTTGATGTATTAAATCAAAAGGTTCGTACTTTAGAGCAAGATATCCAACTGCTCAGAGAGTCTGATGTAAATCATCTTGCAGAACGTATTAGAGAACTTGATTCAATTCTAGTTGAAGCAGGTATATTAGAGCGCGAATGGCAGCCAGAGGCTCCAAAGGGTTCATCGATTAAATCTAACTTTAAGTACTTTGAACCTTCATACACCAAGATTAATAAAGTCTGGGAGTAACATGCCTACATACAAAGTAAATTTAACTCAAAGAAATCGTGTCTCTACAGAAGTAAATGCTGACTCAAAAGAGAATGCATACTGGAAAGTTATGGACATGTTAAAAACTCCAGAACAAGGAGAAGGTTACGATGTCTACATTGTTGGACCCTCTGACGTTAAGATAAAGGAAATCAAATGAGAAAGATATTTGGACCTTACAAGGGCAGTAAAGCCAATGGTGGACGTCCAATCTACGTCTTCAAGAGAAAGAAGAAAGATGGCACAGTTGTTACGACTTCTAGCAATAAGGCTAGAGTTGATTACGAAGAAGCCACAGGAAAAACATTACCCCGTGGCACAGAAGTAGACCATAAAAATAACAAAGGTCGTGCTGGTGACGATAGAATTTCTAACCTTCGTACAATCTCTAAGAAAAAGAATGTTGGCTTAGAGAATAAACGTCGCGCTAAGAAGACAACTAAGAAAGCGACAAAGAAAAAATGAAAAACATTGTTTGCATCTCCGATCTTCAAGTACCGTATCACGATGTAGAAGCCACCAAGGCTGTCGCAAAGTTTATTCAATGGTATCAACCTGAGACTGTAGTGTCCTGTGGTGATGAAATGGATATGCAGACAATCTCGAAATGGAGTAAGGGTACTGAGTTAGAGTTTGAACGCTCTATCGGACGTGACCGTGACCTTACACGCCAATTACTGTATGACTTAACTGTTGAGCACATGGTGCGTAGTAATCATACAGATAGATTATTTAACACAGTTGCTATGAGAGCGCCAGGACTTCTTGGACTTCCTGAATTACAATTAGAAAACTTTCTCGGTCTCGATGAACTTGAGATTAAATACCACAAAGATCCGTATGAACTAGCCCCTGGGTGGTTGCTCATGCACGGTGATGAAGGAAACGTACAACCTACTGCAGGTGCTACTGCATTGGGTCTAGCGAAGCGCTCAGGTATGAGCGTAGTCTGTGGTCACACGCATCGTATGGGTCTGCTACATCAGACTCAGACATATCGTGGTGGTAAGCCTAAGACTATCTGGGGTCTAGAACTTGGCAATCTTATGGATTACCGTAATGCAAAATATATCAAGGCAGGATTGTTCACATGGCAACAAGGTTTTGGCATCTTGCATGTAGATGGCAAGAACGTTACACCACAGTTAGTTCCTATCATCAACAACTCATTCACAGTAGACGGGAAAGTATTCAAATGGTAAAACAAGCATACGTTAAACGTTTTAGTTTCTATTTCGGTGCATCATTAAATCTATTCGGCATTGGGTTTGATATTGGCAAGTATGGTATCAATCTTATTATAGGGTTCTTTTGGTTCAGCGTTGAATGGTAAACATAATTGATCCACTGAAATACGAGAACATGGTAGGCGCTATTGCCTACGAATACTCACGTAAGTTTCACATGTGTGATGCTGATGATATTCGCCAGGAACTGTGGGTATGGTTCATGGAACACCCTAACAAGGTCAGTACATGGGAAGCCATAGATATTAAACAGTCCACCAAGTTGATTGCTCGCTCACTGCGTAATGCTGCAAAGGATTACTGTCAACGTGAGAAGGCTCGTGCTGTGGGTTACAAAGTAGAAGATAACTATTACTATGACCGTGAGGTTGTTGAGTTGTTATTGCCAGCAGTATTGCGTAGAGACCTCAATGCACCTGCTATGACTGATTTAGGCTTTACCAAGGCTAAGAAGGTTGCGTCAGAAGGTGGCAATTGGTTTGCTATGATGGCTGATATTGATAAAGCCTTGAGTCGTTTAACAAGAGAACAACTTACTATTATCTACCTGCGCTTCGGCGATGGTTGTGATAATGTCACTCTCGCAAAAGAACTAGACATCTCTGAAGATGCTGCTCGTATGCGGGTGAACAGAGCAGTAAATAATCTATTGAATTTTCTTGGTGGATCTCGTCCACGCAAGGAACGTGACTATACGGAAGAGGAAGCAGATGAGCAGAAGAATGCAGATACTAGAAGTGACGGAGATTTACAAGACTCTGGACTCGACAGTGCAGGACAAGACTTGGATTGATGCACACACAGAGGCAGATGTTAAACTTCTAACTGATGCTCGTGATGTCACACTCAACTTACTTTCACAGGTAAGTATTTTCATAGACTTGTTCCACCAGTATGTTGACCTTGTGCAAGACAATGCGATCTTCACTAAGGAGTATGGGGAGAAAAACCCAGACGACGGCGATGTCTATCCAACACAAACTTCTCCCGACAGCGGTTTGATTGTCCCATGATTTGCGTACCTTGTCGAGCAGCAGGAACTGCTAATAGTGTAGGCGATTACGCTATTGCTGGGATGCTTCATGAAGGTTGTACGAGATGTGAGTGCCAGCATAAGACTGGTGCTGGTCTTTACAAAAAAG
>ERZ869921.1353-NODE-1353-length-10548-cov-7.021348_pt1 | contig 10548 bp, 17 predicted proteins | sample MGYA00579310_ERZ869921 | MGnify/ENA primary metagenome ERZ869921 (study PRJEB32216, sample SAMN09231816) | wastewater metagenome | place: USA: Maryland | collected 2016-06-21 | study: EMG produced TPA metagenomics assembly of the PRJNA472060 data set (Reclaimed...
CATGACGTGCATGACGCACACACGGCCCGGCTTGATGATGCGTACCAGCTGGCGAACGAAGAATGAGAAGTGAATCTTCATCTCGTTGTTCAGATCGTCGCTGTTGCCGATGTCTGATTCCTCTGCCGTGTATGCGTACAACGCGGGGAATGGTGGCGAGAAGACCGAGACGTCCACAGACGCACTAGGCATGGACGCCATGTGCGGGATGCAATCCCCAAGGTGGACGTGATATGGTTGGTCGTTATCGAGTAACACTTTGATTCTCCTTAAAGATTCGCTCTTGTTCTTCCGTGTCGTGCTGCACCCGCTTCGCCTTTTCCAGAACGGTCTGGATCATCGGGCGTTCAAGTTCTGTGATCGGGATATGCACGTTGAGCGGTCGCGTCGATCCGTAGCGGTTCGATCGCTTCACGCACTGGTAATAGGTTTCGTAAGAGTCTTGCAGGCCGCTGAACACCTGCCGGGTTGCGATCTGCAAATTCAAACCGAACCCAAGAATTTTGCCCTTGGAAACCAGCACCTTCCGCCGCCCGGCTTTGAAGTCTTCAATCAACTCCAATCGCTTTTCGTGCGGCGTGTCGCCCGTGATGTTCGCCGCGTCGGGAAACTCCGCGGCGATGCGGTCCTGCTCATCGTTGTAGTGACACCAGATGATCGTCGATTCTTCCGGCCACGAGTTCACGAGGTCGCGGATGTATGCAGGCTTGTTCGTCTCGACTCGCTCGCCGTTGTGTTTGCCCTTCGCAAGCTGGCCGTGTTTCGATCGTGTCGTGATGCCGCCCGCGCGAACATTCACGAACATCTCACCGGTGCCGTGCAACGCGATTGCCGTTTGCTGATTCGTGAGCGGGATATCGTGCACGTTGACATTGATCGGCGGGATACTTTCGCAGTTGTCTTTCCATCCGTACGTCGCCGGGTTGGTCAGGAAGATCGCCCAGTGCGAGAGGGCGCGATAAAACGGCCCGAGAGCGTGCGGTTTCAACTCCCACCGATTGTCAGTCTGCCCGCGATTCACAAAGAACCGGGCGAGGAACGCATTCACGGTCGGATACTGATCGAGGAACACGGCATGATTCGCGTACTCGATTCGATCGTTCGGTGCGGGCGTGCCGGTCATGCACATCTTCCAGTCAAGCCCCTTGCCGAGCTGGATGCAGGTCTGCGCCCATTTGCCGTATGCCGATTTGAGCATCGACGATTCATCCAGAACCATCGCGGCCAATCGGCCCGGCTGAATGTCGTCGGTCAGAGCGTCGTAGTTCGTGATGCCGATCTTCGACTTGCCGGAAGCGAGCCACGCATTCAGATCCTTCGCGTGAACGTGTTCGATCTGGATGGCATCGCCGTAGAACCGTTCAGCCTCCGCGATGGTCTGTCTAACGACCATCAACGGGCAAACGATCAGGATGGCCTTGTCGTCGCCGATAACTTTGGCGACGTGCTTTACAAACTCCAGCTCGATCAACGTCTTGCCGAGTCCGCAATCAACGAACGCGGCGAACTTGGACCGCTCGATTGCCATCCGCGAGATGTCTCGCTGGTAGTCAAACAGGAATGACGACGGCCTGTACCTGCAGGCCTTCCGCTTCGTCTGCACAAGCCCGAGCGATTCGGCGTACTCAGCAGGGAATCGGGCTGTTCGACCGGTGAAGCTGAATCGGGGAAGCGACTTGACCGCGAGGAACTTCGCGTAGTCGCCGATGTTGCTCATGTCGAAGATGTATTCAGCATCGCCATCGGGAGCAGGGGCGAGGGGGTTGGGGATGGTCACCGGCCACCCGCCTTCCGAGCGAGCGGCTGTAGTTTGGGGGAGAGGAAATCTGACAACCGGCTGACAACCCGAAGGGCTTTGACGCTGCCGATCGCCGCGCCCGAACTCGCTTTTTGAGCCGGAATCGCGATGGTCAACCCTGATGCAGCACACTGGAAGGATTCATAAGCCTTGGGTCGCGGGTTCGAATCCCGCCGGTGCCATTTCAATCGAATCACTCGATGAACACGAGTCAGAATCGATCGAGTCCAAGTCACTCTGCGGGCGGCTGCTGACAACCAAGCCTGACAACCCGAATGCCCCGTCGAACTAAACAGACGCTGACCCTGACCCGCCGCGCGGACGGTCGATTCTGTAAGAAGATCGGCGGCGTCATCCATTACTTCGGCCGGGACGAAAAGGAAGCCGAGCAGCAGCTTCTGGACCTGCTGCGAGTCGCCGGCCACACCCAGCATAGAGGCCCGGCGGATGCGGTGACGGTGCAAGATGTCGCGGAAGCGTTCGCCGCACAGTGTCGCCAGCGAGTCGCCGCCGGCACGATGCGAGCCCTGACCTTTGAGGCATACGACAGCGCGATCGCTCTGTTCGCTCATCACGTCAAGCCGAACACTCGAGTCCAGGTCCTGCGCGCCGATCAGTTCGCCGCCCCATACATCAGCGTGACACGTAGAAGACGGCTCAAGAAACCGCCACGCGTTACCGCCCTTGCGAATTTCAAGCGAGCAATCTGCTGGCGGCTGTGGCTTCACGATCCGCCGCGTCTGCGTCTTCGTGCCCGCGAGGATCGCTCGGACCATCGGAGCGGAGAACAGGATCGGTCGCGTTTTGATTTCGGTTGCTGTTTCCATCTTCATCCCTTCAGCCTCGCGGCCATCGGTTAAGCCGTCAGTTCGACACGCACATACGCGCCCTGTTTCGGATACTCGCCGCCGACATAAACCTTCCGCGCGTTCAGTTCGATGACTCGGCAATCGTCGCTGTAGATTGTGCCCTTCATGGCATCGAAGATCGCGCGCACCAGCTTGTCGACGTCGGGCTTCGTGCACTTCGTATCGAACTCGGACGACTTCGGCCGCTCGAATGCGAACACGACTCGGATGCCGACGGGGCCGTTGTGAATCGCCTGGTCGTCCATCGCGAGCCATGCCTGAGTCTTGACGTGCTTGCGCCAAGGCTTCGTCTTTCGGTTCGATTCGACCATGACGACGCCGCCGCCACGGATCGGCATGTTCGTCTTCGACCCCTGCGGAATCGGTTCTCCTGCGACGAAGAACTCAATCACGCGCGGCTTGAATAGTGCTGTCTGAACCATCGTCGAATCCTTTCAAGTTCCGATCGCGACTTGCCATCACGGTCGGAGCGATCGTTAGGCGGCATCGAGCTTGCTGTCGCCGGTCGGTTCGTCGTCTTCCGTCGAGAGCTTGGCGGAGATGTGCTCCTTCGTCGGCATCAACTTCACCAGCATGTCGCCGTGCTCGAAGCCGCTGATCTTCAGTTGCTTCATCAGTGCGATGACCGCCTGCTCCTTCTCGTTCTGCTCTTCCAACAGCGGTCCCAGTGTTTCGAGGCGATGCGCCCGAGCCTTGTAGAACGCCCGCGCGAGCTTCAAGAGTTTCTTGTGCTCGTCCTTAGACATGTCGAGTTCGGGGAAGAGGGGTTCCTGTTCGGGGTTGCCGTTACGCTTTGCCATTCGTGACTCCTTACGTGTTTCACAACCAGCCGCGACGTGCGGATGGAAAGCCCGAGGCTCAGGGTTAGCCGAGCCGCGAGCGGGTTCATTGATAAAACTGCTGCCTGACCATCTCGACCGTGTGGCACTCACTCCGCATGTGCTCGCCGGCCATCAGGCATTCACCGGGAAAGCAGCATGTCCACTTGTCTTCATCGCGGTTGAACTCTTCGTCGATGCGGTCATATCGATCGCGCTCGCAAAGGTCGTCGTCGCTCTCGACAGACTCATGTGGTTGAATTGGTTCTGACATCGTTCATTCTCCTGTATTCCGCCGCATCCCTTTTCAGAGAGGCGGCAGAAGCGATGGACTCTGCCACCACATCAGCCCGGCTACCCAGCCGAGAGGGAAGGGATTCATTCCTTCACCGTGTTCGTCTCGAAGTTCCACGCGCCAAAGTGGATGGCCTTGGCGATGTTCTCGCGGACGGGTTGATCCGTGAGCCCCTTCCAACTCTTCGCCAGCTTCAGGCCGGTGAACTTCTGATGCGCGTCGACTTCGTTGATGCCCTCCGCGATCGCGGACTTGATGTAGAAGTCGTTGAAAGATTTCAGGGTTGCCGAGACAGCGACCGCATCGAACTCGGCAGGCGTTTCGCCGGCGTCCGCTGGCTTCTGCCGTTCCTTTTGGTCGAGCAGGTCGTGAAGGAACTTCAGACGCTCGGCCCTGATCGTGGCGAACGATTCGGCCATCGCGAACTTGAGGAACTTGCCGACGTCGGACTTGCATCGAATGACGCGGTCTTCAAGTTCGCGCGCCTCGCCGGGCGTGATGTAGTCGCCTTCAAGTCGGGCGTCGTTGTCCTTCGTGATGGTGATGTTCAATGCGTCGCAGAGGGCGAAACGCTTGGCGTAAGTGTGTGTCGCGCCGTCGCCCTGCGCGTCGCTGGCTTTTGGCGGAGCAGAGACGCGGACTGCAAACTCGTTCGTCTCAGAGTGGCCATCGACGTGACTGATCTTGCAGAACGCACAGAGCCGTTCAGACTTGCCCGAGTTGTCGTACTTGAAGGTGAATGACACTGAGAAGCCGTGCTTCACCAGCGTCGGCTGTATGGCTTCCATGATGTCTTCGTAGGCCGCGAAGACGCTGCGGGTGTTGCCGTTGTTGTCGGGGATGATGCGCGTCGCAATGACACGCGGCAATTCAGCCTGCATTTGAGACTTCGCCACCGCGAACGCCTTGCGAGCGTTCTCGCCTTCAACCTTCAGGTACAGTTCCGTCAGCTTCTCCATCGTCGCGGCAGTGTCGGCCGTGATGTTGCCTTGAATGATCGTCTGCAACATCGCGGCGATCGGGTTGCCGATCGGTCCCGTCTGCGCGAGTGCGGTTTCCTGTCTGTCGTGAATCGCGAGTGTCATTGATTCGCCCTTGCGCCTTTGAGCGCGGTCAGTTGTTCGAAGCCTGATTCGAGTCGTTCGTTGAAGGATGTGAGCGCGTCGTGGATCGCGTCCATGATTTGCTCGTCGCGCGGCACGTCGATGATGAGCGCGGGGAAGAGTCGGCAGTACGACGCGAACTTCCATGACGAGCGGCCGGTCGCGTACATGCCGCCGTAGACCTGGGCCGCGTAATCCTTTGGCAGAACGCCGGCAGTCAGATAGCCGACGTGTGTGTGAGGCAGAGGACACTTGATCTCGATGCCGCCGTCGTCGCCGATCAGTCCATCCGGCGAGCATCCGAACTTGCCATCCGCCGTCGTGATGAAGCCGACACGCTCAATCGTCAGATCGTGCATCATCTCGAAGAACGGCACGGCCTCATCTTCGAGGATCTTGCCCTGTTCCATGACGAACGCGCCACCCGATTCGAGCGGCCGGCCGAGCCAGCGTTCTGCGATCTTCTTCGACAGATACGTCTCGACACCTTCGCCGGTGCGAGCCTTCCACAACGGCGTGATGATCGCGCTGAGTTCGCTCGCGGTCGGGATGCCAGCGCGAACGGCGTACCATTCTGGTGTGCCTTGCTCGACGTGATGGATGATGGGTGCTTCTGCAATCATGGGTTCTTCTCGTCCTGAATGTCCTGTTGAGCGATCGCCAAAAGGTCTGCAGCGTCTTTGATTAGCTTTCGAAGTTCGTCACTGGCGTCGTCTGCATTGATCGCCGCAATTCCTTCGATGAGTTCAAGGGCTTCAAGGCTGTAGTGCCGAGCGATGTGCCGTCGCATGACCTTGTCGTCGATTGCCGTTGCCATCGTTAAGCCTCAACAGGAACACGATTGAGAATCGACGCGGTGTCTGCCGTGATGCCGTAGACTTTGCCGTCCAAGATCGCCGTCGCGATGGCTTCGGATGCAGGCTCGTCAATCTCGGCAGCGGATCGGATCGACGCGCTGATGTCGCGGATGAGCACGATTCGCGTCTTGCGGTCCTTCGCGCGTTTCGCTTCAGCCTGGGCCGCCGCTTCCTGCCGACGGCGTTCGGCTTCAACCTGCTCGCGGTGACGCTGCTCGGCCTCAGCCTTCGCTTTCGCAACAGCGGCTTCCTGTTCGGCCTTGGCTCGAATCGCGGCCTGCTCGGCTTCGCGCTCCGCCCGCGCCTTCGCCTCTGCGGCCTCTCGCTCGGCTTTCGCTTTGGCCTCGATCGCATCGCGCTCTGCCTTGGCCTTGGCTTCAACCGCTTCACGTTCAGCCTGCGCCTTTGCTGCGAGTGCACGCTTCTCGGCTTCAACAGCCTGCCGTTCGGCTTCGATCTTTGCTCGCTCGGCAGCGAGGATCGCCTCTGCCTTTTCACGCTCGGCCTTTGCAGCGGCTTCGACGGCTTCGCGAGCCTTGCGCTCGGCCAGTTCCTTTTCGGCAGCGGCGCGAGCCTCGGCTTCGGCTTTCGCCTTCTCTGCAGCCTCTTGGCGGATGGCATCTTCACGAGCCTTGGCCTGCATCGCAGCAAGTTCAGCTTTGACGCGATTGGCCTCGGCGCGCTCGGCAGCGAGTGCCTGCTCTTGCTTCTCGCGTTCGATGCGCTCGGCTTCAGCCTTCGCAGCTTCCTCGGCAAGTCGCTTCGCCTCGGCAGCGGCGCGTTCAGCCTGTTCGATTTCGTCGATCGGCTTCTGGTGAACGGTGATCATGTCGTCCAGTTCGCCGGCAAGTTCTTTAGCTACTGCATCGACCTTGCGGCCAAACTCCAATGCCTCAGCTTTCGCGGCGACGCGCACGCGCTCAACGTCAGCCTTCTTCTGTCGCAGCTTGTAGATGTGCGAGCGGGCATTCTTGTTGCCGGCCTTGTCCTTGTAGTCGAACACGAGGCTCGCATTCTGCTGTCGCAGCTCTGCGATCTCTGCTCGGACCGGGTTGTATTGGGTAATCTCGATCATTCTGTACTCCCTGAAAAAGCGAATTAATTGGTGAGGAACTTGCCTGAAAGAAACAGCGTCACGACATCCAGAACATCGCACTCCGCCGTCAGTTCAATCTTCTCCAACCGCTGCTTGCCGATGTTCGATCGCATGACGACTTGCGTGATCGGATAGAACGCGACGCTGTGCCGCGCATCCCACAGCCTGTAGACGCCGAGTTCGTAAGTGAGCGTGATGCCGGCCTCGACTGCTTCGTGCATCGCGGCCGTGTACATCGCAGCGGAGCGAATCTCGCGGTCGCAGCGGCGCTTGTGCTCGGCTTCGCGCTCGATGTCTTCGATGAAGTTGATGCAGCGGTTGGTGTGGGTCATTTCAATCCTCGTCGCGTTTGAGTTCGGAGAACTTGCTGAGAACCTCGTCAGCGTCGAAGTGGTCGAGCAACTCCGTCTTGAAGTAACGAGCACACTCTTCCGCGCCGATCTGCTTGAGGATCTCGTCGGTGTCGAAGTCGCCAGTAACTTCGACTGTCCTTCCGTTACGGGGCGCGATGCTGACGTCGCCGCTGATTTCGATTTGGTCTAGGATCACGTCTCACCGATCGCTTTCTGTCATCGCCTGGAACTCGTCATCCATCAGTTGCTGCATCGCCGCGTCATCCGCTTTCATCACCGGCGCGTGACTCGTGAAGCCTTCCGAATCGATGAGGCGGTCGAGTGCCGCGTTGAGTCGATTGCGCACCGCGTAGTGATTGACGTGGATCGCGCCGCGGACACGATCGATGCGACGCGCCCTCTGCTCTTGCGCGAGCGAGCGGAAGTCTCTCGATAACTGCTGGCCTGATGGGACTGACATGGGATTCCCTTCTGATGATTGTTCGCCGGGGCTCGGAACGTCCGGGCTCCCGGCGTGAGACTGCGAACGGAACAGAACGCACGTCTCGAAAAAGCCGCTCGGGAAACTTTCGTCTCGCGGGCGGGGATGGGTCATTCCCGACTCATCTCCTGCCATGTGTCGCCGAAGTCGGTGGAGTAGATGAGTTCAAGCGTTGTGGCCGGGTTCTTTTTGATAACGTCTAAAAACTCGTGCCCAGCGAAGTGCGACCCCTCTTTGCCCTTATCGCGGTGTCGCACCAACACATTCCCGCGATGCTGTTTCAGTAACGCACGCCACGATTCGTAGTCGAACGGGCGACGTGGCGCGGGGGCGGGGATGGGTTCGAGAACTTCGGGGTTGATGCACTCGTGCTGCCACGCAGAATCGATCAAGATCAGCTTTGCGTGAACGAATCCCGATACGTCTGCTTCTGTGCCCACATCGAAGTACAACCGTCCGCTTCTCAAACTTATGTGCGTCGCTTTCATCGTTCTGCCTTTCTTGAAACGTCTCGAAAAGCTCTCCGCGCGGCTTGCGGCCGGGCGGGGAGGGAATGCCTACGTTGCTCGCACAACCAGCCACCCAATAACCCCCGCCCGCGTTGCAGAGTGCTTCACGGATTCGAAATTCGCCGGCCTGCCCGTATTCGAGTTCGCGACCGTTGACGCGAGCGCCAAGGCGTTGCGGGCAGTCTCAAAGTGTGTCAGGTCAGTCGTCATTCCAGTCCTCAACCCTTCCCCAAACTCACGCAGGTCAAATCAGTCACGATCTTCGTAGTGGCCGTTTCGTCGGGTGAGCGTCATGCTCTGGTCCTTCACAACCCCGACGATTCGCCAACCACGGATCGTTAAGCCGTCAGGGCCGACGGCTGTGTTTCGTTCGCGACTTCGCTCTGCGGCATATCCGGAGCGGTCGTAAGTGCCTTTGCTGCTTCGACAACGCGCGGTTCAAACGCCTCAACAGCACGATCGACGATTTCAGCCTTTGCGAGGCCACTGAGCTTGCTGAGCCGCTGAAGGCGCTGGTCGGTGTCCCGACGTATGCGAGTCATCGTTGAGTTGATTGCTGTTGCCATGTGAGCAAAGTACCAAGTGCTAGCGCATGGTCAAGCACATGTGCTCGCTAGTGAGTATCATATGAGTAGTATCTGCCCACCTAAGTCATGTGCTAGCATCAACTTCGCAATGGCGAAAATTGAGAAGATTTTTCTGCGAGTCAACTTGGACCTGAAAGAGCGCTGGCAAGCTGCCGTCGATGAGACGAAAGCTCCGCAAAATCAGGTAGGTAAAGCACTTGTAGAGTTTTTCCTGTCGCTGACGAGACACGAAAAGGCCGATTTGCTTGCGGGCAATCTTCGGATCCCGGATGTGTCGGACGGAATCGGACTGCTCAGCGCATGGGAAGACCTGCCGTCGAGCGATCAGGAGTTCGTTTACGAGCAGATCGTCAAGCAGATGAAGAGCGACGGGACGCTGCCATCCAGTTCCGCGACACACGAGAAAAAGCCAGCGCGCCCGCCCCTCAACTTCCCCGGCATGTCCACCGCCCAAGAGATGCTCAACTCCGAAGCCGCCTCGCATCCGCAGGGTGGGGATGATCCGCATAAGGCGCAGAGACGGAAGAAGCCGAAGTGACTCAGAGGTCTAGTTCGCGTTTCAGTTCTTCGAAGGGAACGGCAGGGCCTGGTTCCGCGCGGGCGGCCGCGATCTCGCGAAGTTCTTCGGCAGTCGGAACTTCCTCAGGCATTGGCCCGAAACGGCTTGGCCGGCGGAGTAGTGGTGACGGCGGAAGGGTGGTGAGTTGTTCGGCGGTGAGATTGGCGATCGTAACGCAGGTGCTCGACCGAGCTGGGCGCGCGTCATCGATTGCGTTGCGAATCTGCTGGAAGCCTTCGTTGAGGTGTGTTTGCGCGGTCAAAAGCGTGGAGATGTCGCCGGGCTTGCGCGAGTTGATCGCGAGCGATAACCGATCGACCGCTCTGCTGACGGAAGCCAGCACGCTGATCAGATCGGCATCTCGAACCGGCATCTCGATTTCTTCTGCGTCCATGCAGGAATGATACCGCGCTGCGAACCATTTTCCCGAGCTTGGCGAAATGGTCGTACCGCTGGCTAGTCAATGACTTGCGCATGGCTAGTCACTGACCGAAGGGCTTCGTCCGAGAATTGCTTGTTGACATCTGCGCGCGACGTGTCCAGAATTCCGCGCAATCAGTGACGCGATCCAGTGAGACGGATGTGCGGCACGATCACACCAGAAGACGCGCGAACAGCGGGTCGGGGTGGCAGGGACCAGCCTTTAAGGTTCCAGTCTCACACCGAGGGGAGATCGGCAAGAGTGTGTTCTTCGGCACGATCACCGGCTTTGTTCGGACGCTCTTCAGAATCCACGCAGCGGGAACGAAGCTCATCGTCGATGAGGAAGACTTCTCGAATCGCATGCCCGAGGCTGAAGACGACGAATCTGACGATCTCGATTGAAGGTTGAACGTATCGACGCAGTAGCTCAATGGAAGCCGGAGCTGATCACCCGGTAGAGCGACCGACTAGATGTCGGGAGGGAGCGGGTTCGATTCCCGTCTGTGTCAGTGGTGACGGCCAAGCCGACGTACAGCGCCAACGCGCCCATCTGGAAGACGATCGGTCCATAAACACAGGAGCATCCATGAAGACGTTCTCCGACAACGCTGCCCGAACCTGGACCGTGCAGGTCAACGTCGACGCGATCAAACGCGTCCGCGATTTCGCACAGGTCAATCTGCTCGAAGTCGTCGACGGCAACACGCAGGGCGTGGGACTGCTCGGCCGCCTCGTCAGCGATCCCATCCTGCTCTGCGACGTCATCTACGCACTCTGCAAGCCCGAAGCGGATGCCAAGA
>ERZ869921.1354-NODE-1354-length-10543-cov-3.622140_pt1 | contig 10543 bp, 3 predicted proteins | sample MGYA00579310_ERZ869921 | MGnify/ENA primary metagenome ERZ869921 (study PRJEB32216, sample SAMN09231816) | wastewater metagenome | place: USA: Maryland | collected 2016-06-21 | study: EMG produced TPA metagenomics assembly of the PRJNA472060 data set (Reclaimed...
TGAAATCAGCGTTATCGCGTGCCATTTTCCAAGGCCTTGCGTTGCCTCGCCGTCCATCGTCCCGCCTCCGGACACCGCGACCTCGCACGTATTCGCCGTGGCGTCGGTGCGTTTTATCGCGATCTCCATACCGCGTGCGCCGGATGCCGCTGGTAAGGTGATCGTAAGCGGTTGCGTTGTGGCGTCCGCGATGATGAGATCCGTGCCCGCAAGCACCGTGTACGTCGCCGCCGATGCGTCGATGTTCAGCACCGTAAGCGTGTCGGCTTTGATCAATGCGAGAGCGTGCCTGGCGCTGTCTGCCAGCGTCTTGTTTGTCGGGCCTTCGTCGTAGGTGCTATCTACCGCACGCACGCTGTTAAGCGACGGCGTCGCGGTCCAGGGCTGAATAATCTGCGCCGGGAGCGCCATGGGGAGAAGTAAAAGGGCAAGCAACAGACGTCTCATAAAAACCTCGTCACGGTGTAGTACACGGTGATCGTGAGTAGCACCTGATTCGCGCCGATTGCCGCCCAGGATAGCCCGCCGTCCTCGATTTCGGCTTGCGCGATATGTGTGTACGTGGATGGTTGCAAACCCTGATCGATGTCGGAGCGCCAGAAGGATAGCCGCGTTCTGCCCGTAGCGGCGCGTGTCGATGGATTTGTGACCCACGACGCGCTGAGTGATTGGTTCTGCGACAGATGCCCCGCCGCGAGGTTCAGCCCAACGTACCCGCCCGCCACGGTCGATGATCCATTCACCCACACGGACCAGGCGAATCCGATCACGCGGTACGGCCTGCCGATGGGACGGGCGCGGACGACGGTATTTTGGTAGTAGTCGAGATTCATCCACCGATTGCTGGTGCTGTCCGGGTAGGTGGTCGAATTCACCCAGCGCGGCTTGTACACGGCGTGCGTTGAAGTTACGCACACGGTATCTTCGAGCTCGATGACGATGGACGTCCTGCTCCCGATTGGTTCGGCCTCGGGAGTCCTGTCCCAACGCACCCGCACACCGTAGCCGTCGATGATGCGCACCGAGTCACACAGGCTTCGATACAGATAGTCCTCCTCGCCGATGTAACCGATGCAGCCCGCGCTTGTGCCGCGGCAGCGGTTGAAGATCATCAGCGTATCGGGCACGAGCCGCGTCACACCCGGAGCGATCACGGTGTAAATACAGGTATCACCCCAATTCCCGCCGCCGGTTATCACATAAAAAGTATCGCGCATCGCGAAGTGCGAGCCGTACCGGAACGCTTGCCACTGCTCGGTGTAGATATGCCTGCCCGTGGTGTCCACGGTCGAGTCGGCCATAAGCAGCGAGGCTTTATACAGGCTGTCGAGCTGGTGCGGCGTCCAGGTACTGGGTATCTGCGCCTTTTCCCGTCTCACAGTTGGAGTGTCAACGCGTCTACCTCCCGAATCAATCACCGATGCGTTGTGCACCACCGGTCGTGGAAGATCGGCTTGCACATACCAAACGGACAGGAAAAACAATATGCCGGGCGCGAGCAGCAGTGCCCGGCTCAAACGGGCAGGAAGCCACGGCATGGTGACGGCTTTTTCGCCGCTCTCCGACGCTGCCCGCGCCATTTCTATGCGTAAAGGGAAAGTATGCATTTGAACCTCAGTCCATCGGTCGTGTATTCGGTAAGGAGCGTTTCATCGAGTATCGCCCTGGTTGATTGGTACTTTACTCCTCCGTCTTCCACTTCTTGAAGTGTGGATGTTGGCCCCTCGTGGAATCTGTACGCATCAAGCCTGAACTTCAATCGTTCAGTGCCGTACTGTCCAAACCCAACGTCGAAACCCATGAGCGTGCCAGCAGGCCAAAAGGTGGATCCCGATTCAGGGATTGGGAGCGCATTGACGTGGAAGATGGACGGCACTCCACCGCCCAAGCTTTCCACGTACACAACTCCAGCTATTCCGCTGATGCTCACGTCATGAGCAATCCCAACGAAGTATCGGGTGTTCCTGTTGCCCCACAAAGGGAACATCACTGGTTCCATTGAAGGCCGAAATTCCTCCATTTCACAGATGATCTGTGCAATGGGAAATCTCTTGATCGGCTCGCCGCCACCACCACCAGAAGACGAAGAATCGGGCTGCTTCTTGTATTGGAAGTTTCGAAACGCCCATTCGATGTCTCTGTCATGACCATCGAGAACTTCCAGAATAGCAACATCGTCGTCTGAAGGCCTGCTTCCTTGCCTGGAACGAAGCTTTTGACGTTGCCGGATTTCTTCAATCCGTCTTCCCGTGTTATGTGATTGCCTGGCGAGTCCCATTGCTTACTCCACTGAGATGAACACCGCCCCGCCGTTACCCGAGGATAGCGTTTTAACGACAGGCGTATAGCTGAACAGATTGGACGTTTGCTTGAGAAGAGACAGTGCCGGGTTGTTCGTGGTGTCGCCGGGAGCAGTAAGAGCGGGGAACCAAATACGCATCAGTGAATCGTTCGTGATTCCCGACACCCTTCTGACCGTCCCTCTTGTGGTGGCGAAAGAATCGATTCTACCTAAGCCGCTTTTCACGCCGTAGGCCTTGGTCTGAATGCTCACCGTCCCGGAAAAAGCCCCGATCACGGTGATAACGAAACTGTTTACTTTTGTCGTGTCGGTGGAGATCGGGATCCACTTCGTACCCGAAAGGGTTTGAGAGTTGCTGGTTGTGGTCGCTTTGAAAATCTCCGAGGTGTCGGCAATGACCGATGTGGAAAGAAGAGCGACAAGAATGACTGCGATCAATGTGCGCATGTGCGCCTCCTACGGATTATTTGATAGAATGAGTTGTGCTTTGTTCGTCATTGCCCGTAGATACTCGTCCACCACCTCCCAGTCCTCGAGCTTTCCGCTGGCGATGGCGGCTTTCCGGGCTTCTTTGGCCGCGTCATAGATTTTGGTGATGGCGTCTTCGTCCGTGTTAAAGCCTTGATAGTACCCGGCATACCCCATCACCTCACTGAATTGCTCTTGTTCTCTCGGAGTCAGCGAGCTCTGCAGTTCATAAATCATTTCAGCGGCATCCATCATGCTCATGTTTTCATCGAGCCCGTACTTCCGCTTCATCCCTCTGATGACGCCGCGAAATTGCTCTGCTTTTTCTTCCACTCGTTGAACACTGCGAGAATTGTATCCCATGGGCTCATGCTGCATTCGTGTTGAGATACCGGGTATCTGATCCACCTTTCTAATTGGCACCCCGCCTCCAAGCAATGCGTCGTACATTCTGAACGTCTCATCGATCTGAGGCGAAATGCCGGCTCTGACGGCATGCTCTATTTTGAGAGGCGACAGACCAAGGTATTCACCCAGCTTCACGTACATTTCGTTTGTGTTGGCCATGTACTGTTGCTCGGGAGGCAGCGCCAGCATGAATTCCGGAACAATGTTCTTGTCCCAGTAAAACTTGTGATTGGCAAGCAGCTCTACCCACGTTACGATTTGTGGAGACAAAAATTCCACGGGAGAGAAAGGCAGGGCGTTCATTTTTCTCAGGGTTTTGCTTGCCAACGTTTTGGAATCAAGTGCGTCATTCCCCGCAACGTGATCCATCATGTTCCAAACAAACATCTGCGTGGCTCCAAGAGGACCGTTATCGAACGGCACTTTGAACAGACCACCAACAGGCATGAAGTTGAACCGCTCTTCATCCGGACGTTCTTTCAGTTTCTCGTAATCATCATCGCCCATGAGTAAACGATTCACCGCCCAGCCTATAGCCGTGAGTGCACCGATGTATCCAACCTTCAAGAGATGGAAGTTCCTCACAGCCGGGTTGGGATCGGTGAGTTTACTCATCCACCCGTACATGATCTGCATTGTGGGATTGAGGAATCCCGGTATTCTCATGAAAGTGGCGATGTCGTTGTCTCCCGGCCGATCAGCGAACAATCCCGTAATGGTATCGTATCGAAGCTGTGCCGCCTCATCCGAATACCCTTGCTTCTTTGCTTCCCTGTACGCTCCCAGCCTTGCCGATTCCTCGGAAAGTTCGGCCAGGGCTCGTTGTCCGGTCGCCCACAAAAGAAGCTCTGTCGGTTTCATCACCAATGATGCGGTTTTACCGGAAGCGTCCTTTGCTATCGCAAGAATTCTCTCTCCTCTCGTCATCACACCCCACCCAGGCACAAGCATGCCTTCACTCAGCACCTGTTTGAATTTGTTCATCCTCACGAGTTGAGCCGGATCAAACGCCGTTTCGAATGATCGCGCCAGAAGTTGACCAGTGGTTGCGGTATCGGGGACTTTGCCTGAAAGCTTGTATATCAATCCAGTCAGATGGTAGTATCCGGGAATCAAGCTTTTGTACGTTTCTCCGGTGAACATCGCAGTAACCACGTCACGAGGGATGTTACCAAGAACGAATCGGAGCGTTTGCGTAATCTGCCGCTTCCAGGGTGCGACAATGGGAAGAACAAGTTGCTGAATTGCTCGAGCAATCTTTGAAACCGGAGCTCCGTTTTTGGCAAAGAAATCGTACATGATCGGATCTTCGATTTGATAGAACACCCGATTACCATTCTCCATGGGAGCGATTACGTGAAACGCCTTTGGATCGGTGGTGCGGAAAATGCTCATCCCCGACCAATGAATCACAACGTCGCTGGGTTTGACAACCATTTCATCAGGTAAAACAGCGTCCTCGCCTTCCTGAGCTTTGATCTGCTTTTCCAGTTCCTGTGTCAGATACTGAGCGATAACCTTTTTCGCTTCCTCTTCTCCGAGGTTCGCCATTTTCTTGACATCCAAGTGCAGTTGTACAGCTACCCGTTCCAGGGATTTTCGAACGTCATACGGTATTGAATCGTCCTTGCTTGTGGCCTGCGCCAGCCGTACCGGAGCCATCGCCATTCGGTTGTAGTAGTAGGCCGAAAGCACTTGTCTCGTGCGGATCTCTATTGCATTCAGAAGTGGGATTTTCGGCAGTTCCGAACCAAAGGCCCGTTTGTACTTTGCCGATATGTACACACCAGAAGACGATCCAAAGCCCGAAGCCTCTCGTTCCCTTTCCTTGAGAAGGGGAATGTACTGCTCGTGCTTTTTTTTCATTGCCGAGGCCTGATCCGCTGTAATCAATCCTCCCGCTACAGCGATAACAGCAAGATTGTCCATGTACAGATTCAATTCACCGTAGTATCCATTCCACTCGGGATGCGCTTTTTCAAACTCCTCAACGGACGTTTTCAAATCGTCCGGTGTAATCCCGTCTGAATATCCCGGATAGTCGAGGCCCAGCTTTTCACTGCGGTATAAGTCCGTCTTGTCCCAAGCGTAGGTCTGAAAATCTTCCCAGTTGTCCGGGCCGATGTCCTTTACGATGTCGACAATCACGCGGTTGTTGAAAAACACGTAATCACCATGTCTCGACCACCGTTTACTGCCGCTGCGAATATCGCGCATTTCAGCGGGGATGTAATACCCGGCATCCTCAAGAATGGAAATCGTTTCAGCGGACAATACGCTCGCGTCTCCAGTAACAATGATTCGTTGCCCTGAATGCTTCGCTCTTCCTGTTCCTCTGATGAAGTAATCCACTTCTTGTGGTAAGCGCAGTACGGTGCCGTATGCGGTCATCATATCAGCGGGGGTATCCTTGATACGCCTTTCCCACTCTTGGGCCTGTGTGATGGCCGCGTTGCGTCCTACGATGTACTCACGTATCGCTCTCGCGTATTCAGCCCAGGTCTTTCCGCTAAGAGACGGGACTCCTACTGTGTGCTTCCACGCTCTCCAAGCTTCCCGTCTGATATGTTCGATTGAATGCCGGGAAGATACTCCCCTCGCAAGAATGCCATCCAGGGTATTTAGCGCGCGCGTCCAGAAGGGCTCAGGGATTCCCTTGTCGTTGTTGATCGAGTTCCGCATCGCCTGAACCCCACGCTTAACGTGAGCGTAGTGCATTCTGTTGGCATCCTGTAAAGCAGAGAGCACATTGGGAGCGGATTTTGAAAGCAATGCTTCCATTTTGATGGTGACGGGCAAGCCTTCGATTTCCTGATAGTCCGTCACAAATAAACGAATCAACTCAGCTACACCTTCTTCCGCACTTTCAGCGGAGGCGTAGCCGTTGGGTCTCTTTGTGAGATCCTTCAAATCATCCACCATTCCCCGATAGATACTCGTATGGGAATCACGGAGGTAGCTGCTGATCGCGTGACCGATTTCGTGCATGCTGTACGTTGCACTTGATCCTGATTTGCTCCGAATGATGGCCGATGCGCTTTCAAAATGCGCAGGGTGCTTTCTGCTTGTCTGCTCTCTGCCTATTCTGACCTGTGCATGCACTCTCCTTGCAAGCCAGTCAGCGATAGTGCGCATGCCTACTCTATCCCCGTTCGGGTCTTTGGCGATGCGCTTCATGACAGGCTCTGCGCCGATGGATGTTACCGGAGTCAACGTAAATGCTGCGGGAGAGTACACGCGCGTTTTTCGAGCTGCGGCAGGAGTAGCCGGGCTGACGTTCTTTGGTCTTTTCGATCTGTGAATCACCGCTGCAGTTGCTGCTACTTCGGCTTCTCCTGTTTCCGGAGGATACATCGCGGTAATCGTTTTGTTCAGCCTCGCCAGCTCACGCAAGGCTTCTTCTCCTCGCCTTCCAGTAGGCAGGTAATACCGAGATTCGTAGCTTTGGCGTTCGAATTGCACACCCGCGCTGGTGAGTACGTTTCCGTCTCCTTGGCCAAGCGTCCGGCTTATGAACTCAATGCGTTCCTGTCCGTTGACCGTTCTGCGTCTCATCCTCCAGCCATTGACGAATTCCGCTTCGTAGTTGTCTCCAACAATCCTGGATATGACGACATCGGGAGAGTATTCAATCTTTTCTCCTTCCGCTCCCAGCCGTTGAAGCGTGAGGTTCAATTCCTTCTCGGGCACCACCCTGCCAAGAATCGAAGTCCCATCCTCCAAACGCACTCGTGACACTCTCAGGTGTTCACTCGGTAGACGTTTCCAGATCGGCAGTAAGGCACCGGTGATCATGTGCAGAATGGTCGTGTCCTGCGCGGGAGTCTGTTGGTATTCCTCGTCCCAGGCTTCTTCTGCTTCTTTCCGATTGAGCTTTTCGTACTTCTCTCCGTCGACATCGGACTTGGGAAGGTAGCGTGTGGCGGTTACGCCAGCCATGGAATAGCGTTCAATCTTGTTGCCGGTTTTCGAGTCGTCATACGGAGGAGCGTTAAACACCGCGTAGATTTTTCCCGAACGAATATTCTTCGCCCATGTCTCGGCTTTGTCCGCTCCCGAGGCTTTCCATTCCCGTCTTACAGTGGGACGATACAGTTTCAACCGCACATACCTGGTCTTGGCTCCGGTGTATTTATCCGTGTGCACCACCCGTGCCGATTCCACTTCCGCTTTATCGGCTTTGACGGTTTCCATGCCCTGATCCAACGTTCCATTGGCGATGGCTTCATGTATTTTCGCGTCGATTCTGGAAGAAAGCGCCTGAAATATTGCGTTCTGCGTATCGACATTAAGATTGAGCATCCTGTTGAGGAACTGGCTTATCGGAGGAAGCTGCTCCAACATCTTGCCGTCCTGATCCACGAGTTTGAGGCTGGTGTTTTCCTGGAACTGATTGAGGCTCATATTCGAAACTGCGCCTCCCGCGAGATCGCGGTAAAATTCCTTCAACGCTTCCTTTGCTTCAAAGCTTTCCAGGTTGTCCCTTTCATTGAACAGCGAACCGCCCGCGGCGTCTCTCTGCCCTCGGGTCAGAGCTCCAAGCTGAGAGAGTCTTCTTGCTATCGTGGAGATGAACCGCTTCTGCCCTTCGATATCCGTAGTGACAAGAACGTAATGCGGCGCCGAGGCTTGATTTGTTCTGTGCGTCCTTCCCATGCCCTGAATGGCCATGTTCGCTACCCATCCAGGTTGGAAAACGTAATGGATACGCTTTCTCTGATTGTCAACGGTTCTATCGGCGTGATACGATCTTCCCGTACCTCCAGCATCGGAGAAAATGAGGATTTGACGTTTATCCGCCATAAACTCATCAGCTTCGAAATCGGCCTTCGTTCCGCTCCGTTTTTCGATAACAGTTTTTTGCTTGCCTGTTTTGGGATCGTACTGCCTGACGACTCTTCTTGATCTACCGGTAACTTCGGCCACAGCATTCGGACCGAATTCGGTAATAATCGCGTCAAGAGGAGCATCGGGAATAGAGATCATCGCCAGCCTGTCAAGCAAAGCGTCTCTCATCCTCACCGCTTCTCTATTGATGACTGGATCTCCGTTCCGATCGGTTACAAGCTCCATCCTCCTGTTGCCGTTTTCGTCTTCGACTTCCTGATACTGATTGACGGGAAATGAATGCTCAACCATTTGCATCAAGGTTTCTCTCGGCGTCATGTCGAGGCTTTCCAAGTCCTCTTTGTCTGCCGTCGCGAGTTTTGCTTCCTGAGCTGCTTCGAACGTGTTGACAAGCTGAATGACGATTGAATTCCCGGCCTCAATCTGCTTGTGCATGTCCGTTACCATGCTCGGTAATTGCATGGAGAGGAGGACTTGATTCCAAAAACGAAGATTTGATCCCCAAAAGACGGACATCATTCGGCCACGTACTTTACCGTCGACCTTTACCTCTTCACCTCTCCCCGCCATCCCGGCTGTAATTTCCAGAGCGGCATTGATATTGTCCAGAACAATCGCCCATGCATCGGAAAGATCGTTCCACGTACCCCGTTGCACCGCGCTCAAGTTATGCGTCAACGTTTCAAATGTGACGTCTTCGTAACTCAGGCTCCTTGACAGATACAAGCCCATGGCCTTCATATCCCTTGCCACGTATTCCATCGCCGCGACTCCCGCAGCGGCAATGCTGCTGACAAACGAACGTTTATCGGGGAAGTCCGTCGATTTGCCCCACAGTCCCAGCCTGTCAAGGTATCCCAAGTTGGTGGGGTCTGTTGCTCCTGTAGCCGAGGCATAGACCACGCGTGATTCCGGAAATGCCTCAACCATTTCCATGGCTTTCAAAGCCGTCTGCGTAGCCTTTTTGACGCCGCGTTTCCCCTTTTCTTCGATAGCCCCGCCCATTTTGTGCGCTTCGTCAAAGGCAATCACACCGTCGAAGTCTTTTCCCAGCCACTCCGTGAGCTGCTTGATTCTCGTCCTGCCAACATTCGATTTCGATTCGGAGATCAACGTACCATAGGTAATGAACATCACACCGTCGCCAGCCGTAACGTCCTGATCGATTTTGAATTCAGAGAGGTTGTGGAGGATATTCTTACCGCTTTCACCAAACACCGCAACGATGTCTCGCTCCGCGTCTGCCTGGAGCTTCTGGTTCTTTGTGATCCACAGATGCCGTTTTCTTCCCTGATTCCAGTTGTCAAGGAGAATACCAGCAATCTCACGACCTTTCCCTACTCCGGTGCCGTCTCCGATAAAGAAGCCTCTTCTCAAACCGTTGTCGATGTGCTGCTCATGAGCCTGACCAGCATAGATCACAGCTTCAAGCTGAATCTCCGACAATGTTCCGGACTCAGCAAAATCCTTGTTAAATGCAGGGACGTATGTTGGGCGAACAGCTTTCACGCTCGCCATTGCCGCTGATTCCACGATGTTGCCCGGGTGCGGCTGCGCTCCGGTAATTTTCATGCGTGATGGGATGTACCGATCAAACCGGCTGTCTGCATTGTCGGCTTGCTTTGCGTCGGCGGATCGATCCGGATCCACCGTGTACTCCATCAAGTTATCGGCATCGACTCTGAATCGGGGGTCGTTGCTATCCAAAGCAGGTCCAGTGCTTCCCTTGCTTGTTCCTTTGGATCGTTGCTCTGAAATCTGACGTTCTCGGGCTCCTCGCCCAGTAGGAACCGCATTACGTTCGTCGGGTTTGACTGCATCATCCTCGGCAAGAATAGCTTCAATCCCTCCCGCAACTCCTCCTCCTGAAGAGGTACCTGGTTCTCCAGCCCCCACCACAGAAGGTCCAGAACCGGAGGATACTCCCGGCTTGGAGGCACCTGCAGCTCCTTGAGTGCTTCCAGTGCCTGCCGATTCACCGGATACGAAAGCAGTTGGCCTGTCATTTCTGATACTCCTAAGCGTCTCATCATTCAACGCTTCATCTACCGTGGAGAAAAACGCCTGGTAAACATCCCCGGTTGTGGGCCCGTCATTATCAATGACGACGATTCGTTGCGGCCATCCCGTTCCATACTTCGAATACTCCCGCCCAGCCATTCCGACATTGGCTCTGACGTTGTATTTCTTCATCGTCTCATTCCACCACTTGGCCATATTCGCCCCTGTCGGGCGTCTGCCTGTCGGGTCGGTTGTCTCTTGGCCCATCGTTGCCCCTTCACCAAGAATGGCAACAAGACGTCCACCGGGAGCGAGTCTCCTCAATGCCCGGTCAAGATGCAGGGCGGAATTCCAAGTGTTTCTCTCTCCCTGTATCCTTCCCGCAGTTGAGGAAAACGGAGGATTCATTTCCACTAATGTCGGGATGATCTCAGGGGAAAGTATGTTGTCGATCTGCTCCGCGTTCTCACGAGATACAACAACCCTGGAGCCCTGATCGTCAAACAATTCCTCAAG
>ERZ869921.1355-NODE-1355-length-10534-cov-4.921367_pt1 | contig 10534 bp, 11 predicted proteins | sample MGYA00579310_ERZ869921 | MGnify/ENA primary metagenome ERZ869921 (study PRJEB32216, sample SAMN09231816) | wastewater metagenome | place: USA: Maryland | collected 2016-06-21 | study: EMG produced TPA metagenomics assembly of the PRJNA472060 data set (Reclaimed...
CGGCCTGCACCGAGTACGTGCTGTGCGTGGCCCGCTCCCGGGCCTCGGGCGTCTCCCGCAACACGCTGTCCGAGGCGACCGAGGCCGGTACCACCCGCTACTCCACGCCCGACTGGTCCGCTGGCCGCCCCACCGGGTGGCTCGAGGTCGACCGCCTCCTCAACTCGCTCCCCGACTACCGAACGCCGGGCCTCGCCTGATGGCCGACGCGCCGATCTGGGAGGACGTCGTCGACCATCTGGTGGATGCCCTGGCCGGGTCCGAACAGCTCGGCGCCGTGCAGGTCATCGAGGGCCTGCCCGGCGACCTCAAGGTGGTGGGCGACGAGCTCGTGGCGGTCGACGACGAGATCACCTCCGAGACCTCGATGCCGGTGGCCACCGCGGGCGCCAAGCCCTACGACGACATCTTCGAGGTGCTCATCCGCATCCGGGTGCGTGGGCGCTCGACCCGCGCCGACACACGGGCCCGTCTCGGCGAGCTCCACGCCGCTATCCACGAGCTGCTCGCCGGCGACCCGACCCTCGGTGACCTCGACGGCGTGCTGTCGGCGGCCATCGTGCGCCGCCGCCGCATGGTCACGTCCACCACCGACGGGTTCCTCGGCTACGGCGAGGTCTACCTGTCGGTCCACTCCCGCATCACCCCCTGAGGAGGCCCGCATGGCCACCGTCCGCAACGCGTCCCCGGTGACGCAGACCATCCCGTCGCTCGGCCTCGTGGTCCCGGCCGGCGAGACCTTCGAGGCGCCCGCCGACGTGGCCGCCGAGCTGGTCGAGCGCCCCGACTTCGAGCGCGCCAGCGCGCCCCGCAAGCGCCAGGCCAAGAAGGCCCAGGCGCGCAAGAAGGCGCCCGCCAAGAAGCCCTCGGCCGCTCCGGCCGACGACAAGACCGCCGCCCCGGCGGATGACCCCAAGGAGTCCTGATGGCCGTCCAGGCACACGATGCTCAGATCGGCTTCGCCGAGGAGGACGAGTTCGGCAAGCGCAAGGCGCCGACCCGGTTCTACCCCGTCTACGACACGGTGGCCCCCAACTACGAGCCCGAGCGGCTGGAGTCGGAGAGCGTGATCGCCGGGTCCGACGTCATCGGCTCCGACCAGTGGAACGGTGGGCCGATCAAGGTCGGCACCGACCTCGGGTTCGAGCTGATGCAGGACTTCTCCATGCTGCTGCTCAAGCACATGCTCGGCTCGGTGTCGACGTCGGGCTCTGGCCCGTACACCCACGAGTTCACCCCCGGAGCGATCGACGACCTGTCGCTCTGCATCCAGGGCGGCCTCCCTCCCGTGCTCGGCGCGGCCGTCATCCCCGTCGAGATGGTGGGCTGCAAGTTCACCGACTGGGAGGTGGCCTGCCAGGCTGGCAAGATCGCCACCGTGGGGCTCACGGTCGTGGCCCGCGACGCCCTCTACGGGACCCGCCAGGTGACCGACGGCGTCACCACCAACACCGACGCCACGGTCACCTCGGCCTCGGCGGCCTTCACCCAGGCCGACAAGGGCAAGCTCATCACCGGCACCGGCATCCCCACGGGCACCACGATCCTGTCGGTCACCAACTCGACCACCATCGAGATGTCGGCCAACGCCACGGCGACGGCCACCGGCGTGACCGTGACGATCGGGGCCACCCTCGCCTCCGCCTCGTACGGCGCCAAGTCGGCCACCCCCTTCAAGTTCAACCACGCCACCGTGTCCGTGGGCGGCGTGGCGCAGGAGGTCACCTCGCTGTCGATCAAGGGGTCGAACGGCCTCAAGACCGACCGCCTGTTCCTCGGCTCCCAGCTCTACGCCAAGGCGCTGCGCGAGAGCCGCCGGGAGTTCACGGTCGAACTGGGCCAGGAGTTCCGCGACCTGACCGCGATGAACGCCCTCAAGAACGGCACCGAGGTCGCCGTGGTGGCCGCCTTCACCGGCGCCTCCACGTCGGTCACCTTCACCATGAACTGCCGCTACGACTCCGTCTCCCCGAAGGCCGATGGCAAGTCGCTGGCTGACCAGCCCCTCACGCTCAAGTGCGTGCGCTCCGGCTCCGGCAACGGGACGGCCATCACGGTCACCGTGGTGTCGGCTTCCGAGACGTTCTGACCCATGGCGCGCGGCTCGGAGGTTCGGGTCGTTGGTCTGATCGACTTCCGCCGGGAACTCAAGGCGCTTGAGGGAGACACCAACTGGGCGCGCGAGTTGACGAAGGTGCACCAGAAGGTGGCACGCAAAGGTGCCTCTGCGGCCCGCGCTGAGGCTTCGGCCATGGGTGGACAACAACGCCACTTCGCCTCATCAATCGGCGGCCGAGGTCTCGCCACCTCCGCTCGCATTGAGGTCAGCGGCGAGGCGAACGCCGTGTTCTGGGGCACCAAAGGCAAGGGCACGGGATGGAACACGGAGTTTGGCACCACGCAAAACCCGCCATGGGTGGGGGCCAGCTGGGACACCGGCGTGGCCGGTGAGGGTCCTTACGCCATCAACGACGCCATCGCCAAAAACGTCGAGGAGATCGTCGACTTCTACAGCGAGATGTTGGACGACCTGGCGCGCCGCGCCTTCCCCGACTGATCCACACCGCCCCCCAACTAACCACCCAGGGAGACCCACATGGCCAAGGCCCCGCGCCCCGGCGTCGGCAAGCGCAACGAGGAGGCGAAGGCGGCGAAGGTCGTCCACCGCCTGCGAGTGGGCGACGAGACCCGCACGATCGCTCTGGCGAACGTCCCGCTCAAGGAGCGGCTCATCGTGCGCAAGGCCACCGGCCTGCCGCTCGAGGCGTTCCTCACCGGCGACACGTTCGGCGTCGACTCGCTGATGATCGTGTGGTGGCTGGCCGGCCGTGCCGCCGGCGACCCGTTCCTCACGCTCGAGCGCGTGCAGGACGAGTGGCCCGAGACGTTGGGCGAGGACGACATCGAGTTCTTCGAGGTCACCCCCGACGACGAGAGCGGCGACGTGGGCGGCGACGACCCCCAATCCTGAGGGCCAGGTACCACCAATCCTGGCCAGCCCTCACGTACCACTTCGGCATCACGCCGCAGAACTTCACCGACTACTCGGTGGCCGAGTTGAACCGCTACCTCGACGCGCTCGCCGACATGGCAAGGGGGTGACCACGCATGGCTGAGAAGAAGCTCGCGGTGGTCATCACGGGCGACGCCAAGGGCGCCCGCAAGGCGTTCGGCGACGTCGGCTCGTCGGCTGGCGGGATGCAGTCGAAGCTCCAGAGCGTCGGCGCCGGGGTGGGCAAGGTCTTCAAGGCCGCCGCCGTGGGAGCAGGGGTCCTGGCCGTGGGCGTGGGCGCGTTCCTCAAGGGCGGCGTCGACTCCCTGATCAACCTCGAGAAGCTCGGCGCCCAGACCGAGGCGGTCATCAAGTCGACCGGCGGCGCCGCGGGCGTGACGGCCGGCCAGGTGCGCGACTACGCCGACTCGATCGAGAAGGCCACCGGCGTCGAAGCCGAGGGGATCATCCAGGGGCAGAACATGCTCCTGACCTTCACCAACCTCAAGAACGGGGTGGGTGCGGGCAACGACATCTTCAACCAGGCCACCGACATCATGACCGACATGTCGGTGGCCATGGGCACCGACGCGTCGAAGACTGCGGTCCAGCTGGGCAAGGCGCTGAACGACCCGATCAAGGGCATCTCGGCGCTGTCGAAGGTGGGCGTCTCGTTCACCGAGCAGCAGAAGGCCCAGATCAAGGCGATGGTCGAGGCCGGCGACGTGGCCGGTGCCCAGAAGGTGATTCTGGCCGAGCTGAACAAGGAGTTCGGCGGTTCGGCCGAGGCGTTCGGTGACACCACGGCGGGCAAGGTCCAGAAGCTCAAGAACCTGTTCGGCGACTTCCAGGAGGAGCTCGCCTCCCGCCTGCTCCCGGTGATCACGAAGGTGGCGGACTGGCTGGCCGACAAGATCCCGGCGGCCTCCGCGCTGATCCAGCAGAAGCTCGTCGAGCTGGGCCCGACGTTCGACAAGATCGCCGGCTACGCCGAGGACGTGGTGGGCGCGCTGGGCCGCTTCGCCGAACGCATGCGCCCCGTGGTGGAGGCGATCGCCAGCTTCATCGCCAAGAACCCGGCCCCGTTCCTGGGCGCGCTGGCCACCGTGATCGGCGGCGCGCTGGTGACCGCGACCGTGGCGTGGGGCGTGTCGCTCTTCGCCGCCCTCTCGCCGATCTACCTCGTGGTGGCGGCCGTGGCCCTGGTGGCCGGCGGCCTGATCTACGCCTACCAGCACTTCGAAGGCTTCCGGAACGTGGTCGACTCGGTGGCCTCGTGGCTCACTGGCACCGCGCTGCCCGCGATCAAGGCCTTCGCTGGCCTGGTGGCCGCCGGGTTCGGCGAGCTGGTCGGCTGGGTGCAGACCCACTGGGGCCAGATCAAGGGCTACATCGAGGGCGCCATCAACACGGTGGCCACGATCGTCGGCGGCGTGATCGGCGCGCTGAAGGTCGCGTGGCAGACGTGGGGTGACGAGCTGGTTGCCATCGCCCAGACCATGTGGGGCTACATCAAGGGCACCGTCGAGAACGGGATCAAGCTCGTGAAGGGCGTGATCGACGTCGTCATGGGGATCATCCGTGGCGACTGGAGCCAGGCCTGGGACGGCATCAAGGGCATCCTCGGGGCCGTCTGGGATCAGATCCGCCTCGCCGTGCAGACGGGCGTCGACGTGATGAAGTCGGTGCTGTCGGCGGCCTGGGACGCCATCAAGCTGGTGGCGTCGACGGCGTGGGACAAGTTCAAGACGATCATCTCCGACGCCATCGACGGGGCGATCGAGTTCGTGAAGAAGCTCCCGGGCCGGATCGTGTCGGCCATCGGCGACCTGGGCGACAAGCTGTATCAGGCCGGCAAGGACCTGATCGCCGGCCTGGTGCGTGGCATCCGTGACGCCCTGCCCGACATCACGAGCGTGCTGTCGGGGATCCCCGGCATCGGGGCCATCGGCGGCGCCATCGGCATCCCCGGGTTCGCCGCCGGCGGGCGCCCGCCGGCGGGTCGCCTGGCGGTGGTGGGCGAGCGCGGCCCCGAGCTATTCGTGCCGGATCGGGCGGGGACGATCGTGCCGGCGGCGCCCACCCGTTCGCTGCTCGGCAGCGGCCGCGGTGGCGGTGACACCTACGTCACCATCCAGATGAACGGCCCGGTACTCGACGGGCGCGAGTTGGGCCGCCTGGCTGCCGAAGGGCTCAACGAGTACGGGGCCTCGCAGAACGGGCCGATCATCGCCACCGGCCTGGTCGGGGCGGGCCGGTGACCTACGAGGCTCCGACGCTCAAGGTCGAGGTCGCCCTCGAGGCCACGCCGCTGGACGACTTCGAGGCCATCGCCACGTGGACCGACCTATCGGAGCGGGTGCGGGGCTTCGACATGAAGCGTGGCCGGTCGGACCAGCTCGCCACGTTCACCACCGGCACCGCCACGATCGTGCTCGACAACTCCGACCGCGAGCTGGACCCGCAGAACGCCGACGGCCTGGTCTACGTGGGCGACTCCAAGGGCCTGCCGTTCTGCCCGGTGCGGCTCACCCTCACGTACAAGGGCAGCAGCTACCCGCTGATGGCCCGCGCCTACCTCGGTTCCGAGGGCTGGCCCGGCCAGCGGTCGCCGCACGGCACCGAGGCCACGGTCACGCTGAACGTGGTGGACGCCACGGGGCTGTTCGCCTGGCTCGGCATGCCGTCGTCGTACTGGCGGGCGATCGTCGGCCAGATCGTGCCGGACTGGTGGCTCCCCGGTGAGGTGGCGCTCCCGGCCGACACCGCCGACGGGTTCCACGTGCGCAACGCGTCGGGCTCGGGCGGGTGGGCCACGACGGTGGCGGCCAACACCCGCACCGTGACCGATGGCGTGCTCAACACCGACACGTCGCTCGTCTCGGCCACTGCGGCGTTCACGCTCGGCGACGTGGGTCGCCTGGTGGCCGGCACCGGGATCGTCACGGGCACGAAGATCGCCAGCCGTACCGACGCCACCACCGTGGTGCTCGACCAGGCCACGACGGCGACCGCCACCGGGGTCACGGTGCTCATCGGCAACACGGTGGACGCCCCGCTCGTCACCGGCACGCCGCTCTCGCAGTTCGACGCCCCGCCGCAGAGCCAGACCGAGACCTTCAACGGCTACGGGTACACCCGCTACGAGCTGCCTGCCTCGTCGTGGCAGCAGAAGCCGCTCGTCTCGCTGGTGTCGGCCGAGGCCGACGTGTTCCCGACCGGCGACGTGGCCGACCTGACGTTCTCGTTCATGTGGGCCTCGCCCCGCTACGACTCGGGCTCGATTGCCGGCGACTCCGAGGTCGACCTCTGCCGCATCGAGGGCGCCGACCTGCACCTGCGCCTGTTCCTCGACGGCCTGGACTCGAACTCGATCAACCTGCAGATCCTCGACGGCTCCGGCGTGGAGCTCACCACGATCACGTCGCCGCCGCCGGCGGTGCATGGCCCGGCGTCCTACGGCGACAACTGGGACGACGGCTCCCCGCACGGGATCGTGGTGCGGGTCGTTGGCGGCACCTCGGTGGACCTGTTCGTGGACGACCAGCGGGCCACCGAGCTGGTCGACGTGCCTGCGTCGGCGTTCGCCGGCGACTTCATCATCGGCGAGGTGCCGGTGGGCGGCTTCGTGGCCATCTTCGACGAGGTGCTGCTGGTGCGCCGGGCGCTGACCGACACCGAGTGCGAGCGCCTGGCCACCGCTCCGTCGGCTGGTGCGACGTGGGGCCGTGGCGAGGAGCTGGCCGACCGCCTGGCCCTGTTCTACGACGCCGGTGGCTGGATCCTGCTCACCGACGAGGCCGACGAGTGGCATCCGCCGCCCGCCTCGATCACCACCCCGGACGCTCCGACGCTGATCGGCGTGGCCGAGCGCGGTGCCGGCTGGCCGAAGACGCTGGGCGAGGCCGTGGCACGCGTTGCGGCCGGGATCGGCGGCGACTTCTACGCCCTCCGTGACGGTCGGGTGCGGGTGCGGTCGCTGCTCGCCACCGAGGACCCGTCGCTGGCCGCCGAGTACGCCACCGCGCTGGCCCACCTCACCGACGAGCCGTCGCCTGCTGGGTCTCCGCCGCCGGTGCGCCGTGGCCCGGTCGGCTACTCGGGCACCCGCTTCGACCGCACCGTGACGGTGGCCGAGGTGACGTTCCTGGCGATGTCGGTCGACGCAGGCAACCAGCAGGTCTACGTCGACGCCAAGTGGGTGGAGGCCACCGCCGACCCGTACATGCCCCGCACCCGGTCGGCGACCGTCGACACCGAGTCGCAGAAGGTGGCCGAGGCCCTGGCGCTGGCCTACCTGGACCGCTACGGGACGCCGGGCATCGAGGTGGGCGCGGTGTCGCTGTACCCGACCCGGGAGCAGTCCGAGGCCCTCATGGACTTCATCGTCACCGACCTCGAGCTGGAGCGCCTGGTGACCCTCACCGACTCGCCGCCGGTGGGTGACCCGATCTCGGGTGATCTGAATGTGCAGGGCGAGTCGTGGCGGTGGTCTGGCACGGATCTCGTCGTCGAGCTGAACCTGGCGAGGAGCTGACCGTGTTCCAGTGGCGTGGCGTCGATGCGCTGGGCGACCGGTTCGGCGATCTGGCCGAGGTGCGCGATGCGACCGGCGACTCGGGGGCCTTCACCTACGACCCCGAAACTGAGGCTGGCGCCTACGTGTCGGTGGAGCCGGTGGGCACTCCGGTGACGTGGGGCGTCGACTCGGGCGCCACCGCCCACGTCGACCGCGGGCGAGTGTGGCTCGACGGCTTCGTCAACCCCACGGGCGGTTCCGGTGCCATCGGGACCCTGCCAGCTGGGAAGCGCCCGGCGTCAACCGTGTACCTCGGATGCATCTTCGCCAACGACGTCGGCGGCACCGCCTCGTGGGAGGTCGGACTGCTCTCGGCCGCCACCGACGGCACCGTCACCCTCTCCGCCACCGTGACGCTCACCGGGACCCTCTCGGTCCAACTGACCGGCCTCTCGTTCCCGGTAGCGCCGTGACGCACCGCTCCCTACTCCCGATGGAGACCCGATGACCAAGACCGTCACCATCGCAGCGACGCGCACCGGCGGCGACCCCTACGCCCACCACGACGTGATCGTCACGCTCGTCGCCGGGTCCGCTGGCGGCGTCGTCGGGTCGAACGTGATCGTGGAGCAGTCCACGGTGAAGCTCAACGCGAGCGGCACCGGCTCGATCACCCTGCGCACCAACGACGTGGAGATCACGTCACCGTCGACCTCGTTCTACCGGTTCACCGTGGAGGGCTCGTCGCCCACCATCACCCGCTCCATCCGCCTCACCGACGACCTGCCGTCATCGGTCTCGTGGACTCTGGCCGACATCCAGGTAGGGGACCCGACGATCCCCCAGCGCGACGTGTCCTCGAACTACGTGACGGTGCCCGGCGGGGGGAGCCTCACCAACCGCCTGGCGAACACCCCGCTGCTCGACCAGCCCAACGAGTTCACGGCCGCCCAGTCGATCGACGTGGCGGTCCCGGTCACCCCGATCGCGGACATCGCCACGACGAAGCCGACGATCCTGGCCCACCTTCACGGCGGCGGCGGTGCCGTCGTCGACCACTTCACCATCACACTCGACATTGGTGGCGGTGTCATCTTCAAGACGGCCGGCACCTTGTCTGCGGTGATCGGCACCGACGGCGAACCGACCGACGAGTGGGTTGCCATGTCGATCGGCCCTACCGGGCCGGCGATCTTGAGCGTGACCTCTACTGATCCGGGTGAGTTGCCGTTCATCGGTGACATTCTCACGTCGACACCGAAGCCGTTGGTGGTGGGCACCCCGACTGACAACGCCCACGCCGCCACGAAAGCCTACGTGGACGCCGGTGGCGGTGGCGGCGTGTCCCTCGGCGAGACCTCCTCCACCGCCTACCGGGGCGACCACGGCAAGACCGCCTACGACCACTCCCAGGTGACCAGCGGCAACCCGCACGGCACCACCGCCACCGACGTCGGGGCCCAGCCCGCCGACTCCGACCTGACCGCCATCGCGGCACTGACCACCACGAGCTACGGGCGCGCCTTCCTCGCTCTCGCTGATGCTGCTGCCGGTCGCACCGCCCTCGGCCTCGGGACCGCTGCCCTGTCGGCCACCGGCGACTTCGCCGCCGCAGGCCACGACCACGCAGGCACCTACCAGCCGCTCGATTCGGACCTGACGGCCCTCGCTGCACTCACCACGACCGCCTTCGGTCGGGCGCTCCTCGAGCTAGCGGACGCCGCCGCTGGACGCACCGCTCTCGGCACCGCCTACGGCCTCACCGCATCGACTGTCGTGGAAGGCATCGCCCTGCCCCGCAAGGCGTGGCGGGCGGGCAGCTACTACGCCACCGACGTGCTCCCGTCCAACTCGGGCAACAACATCGCGTCGGGCCAGGTGAAGGCGATGGGGTTCTACAACCCGGTCGCCGGTCGCCCCGCCGACCAGATCGCCATCGACGTTCACACCGGTTCGGCTGGTAGCGGAATCCTCTACATCTGCACCGATGACGGCACCGGCTACCCCGGTGCGGTGGTCGCCTCGGGTGCCATGAGCACCCCGATGACCAGCACCCGCTCCACCACGAGCATCTCGTACACGCTGCCACGAGGGCAGTTGTGGCTCGTCGCCCACGGCACCGGCACCACCTGGGCCGGGCTCGCCCTGTTCGGCCAGTCGTTCTACATGCCCGCGCCGTCGGCGTACTCGGCCAACCCCATCTCCTGCTGGAACGCCACCGGCGCAGGCACCTCCGCTCTGACCTCGTTCCCCGCTGGGGCCACCGCCGCATCGAGCGGCGTCCAGATCCTCGTCCGCGCTGCCTGATTCCCCCTGCAACACCAACCCCCCCCCTAAGAGGAGCACCACCATGACCACTGACCTCTCCGCCTTCGAACCGCTGATCCCCGAGCGTGGTCCCGGCGAGGACCAGACCATCACCATCATCGCCATCCGCCGCCCCGTCGGCGTCGACGGCCCTCCCGACGTGGCCGCGCTCGATGCCGCTGCTTCGGCGCACCTCGACGTTCTCACCGGCCTGTTCGGTGCCGAGAACGTGACGGTGGTGTCCGGTGGCGTGGATTCGTCCACCACCACGTACGAGCCGACGGTGCTCAACCCGCCCGCCCCCTAACCCCAGGAGCCAGCCATGAACGAAGCCACCCGCGCCTACATCTACCGCGTGGCCCTCGCCGTCCTCGCGATCGCCGCCGCCTACGGGTACGTGAAGGAGTCCGACATCGTGCTGTTCACCGCGCTGCTCGGCGCCCTGCTGCCCGTGGGGCTCGCCGTCGGCAACACCACCACGAAGGGCTAGGGCGATGGCCCGCCGATTCGAGCTGCACCGCGACGAGGACGTGTCCGGTGTGTCCGGCACCGGCGTCGTAGCGGAGGGCGTCGAGTTCCGTGATGGCGTCGTGGCGTTCCGGTGGCTCACCGAGTGGCCCACATCTGTCGTGTTCCACGACCGGGGCGCCGCTGCCGTCGAGCACGTCCACGGCCACAACGGCCGGACCCGCGTGGTCTGGCTCGACCCCGAGGAG
>ERZ869921.1357-NODE-1357-length-10519-cov-3.691609_pt1 | contig 10519 bp, 13 predicted proteins | sample MGYA00579310_ERZ869921 | MGnify/ENA primary metagenome ERZ869921 (study PRJEB32216, sample SAMN09231816) | wastewater metagenome | place: USA: Maryland | collected 2016-06-21 | study: EMG produced TPA metagenomics assembly of the PRJNA472060 data set (Reclaimed...
GATCTAGGAAGTTCTCAGGAGTCGTATCTGTGGGAAGTTCATACCCAAGCTTGTCCTTCAAGAGAGACACGATCTCTGGAACATTGCCACCGCCGATTTTATCCGTATCTGGATCATCAGCAGCGGCATCATCCGACTTTGGATTTTCTTTAGAGGTATCTGCTGGGGGAGGAGAACCCTCGCCACTCTTGCCATCTCCATCTCCGTCTTTCTTAGGAGCATCAATGGCGTCAGACATACAGAAAGCCATAGCTAGCGAATATTCAGGAGAAGTGTCTACTAGCTGGAAGTTCTCTTGATCAGGCTCAACAGCATTAGTTACCAGAGCTACGTGACGCAAGGCATTTTTCCACTTACGGCCTAATCCATCTTCAAATTCTGGCTCAAGCCAAACTGAAGTTTCTTTGATTGACTTACCGATCTTCTTGGCATCCTCTTCGTTCTCTACTTCGATATACCCAGCTAGTTCTCCTGCAGGGGTAAGCTCGAATTTCTTCCAAAAGCCTGCATTGAAGTTAGCTGACCAAGTAGGCTTCTCATCCTTACCTAGCGGACTAGGTACAATATTGTGTCCATCCTTGTGTGCATAAGGTGCTGGAATATTAAGTCCAGCCTCAATCATTTTGTTACCTGTATCAGCTACGTCCGCAAGCAATTGCTTGGATACAGCTTTGATCTGACGACCTTGAGGCGTCTTCACACTGTATACATTCGGTCGAGTGATAATCTTGCGAAATAGCGGCATATCTATTTTCTCAATTTAGGTGTTGCCTTTATACTAAAGTATGTGGTATAAATTAGCTATGTCAATAGCTTATCTGACATTTTTCTTAAAATAATCTGCCTAACATACCTGGCTCTCTACCTGTGGGGAATTAAATGGCTCTGGATACAACCGATCTTTTGACTGTTCTTGGCAAGTACGTAAAGACAATTAATGTCTGGAACGGCTATCTGACAGCCCTAACTAGTGCTAAGGGTGAGATCTTTACCGTTCTAGAAGCTGAAGACCTGGAAGATCTCTATGTAGATATTCCTTCTCAGTTTGCTGGTTTTCAGAGTGCTGTTACTAGCTGGATTTCTAGCCTTATTGGAGAAGTTGAAGATCTCTTGGTTGATGAGGCTTATATTCTCGAACAGCTTCCAATTTTCGCTACCGATGTTACTTCGGTACTGAATGCTATCTTTGACCATATGGAAGATAATAGTCAGACTATTGAATCTTCGGTAGTTACTCTTGGTGGATCTGATCTAGATTATAAGGCTTCTACAGTATCTCCCTCGACAGCAGCTGTTATCATTGGTCAACTTTACGCTACTAGACTCCTAGATGGAGTTAGTAGCCCTAGCAGCATCGTCAACGCTCATACTAGCTACACTAATGTCGAAAGTCAGCTAGCTAAGAGTTGCACTGTCTATGCTAAATGTACCGATGAGACTACTGGCTCTGAGGTAATGCAGCTTTTCTCAGACTCCCCATTTGAGGCGTCCTATACTGCCGATGCTGAATCTCCAGGCACAGGTCCTACCATTGTTAATGTAGAAGCTAATAACCTAGTTACCAGCAATTACGATTTTTCTCTATTCTCAGGAGACAATCCAACTGGCTGGACTATTGCTGGAGGTTCTGCTGGAACTGACTGGCAAGCTTCAGGAGAAATTTTCACCTCTGCAGGACCTCTACGGATCAATACTGCAGGAGTTACGGTAAAGAAGCAACTTACTGGACTTACTGCTAGAAGATCATACTTCTTTGGGGCTAGCTACCAACTAGAAGGTAGCAGCAGCACTGGTACAGTCAAGTTTAGACTGGAGAATGTAGATGGTTTGACTATCCACAAGGACTTTGGCTCTAAAGCTACTTCAGCTACGTCAGAGAACTTCGTTACTATCTTTGGTTTCTGGTCTTTACCAGCAACTGTCAATCTTGATGACGTTTATATCTGCTTCGAGTATGATGCTGAAGGAGATGCTGGTTCTTATGCGTTGCTGAATAAGGTCGTAGCTGCACCAACAACGTACTACAATGGCTTAGGATGGGCTTATTGGAACCCAGCTAACTTTGAGGGTGCTAACACTGTTCCAGAACCTGTCACTGAGACTAAGCTCACTGAACTAGCTACCATGGCTATTGTTAACAACGACAACGGAGTGTTCCAGACCTTCTTCCGTAAAGCGTTTAATATCCAACTGCCTACGGCTGATTCGCCAACTATCTCAGATACGCTGGCTACTTAGGCCTAATTGGTAACCTTTGATTTTGATCCCCTGGGTACAGCACGATAAAGCTGGCCTGGGGGAATTTTTTTATACCTGCTGAATGTCCAGGTTGGACCATCTCTGCACCTACAGAATAGCCCTGATTGTATAGCTCAATCAGCTTCTTGTGATGCGTAGCAGAAGTGCTAGTTTGCGTACCTAAAGAATTATGCTGAAAGACGATCTTGTCCTTTGCAAAGGTACGCTTAGCCTCATTGATGACCGTATCTAGGTACGGTACTACTGAGGATTGTCCAGAAATAGACAGAACTGCTATCTGATCAGGGTAGATCTTGCTGATATTGTTGATCACAGTCTTCCATGCTGTAATCATCTTGTCTCTAGTAAAGCCTGTATATTTATCTGCACCATTCAGATGCATCTCTTGAGAAGGTACTGTAGGGCCTGTTATCCACACTCCACATACATGTGGTAAGTATTCCTTTTTACTCAATCCTTCGGATAACTTGAGTTGTAGATAAAGATACCTATCTAAAATGGTGGTACTCCAAGGTTGCTTATTAGGAAGATATTCAGGATTGCAATCATCACCAGTCATAATAGAGATGGTGAACTGCTTCTTGAATTTAATGCATCTAGCCATCTGCTCGTAGAGACGGCTGAAGTCATACTGCGAAGGTTCTGGCTCTAAGTAACTCCATCTATCTCGTAAGACTATGAAGTCTACAGCTTTAATCTCTGCATCTGTCAGAGCTCTCTGACGATTTCCAGGCTGTAGAAGTCCATAACCTCTCATGTTACTTACCGTTCTCTATAATGTAATCGTGTCTAGATACACGATTCTCAAGACTATGATACTCAGTTTGTAGAGCTATTACTGATCCCTCTACCATGTGGAACGAATCTTCGATTCTGGAGAGTCTGTCGTCAATCCCATTCCAAGCTAAGATGAGGATGGTGATGATCAACGAGCCCATGGCACTAACAGATGCTGTTAGTACCTTAAGCAACAACTCTTGTGATGGTTTTGTAAGACTAGGTGGCATTATTGCTCCTTGTTCTTAGGTTCTACAGTCACATCCTTGTTACTTCTCAGATACATGATAACCATCGGAATTGCTTGTGCAGCAAGACCTGCCACAGCACCAATCCAGCCACTCTCATCACTGAGATCAGGGATTAGCTCTACTGAAGCCCACGTCAGGACAGCTACAGCCAATGAGGTCAAGAGGCTAGTCTTGTTCAGAGTGAGCTTCCGCTCTGCACTACCGAACTTAAGTGACTTGTTACCTTGCATGTTTCTGTTTCCTGGTGGAAAAAGGGGCGAAAATTAGCCCGGTAAGGAATACTCCCCACACATATGAGGTTGGGAGTGTATTATTCGTCTGAACGAACATTACTCTAAGATATAGAATAATATAGATTAACTGCTTTTGAGCTACATACTCACCTCTGTATTAGTGGTTAGTTTAACTTCTTATATAACTTAATTCTCTTTAGATACACCCCCCTCCCCCTACACTTAAGTAGCTGAAGAACTGCTCACTCCTACTCACTCTGGGTATCTTCTCTTTTAAGAACCCCCTAGGACCCCGTACTTACAATCTTATGATCGCCCTAGGGCAAAGATAACCTGATCATAACCGACGCCCCTAGCTTTCGCAACGAAATTCCCTAAATAACTACCTATTGTTCGCATAGAGGCTCTAGGATGCGTTCTAAGAGCCTCGGACCTCAACTGGTGTCTCCAGTCATCTTTTTAATCGGATCGCACTACAGAGCCTCCTAGAGGCCTTTACGAGGACATGAAGGGTCCCCATCCTCTCCGCTTGTACGGATTGGTAATTACACGGCTCCGACTCATCCTTGAGGGATTGTTCGTCGAACCTCCAGTAGTGAATGGCACACTCCGCTTAAGTCCTTGCCGCAGCTCAATATCCCTCTCCGAACCCATGGCTAGGCTCATCCTCTCGTTAGCGGCATTGCTCAGCACGTCTACCTGATCATCTATCTCGTCTGGATGACCTGTCCACGTAAAGAGTTCATCCTCCACAGTTGGAAGCCATGGAGCCCATCTAGGTAACCAGATCTGCCCCTTCTCTGCTTGTAGCTGAGCTGCTGTGCTATTGATAACTTTCTCAATCCTGGAATGAATACCTTTCACAGGTAAGTTCCGCTTCTCAGCGAACTGGCATACTCCCTCTCCAGGACCATTCTTCTCGATGATGTTGTACAGAGGCTTCCACTGCTTGTGGTTCTCCATGATCCGATTCACGAAGTCAGGAATGCTCCACTGTCCTCTGACATTATCAAGCCAAAGTAGTTTGTAGTCAGGAGTTACGCCCCAAGTAGCGATAACGCTCCAGGACGCAATAGGTCGATTCTTGACGAAGCTCTTTCCCTTCAAACCAGTCTTAACTGAAGCTGCCGTATCTATCGTGGTGAAGATGAAGATATCATCCTTGTGCGTATACTCCAGACCATCCTTAGTAAGGAAGTGGTAGTAAAGATCGTTCTTTAGAGTCCATCTATTCGTGAACCAATGCTTCTCGTAGATAGCATCTTCAGAGATATCCCAGTTACCATCCTTCAGTCTCGCTCTCTCTACCGCTCCTAGCTTCTCTAGCGTATTACCATATTCAGGATCAATACTAGGGTTATCTGCTAGCTTAGCAGGAATGAATGGAGCATCTTTGTTGTATCCCTGGTACTGTCCTGTCTCAGCATTGAGCTTAATCTGAAATCTATCTCTCACCCATCTCATACCTACAGAGCCTGGATTAGACCCTGCACGCATTCTGAGCGGAACTTTGCTGTCTGAGGTACGACGAAGACGAGAGAATAGATAGACATACTCGTGCTCATGAAAGTGAGTTAGCTCGTCAAACGCAATATACTGATACTCAGACGACTGATATCTATGTTCAGCACCTTCATTTTGTAGATAGCCGAATGCTAAGACTGCTCCGCTAGGAAAGTGAAAGCTATGATTCTCTCCCGGCTTGTACTTAACCTCTCCTGTCTTCAGGAATGGAGCTAGCCACTCTTTACATCTACTCAGGATAGAGCTAGGCAGGAGCATATCCTGGTAAGTTCTGCGGAAGATAATACCCTGATACCCTTTAGTATCTACGTATTGTAGAGCTCCCATGAGTAGAGCATCGCTCTTCCCACCACCTGCTGCTCCTCCGTAGAATGCCTCTTTGTGAGGCAATGATAGGAAGGCTAGCTGCCTAGGATAAGGCTTATGAGTCTCTGGAATGTATTTGTTCCACTTAATATTCATAGTACACTATTGATTTTGAATTACTGTCATCCAAGCTACGTAGATATCAGCTCCAGACAACCTGATATAAGCTCCATTAGCGTCTGCAACAATCTGACCTGACGTAAGAGAGCTATTGACCGTGTTCCACCCAGTACTTAGAGAATGAGTGTTAGAAGAACCTCCTCCTCCGTACACTGATAATGTAGCTGATTGAGTAGCATAACACCTAATTCTATAAGTAGCTGCAACTCCATTACATCTAACTTTTCTGCAATGCCATCTACTACTTGATCCGTCAGATAGTCTATAGCAAGCTATATCCTTTCCCTGAGCAGAGTCAGTGATGTAATGAAACTGTAGGTCTCTAGATTCATTGTTTAAGCCGCTGACTCCTCTTCCAGGTCTGAACACTTGAGTCTGAGTATCTGGATAATACTCTGCATCTCTGGTTAAAGCATTCCAATCTGGTCCAATCCCACCTCTATTGACTAGAGGATGATTAGGTACTTGGAAGGAACCTAACCAGTCTACTCCAGCACCAACGTAGAAAGTTGATCCAACGCTACTAGCTACCACTGCAGGATACTTAGTTGAATCCCCGGAATTTGGAGACAGAGTATCTACGAAACCTCCAACCTTAATCGGGGTAGCTCTAGGAACGATGAATAAGTTAGGAATATTTTGGTTTGACTCGTTATAGCTAATGGAAGGGTCCATCAATGAACACATATCTCCATAGATAACTCCTCCGTTACCAAAGTATCTTAAGACGTTATTTCCAGTTCCAGATATCTGTCTCTTCACGTAACAATGAGAATCACTCCCATAGAAAGTAAGATATGTAGGTTGTACGTCAGTAATGAACAGGTATCTATCAGGCTCTCCAGATTGATCTGCGGTAATCTTAATTACTGTTCTAGGCTCGAAGTAGTCAGTAGCATCATAGTCTCCAGCGAAGGTCATAGACATAGTAGTTCCGCCAGCTTCAATAGTCCAAGAAACTGATGCCGGAAGAGGATATACGCCTACGTCAGGATTGATTCCGCTGTTATACCCAAACTCTCCTCTGTACCTGCCAATCTGAGCAGAGGTAACTACAATGCCTCCGAAGACTGGAATCTCCACATAGATGTTATCCATGTGATCTGGGACAGTAATAGATCCAACTTCTACAGAGTCAATTAGCTTACCAACCAACATCCCTCTAATGTTGTCAAACTTACATCTATCGCATCTAACTCTAGAGATACCAACTCTGAAGCCTCTGATAGAAGTATTCTCAATAGTTACGTCGTAGCCTCTAATAAGCTTAATTGCAAAGGTATTGTACGTCCTATTAAGCACATATCCATCTGTGAGAGGTACTGCATATGCAGACGTGTCATTAAGCCAGTTCTCACCTTCTCCTGGCCAATCTCCTGGAAATTGATGACCATGCGTAAAAATACAATTGCTAAATCTAATAGCTCTGAATAGAGAAGCTGCGGAAGCAGCTGCTTGATCATCTCCTCCAAATTGGAAGACGTTACCTTGGTCCGCTACTTGGAACGTAATGTTCTCAAATGCAACTGGACCAAATCTGTAATCTCTTCTTTGATACCACCAAGTATCTCCATCAGCATCTAAGTGGATAATGAATCTCGTTCTCTGCTTATCCCCATCTCCACCCTCCTCTTGATGCTGAGTAGTCATAGGCTGTGGAACGCCTCTAACTACGACATTATCAAAGATGGTTGGAGTACCATGGCTATTTACTGGAAGCTCTCCATAGAAGTGCCAATCTCCCGAAGGAAATTCTATAACTACTGGCTCAGTATTCTTCCTAAGAGCTATAGCAGCTACCAATGCATCTGTATTGTCCTCTGCCTCATCGTTGAGGAATCCCGTAGAGAGCATGTTAATAACGCTCTCTTCCATAGGGGTAGTGATCTCCTGAATAGCGGAGATATCTACACTAACAGTATTAATAGGTGTAGTAATTACTTGCTTGCTCATATTTAATCCAATTAGGTAGTTACTAAATTCCAATCCCAAGATCTACTCCAAAACCTTGGTTTGAAAGTACTTGAGGTGCAGTATCAGCAGCCCATGCAGCAAAATCTGCTGCACTCAAAGCTCTAGCATTGAAGAATCTAAATCCAGCTACTCTTCCGGTGAATGGCAAGCTAGGAGAAGTATTGTTGCGAATGCCAATCGTCAAAGCTTCCGCCGTCGTTGCAGGAGCACCTGATTTTGCGACAGCAGCTCCGCTTGCAACGCCGTTAATGTACTGCCGCAGGAAAGACCCGTCGTAGCTAGCTCCGTAGTGGACCCACGTTCCGTTGAGTGACGAGATGTCGGCAGCCGTGTGAACAGTGAGCGAGCCGCTCGCGTAGATTATAAACTCCGGCGTGCCGGCTACCTGCTGAATTCTTGACTCGAACGTAGTTCCAGCTGCGGTTGCGTTCGTTTTGGCTACCAGCTCCCCGTAGCTCGATCCAGGCTTGTAATTCGTAGAGTAAATCCACATGCCGAACGAGAACGCTCCAGCAGGCGTATAAGACGGATGATCGGCAAAGACGATTCTATCTGGAGTAGCAGACCCGTCTAAGGCTAGAGAGAGTGGATAAAGAGCATTAGGACCTGCAGCACTACTAGCTGAAGTATTACCTGCTCCAGTCAATACTCCATTAGCTGGTCCAACAGTTGCAACTACCGCCGTACTAGCAGCATTATCCTGACAGTTAGCGATTATGGTGGCACCAGATAAGTAGTCAGCCATTACTAATCCCCGTAAATATCTGAATCGAGTGAATTAGTTAAGTATACTACCTATCCTATCTATCTCCAAATGAAATGCAGGTAAAAAAATTCCCCAAGAACCTTTATGGTCCCTGGGGAACTTGTACTCTCTAGAATACTATGGACGCCATACATAGCGATTTAGAGCCTCATCAGGCTCTGGCACGTATAGTTCCTGTTCTGGTTGCGGGTTAGGAGGATAGTCTGGGATCGCTTGTGCTTCTTGAGCCCTAGGTGGGAAATGATATCTATTCATTCCATGGTTAACTACTACCCACTGCTGATTATCGTACATCATTACCACATTCTGAACGGCTCCCAGGTAGTTCATAGCTTCATCATGTCCGAAGCCCCATGTATTAGACCAGTAAGACTTCTTCCATGGATCTACCCATTCAGGAGTAGGTTCTTGTAGGTATTTAACTTTCATAACTTCTTAATCCTATCTTGGTTGGACCTCCCTAAACAAATGAATTGTTCCTCCTCTTCAGGATAAACAGGAATAGGATACGGAATTACTGGATCAGCACTCTCCATCATAGTACCAATATCAATAACTCCCTGTAAAGCTGTCTCAGCCTCTCCTCCGAGCTCTTGAATACTCACCACAGGTACTTCCCAGTGACATACGTAATCAGGTCTTCTTTGAGGATCAGCAATTCTACTGATTCTAGTCTCTTCATCCCAAGTAGCTTGTATTTCTAGACATCTAGCTGCAATCTCCTCTGGAGTAGGATCTACCAATTAGTCCTCCGAGATTGAAGATTCCTGGGGAAAACTAAGGGCATTAACTTCTTCTCGATCACCTTAATGTTCGTAATAGGAATCTCCCATTCAAGAGTAACCATAACATCTCCTCTGACTCCTTCAGTGCAATAGCTTCTTCCTACCAATGCAGTAGGTCTGTCGTTCTCCCACCTAAGCCCAAGTTCAGGCATTATTTATCTCCACAGGTACATGTGTCACAGCACTTCGCGTTAATGTTCGTATCCTCCATCATTATAGCCATCCTAGATATTGAACCTAATGCAACTGTTCCAGCAATTAGGAATGCAAACAGTGCCCAATCAATCAATTTATCCGGCATTTTTCCTCCAGGGAACAGAATCGTATTAAGAACATCCAATACTTCTAACTTGAGCATTTCTTACATCAAGGAGTTTCTTCATCTCAATCACCATATCCTTCAATACATACGTTACTAAGCTATCTGCAGAGTAGCCGGAGAAGTCCCTGTACTCCTCCCAATCCATAATAATCTGAGTAAGGTGTTCATCTTCTAAGACATCCTCATTGAACCTATCTTCGATCAATTGTAGGATGTTCATTCTTCATCAGTGCTTTCATAATTGCAGTCTCCGTGACCTTGAGTTTCTTGATATACGCCAGAATTGCTGTGTGTAGAGTCTTAGTCATTGAGTTCCTGTAGAATAGGTTCTTGTTGAATTGCCTTGAATTGCTTGTATGTTCTGAAGATCCTGTAGATACAGTTACTGTACTTAGAATTGTCCTTAACTGCTTCCATAGCTTCATCTTTGGTCTTAAAGTACCCAATGTGTTGAGTCATATCTCCGTACATATACTGAGGATCATCCTCATAATCCTCGTCATCTGCTGGATCGAAGCCATTAATCCGCACTACACAGTACTCAGGGAGCTCTACAGCAGGTCTACAGTCCAATACATCCTTGAGCTTCGTAGCTCTTCCTCTCATCATCTTTCTCTTAGCCATCTATCTATCCTCCATTGTTAAGGTTTCCTGGGGAAAAATACTATCCACTTATGCCCATGGTCACGTTATAGCCCGTTAATGTTCGTTTAACAAGATCATTCAACTCTTTTCCTTAGCAAACAATAAGAATTATTCCGGTTTGTTCGTCACACCGAACATTACCACCTCCTACCTCTCCTCCTATCTAGACCTATCAGGTAACGAGAGGAGTTAAAGATAGGAGTAGAAAGGAGATAGGTAGCCAAAAGAGGAGCAGAGAGAGGAGTCACAATAGGAGGACTTCCCATTAATGTTCGTATAGAGGAGTCCAGAAAAAATATATACAAGGGGAGGTATAAGAAAAAGGAGTCTCTTCAGGAGAGGGACCCCTTCTTTTGTGTCGATGAGCAACGTATACACGTATATTACGCCAACATCCATAATCCCCCCAACAATAGGTAGGTAGGGGTCCGATTTGATAGGCCATGAGGCAGGTAGTGCTTACATGTTGAGCAGATAGATAGGGAGGATAGGTAGGC
>ERZ869921.1359-NODE-1359-length-10497-cov-7.174775_pt1 | contig 10497 bp, 8 predicted proteins | sample MGYA00579310_ERZ869921 | MGnify/ENA primary metagenome ERZ869921 (study PRJEB32216, sample SAMN09231816) | wastewater metagenome | place: USA: Maryland | collected 2016-06-21 | study: EMG produced TPA metagenomics assembly of the PRJNA472060 data set (Reclaimed...
CACTAAGTAGTACTCAAAGTACTACACGGTAATTGATTTCGACATGAGTCTTCTATAAACAATTTCACACTTTTGGGAAAGTGTTTCATTATTAGAGTAGGGCAAAATAAGCAAAAAGTAAAGAGAAGTATTATTAAAATGAACAAAAGTTTGTTAATCCAAAATGGAATAGCGGGTGGAATAGCTGGCACAGTTGCCGATGGACTATTTAACAATGAAGATGAGCACCATTATGCAAAATCTGCATTTATGGGTACTCTCGCAGGTGTAGGTGCAACAGCTCTACATCAAAGTATACCGTCTGCTGCAAAAGCTCCTGCAGAGCATGTGCCAACTCCTGTTGCGAATGTACCGCCAGCTGCGCCAATAGCGCCAACGCCTCAACCTGCTCCAGCACAACCAAAACCAGCAGCAACTACACCTGTGCAACAACAAACGGCTCCACAGCAGCCAGCAGCTGCACCCATTGTTGAACAACCAAAGCCAGCAGTAGTTGCTCCACAACCTGCTGCAAAACCAATTGAACAGCCTAAGCCCAAACCAAAACCTGAGCCAGAACCTCAGCCAGTAGAAAAAGCTGAAGCAACCCCAGCTCCAAAGCCCATTGAGCAACCCAAAGCTGTACAACCAGTGCAGGCAGAACCAGTACAACAACCCGCTGCTGCTCCTAAGCCTGAACCTGCTCCAATCAAAATAACTCCAATAGAGCCAAAACAAGCGGAGCCACCAAAGGCGGTAGTTCCAGTTAAGCCATCTGAAGAGCCAAAACAAGAATTTGTAGGTCCAAAAGATAAACCTCTATCAAGAAAGCTAACAAAAACAATAAATTCGGTAAAACAAGCCGCATCAGGAGTTGGAAATGGCATTACAGATGCAGCAAAAAGACTATCTGCAACAGCATCACAACTAAAAATACCTCCAATACAAATAAATGTACCGCAAATTAGTCAAAATATACGTGAAAAAGGTAGAACAGTAGCCTCTGGATTGGCTAGAAGTGCACAAGCATTGTCCATAGCAGCTATAGCATCAATGGATATGGGTGGCGGTCATGCAGTTGTTCAGCACGCTTTTGAAACAGCAAGTCGCTCAGTACAAGTACAGGCTTCTATGGCAACATCAACAATGACAAAAGCGGTTAATAATATTACCGAAGCTGTAGGCAATTATCATCCTATGCAGGGCGTGGAAAATGCTATTAATGATATGCAATATATACCCAAAGCGGCGGAGAATACAGTTACATTACCAAAGGTAATACAACCAGTAGAAGAGCCAAAAACTGCAAATGTAGAATTATTAGTAGGTGGACCATATAAAGACAAGGTTACTGGAGAGACACATCCGTATGGCCATGTGGCGTTAGTTGTTCATGGACATATGCCAGACAAAACAAAATATTCAAAAGTCTATGATTATGGTAGATATGGCAAACACAGTGGTCCATATGGAGAAGGTATATTAAGAGAATGGAATGATCCTACTAAGTATATTAATAGTGAAAATTTAACTGGTAGAACTACTACTGGATTTACATATCCAGCATCAGAGCAAGAAGCGCAAAATATTGTAAAACATTTTGAGTCATTAAAGAGTGGATCTAAACTATTGCCTTCTGGTAAAAAAGGCAACTTAGTGCCTAACAATGTATATAAATTAAATCATGACTATGATGCTGCGAATAGCAATTGTGTTACGGTTTCTTTGGGTGGACTTATAAGTGGTATGCCTAAGCTTGGTAATAGATTGAACTCTCCAGCTTTTGAACAACTATCAACTTTGAGCAAAGTTGAACAACTTGGTATGCAGGCTGCACATAATACTAATTTATTAATGTTACCAGCAAGTTTAAAATTTGCTGCTACTAAGGTTGGAGGAGCCAAAACAAGCATGTACAGTGCAAGTTCTGCTAAACGTAGCACTCCTAAATTAGCAAACATTCCTGTTAAGCCTAAGAAGAGTGCTGCCAAATTAACAACTAATGTTAATGCCGTGAAAACCCCAAATGCATAAAATTGCTTATCCTAACAAGCAATCAAAGGGCCTCTATGTGAGGCCTTTTTTTATTTATAATGGAAGTAACTTACATTCCTTATTTGCATATGTTATCAATATGTTCTTTTATTGCGCCTAAAGAATCCATTGCAAAGCATTCAGTATGCCCACCAAAGTAACGAAGTGGCTTATATGAATTAGATGCAAATAATTTACGGATTGAAGATTCGGTATCATATATAAATGCTGGATCTCCATTTACCGCTTTAATGATTTCAAAATTATATTGTGGTTTTATTTCTTGTAATCTATGTGAAATACTATTTGAAGTAATACCAATCTTTAGGAATGATTCATTTTCTGAGAATATTCTTACAAAATATAGTGTGCCTTGCACATTCTTTAAATTACATCTGCCAATAAAATCCTCTCTTACATAACCATTCACCAATTTAAAACATTCATAGCAGCCAATACCTCTAAGATGTGAACCAATCTTAATATTCTGCTCTCCATGCGTAACGCATTCAAAAATAACATTTTTAGTTTCAGTATTAACATCTATATATTTGTAAGCATTATTGTATCTTTGATTAAATTGTTCAATATAACCGTCTGTGCTTTGTCCAACACCTCTTTTTCTATACTTACATAAAGGGCAACCTTGTTCTCTGTGTATATGGGCCTTTAAATTAACTTGAAATGCTCCATGTTTGCTACATGTGACATTAAATTTTGTTCTACTATTTTTATATATAGTTTGAGAATAGTCATATTTGTCACCATGAACTCCTTTGCATCTTGCAATAAATGTATCCTGCCTAAGAGGCAAAGTTTGAACAATTTTGCCATTTTCACTGTAAATATATTCACTGTTATTTTGTGAACTTTTTTCATGACCACATTGCCTACATCCGCCAATAGCACTGGACAAATGATTGGTTGGCTTAATGTTAAAGTCTCCATGTATGCGGCATGTAATAATAATATCTGTTTTGCATGCCATATAAAGTGTGTTTGTATATGTATATTTGTCTCCAAATTTATTTTTAGATTTTTGGATGAAATCTAGTTGTTTTGCACTTTGCATAGTATATAGTCCTGTAAGAAATGGAATCTGCCCCCACCCCATATAGATACTGTAAGTTATATTTATAAATTTTGCAAATTAATTTTTAGATTTGTATTTATAAAAATAGAAAACAACGCTCTGATGTGTGTGAGGCGGGTATCTATATGATAGGGGCACTTCTCGAAAGACCCTCCACCCTCTTTTCTCAGCTCTAAGGTGAACACATTCTAATGAGAGATGGTCTCTCGTTAGGCTCGTCAAGTCTAGTGTTTTAATGATTGCACTAGCATACGTTAAGCTATCCCACATTTCAGGGAATAGTACACGTACTCTTAATCGGAGATATATCATGGCTCAACGTACAAGTGCTGCTCACGCAGCCAAACAAACCAAGGCTGAAGCTGCCTTGGCAACCACCGTCCGTGCAGCTGCTGCTACACACGCTGCTGCTACACACGCAGCACGCGTAGCTAAGCATACCAGTGTTGCTGCCACCCTTGCAGCACGCGTAGTAGTGCCCACCAAGGCACTACCATACGTGGCACCTGTAGACGTATCTGCAGCACGTGAGGTGGTACGTCTTGCACGTGCTGCATCCTTGCAGGCTGTTAAGGCTATGCGTGCTATACGCATGGCTGATGCACGTATTGCCGCTATCAAGGCACGTGCTGCTAAGGCACTTGCCATTAGTGTACCTACTACTGTGGTAGAGGTGCATACCGTAGCGGAGGAAGGCTTCAGTGCATGGCATCGCGGCTTTATTGCTGCTGTACATGCATATGTGCCTAGTGTTGTAGTAACACGTACATGTGCTACTGCTAGTATGTCAATGCATGATAAGGTGCTATACAAGGCATTGCGCCTTGGTGCACGTCGTGGTGCTACTAAGGCACCTGTAGTGTATAGCCTTAATAGTGCAGATGTACGCTTAGCTATCACTGACCGTGATACAGCGCGCGCAGTGGGTAACAAGGCCACCGCTAAGGTGGTAGAACATATGGTGCAGACACAAGGCATTAGCCTTGCTACTGCACAAGTACGTGCTGCACAGGGTGCTGAACAGAAGGAGTGGAATCTCGTACTCAAGGCCTACAAGGCCAAGAAAGCGGCCCACAAAGAGATTAAGAAGCTAGAGCGTAGCATTATGGGGGTTACCCCTGTGGTGCAGGTACGTGCTGTGGCTAAGCCCATAGTGGCTAAGTTGGAGGGGGCGCATGCCATAGACAAGGCCCACAAGGCCAAGGTGGGTACTGTTGTAACCAAACAAGCCTCTTACCCAGAGGCAAGAGGTTTCCGTACTAGCCCATTGCACCCAGTAATGGCCCCCAAAACCGAGGCCAATAAGGCCAAAAGGGAGGCTGCCGAAAAGGCGGCCAAAGCTGTTGCGGCTAGAAAGGCTGCTAAACGATTAAGTCGGGCTGAATGGGAGTTGCAAAAGGCCCATCGTCAGGCCTTAAAGGAGCAATACATTGCTCTTCGGGCTGCCAAGGTAGCACGGATATGTGCTAAGGCATGGATGCAGAAGGGGATTTGGGTGGATCGCTTCTTGGCGGAGGCGTGTAACGACTCGGACCATGACACAAGGGTGGCCGCCATGACAGAGCTTCTTGCTCTAGTAGGGGTAGCTGCTTAATGAGTAAGTTGTTGAAAAACAGCTGCTTAGAAATGAGCAACAGAGGCACTAGTAAGCATACAGCTATCAGTGCTGGTATTGCTGAATTCTTCCACGTTGAGAAGTGTGCAGAGCCCACTTTAAAACGTTGCCGCAAGATTCCAATGCGTCGCCTTGTTGATTCAATTCGCGTTGTGAATGTTGCTAAGCCAATGCCGTCATTTGTAGCTCTTGCTGTATGCGATGGGGACTATAAGTTGGCTATGCAATATTTAGCAAACCTCAAGAGGGGTATGCGTCCTTCTAGGGCTGCAAGTAAGCTTGGTCTTGATGAGTGTGCCATTAAAATGGCTGCGTCACCATACGCTGAGTTGCGTTTTGCACAAACCCCAGACGAGGTTTATAAAGTATACGCTAACACCAAGATGGGGGAAAGCTGTATGACCAAGGCACCAGATAGTGCTGCTTGGTTGTATGGCCATTATCATGGTGCTGGTGTTGCTCATATTAGTAATGCACGATGCGTTGTTAATTTGATTGACAAGTTATATGGCCGCGCTTATGGCGATGGTTCTGAAGAGTTGATTATGGCATTACGGTTATGGGGCTTTACACATCATAGCCAACCATTGCTAGGCTTGCCTCCAACTATTCATAATGCTGTTGATATGACAACTGCAACTGGTGCTCCTATTCAGTATGATGACATCACTGATGAATATTTCTATGTTCATTATTACTTGCAGCCAGTCAGAGATCCTGCATATGTGCACCTTAAAGATGGGGGCTCATTTGGTAAAGATAATTTCCCCAGTGCAAATGTGATTGAGTTTGATCATTGTTACCGCACTACACCTGCGCAAATAGCTGCTGATCATCAAGAGATGTTGCGTAAGCATAATCGAGCCAATACATTTGAGCACGTGGTAATTACAGATCGTATGGCATGGGGCGATCAACCGTTTATTAAGAATGGTTTGGCACGTGTAGCTGAATTTGAAGTTAATGAGCAACGTGTAGAGTATCGTCTTGTTGGCGACACTATGCGCCATGTTGCTGCATTTAATGGGCCTGGTCCACAACCAGGGCGTAATGTATACATTGATGGTGGATATAGCTTCTCCAACGAAGGCAATGTGTGGAGATTCAAATAATGAGAGCTACAATTATGTTGGCTAATATTGCCACTATTGTGTTCTTGTTTGGCATGTTCTTAATTGAGAAAGACATTAACTTTGCGTTCATGGCATTTGCTTTAGTGGTGTTGGGACTTCTAGGCGAAGTTGCTGCCAATGAGCAAGAGTCATTTGATAAAGCTTATATGTGTCATTATTATGACTATGTCATCCAAAAGAATAAGGATGGCAACTATTGTCATGCTGTATACGAGAACTATAAAGCTGGTGGATTAAATAATCTAAAAGCTTATGCACGTATGCAAAAAGACATCGAGGGATTCGAGGTTGGCACTCTTTATAAAGAGGTCAATGTGAAGCCTACGCTTGTCACTCGTGTCTTGATGACAAAAGTTGGAGGTGCTAAATAATGAGCAATAACATTATGGCCGATGTCGACGCATTATTTGCGCTTGTGATTAGCAATACTCATCATAAGCCCTCATTAAAGAGCGGGTCGAAGAGTATTACACATCGTGTGCGCTCTCATTACCGTGCCGATCTGTTTGGCAAGACATTTGACCTCGACTCATTGTCAGACCTTGATATGGCTAAAGTTATCTTGGTTGACTTGCTGTACGTCGCCATTGAGGAACGTGGCCTTACCGCTCGTAATCCATTCCACGAAACATGGTATTTGCGCAATGGAGCCACAATGAGCGGGCATCAGGTGCGCAAGCACACTAGTGAAAATGTGCTTAAGTATATTAATGAGATAGTGGTTAAGAACCCAATCGCATTGCTATGGATGTCATTGTGCATACCTAAGCAAATAATTGTACCTGCATCATGGGCTGATAACAAACAGATAGTTGACCTGATAGCTATGTTTGGCGCAGAAACTGTGGGTGCTAAATAATGAGCAACAACATTATGGCTGATATTGACGCTTTCTTTATGCTTGTAATTAATGCTACAAATCACAAGTCCTCATTGAGAAGCGGGTCGAAGGACATTACGCATCGTGTGCGTTCTAGCTATCATGCTAATTTGTTTGGCAAGACATTTGACTTTACGTCAATGTCGGATCTCGATGTAGCAAAGGTTATCTTGGTTGACCTGTTTTACAATTGCATTGAGGAACGTGGCCTTACTGAGCGCAATCCATTCTACGAGACATGGCACTTAGGAAGTGGAGCCACAATGAGTGGGCATCAGGTACGCAAGCACACTAGTGAAAATGTGCTTAAGTATATGAACGAAATAGTGGTTAAAAAGCCAATTGCATTACTATATCTTGCTCTATGCATGCCTAAGTGCATTATTGTACCTAAGTCATGGGTTGACAATAAAGATATAGTGGACCTCATGGCTATGTTCGGCTCACAGGTTGTTTGAAATGAGTAACAAAGTAATGTTTACTATGTTTGACGTAGCAAACATGCTTATTGAGATTCAAGACATCAAAGCTGAGAATGCTTATTATGAGGAGCGCGGCCAGCTTGGCGTTGACTTCATAAAAGAGCATGTCAGCTTAGAGATGTTGGCTTATAAGACATATATAGCTATTTGCAAACAAGAGGGTTTGTTTGTTAGTAACTTGGTGCGTTATGAGCATTGCCAGTTAGATTTGGCAATACTAAGACATTGGTATGAAGCTCAATGTGAGATTGATGTTGTTGAGCTTAATGCTGATTGGCTTGCTGAGCCATATGAAGATGGTTATTGGCAAGCTGAGGAGCAGCTTTTAAGAAAGCTGCATGATGATAACGGTAATGGAGATGTTCAATAATGAATAGCTTAAGACAAGCATTGTCTGCTGCTATTGAAGAGCAATCTGTGTTGAAAGATTCTGAAGAGGATTTGTACGCGCAGATGATTGATATGATGATGTCCCAACAGGGCGTATCATATCAGGAGGCTAAAGAGCAGACTGATATAGATGTCAGCCTTGCCAAACAAACTCGGACAAATAAATTGTCTGAACTACATAAGGCACGGCTGACCGAGGCCTGGTCAATGGTACTTGCTGATTCTGGTAAGTATTATGGTCCAGAAATGAAATCTATTGCCAAGTACATGTTGGATATTGTACTAGGTGATAATCCACTGGCTATGTTAACTCCAAAGGATTGGGAACATAAGTATCACTTGGTTACACGCCAAGTGGATATTCACAATGCCGAATTTGGCAGTAAGCCAATGTGGACTGGTAATGATGGATTACCAAAAGAAGTGCCAATGAAGGAATTGTGGCATGCTAGTCGTAAGGCTTGCTTTGCATCTGGATATAATATTCAGATTCAAGGTGGTCGTGCCATGATTGTGCATGATGTTGAGAGTTCATTCTTCAATATCAATACACCAATTGGCTGGCAGTTAGCTAAAACAAGTATGACATTCCCAGTGGAATGGTTATACCCTACTGCTATCAATGGCATGATGGTTGGCATGAAGTGGCATCGTATTAGTACTAATACTGGTGATGGTGCCAAATTTGCTAACCACATAACAGACAAGTCATCGTCTGCTAAAGGTAATCCAGCTAAGTCTGTTGATATACTTAGTGGTGGTATGTTCTTATATCGCCTATGGATTATTGCCAATAATAAAGCTTTGTTAAAAGGCTTTATGGATTCTCGTGCAGGGGGTGGTTTTACTTGTATGAATGTTGCTTACCGCTATGGCAAGAACGATAGTAGTCGTTCTGCCAATGGTGAGCGTTGTGCATTGACCGTATTGCCAAAGGAGATGTTATCGGCTGAGAAGATGGAATCTCAACACGATCAGTTGTTGAAGACTGGTGCTGTAACTGGTGAGTTCAAGTTGTATCATGCGTTCCCACAAAAGCCAGAGCTAACACAAGAAGGTGCATGGCAATGTGATGGCAAGGACAATATTTATATTGTTCGTAATGCTATTACTGGTGCATGGTGGACCAACCAGCAAAAGAATGGCAAGCCAGCTGTCAACAAAGTTTGTGCACGTAATGACAAGCTTATTATTGGTGGACGTAAAGTTGCACCAATTGGCAAATGGAAAATCCTTGTACTTAAGGATGTGTCAAAAGACCTTGAGAAACTGTTCTCATTGGGCAGCTTCTTAATGTGTGCTGATGAGGTTCGCCGCATTGGTATTGCTCGTTGTCTAACCGAAAACGGTAATATCAAGGGTGTTGGTTTACCTTGGCAGTTAGCGTCTACTGGTTACAAAGCTATTGCAGCTAAATCGTCTTGGAAATCAGATGGCAATGGTGTTCTTGCTATGCATGCCAATGGTATGAATAAAGAGCGTCAATTAGCATGGTGTGTCAAGTATTTAGCAGAGGCTAAATTAATTGATATTCAAGAAGCTATTGCTAATACGCCTGAAGGTGATTTGTTTGACGTAGCTGAAGCAACACGTCAGAACGTCATCAAGCGTGAAGAGGCTAACAAGAAGTCTCAGAAGCTCTTACAAGACCGTTTGGATAAACTTCCAACTGTTAAAGTCTTGTTGCCAGGTGTTCCAGGCTACTTGCAAGATTGTGAAGTAGAGGGATGGGAAGTTGAGGATGAGATGTATGCATCTAATCTGTATTGCACTTATGGTGTAAGACAGGTTGGTGAGATTGCCAATGATGGCACTGAAGATGAACAAGAGCAAAATGGCTTCTTTACTGAGGCTTTCTTGGGATTCTGTGCTGATAAGGCTGGTTATTCACCAATTGCTGCACTTCATGCAGGTCTTAAAGCTAAGAAATATAGCATTAAGAAGCCAAAAACACAGATTAAAGCAACAGATTTTATGTGTGTTGCTAAATCATATGGGGTTGGTCCTGCTAAACAGTTGATTGATGCAGCTATCAAACAACAAATGGAAGGTAAATCTGTATCCAAACGTAAAGTTATTCAAGACATTATGTTACATGGATATGGTGATACTTTACCAGTCTGCAACATGGATATATTCAAAACAATATGTCCAATATTGTTTGTGGATGGCAAGGGTAAAGCTTTGCAACCTACTGCTGCTAATTATAATCAAGTTGATCGTCATGACTTGAATAATAAGCGTTGGTCACTATTGGTTGATGGTAGTGAAAAATTGGGTTGGCCTGGTTTGCGTAATTCTCATGGAATGATTATTAAGCAGGGTAACTTATCCTTCTATGTACCACCTTGGTCTGTTTTCAATAAAGACCTTGATGAAGATACTATTAAGGATGCAAGTGGCGAAGAACGTATTGTTCGCTACTTGGGTGAGAGCTGGACTCAGTTGGTTGTACTGATGAAAGCTGCTTATACACCACAAACCAAGTATGAGAAGAAAACTAATTGGGTGTTATCGCATGCCAATTATATGGCTCGTATCAATCAGCTTGTCTTGGAAGATGTTATGTCCAAGCTTGATGTGAAGGGTCGTTATTATACTATTTTACCAAAATGGTGGGATAACGCTGAAAATAGTGTGGTGTGTACAGATTCTATGTGGCATCACAAAGGCAAAGAGATTGAGCAGGTTCTATATATGAAGAATCCTGCGTTGTTCTCTAATGCAATAGTAAATATGTTTATTAGTAAATGGTTGCCAGATTATTGGTTGCCAACTGATAAATATATGTTGTTGGCTCTCAGTGCAGCTATCTTTGTTGATGTTGAGTTCATGCTCAAGCATCAAGATGACTGTGATGGTGACCAAGCAGTTATTATTGACCTTGGTGG
>ERZ869921.1360-NODE-1360-length-10497-cov-3.715763_pt1 | contig 10497 bp, 6 predicted proteins | sample MGYA00579310_ERZ869921 | MGnify/ENA primary metagenome ERZ869921 (study PRJEB32216, sample SAMN09231816) | wastewater metagenome | place: USA: Maryland | collected 2016-06-21 | study: EMG produced TPA metagenomics assembly of the PRJNA472060 data set (Reclaimed...
TATGATTTAAAATCTAAATACATTATGATTGAAATCGCTACCGATGCTCCATCTACAGCGGTTCCAGCAGGTTTTATGGGTTATACTATTAGAACTTATGGTTCAGGAACAGCTAACCCTAAAATTCAATATAAAACTAAATACTTTACAGCAGGTGAAACAATTACAAATCCACCAGCAGGTATTTCACCAATAATTTCAAGTGGAGATAATATTAGAAAATCTTTCTTAGGTATTTCTGATAGTAATTTCTGGAGTTATGATAGTGATTTTTTCCAATATAAAGGTAATGTTGCTTCAACTACAACAACTAATGGTTTCCATATGGATTCGGGGGCAACAAGTGTAAGTGTAAATGGTGTAGCGGCAACATTTGATGTTGGTGTAGCTCCATTCCAAACAGAAGCGGGGAAAACAGGAACAGCTTATTCAAGTTTATTAAGTAGAAAATTCACAGTAGCACCTTATGGTGGTTATGATGGATGGGATATTTATAGAGCTTATAGAACTAACGGTGATAGTTATAGAATTGGACAAACCACTTATACTAACGAAGGATTTAGTGCTCTTGGTAATTCTGATTACTACGCTTATAGAACGGCTATTGAAAAGTATTCAAATCCTGAAGATGCGGATATCAATGTATTGGTAACTCCAGGTATTGATATTGAAAACAACTCATCATTGGTTGAATATACAATTGATATGGTTGAAAATGACAGGGCTGATAGTATCTATATCCCAACTTTACCTGATATTAATATGTTCGCTTCTGATTCTTCAGACACTAACAATTGGTATGATTCAAATACGGTTGTTTCAATATTAGATGAAGTAGGTATCGATTCTAACTATACGGCAACTTATTACCCATTCGTTCTTTATAATGACACAGAAAATAATTCTAAGGTATGGATGCCACCAACAGCTGAAGTTGTAAGAAACTTAGCTTTAACTGATAACATCTCTTACGAATGGTATGCAATTGCAGGAACTGAAAGAGGTTTAGTTGTATCAAAACCGAGAAGAAAATTATCTCAAACAGATAGAGATACATTATATCCAGGTAGAATCAATCCAATCGCTACATTTAGAGGTGTTGGTCCGGTTATTTGGGGTAATAGAAACTTACAAATCAGAGATTCTGTTCTTGATAGATTAAATATCAGAAGATTATTACTACAAACAAGAAAGCTTATCGCAGCAGTTGGTTTAAGATTATTATTCCAACCAAACGATCAACAAGTAAGAAACGACTTCTTGAATTTAGTAAATCCAATCTTAGATGGTATCAGAAGAGAAAGAGGTTTAACTGATTTCAGAGTTAAATTGAGTAACGCACCTGAAGATATTGATAATAATGAGTTGAATGGAACAATTTACTTGAAACCAACATCAGCTTTGGAATATATTAACATTCAGTTTGTTATCACACCTCAAGGAGCTTCATTTGAGAATGTATAATAATTAAAATAAGTTAAATTAGAAAAGTGAATATTAATTTAGGAACCTTTTTTTTTGTTAATTCAATTAATAATACCTATGTTTGTCCAAAATTAACAAATTGTAATATTTATATAATATGAAGAAATTGATATTAGAAGGAAGAAAACTTAGGGTGTATAAATTCGATTGGGATGATAATATCCTAAACCTTCCAACGAAGATTAAGATGTATAAGGGTAATAAACCGGTATATGTATCAACAAGTGAATTTGCTGAGTTGAGAAATAATCCAGAATATGAAGTTAAGGATGACGCTTTTAATGAATTTAGGGATTATGGTGTAAGGGGAGAAAATGCGTTTATAGAAGATACTAAAAAAGCTATTGAGAATAATAAACAAGCCCCTTCTTTTAAGAAGTTTAAAGAGGCTTTAAAATATGGTAACTACTTTGCTATCATCACAGCAAGAGGGCACGCTCCAGCGACATTAAAAAGGGGTGTGAGGACTTTTATCAATATGGCTTTAACTCCTGATGAGAAGATAGTATTTAAAAGAAACTTAAAAAAGTTATATGGTGATTTACCATTTAATGACTTGGTTGAAAAATATTTGGGTGAGCAAAGATATTACCCTGTTTCATCACCTGAATTCCAAAAACAATTTGGTTCAATGGCTGGAGCTGAAAAACCTGAATTGGCTAAACAAATAGCGTCAAGGGATTTTATTGACTATATTGAGGGTGTTGCTAAATCTTTAGATGCTAAAGATATAAGGATTAAAAACCCTAAATCTAAGGGTGAGTTGGAGATTAGTGTGGGTTTTTCAGATGACGATAAGAAAAATGTGAAAGCGATGGAAGAGTTTATGAAATCGTTAAAGAAAGAAAAACCTGATATGACATTTGTTATCTATGATACATCAAACCCAAAAGACGTTAAAAAGATGGTTATTGAACGTTTAATTAAAGAGTCTAAGGATGTGAGTGAGTATAAAGTAATTCCTGATATTCATAGAGAAATTAAAACTATAATTGAGGAAGCTGGTTTAGTTTATGATGACTATGAAGAAGTCTTTGTAAAATATGCTGATTACAATGAAGATGATTATGAAGGATATTATGAGATAAAAATATCGTTAGATATTCCAAGATATGCGGGTGATATTACACCTGAACAATATTTAAGAGTAGAAGAAAAACTTAAAAGATTGGTTGGTGTTGATTATGTAGATACCGACACAAACAAAAGAAGAATAACAATCCATATGATTGATGAATATCCTGATATGTTTATATAATATATGATTTTAACTGAATATAATAAAAAAGATATTGATGTCTTAAAAGAATTAGATAATCAATTTACAATCGCCTTTGAGTTTGAATTGGAGACTGATGACTCTTATATTCCTGAAGATGAGGATGAGGGGTTAATTATTGATCAAATAAGAACATCTGTTCATAACCAATTGAGAGATGATAAAAGATCCAACCCTAAATTTATTGACAATATAATTGATCAAATAGAGTTGGATGACGAAGATTTTACGTATGATGAGTTATTAAACCCATCTCTTTATGGTAATAAAAATCAAAAACGTATTATTGATGTAATAAGAGCGATTTCAATGGAATATACCAATGATAATTTAACTTATTTATCATTAAGGGTAAAGGAATTTTTACCTAATTTCTATGATAAATGGTCAGATAAGATGAAATTTGAAGTTGATTCTTCATTAGATAGAGGTATTGAGTTCTCACCTTTAACATATTTAAATTCAATATCCGAATCAATTGATTTAATTAATGATTTCTATGATGACTTTGATAAACAATCGTATTGGAAATTCACGGAAAAAACAGGATTGCATATCAATATTGGATTTAAAGAAAAAATGGATTGGAATGTTCTTAAAGGGGTGTTATTTTTAAGTGATGACCCATCAACATCGAAAAACAAAGTTCCTTATGTTTTTAAGGGTATTGAAAAAAGGGTTGAGTCTAAATATGCTGGTTCATTTAAACGATTAGTATTTGGTAAGGTTAGTGAGGAAAAGGATACATTTACCGTTAATAAAGAAAATCTAAGGGATGTTGAAAAATATTTTAATGAATACTTATTTAAGTTATTGGATAGTGAAGGGTATGAAAGTCCCACTTATTTTAAGTTATACGGATTTAATATAACAAGATTAAAGAAATATAATTATATTGAATTTAGGTATCCTGGAGGTCCTATAAATAGGGAAGTTTTAATTGATAAGTTATTTTATTTCTGTCATCTATGTGCTTTAATGACACAACCTGACTACAAAAAAGAACAGTATTACAAGAGATTATATAACTTTTTAAAATTATTTTAAAAAAAGTTTGGTGGTTTAATTTTAAGTTGTATATTTGTATCACAATAAACGAAACATATATGACTAACACGAAACGTGAATCAATCATCAAAAGAATTAATCTTTTAAAAGAAAGAACTACAGCTAATGGATGTACAGAGTCAGAAGCAATGGTTGCGGCTGAAGTAATTTCAAGACTTCTTCAAGAATACGATTTGTCTATGACAGAAGTTGAGGTTAAATCTCAAGAGTTTATTGAGGATAAAATTACCATTGATGGTAAAACTAAAAAACCTATTCACGATGTAGTAACAGCAATAGCTTATTTTACAGACACTAAAGTTTATTTCACTAAACGTATGAGTAATTATGTGTATAATTTCTTTGGGGCTAAAAAGGATGTTGAGTTCGCTGGTTATTTATTTGATTTACTATCACACGCAATGGATAACGAATATGCTAAATACCAAAAAACATCTGAATATAAGATGATTGGTGGTAAGGTAGCTCGAGGTTCTTTTTACAAAGGTATGATTATCAGATTAAGTCAAAGACTTCGTGATATGAAGGATAGTATCAGTAAAGAAGCACAAGAAACTGGGTTGATGTTGTATAATAAAATGGGTATTACTGAACAAATGTTTAAAGAACATAACCCTTCTTTAAAATTAAAAACATCGACTTCAAGAATGAAAATATCGGATAGGTCGGCATTTAATTCAGGTAGAGAGGCAGCAAATCGTGTAAATATTACGTCAGGGTTAGGCGGTAAAAAAGTGTCAGAATCTATGAGATTAACAGCTTAAGAACTAAACCCTAATTTAGATTTTAACCTTTTAACATCTTCAACAATAATTTTAGGGTCTTCGGACCCTACTTTTTCAAAATCAAATTTTGTTCTTATATTAGCAGAGAAAAACTTACCAATACTTTCAGATTCTTGTAATTTCAAGAATGTGGGCATATCAACATTTAAATATTTGTAGATATTACCATTATTGAAGGTGATGAATAAATCATTATCTAAAAATTTATATACTGATTTATAGATATTAGATGATTCGTAAATACTTGTGATTTTATCTTTTTCTTTGGTTGTTTCTAAGAGCATATTTGACTTATTTGATTATATTTATTATATATAAAGAAAGATAAGAAAAAAGATAAAAATTTGTAGTTGAATTAAATAATTTTTATTATCTTTGTATAACATATGGGCTTTTACTGGTTTTGACCTGTAATGTTTGAGCCTTTTAAACAAGCAAGACCTACATTAAGTCTTTAAAAACTGACGTAAAAAATCAACTGGCAACGGTTACAATTCAGAGGACATGATGAGCCTCCCAACTTCACTTATGAAGAGCTTCAAAACTCAAGAAGCTGAACTTGAGTTAGCTTAAGTGAATTTGGCTTAAAGCCAAACACAGCAAACCCTTTTGATAGAGTAGTTAATAACTATCACACATTTTCCTGATTGGTGTCAAAATAAGAGGGATATTTGGTTGTAAGAAAATAACCTAAGCTTGTAAATAATTTAATTGATTACAAATTACGGGAACGGGGGTTCGAATCCCCCAAAGTCCACAAAAAGTTTATCCATTCTTTCAAGATGGATTGGTGGAGATACATAATACGATCACCTCAGAAACCCGACAGAAATGTTGGGTTTTTTCATTTAAAGATACCCTGAAACCAAATAAGATAATTTTTCAATTTCATCTATTTGTTCTTCATTCAATTTCTTTCTTGTTTTAATAAATGAAACCCTAACGAATCCAAATATAGAACCTTCAATATTTTCAATAACAAAACCATAATCGTGTTTAATTCCTTTGTTGAATAGATAGTTTTTCCACGTAGAAGGGTGTTCTATTTCATTGGTATCTAATGAATATTTTTTATCATCAAAGAATGGCATAAAATGATCTGAGAATGGTGTCAGTAACACATCTTTAAAATCCATATTTTCTATTGATATTCCTGAAGAAACAACTTCATATATCATACTACCTTTAGTAAATTCAACTTTTTGTCCTTTCTTATTATAAAATACACCTCCGTTATGAAGAACTGTGATGGATACCCTATCGGCATTTGTGATTTCTAATATTTGTTGAAGCTTACCAACAATCTGTTTAGATTTGGTAATATTACGTTTAATTCTTTCAATTTTAGTATTGTTTTTATGTTTATCCATATAAACTTTAACTATGTAGCCAATAGCTCCACTAATAATCCCTAAAAGGGATACTATAACTGGTGTCGGTATGTAAAATCCAAATATTATCATTTCTTTAATTTTCTATACTCTATAAATATATATAATTGAAAAGGAAACTATTTATATATAAAAAAAATGGGAAAATATAGAACATATTTTAGTAAAAACAATACATTAGTTAGAAACTCTTATGTTAATACAGCAAGAAATCCAATTGCTGAGTTATATTATGGTTTCGATCAAAATCAATCAAGAACTTTTTCAAGGTATATTTTTGATATTGATTTAACAAATATATATAACTTATATACAGGTAAAACAATTTCTACATTAAACGGAACAACTCACACATTAAACTTAAAGAATTGTTCGTCTTTTGATGAATTATTTGGTGAGGCTGTTGGTACTAAAACAAGAGGTAATTCATTCGACCTTATTTTATTCAAAATAAGTGGTGAAACTTGGGATCAAGGTATTGGTTATGACTATGCCGATTACAAGACAGAAACTTTAATTAGAGAACCTTTTACCTATACGGAAACACCTTCAAATTGGTATTATAATAAAACTAATTCAAGTTGGAATTCACCTGGTGTTTATAGCACACCTAATATTGTTGCAACACAACATTTTGATTTGGGTAATGAGGATTTGAAATTAGATATTTCAAGTGAAATAAATAACAGATTACAGAATAGAATATTTAGTGGTGTGAGTTATGGTTTAGCATTTACAACATCATTGGAAAATATACCTTATTCAGCAACTACATTTGACGCTTCATTACAATATGTGGGTTTCTTTTCTAAATATACACAAACATTCTATCAACCATTCTTAGAAACAAATTATGATGATTTAATTCAAGACGATAGAAACTTCTTTTATAAAGGTAAGATGAATAATTTATTCCTTTATGTTAATCAGAATGGAACACCTAAAAACTTAGATACATTACCTCTTTGTAGGGTATATAATGAAAGTGGTAATATATTTTCATCAATTACGGCAACCCAAAAAACTATTGGGGTTTATTATGTGAGTTTATATATACCTGAAACTTATCCATATGATTCGGTATTATTTAATGACGTATGGACTAATTTATCAATAAATGGTATAAGAAAACCAGATGCTAGTTTAGAGTTTGAGGTTAAATGTGATGAATACTATTCAATAGGAACTGGGGAGTATTTACCAAAAGAATATGGTTTATCTTTTAATGGGTTGAAAAGGGATGAAGTTGTAAGAAAAGGTGAAAGAAGAAAAGTGGTAATAAGTGTAAGAGAGCCTTATGTATATGAAGTACCTGTTTTAACTGAATTTGTTCAATATAAAATATATGTTAAAGAAGGTCCGTTAAATGAAATACTTGTTCAAGATTGGACTGACGTTAATAGAAGCGCAAATATGAATTATTTTGTTTTAGATAGTAGTTGGTTATTACCGAATAAGTACTATTTAGATATAAGGGTGAGTTCAAATCAAGAAATAAGGGAATATAAAGAAATAACTCAGTTTTTTGTAAGACAAGAATTATAAATAAATAAAAATTAAATAGAATGTCAAGTTTAAATAACAATTTTATAAATAAAACCTTTAATTCATTACTAAAATTATTTAATAATGAATCATTCACCGGAACAACCACACATACAATAAGTGATGGTTTAGGGAATACATTACCGGTATCATTTAGTCCAAATACTACCGAATTTACAGGTACGGTATGTGCTGATACTATTGTTGGTGGAACAAACAATAATTCATCTGGAATAGATTCAGGTATTCTAGGTGGTGCGAATAATCAAACATCAAGTAGTTGTTCAATTATTGGTGGTGGTGAAAATAATACAACATTAAGGGAGTATTCAAGTATTCTAGGTGGTTCTTGTAATATCACAAATGAGGCTTATTCAATTATTGGTGGTGGTTGTAATAACACAACTGAAGGGGCTTATTCAGCTATTTTAGGAGGACAAAATAACTATACAAATGCAGATAATACATTTATTATTGGTTCAAATATAACCGCAACAACTGAAAATACTTTATATGTGGAAAATATATCAATTAAAGGCGATATATTAGATTTTACTAGCAATAGCGGAACCACAGGGCAAGTTTTAGCTAAAGGTAGTGATGGTTTAGAATGGACAAATATCAATACAATAATAACAGGTAATAATGTAAGTGTAGAAACATTTGTAGTTTATACATCAAATACCAATACTTTGATAGGAACTAAAATAAATACAAGTGATTTTAATTCATATAGTTCAAATACCAATACTTTAATCGGAACTAAGGTTGATAACACTAATTTCTTTAGTTATACCGCAGCGACAGATAATAAAAAATTAGATAAAACTACATTTTGGGCTTATACCGCAGCAACAGCAAATAGTTCAGGTAATTTAGGGACGGCATTTACCCAAAGTTTTTACGCATATACCGCGGCAACTAAAACACAAATTGATTCTAAGGTAGATTACTCAACATTTACTGCATATACAGCAACAACAAATACAAGGATAAATAATAAAGTAGAGACATCTACATATAATACATTTGTAAGTAATACTAATGGTTGTTTAGGTACTTTAACGTCTGGTTTAGCGACTAAGGTTATTGAAGATGGTGGTAATGGTTCAACGATAAGGATAAATAATGGTAATCAAGTTCAAAGTATAGGTTCATCTGTATTAGGTGGTTGTAGTAATACATCATCAGCAAATTACTCAATAATTGTTGGTGGTAATAATAATATAAATGATACTAATGCGGATAGTTCAATTATCGTTGGTGGTAGTCAAAATACAAATATTGAAAGATTCTCGTTTATTGGTGGTGGTTTTCGTAATAGCTCATCAGGTAATTATGGTTTCATAGGTGGTGGTATAGATAATACAATTGGTAGTGTTAATAGATCGACAATCGTAGGTGGGGTATCTAACGTAACTAATAGTAATTATACTTATGTTGGTGGTGGTAGTTCTAACTGTGTTGGAACAAACGCTGATTGTAGTGTAATTGTTGGTGGTGTTCAAAATATCACATTTGGAACAAATTCATTCATAGGTGGTGGTATTCAAAATAACGTAACAGGTAATTTATCATCTGTAAGTGGTGGTTATAAAAATATAGTTTCAGGTTATTCTTCAACTATTAGTGGTGGTTTTTTAAATACGGCATCAGGTGATTATACATCCATTAGTGGTGGTAGATGTAATGAAACATCAGGAAATTGTTCAACTATTAGTGGTGGTTATAAAAATATAGTTTCAGGAAATTGTTCATTTATAGGTGGAGGTTCATCAAACCGAGCATCATCAAATAATGTGGTTGTTGCTGGTGGTAATGGTAATACATCATCAGGACCGGCATCAGCAATTTTAGGTGGTAATGTAAATAACGCATCGGGTACTTATTCGGTTATTGGTGGGGGTTTTTTAAATTTATCTTGTAATAATTATACATTTGTAGGTAATGGAGCATTTAACTCAGGAACAACACTTAATTCCACAGTCGTTAATGGTTGTTGTAATAATTCATCAGGTAATTTTTCTTTTATAGGTAATGGTTGTTGTAATATAGCTTCATTTAGTTATAGTTCAGTTCTTAATGGTTGTCGTAATAATAATAGTGGATTATTTTCATCTATTCTTGGTGGTTGTTGTAATACAATGACTCACAATAACTCATTTATATTGGGATCTAACCTAACAAGTGATAAAGTTAATACGACTTATGTTGAAAACTTGGATGTTAAAACAAATATTTATGATAGCACAAATAGTGTTGGTAATATAGGACAAGTATTATCTTCAACATCAACAGGAGTTAAATGGGTTGATATGACAGGTTCAACAAATAGTATTTTTAGTTTCACAGCAACACCTGTAATACAACAATATTATACAAATCCATCAAACTTAACGACAGGTGTTGTTGGATCGTCATACAGAATATCTAATGGTAATATAGTTCAAACAACAGCGATTTATTCAACAATTGCTGGTGGTAGAGGTAATACCGTTAATAATTCATATTCAACAATCGCTGGTGGGTGGAATAATCAATCCGATTCTTGTTCAACAATCGGTGGTGGATTTGGGAACTCTGCTGGGATATGTGCTGTCGTAGGTGGTGGTATAACAAATATATCTAGCGGGGCTGCGAGTGTAATAGGTGGTGGTTTAAGTAATAACGGAAAATGTTCTTTTTCAACAATTGCCGGTGGTTCTAATAATATATCTTGTGGTAATTATTCATCAATTGGTGGTGGTTATTTAAATGGTATTGGGAATAATGCGACATACGCTTCAATTGGTGGTGGTGTCGAAAATTCAGCACAAGGAGCGGAATCAACAATTGGTGGTGGTCAAAAAAATAGAACACGTGGTTTTCAAGATGTGATTGCCGGTGGTGTTAATAATACAACATCAGGTGGATATACTACAATAAGTGGTGGTAAATCAAATTG
>ERZ869921.1361-NODE-1361-length-10494-cov-9.361241_pt1 | contig 10494 bp, 11 predicted proteins | sample MGYA00579310_ERZ869921 | MGnify/ENA primary metagenome ERZ869921 (study PRJEB32216, sample SAMN09231816) | wastewater metagenome | place: USA: Maryland | collected 2016-06-21 | study: EMG produced TPA metagenomics assembly of the PRJNA472060 data set (Reclaimed...
ATAGAAAAATGATAGGAAACAAAAAAAAACCCCGCCGGGTTAGGGCAGGGTTCATTGGGTTACTTTTCAGACCAACGGTTATACCGCTTCTGTTTGACGGTGACGGCAATCGTTGGCTTCCGGGCTGGCATGTCCTTAGCGGCTTGTGCCTCTAGGGCCATTGCCGTTGCCAGCTTGTCGGCAAGGCCGATTGCCGTTCCACGCTGCTGCGCGACTATCGAACAAACGATTTGAGCACGATCGAATTCGCCGCGTTTCACCAACGAAACGACACGCTTTAGATTGTGCTCTATCGCGGCTTTCAATGCCCGCAATTGCGTCGTCGGGTCCTGCCTTGTCGCGTCTTTAGGAAGTTCGCCACGCAAGACAGTATCCGTTCCTACCTTGGCGAAACGGACGGGATTGCGTGATTGGCGAACATCGTCGGGAGTGACCCTAGAAGCAGGCTTGTCTTGGAAGGCAATGACAGGAAGGCTAATCCCAGCCTTTGCCTTGTGTCTCCGGCGTGTGTCGCCACCGTTGGGAAGTTGCTTTATGTCTGTGGCCATTGGTTTCATCTCCGATTGAGTGTTGGATTGAAACGCGCTGATACCCGTCCAAGCTGATTAGGCTGGACTAGGCTCATGGCTCTATTCGGTTGTCAAAGAACACGACGACAAGAGATATGACGACGTTGCGAACAGTGAAACAGTAACAATGTGACAACGATAAGGCGAAGGATGATAGGACCAGCCAAGGCCGGTAACGTAATGTAACAGGCTGTAATAAAATTGTTCTTGACACGGCGTTATTGCATACCTTTTTGAGTACAAAACGAGAACCTAATCAAATGATCTAATTCTAAAGGAGAATGATTAATCGTTCTAGGGTAGGTAGAGCATAGGCTAGAGCTATGCAAATCAAACGTGATGCATTCCCTTCGCCAATCCAGCGCCTATCCCTTGGCGATTTATGGGGCGAATAGCGTGTTATGGTTATAACATTACATCTAGGAATATGCTCCTATTGCATGGCTGCTGGTCGGTCCAGTGGTGCAACACGGCCAAGGGCTTGAGGGTTGATAAGGTAATACTAATACAACCTACACTCACGATGCAAGCCAAGCGCAACCTAGACGCGACCCTCGGGCACTACAACCAGCCCGTGTAGCCAGCACAACCAGAGGGGGTAGGAGGGGGGTGCCCCCGGCCGGTAGCTATATGTATAGGGCCAGCAGATTTTCTCACAGAAATTATCAGATTCTCTGGGATACACCTCAGCTTGCTATTGACTTTCGAGAGAAAATATGTTATAATATGTTATATTCTGTCGTAACTGACAGATACCCGACAGCTTGGTAGCTAGAGGGTACCCAAAAGCTTGTACACACAAGTCATAACCATACACGAATCCTTTCCTCGAACCTTTATCGAGACCAACTTGGTACCTACTGAAACTCCCGCGTTCAAGAACTCGACTGGATCGTATCTGACGAAGCAACTCTTCTTCGAGACAGCCTTCACAGAACGTGACCGGGTTCTCTATACGCTCAAGGATGAGGATCACCAAGGCTATCCAAGCATCCGTCGACTCTACCTCGAAATGTCTGACGAGACTGAATACAAATTTGCCTCGACATACTTCGGAGGTTGGCCCCACTGGAAGCGTCTACTTGGATGCTCGTGGTTCATGGACTACCTCTCCGAATGGCGTGAGGAGCTCCGGGTCAAGGAAGCCGGGGAATCCCTCGCCCGCCTGAAGCTCGCCGCCAAAGGCGGACGTCTCGACCTCGACAAATACCTTCTCGATCGTGGTCTGTCAGACAAGAAGTCTCCTGTCGGTCGCCCGACGAAGGAACGAATCAAATCAGAAGCCCAGAAGATCGTCCTCGACCAGAGAGACATCTCAGACGACTTCTCTCGAATCCTCGATAAGACGACATTCCAATGAAGACCAAAGGCCGTCGTCAATCTAAGAACATCGAATTCGGACAGCCCAAGGTCGGCCTAGCCACGATGTCACGTCCTCCGACGAAAGGCATCCTTGGGCAACTCCGCGGGTCTGCTTCAGTCTACGCCAAGAGACTCAAGAAAGAATCAGCCAACAAGCGATTGACCGGAAAAGATCGTCGAAGGTTCGAAGTCTCCGAGATCGACGTCTCTCCTAAAGACCCCAAGAAGCTTCGAGCCAAAAGCATCAGAGCTGCACGAAAGACCAAATGATTCAAAACAAGGCCGACCAAATCCGTGAGATGGCAGAGGCCGACCTTGTCAGCTTCATCCGCCTAGTCCACCCGCATAGAGTCCTTGGAGCAATCCACGAAGAGCTCTGTCAGTGGTGGACCCGCGAAGAAGCACACAACCATCAGCTTGTACTCCTTCCGCGAGACCATATGAAGTCGGCCCTAGTGGCCTACCGGGTCGCTTGGGAGATCACTAAGAACCCTACGATCCGTGTTCTTTACATCTCCTCGACCGCCAACCTGGCCGAGAAGCAGCTTAAGTTCATCAAGGACATCCTGACTTCTCGAATCTATCGTCGCTACTGGCCCGAGATGGTCAACGACGAGGAAGGCAAGCGGGAAAAGTGGACGTCGACTGAAATCTCTGTCGACCATCCTGCCCGTAAGGCCGAGACGGTCCGTGACCCTACTGTATTCACGGCAGGTTTGACGACCGGCATCGTCGGGATGCACTGCGACATCGCTGTTCTAGACGACGTCGTCACAGGTGATAACGCATTGACCGACGAAGGTCGGAACAAGGTAAAGACCCAGTACTCTTTCCTTTCCTCGATCGAAGGCGCAGACGCGATCGAGCTATGTGTAGGCACTCGGTACCATCCGAAGGACCTCTACTCCGACATGCTCGAAATGAGTGTCGAGGAGTTCAGCCCTGAAGGTGAGCTTGTTTCTCAGAATCTCCTCTACGAGGTCTTTGAACGTCAGCTCGAAGACATCGGAGATGGTACCGGTCAGTACCTCTGGCCACGTCAGCAGCGTAAAGACGGCAAGTGGTTCGGCTTCGATCAGAACATCAGAGCCAAGAAGTACGCACAGTATCTCGACAAGACTCAGTTTAGGGCACAGTATTACAACGATCCCAACGATATTGAATCTGCTCCACTCGACCCTAACATATTCCAGTATTACAATCGGTCGCTTATTCAACGAAGCAGTGGTTCGACCTACTTCAATGGAACTCGACTTAATGTCTTTGCAGCGGTCGATTTTGCGTTCTCGTTAAAGAAGCTCGCCGACTTCACCTCGATAGTTGTCGTAGGCGTCGACCACCAGAACAACTACTACATCCTCGACATCGCTCGATTCAAGACGGACAAGATTTCGGAGTACTACCAGAACCTTCTAGCCCTCCATAATAAGTGGAGTTTCAGGAAGGTCCGGTGTGAAGTCTCAGTCGCCCAGCGGGTCATCGTCAGGGATTTGAAAGAGAACTACATCAGACCGAACGGCCTCGCCCTCTCGATCGATGAGTTCAATCCTACGTCCCGTCAGGGGAACAAAGAGGAGCGCATAGCTGCGACCCTCTATCCCCGATACGAGAACAAGCAGGTCTGGCATTACAAGGGTGGGTATTGTCAGATTCTGGAGGAAGAGCTGGTTCAACAGAACCCCGCCCACGACGACGTCAAAGACGCTCTGACTATGGCGATAGACGTCTCCACCCCACCCTCCTTCGCAGCCTTCTACGCCAGTAAAGGTTTCGAGGGGAAGTATCATCCTAGATTCGGAGGCATATCCTGATGGCTCGTAAGACGATCCGACAGAAGAATATCGACGAGCGGGCCAACTATCTGACCTCCCGCTCAGCCCCTAAGAAGGCTACCGCCAAGGCTGCTCCAGCAGCTCCAGCTAAAGCCAAGGCCGCTCCGGCCAAGACTAAGAAGTCCGTGAAGTCCGCCCCTAAGAAGGCCGTTGAAAAGAAGAAGGCTTATACCCCCGGTGCCTCTGGTGCCGACAAGCCGGGCCCTCGTAAGGTAAAGGCGAAGACGGCCGCTCCGGCTTCTAAGCCGTCTGCTCCTATATCCGCAAGGAACCGTTCAGACCAGAACGACTACAAGCAGAAGGAGTCTCGTTATAACGCCGACTCGGCAGGTGCAGTAGCGAAGAAGAAGGCCAAGGCCGCTTCCCGCTCCCGATCTCCCGGCCCCAAGGTCGGCCTGATTAAGAAGCTCCGTCAAGACACCAGAAAGTACGCGAAAAACTAATGGCTGGTAAAACTCTCGACATCGACAATGTGATCACGCGGGATCAACTTGGCTGTACAGTTTCAGACAAGTGGATGACGTGGTCAATGCTACGCTCTGAATGGGTCAACCAGAAGAGGGAGATTCGGGAGTACATCTACGCAACAGACACGACCAAGACGAGCAATAACTCCCTCCCTTGGTCGAACAAGACTACGATCCCTAAGCTTACGCAAATCCGCGACAACCTCTATGCCAACTACCTTGCGACGATGTTCCCTCGGCGCAGGTGGTTGACATGGGAGGGATCAGATCGATCCGACGGCACTCGTGCGAAAACGGCGGCCATCCGTGATTATATATCGTGGGTCGTCTCTCAGAAGGAGTTCAAGGACGAAGTCAAAAAGCTTGTCCTTGACTATATTGACTTCGGTAACGTATTTGGTACTGTTGAGTGGGTCGACGAGACAACCGTAGACGAGGACGGCACGACAAAGATCGGCTATGTAGGCCCCCGTGTGGTCCGCATTAATCCTCTCGATATCCAGATGAATCCGACTGCACCGGCATTCTCGCAGTCGCCTAAGATTGTCCGAGTCCTCACTAATATGGGGGAAGCTCGTGAGATGATCGAACGTTTCACTGTCGACGAAAAAGACAAAGAGATCGCAACTAAGGTATTCGAGTACTGCAAGAACCTCAGGAATTCCGCGTCGGAATGGGGCTCTGCCGAGATGGTCGAGAAGGACCATTACTTCAGCATCGACGGTTTTACGAACTTCCGTTCTTATCTCGACTCCGACGTCGTCGAACTTCTTTTCTTCTACGGGGACATCTACAATCGGGAGACCGATGAGTTCTTGAAGAATCATCAGATCGTCGTAATCGATCGCCATAAGGTTCTTTACTCCAAGAAAAATACCTACCCGATGGCTGAGCCTCCGATCTACCACACTGCGTGGCGGGTCCGGCAGGACAACCTCTGGGGGATGGGGCCGCTGGACAACCTCGTGGGTCTCCAGTATCGTCTGGACCACATGGAGAACATGAAGTCCGACATGCTCGATCTGACGGTCTATCCGCCGATCAAGATCAAGGGTATCGTCAACGACTTCGTCTGGGGCCCGATGGAGAGAATCTTCGTCGATACCGACGGCGACGTCGAATTGATGTCTCCCCGCCCGGAGGTCCTCCAGGCTAACATCGAAATCTCTGCGATCGAATCCAGGATGGAAGAGATGGCGGGTTCTCCGAAAGAGGCTATGGGTTTCCGTACGCCCGGAGAGAAGACCGCCTTCGAGGTCCAGCGTCTTGAAAACGCCGCCTCTCGAATCTTCCAGAACAAGATCGGTCAGTTCGAAGAGCAGGTCATTGAACCTCTCTTGAACGCCTGTCTTGTCCTCGCACAGTCCCATCTGGACGACGTCACGATCCGTGTGATCGAAGACGAGTTTAAGTCAGTCCGGTTCCGTCAGATCACCCGAGAGAACATCTCGGCCAATGGTCGTATTCGCCCAATTGCAGCGCGGCACTTTGTCGAGCGTGCGGAGAAGGTACAGAACCTTCAGGGCCTCTACTCTTCGATGATCGCTGCCGATCAGGAGTTGAAGTTGCACTTCTCTTCTGTCAAGACGGCGAAGATGATCGAGGAACTTCTCGATCTAGAGGAGTATGAGATTGTCGAACCGTATGTCCGTATTGCCGAACAGGCAGAAGCCCAGCAACTCGCTAACACCCAGCAGGAGGAGACCATGACCACGGCCCAAGCTCCCGCCGGATTGACACCTGAGGACTTCAGCCAGTGAAGGCTCAATACTCAGAGGCACTCTTCAGAGGCCTCGACGATAAGGAGAAGGAGGAATTCAAACGCCTCCTTCACCACTCTTCTCTAGTCAGACGTCTGCGTGAAATCCTCGGTGAGTTCATTTTGACTGCCGAGTCTTCGAGTCAGACGGACTATGAGAAAGCCTCGTGGCCGTATTACCAAGCCGACCGGAATGGTGAGCTACGAGCTTTAAAGAAAGTCCTGAAACTCCTAGACCAAAAGGAATAAGATGTCTGATCTGTTTACTCCCGCAGCGCCTGACCAAGTCGTTGCAACTCTCGAAGCCCTTGTCGGTGAAGATAAGAAGTACAAGACGGTTGATGATCTGGCCAAGGCGGCCGTAGAAAAGGATCGTTACATCGCCCAGCTTCAGTCTGAAATGGCAGAGGCCCGAAAGGAAATCGGCTCGAAGGCCACCCTTGACGAAATCATGACCAAGATTCGTGAGATGACCCCGAGCGCCCCGCCGTCTCCTAGTGCCCAACCCGGCCCTGAAAGCGAGAAGCAGGATGTTACCGAACTCGTATCGAAGATGCTCGAAGAGCGCGAACAGACTCAGAAAGTCGAGTCCAATAAGTCGCTTGTAGAGCGGACCCTCCTTGAGAAGTGGGGCAACGATGCGAACCTGAACCTCAACAAGAAGGCGTCCGAACTGGGCGTCACCCTCGACTACCTCAAACGTCTCTCACTTGAGTCTCCTAAGGTGTTCTTCAACCTCGTCGGTCTCGACAAGGTACAGACGACCACTCCCGCAGCCCCTGCCCCTCGTGGCAGTGTGACCCTCCCTCCGAGTGGTTCTGGCGAACGGACGAAGTCGTTCTACGACAACATCAAGAAGGCTAATCCGACTGAGTACTTCTCTCCGAAGATTCAGAATCAGATGTACAAGGATGCGATGCGGCTTGGGGAGTCCTTTTTCGATAAGGATTAATTAAATGCCGGGTTTTGCAACCTATAATAACGAGCACCTCATCCGCTCGTCCATCTGGTCGACGCAGCTCAAGGAAGTCCTTGAACACGACCTGATGGGTACGAAGTACGTCGACATGATCGCGGACTTCACCGATGGCGACACCATCAACATCCCTTCTGTCGGTCAGGCCGAACAGACGGACTACGTTGAAGGCAATGCCGTCAAGTATACCGCGATGGACACTGGTAACTTCCAGTTCTCGATCACCGACTACAAGCAGTCGGGCACGTTTATCACGAACAAGATGAAGCAGGACACGTTCTATCTGGATCGTCTTGTCTCGCAGTTCGTGCCGAAGCAGTCCCGTGCAATCATGGCTGGTATTGAGGAGAAGGTCTTCTCAGTCGGCCCTGATGGTCAGACGGGTTCGAGCCTGAATCTTATCAACGGTGCTCCCCACCGCTGGTGTGGTCAGTCTTCGACTAACGTCATTGCTGTCAAGGACTTTGCTCTCGCGAAGTACTCCCTCCAGAAGGCCGCGGTCCCGATGACTAACCTCGTCGCGATTGTCGATCCTTCGGTCGAGTACCAGCTCAGCACCTTGGCGAGCCTCGTCTCTGTCGATAACAACCCTCGTTGGGAAGGTATCGTCCGTGATGGTATGACGACTGGTATGAAGTTCTTGATGAACATCTACGGTTTTGACGTCTATGTGTCCCACTTCTTGAAGACTGGGGTGACGGAGACGATCGACTCGCAGAGCTGCACCAACGGTGTTGCTAACCTGTTCTTCTCGGCTGCTCAGGACGTCCTGCCTTTCGTAGGCCAGATTCGTCAGGCCCCGAAGGTCGACTCTGAGTATAACAAGGACATGCAGCGTGAAGAGTATGTCACCACGGCCCGTTACGGCTTCAAGCTTTTCCGTCCGGAAAACCTTTGCACCGTGATCACCGAAGGTGGCACTATCTCGCCTGTGTATTCCTAATAATTGACGAAGGAGAATAGAAATGACTTGGACTAATGTGGACGGTCTCGTTGTCAAGTTTGGCAAGGAGAGGGCTGATGAGGCTCGCGGTGGCGAGATTAATAACATCGGCCGCCATGTGATCGAATTTACGATCGACTATCGTGACGTTCTTAGCGCCACGAATGCCGTTCTGGGTTCGAGCACGATCAATGGTGGACCGGGTACGTTCGGTGTCGTAGTGCCTAAGGGCGCTCGTATCGAGGCTCTGGAGACGGTCGTCACGACCGCGTTCCAATCTTCGGGTACGATTGGCTCCTCTACGCTGCTCATCGGCACTAAGAAGGCCTCTGACCTGAGCACCGAGCTCGATCACGACGGTTTCACTACGGCCTCGTTTGTTGGTGGCGTCCTCGACGCTGCTGGTGAGCGTGTCTACGTGACCATCGGCTCGACCGGTGCAGGAGCTCAGATCGGCACGACCCTTGCGGAAGCAGGTGTCATCTCGGTCTCGAACTCGGCCCATGCATCCCATCCGTATATAGCTGGCGTGCTGAACTGCCGACTCTACTACAGGTTGGTGTAACTGGTGGGGGGCCTTCGGGCCCCCTTCCCCTCTAGGAGGTTTATATGGCTCTACATGCAAATCTGACCGGCGCGGACCTCCATGAACCTAAGGGTCAGTCGTCTGCCGCGATAGATACTGTATACGTCGCAAACGGTTCCGGCTCCGGGACACACAAGAAGCTCACGACTTCTTCTCTCGATCTGACTAATATGCAGAACCCCAATACGGTCTACGTAGCTGGTGTTCTAGCCGATGTATCGACGGCGTCCTCGATACTGATCCCAGCCCCTGAAGGCTGTGTTTTTGTTTCTGCGGCGATGTTCCTCGGGAACGCAATTACGGTCGCCAACGCGGTAGTCTCGTTCACAAGAAACGACGGCTCTTCGTTCGGCTCTACTGTGACGATAACTCAGTCTGGTTCTGCCGAAGGCACTCCGTTCGCCTTCTCGGCAACGCTGAACACGACGATTACCGCTCCGGGCTACGTCAAGGTCGCGTCTGACGGCGCTTCGACAACCACCGCCCCCCTCTATGTAATCTGCAAATTCACTAGGGTTCCCTAATGGCCAAGCTCACCCTCGACCCGATTGGTTCGTTCAGCCAGTCTGCTATTACTACGATCAATACGAATATGGATCGGGTCGAGGCGGCTATCGAGAAGACGCTGTCCCGTGATGGGACGACTCCTAACCAGATGGAGGCTGATCTTGACCTCAATCTGAACAACATTCTTAATGTCGACAATCTGACGACAGAACATCTCTTCGTCGACGGTGTCGAAATTACGGCCGACGGTGTCGTGGGTGCTCCGGGACCTGCGGGCCCTGCGGGTCAGGATGGCACTGATGGAGCTGATGGTGCTGATGGAGCTGACGGTGTAGGCATACCCGTAGGAGGTTCGACAGGCGAAGTACTCGCCAAGGCCTCCGGGACGGATTACGACACCGTATGGATCGCTGCTGGTGCTGGCGACATGATTGCCTCGACGTACGATCCGCAGAATATAGCCGACGACGCTTTCGATACCGACAACCACACGGACGGCACTACGAACAAGGTCTTTACCGCGACGGAGAAGACTAAGCTTGCAGGCATTGAGACGGCGGCTGATGTGACGGATGCGGGCAACGTCGGCTCATCAATCCACGGCGCGACGGCAAAAACCACGCCGGTTGACGCCGACACGATGCCGCTTATTGACAGCGCAGCCTCGAACGTCCTGAAGAAGGTCACATGGGCCAACGTCAAGGCCACGCTCAAAACCTATTTCGACACACTTTACCAACCGCTGCTTGCCACACTGACGAGCTGGGGCGCGATCACTAGGGCGTCGGGCTTCGACACCTTCGTCGCCACTCCGTCATGGACGAACTTCTTGGCGTTGGTGACTGGCGAGCCGACGTTCTATACCTCGGGTGGCACGGACGTCTCAGTCGCCGACGGTGGAACAGGTCGCAGCACTTCTACGACCGCCTATGGGCTGATCGCCGCCGGCACCACTGCCACAGGGGCGCACCAGACGCTGGCAGCCGGCCCGACAACGGACATTCTGGTCGGTGGCGGCGCATCCGCATTGCCCGTCTGGACGACTGCTACAGGTTCGGGTGCGCCGGTTAGGGCGACTTCTCCAGCTCTCGTTACACCAACCGGCATCGTCAAAGGCGATGTCGGCCTCGGCAATGTCGACAACACGTCCGACGCAACCAAGAACGCTGCATCCGTAACGCTGACCAACAAGACGATCACTAACCCGACGATCGACGGCACGATCAAGGAAGACATCTTCGTTATCACCGATGCTGCGGGCTACGTCATCAATCCAGACGACGGCTCGATCCAGCGCTGGACCCTTACCGCCAGCCGCACACCGGGCGCGGCACATGCAAACTGGACGGACGGCAAGAGCGTCACGCTGCTGATCGCCGACGGCACAGCCTACACGATCACATGGGGCACGCTCGGCGTCGTCTGGAAGGGCGGCGTTGCGCCGACGCTGGCAACGTCCGGCTACACCGAGGTCAACATCACCAAGGAAAACG
>ERZ869921.1362-NODE-1362-length-10491-cov-38.271752_pt1 | contig 10491 bp, 11 predicted proteins | sample MGYA00579310_ERZ869921 | MGnify/ENA primary metagenome ERZ869921 (study PRJEB32216, sample SAMN09231816) | wastewater metagenome | place: USA: Maryland | collected 2016-06-21 | study: EMG produced TPA metagenomics assembly of the PRJNA472060 data set (Reclaimed...
TGCTGCGCTGGACGCAGAAAAGGTTGAAGAACAGACGGCTGATTTTGTTGAGGCACTCAATGAGATCATTGAGCCAGTCGAATCGGAAAAGCAATCAACGGATGTTCCAAGTGGTGGAGTGTTCGTTTTTGATCTGGAAACAGTTCCGGACGAATCACGATTCCCACGACCGCCGAAGGTTGAAAAGGTCAAGCGACCCGACGCGGCGATTGATTTGGAAAAGCTCGCAGGGCAGACGATTCCCTACATCAAGTCGAAAATCCCTCTTATGTCGGAAGCTCAGTTGCTGAAGTTGGCAGACATGGAAGAAGCAACAGCGAAGCCGCGATCAGGCGTCCGTGATGCGATTAGCCAGCAACTCGCCATCGACAACGCCGACGATCACGAAGCGGCAATGTTTGAGTGGAAGAAACTCTCCTTCAATCCGTTCGGTTGTCGCATCGTTGCTCTCGGGATTCGCTCAGCAAAACATCACGTCACGATGCTGGCAAAGACCGACAACGAAGAACGGGAGCTGCTGCGGGTTCTGTGGCAGCACATCGCCCGGTTCAAGACTCGATGCGGCTACAACATCACGAACTTCGATGACGCCGTTCTGGTGATGCGTTCCATGCTGCTGGGCGTAGATGCCAGCGAAAAGATTAGCCGGAAGAAGTTCGGCGACCGTGCTTCCATCGACCTGATGACCTGCCTGTTTCCAGCAGGCCCCGCGCAAAAGCTCAAGGAAGTCTGCCGGATGATCGGCATCGTTCCGCCCGTGGGCTACGAGATGAGCGGCGACAAGGTTTTCGACCTGACTGAGTCCGGCGACTGGGCTGGGATCGCGGCCTATGTCGAGAGTGACGCCGTGATTGAGTTCGAGTTGTATCAGCGGCTGAGTGATTACGTGTTGTTTTGATGGGAGCCGTCGGGAAGCCGGAGATAAGTTCGACGTAAAAGTACAGTCCGGAGTGATTCAGTAGCCAGCGATTCTAGCCCGCTGGTGACGGAGGGCATCTACTGTGAGATCGCGATGCCAAACAGTAGTAGAAGTCCCGTCCCGGTTCAATTCCGGGCTGAATCAATTGAGGCTCTTTCGCGTTCCGTAAGCCTCAGAAATCTATGCGTAGAACGCGACTGACCCGGCAGGCTGTGCGGCAAGCAGCGACCGGGATTTTTTACCACTTCACTTTTTGAAAGTAGCACTTATGAACACCGCTCTTATCACTTCGCGAGCCAATGAGATCTACGCGAAGATTGAAAATCCGATGTCCGCAATCACGGATCTCGGCAAGTTGTTTCACCAGTCCCAGATTATGGGCGTCTCGACTCCCGGCGATGGCGCCGTTCTCGCTCTCACTTGTATGTGCGAGGGAATCACGCCGCTGGAGTTCGCGAAGACGTACCACATCATCAAGGGCCGTCCGTCGATGAAGGCCGATGCAATGTCGGCACGATTCCGGCAGTCCGGCGGCAAATGTCGTTGGATCAACCTTGGCGATGAAGGCAAGGAAGCCCGAGCTGAGTTCTCCTACGACGGGCAGACGTTGGAAATCGCGTACACGATCGACGACGCCAAGAAGGTGATGGGCAAGGATGACAAGGGGAAGGACCGCATCGACCAGCCTGATTCAAATTGGTCGAAAGACCGCGGTGCCATGCTGCGGGCTCGCCTGATTACGAAGGCTGTCCGCATCATCGCCCCTGAACTGATCGCCGGGGTTTACACTCCAGAGGAACTGGAAGACTCCGGAGCGGTCAGCACTCCAGCCCCTGCGAAAGACCGCGCGGCACGGAAAAAAGAACTCGAAGAGCAGGCCGCGACAACAATCACAGTTGTGGAAGATAACAAAACCACAAACGCAGTTGTGGTCGATGAGCCAATCATTGAGGCCGTCATTGAGTCACCACCATTCGCCACCGATGCCGCGGCTGCTGCTGACGATTCCGATCTGCCAACGACGAACGAACTCCTTCAGGAACTCGTGTTGCTCGGGAAGAAAATGCCATCGCAGACCAATCCCGGAAGCCCGATGGATCTTGCGGAAGTCGCAGCTGGAATCTGCAAAGCGGCAAAAGTAGAGAAGCCACAATTGGCGACGCGCGGCCAGATTCGAAAACTGATTGCGGCATTTAGAAAAGCACTGGGGGAAAAATCATGACAAATAACAGAACGCTCAACGGATATCGATGTACTCCTGACGATCCAAAACGCGGAATCTGGTACGGGCTCTGTACCTATTGGACAGATAACTGGGATGCGGTTCACACTGGATCAATTCCAAGGTGCCCGCATTGCAATTCAGTGGGTTTTCAGACTACAGCTGAGGATTGGTTTTCCGGCGCTAAAAGGTTTCAGGCGGAAGGAAACCCCGGATACGTGAATTTCATTGCACAGTCAAAAGAACAGTGCAGGGGGCCACTGAAATTCATGGAGTGGTTTAAGCAGTGGTTAATGGAGCATCCAAATGGACGCGACACAAACCCAAGATCAGGTGGCTGATAACACCGAACACAAACGCCACGTCTGGGAGTTTTTCGAAATGTCACTGCGCGGCGAAGTTGATGCAGAAGAGATCCAGTTTCACTATCACTGGATCATGTTTCCGATGCTCGATTTGCTTGGGCCTGAATTGGTCTATGCGGTCGGGCTGGAATCTCTTGGGTATCCGCCAACGTGGGTGGATACGAAACAGGAAGCGGATCAAGTTGAGGCCGCTGTCATTGAGTTTTTAGAACGAAAGAACAAGTGCTGATATGGGATTCGAATTTGACTTTTCACAAGTGCCTGAAGATCCAACGAAGATTCAGGACGGCAACGGTGATCGAGTCACGCCCGGAAAGGGAATGGCAATCATCACGGCGTGGAACGAATACGGCGGAGCCAAAGGGCAGGCACACGAATTGGAACTTGAGATTGTTGCATGGTCGAAACCTGCTGACGTCGCGAAGACGCACAAGGAAAACATTTTTCACAAGGACAACACCGGCAAGGGCTTCCCAATGAAGCGGATGACCTGTCTGGCGATGGCTGCCGGACTGTTTACTGCGAATGACGTGAAGGCATGGAAAGCCGCTGGGACTGCTCCGGAAATCGACATGCAGAAACTGGTTGGCCGCCCGATCATGATCGAGCTGGTTGAAGTGATCGACGAGAAGGACGCCACGAAGAAGTACATCAACATCGGCAACATCGGTTTGGCGTTCTACCACATCAAGGACAAGCGAATCGAGGCGTGGCCGAAGAATCAAACCACCTACAACGGCAAAGCTCACCTCGTTGGCGACTGGATCACGGAAACGAAACCAGCCGCCACGAAGACCGAGCACCCGAAAGCAAAGGACGCGATCGCCGCCACACCAACCGCCGATCCGTTCGGGGCTCTCGGATAGTCCTGAGTTTTATCTACATCCCACCGCAGTCGTTGCGGTGGTTTTTTCACGCCTTTTGAAAGTTGATTGACCAATGGAAGACCAGACAGAAACCGCCGAAGTCGGCGAAGTTATTGACGCTGAGTTTGAGATCGTGCCGGATGTTATGGACGAACTGAAGCGTGAACACTACGAAGAAATCCTTCGCCTGAATCGCGATGTCAAACTCGCTCAGATGCGGTACGACATTGCGAAGGGTGACGCCAAAGCGAAGAAAGAAGAACTGGAGTGTCTCAGCCTTGAGCTCTCTAACCTCATCGCCGATGGGCCACAGAAACCAGATCCGCAGAAGGAACTCCCGTTCGCGGCTGCAGACTCAGGCGACCATCGGAACTGGGATCTGACTCCGATCACCGAAGCTCTGAAGCTCACCGCAAAGCAGCGAAAGAAACTGGAAGAGATCGGCATCAAGACGGTGGGCCAGTTTGAATTCTTGCGGGCCGGGAACGATCCAGTCTATCCAGATGGGCTGCGAAGCGTGAAGGGGTTCGGGGCCGCGACCGTCGATGCGTTCGAGAACGATATCGTGAACTGGTTGTACGCGAATCGACGGGAGCATGATCCAAAGGAAGGTGGTGGCGACGGTGAATAAACCATCAGGCAACAAATACCACCGAAAAATCAAATCGGTGGAAGACATCGCAGGTTTCACAACTGCCGACGTCTACAGCGTGCTCGAAGCGTTTGAGGTGTCGTGTCCCGCTCGCCAGCACGCAATCAAGAAACTCCTTTGTTCCGGTCTGCGAGGCAAAGGCGACACGATGCAGGATCTGACTGAAGCTCGGGACGCTGTGGACCGGGCGATTGTTTTGGAAAAGCAACGACAAGGAAAACCAGAGTGATCGAGACAACAAGTCAAATTACGGTCGACCTGCACTCGTCAATGGGTTCAGACGCCTCAGTTGTTCAAGCCGCTCGTGTCAGCACAGTCGGGGAAGAGTGTCTGGAGTCAGAGACAGGAGAACATGCCGGCCTGATCAATTACCTGATGAAGCATCGGCATGGAACACCATTCGAACACAACTCCATCACGTTCTTTATCAAAGCTCCAATCTTCGTTTGGCGAGAATGGCACCGCCACCGAATCGGGTTTTCGTACAACGAGGAGTCAGCACGTTACAAGGTGCTGACTCCGCTGTTCTATCTCCCGGAAGAAACTCGCCCGATGTTCAAAGTGGATGGCTGGAAGCCCGGGCGTCCGAAGTTCACGTCAATCAGTTCTCGTGAGGAACTTGAGAAGTACGACGCAGTGCGGCTGAATCTGATTTCCATCTATTCGTCTGCATACAAGGCGTATCTGTCAAACCTTGATTTAGGTGTCGACCCCGGTCTCGCTCGTGACTGCCTTCCGGTCGGGATTTATTCCAGTTGCTGGGTGACTTGCAACGCCCGAAGCCTGATGGCATTTCTGAGTCTTCGGACTCATGAGCCAACGGCGGATCGCGTTTCTTATCCGCTGTACGAAATTGAAGTCGCCGCCCGGAAGTGTGAAGAGCACTTCGCCAGCCTGTTTCCTTTGACCCATGCCGCATGGAACACAAACGGACGCATCGCCCCATGAAGAACTCTGAACTGATCGGCGTATTTCTCGGCGATGACTACGTCTTCGACAACGGTCCCGATCGCCGCTGTGTGGTCGGTTCTGTTCGTCTTCTCGATAGGTCAATCGTGAAGATTCGAGGTTACGCAAACGAGACTGAACTGAGTGACAATGTCACTTATAGATTTTACGGACACAACAGGAGCCATCCAAAGTATGGACCACAATTCAACTTCAATTCATTCGTCGAAGAACTGCCAGCCGACGAAGACTCAGTTATTGCCTACCTCGAAACCTGCCGAAAGCCAGAGCGAGGAAGCATCACACGACGCGTGGCACTGGCTTTATTTGAAGCATTTGGCGTCACGGCAATCGAACGCCTCAAAGCTGATCCAGTTGGAGCTTCTCAGGCGGTGAAGCAATGGGACGCCGCAAAAGCTGCGTTGGCCGCTCAGTATCTTTCCGCCCAGGCGGGAACTCAGCGCTGTAAATTGGATCTGATTACGCTCCTGAACGGTCGCGGGTTCCCCAAAAAGACCATCGACCGAGCAATCAAGTTATGGGGAGCTGCTGCCGCTAAGATTGTCCGCAACGATCCCTACGAACTCACGAAGCTCGCCGGTATTGGATTCAAGGGCGCTGACAAGCTTTACTGCGACCTCGCACGGCAGGAATGCAAGACGGACGAGGAATACCAGCTCGCCCTCGCTGCAATCCATCGGCAGGGACTGTGCGCGGCGTACGCGGTCGCTCAGGAATCACGTCAATCAGGATCGACATGGCTGCCGGTCGGGTTCGCAAAAGCAGCAGTGTTGGCGAATGTCTCACGAGTCCACGCAACTCCGGACAAGGCGATTGACTGGGCGGTGCTGGAAGGAAAGCTGGTTGCCCGCTTTCGTGACGGGTTTTGTGCTGTCGCGCGGATGGCACTCCATGAACTGGAGATCGCGGAGTTCGTGAATGGGAGTGATGACGGTGGCGACTGGCCACTGATTGAGAGAATCGCTGATGGTGCTCCCGAGGAAAAGCCACTGACGATGCACCAGCGTGACGCAATCAGCACGGCGGTGAAATACCGAATCGGATGTCTCCAAGGCTCTCCGGGCGTCGGAAAGACCTTTTGCGTGGCCGCCATCGTTAAGGCAGTGATTCAGAGGTCTGGCCGCGACTCGATCGCCGTTTGTGCCCCCACCGGAAAAGCTGCCGTTCGCGTCGCTCAGTCCATGCTGGCGAATGGCGTCGATCTTCCGGCGTCAACGATCCACAGGCTTTTGCAGGTGGAGGGCGAAGGCGGCGACGGCTGGAGCTTCCATTTCAACGACCAGAATCCGCTGCCTTTCCGGTTCCTGATCATCGACGAAAGTTCAATGATCGACGTGGATTTGCTGGCCTCCCTTCTCAGGGCCTGCACTCCATCCACTCACATTCTGTTCGTCGGCGATACTGGGCAGCTTGCACCCGTGGGCCATGGCCGCCCGTTCTTCGATCTGCAGCAGGTCATCCCAACCGGGAAGCTCACCGAGATCCGCCGCAACTCCGGGCGGATTGTTCAGGCGTGTGCAGAGATCCGCGACCGGAACACAATTACGTTCTCGGAAAAACTGGACCTAGATTCTAAGGAACCAGAAAACCTGATTCTGATTCAGTGCAGCGACGAAGACCAGCCGCAGATTCTGGAACAACTCATCGCGAAGATTGACGCCCAGCACATCGGGCCGCGGGGCCTGAGTGTGATTGACGATCTTCAGATTCTGACCGGCAAGAACGATGGGTCGCCAGTGGCTCGCAAGCCGCTGAACAAGATGCTGCAGCAGGTCCTGAATCCGGACGGGGATCGCATCCAAGGGAATCCATTTCGCGTCAACGACAAGATCGTGGACCTGAAGAACGGAAAATATCCCGACGCCGAAGACCAGAATGAGGAACACTTCGTCGCCAACGGCGAGCTGGCTAAGGCCAAAGACATCAAGCCGGGTCGCATGGTGGTCGAAGTGTCGGACCCGAAGCGGTCGATTCTGATCTGTCACGCTCCAGTGCAGGAAAATGAGCAGGGTATCGACGACAGCGAAAACACTGCAAAGGGCGCCGTCGGGGATTGGGATTTGGGCTATTGCCTCTCAACCCATCGCTCCCAAGGCTCGCAGTGGAAGTTTGTCATTGTGATGGCAGACTCAAAGGGGGCCATGGTCCAGAGTCGCCAGTGGCTGTTCACGGCAATCAGCCGCGCGGAAATCGCCACGTTCGTCATCGGGCAAAAGCAGGTGGTAAACGCGATGCTGAAGCGAGATGGGATATCGGGCAGGAAAACTTTCTTGGTCGACAGGATTCGTCACCAGCGTGCGGTGGCGACTGTGGACTATGACTCTATTTGGATGGAGGTGTGAGGTGGACGAGCCATGGAAAGACCCGCTGAACCGCCAGCCAATTTGCAACAGCCACCACAACCCAAACGAGTTGATTGTCGCACGATGCCACAAATGCCACGCCGTGCATCCTGATTACCGATATCGACTGCAGGAACTCGGGTGGCGGCTTTTTGTTGAACTGCGGATTGAAGATCACGAGGGCTTCGAAGTTTGCCCGCAACATGCTGAATCTGAATATAGCTGGGAGGACCTGTACTAATGAGCGAAATCCAAACACTACGCCGCCGCTGGTCAAAAGCCGACAACGGAAACCCGATGCCTGAAGACATCGCGAGTCAGCCAATTGAGCTGATCCGCAAAGCGGTCAACTGGCGGGAGAAAGGAATCACGGTCGCCGTCCCGAAGAACACGGCGCCGGTCGCGGAAGTGGCGGAAGAGTCCTCAATGATGGACTGGGACAAGCATGGAGAACTGACTTGAGCCAGCACACTCCATTCCGTTGCCCAAAGTGCGGCGGGACACACTTCGGTTCCGCCACCGAGAAGCGGAAAGACGGGTCTGTCTGGAAGACTCACGAAGAATGCCACGACGAATTCGGCGTGGGATGCACCGCAAGAATTAAACGCCGCGTCATGATATTGGGGCCGAAGCATGAATCTAACAAGTAAGATTTCGAAACGCCTACATTCACTCTTCCGCATCACAGAGCCTCAATCGTGGTCGCGGGTGTCTTCCGCCGATGTGCTGGCAGTGCCGGGCGTCGGCAAAAAGGCCCTGAATGAGCTGCGTTTGTATCTCGCACATCGGGGCCTCAGTCTTCGCGGCGACAATCCGCCGGCGTATTGGATCGAGACACTGAGCAAACAGGGCGGGGATGCTCCACAGTTTGGAGTGTGCCCGTTCACAGTGGTCCGCGACACGAACGAAGGAAACCCGTTCGAATTCGACCAGATGACCGACAGCGATGGGAATCTCATCAGGGTTCCTGTTGTTGTTCGGCCGCTTTATCTCTCCGGACTCGCCGATTACACGATTGACGGGTTTGAGACGGAGATCCAGATCGAGCGAAAGGCTGACGACCTTTACAGCAGCATGAGCGATCGTCGCGACATCTTTGAAGGCGAAATCGAGCGACTGAACGACATGTGCGACTTCGCGGCGGTGATCTGCGAAGTGCCACGCTCCACAGTGATCCTGGACAACAACCGGCACGGGGCGCGGGCGAAATCAATCATCAACACCGTCAGCAGTTGGCGGGTGAGGTTTCCGGGGGTGCACTTCATTTTTTGTGATGGCCGCTGGGATGCTGAGCAGGAATGCTGGAGGTTGTTGTCCGGCTGGTGGTGGAGGCGACAGAGGATGCAGTCACACGGTGTGATTGCGGAAGTTATGGGCGATGTTTGGGGAGAGGTTTGATGGGAAATTCAGTAGTAATTCAGATTGGAAATTCAGACAACAAACTCACGCAAAGCACCTGGGCACATTACATCGCGTATATGAGATCTACCATTGAAGGAAATGTGTTTCGCGTACATTTCCAAGGCGGTTCGGACTATGACGTACCGTGGCAAAATGCGTGCTGGGTTTGCGAGATAACTCCGGATCAAATCGAGCCACTTCGAGAAGCAGTCACTAAGTGCAGAAAGCAATTCAACCAGGATTCGGCTGCAATTATTTTTGGCGAGACGGAGTTCATTTAGAGCAACAACTTTCAACCACCCAACCCCAGCCCACGTCGTGGGCTTTTTTTATCTACCGAAGGGATTCTTTTCATATGACAAATTCAACTTACGAGCGTTCCGAAGTCATCCGCGCCCTGAACCTATTCGTCGGCGCGGGCGGCATCGCTGAAATCCGTATCATGAACGCCTTTGGCGTCAAGGGCCGGAATGACTCTGGATACTTCGACAACTTCGCACAGGCTGCTGGGGCACTCCAGCAATATGCGAACAGCCCGAAGAATCCCGGAATCTACTTCGTTCTGAATCCGTTCGATGCGGAACTGATGGCCCGGGCGTCGAATCGCTTCCAAGAACGAGCGAACGACACAACGCAAGACGTCGACATCAAGAGCCGCCGCTGGTTCTTTATTGATTGCGACCCAAAAAGAAAAACAGGAATTAGCAGCACGGAAGCGGAATGGGAGGCGGCGAAAGCGAAGGCCGAAGCAGTCCGGGAGTGGCTTGCCAGCGAACTCAGTTTTCCGGCACCGGTGTTGTGCTCCAGCGGGAACGGTTTCCACCTACACTACAAAATCGACCTGCCTGCCGACGATGAATCTCGCGACATGGTCAAGGCGTGTCTTCGGGCGTTGGCCTCAAAATTCGACGACGACGCGGTGACAATCGATACCAAAGTCTTTAACGCCGCTCGAATCTGCAAACTCTACGGCACCATGGCCCGGAAAGGGGATCACACGGACCACAGGCCGCACAGGATGAGCCAGATTCTTGAGGCTCCGGAAGAATTGGAGTGCGTCTCTGCCTTCAGCCTGCTTGAGCTCTCGCAACTTGCACCACCAGAAAAAGTGAGGACACCGGCACCCGCCGCGAAGAAAGAACGTAAGCCTGGCAAAACTCCCGCCGATCGCGCCCGGGCATACCTCGCCAAAGTACCCGGGGCCATCGCTGGGCAGTCTGGGCATGATTGGACATTCCATGCCGCTGCGTTGCTGGTGATCGACTTCGGGCTGACGATCGAGGAAGCCATGCCGCTGCTACAGGAGTGGAATGAGACATGCCAGCCGCCATGGTCCGATTCGGAACTAATGCACAAACTGGAGAGTGTTGACGCACTTCCCGACGAACGCGGGGCCGCTCTGAAAACCAACCGGCAGAAATGGGAAGAAGAGCAGGAGGTAAAGCAGGAGGCGATTCGGGCGAAAGCACCGAAGACGGAAGAACCTGGCGCCGTGGCTCACGAGCCTGTCAAGCTGGATCCGCTGGCCTACGACCGGAAGATTCTGCGTGACATTGGAATCGTTTACTGCTGCGAAACGGAATCGACAGACATTGAAGTCTTCTCCAGCGTGTTCCGGAAGTTCTCAACAATTCGAGACCCGGGAAAACTGACTTATGCAAAGCTCCTGCAGATTGCTGGGCCGCTCGCATCGAGACTGGTGGCCGAAAACTCTCAGGACGAGGGCAAGCAATACAACATGGGCAGCGTTCGCAA